>Ga0210406_10003704_pt1 | contig 16618 bp, 15 predicted proteins | sample IncBWC30MmetaG_FD_155454 | JGI IMG/M metagenome (GOLD analysis project Ga0210406, IMG submission 155454) | Forest soil microbial communities from Barre Woods Harvard Forest LTER site, Petersham, Massachusetts, United States - Inc-BW-C-30-M | ecosystem: Environmental > Terrestrial > Soil >... | reverse complement strand
CACCGTATAGGGCTGCTTATCAATGAGAATTGATTTGCCGACGATGTTCGGGTCGCCGTGATAAAGGTCCTTCCACGTGCCATAGCTCAGCACTGCGGCGTGCGAGGCGCCGGGATGATCATCGTCAGCCGGCTGCATCATGCGTCCGAGCAGAGGCTGCACACGCAGCAGATTGAAATACTGCCCAGTAACTTCGTAGCCCCAAACCGGACGTGTGCTGTTGCCGGCCTCGACGCCGTAATGGTCGATGCGGTAGGCGGCGACCTCAGAGAAGACGGTTGACCGGTCGCGAATATCCTGGAATTCGGGATAAGAGATGTTGATCCACCCGTGGTTTCCCTGCTCGATGTTCACAACCTGGTCGGGGTGAGGCGTCTCAATGGGACGCAGCAGCATGGTCTGCAGCACGCCGAAAACCACGACGTTCGCACCGATACCGAGTGCGAGTGTGATGATCGCCGTAATGGTGAATCCGGGAGAGCGGCGTAGCTGGCGCAACGCGTAGCGGATGTCCTGCAGCAATGTGACCATGAGCGCTTTTCTCCGTGCCCAGGTGAGGATGGGCCTGACACAGAGGTACGCACGGCTGCGGCCAAAGTTCCACGCGCTCAAAATCGACGGGACTGGGCGGAATCCGGGCAGAATCCTGCTTAGGCGGATTTGCGCTCTATCCAGCGCTGTTCAGTTTCAGAATGCGTCGTTCGATTGTGGACACGTATCGCGCTATGGCCGCACGGTCAGCTGCCTGGACTACCGCGCGCGAGCGACGGGCTTCTTCATGGAAGCGATCGCGGCGCGGGACTGTTCTTCCATCCAGGCGAGGAGACGGGAACGCTGAAACTTCCAGCGGTTGCCGAGACGGAACGCGGGGACGGTTGCCTCTGCGGCGTATTTGTAGAGGCTGTCGGTGCTGATGCCGAGAAATTCCGCGGCCTGGCGAATGTCCATCACTTCACGGGGTTCAACGGCCCGCAAAGACCTCATGCTCCGGTTCGTGCTTTTCACTTCGGCCTCCGCTGGACAACGCTGGGTTTCCTCGGGTTTCTTGAGGATGTTCCTTATAGCGTGAGCTGAAGTTTTTCTCAACGAGAAAATGATGAACTTCACTTAATACTTTACATTTGCGATGTAAGCGCAAGGTTTTGTGTGAGATGGCCCGCGTTGCTACGGGCCATCTTGGGTTAGAGTTTCGGTTGAAGTCCAGTCGCGATCGCGAGGAGTTCATCGCTGACTGTTTTCGTCTTTGCGATCGCATCTGCCAACGGGATATCGGTGATTTCGGTTCCGCGCAGCACGACCAGGCGTCCGAACTTGCCCTGATGGACGAGATCGATTGCTGCCGAGCCATAGCGGGTCGCGAGCATGCGGTCATAGGCCGTGGGCGTCCCGCCGCGCTGCGTGTGACCAAGATTGACGGACCGCGTTTCAAAGCCGGTCCGGGCCTCGAGGCCCTCGGCAACAACCTGCCCTATGCCTGACAGACGAGCGTGACCGAACTCGTCCACTTTGGTTCCGTGCGTAGCCTGCGCATCGGTTTCGGGCATCTTGGCGCCCTCGGCAACGACGACGATGCTGAATTTCTTTCCACGGCTAAGGCGGTCCTTCAAAATTTTTGCGCCGGCGTCGAGATCGATGGGTTTCTCCGGGACATAAATGACGTCGGCACCGCCAGCGACTCCAGACCAGAGCGCGATCCAGCCTGCATCGCGGCCCATGACCTCCACGACGATCACGCGATTGTGTGCTTCGGCGGTGGAATGGACGCGGTCGATGGCCTCTGTTGCGATCATGACGGCGGTGTCGAAGCCGAAACACTGATCGGTGCCGCTGAGATCGTTGTCGATTGTTTTCGGCACGCCGACGCACTTCACCCCGCGGGCGATGAGCGCATTGGCAACGCCCTGGGTGTCATCGCCGCCGATGGTGATCAGCGCGTCCAGTTTGTTGGCCTCGATTGTCTTGAGGCACTGGTCCATCGCACCTTCTTTTTTGCGGGGGTTCGTGCGCGAGGTGCGCAGGATCGTTCCGCCCTGATGAAGAATGCCTGATACAGATTCGATGGTGAGGGGCTTCGTGTTGTTTTCTACGACTCCGCGCCAGCCCTCGATGAAACCAATGAATTCGTCGCCGTAGTGGAAGATGCCTTTGCGCACGGCGGCGCGAATGACCGCGTTTAATCCGGGACAGTCACCGCCGCCCGTCAACATTCCAACTCTCATGCCGGATGTTCTCCTTTGTGAGAGCCCATGCTAACGCGGCGTGCGCGTGGGTTCAAACCGGCTGGCGTTGTGCGACGGCTTCACTCTCGTAGAACGAGCGGATTGCGGGTGCATAACGCTCATTGATGACGCGGCGCTTGAGCTTGAGGCTTGGGGTCAACTCGCCGCTGTCCAGCGACCATTCCTCGGCGACGAGGTGCATGCGCTTCATCGTTTCGAAGTTCGACAGCGTTGCGTTTACCTGGTCGACGATCCGTTGATATTCGGCGATCACGCGACTGTCCGCGACAAGGGTCTCGCGATCTTCGCTCGGGATGCCGTGTTGCGTGGCCCATGCTTCCAGCGCGGCGAAATTTGGCGAGAGCAACACTGAAACGAACTTGTGTTTGTCGCCGACGAGGGCAGCGTGGCCAACGAGCAGATTCGCTTTCAACTTGCCTTCGATTGGTTGTGGCGCGACGAACTTTCCGCCGGAGGTCTTCAGCAGCTCTTTCTTACGGTCGGTGATGAAGAGGAAACCGTCCTCGTCGATGCGGCCGATGTCGCCTGTGCAGAAGAAGCCGTCTTCGGTGAAGGCTTCTCGCGTTGCTTCGGGATTGTTCCAGTAGCGATGGAATACCGACGGTCCCTTGACCAGCAGTTCGCCATCGTCTGCGATGCGGCATTGGAGGTTTGGCAGCGTCTTGCCGACCGACCCGATGCGATGTGCAGTCGGATGGTTGAGCGCGATGACCGGGGATGTTTCGGTCAGGCCGTATCCCTCGAAAATGCGAAGACCAGCGTCGGCGAACCAGCCGGCCGTGTCCATGCCGAGGGGCGCGCCGCCGGAGATTGCCTCTTCGAGCCTGCCGCCGAATGCGCCGCGAATTTTGGACAGTACCAGCTTGTGGGCGAGCTGCCATGAGAGGGATGATGGCGTCCTGCCATTGAGAATTTCGTCGCGATGCTTGCGGCCGGTGCGCATTGCCCAGTGAAAGAGGCGCTGTTTTACGGGTGATTGCGTTGCGCGTTGTTCGACGGCCTGGCGGATTTTTTCGTAGACGCGCGGGACGCTGACGAAGATCGTCGGCTTTACCTCTTGTATCGTCTGCGCGAGCAGTTCAAAGCTTGGGCAATAGGCGATGGTCGCCTGGAACGTGAAGATCGCGTAGTCAAGCGCGCGCGCCGTGATGTGCGACAGCGGGAGGAATGAGATGCAAAGTTTTCCCTTGCTCCAGTCGAACGGCGCCGTGGATGGCGGAATGTTTGACGCGATATTTCCGTGGGTGAGTTCGACGCCCTTTGAGTTGCCCGTTGTACCGGATGTGTAAATGATGGTCGCGAGATCGTCGGGACCGACGTCAGTGAGGCGGGCGTTGAATTCTGCGTCGCCGCTCTCCGGCGCTTCTGTCTTGAGTAGATCAGCGAACCGCGTTGCGCCTTCGATTGCTTCGTCATCCATGATGACGATTCTTTCGATTGCAGTCTCGTGACGGAGGGGCGCGATCTTCTCAAACTGCTTACGGGTCGAGACGAACAGGATGCGCGTGCCGGAGTCGCGCAGCATGTAGGCGCTCTGCTCGGCGTTGAGCGTGGGATAGATCGGCACGTCGACGGCGCCGAACGCGAGGGTCGCGAAGTCGACGACGGCCCACTCCCAGCGATTTTCCGCGATGATTCCGACGCGATCGCCTTTTTTGATTCCCCACTTCTCGAGACCTGCGGCGACGGCGCGCACGCGGCGATAAAGATCTTGCGAGGCCAGCGGCTGCCACGTGCCCTGCGGGTCCCGCCACAGCATGCAGCGGGAATTGTCTGACTCGAATGCCCGTCTAAAGATGTCGTTTACCGTTTTCAACTCAGGCATTCTCGCGGCTCGTTTCTATTCCTGAAAAGATAAGGTTCATTACAGCAGAGGCGATTTTGTCGGGGTCGAAAGGCCGGCCGGTAAACACCCACGAACTGACCATCTCATCGAGCGCGCCAAACATGCAGTGGGCAACGAGACGATCTGATATGTCTTCTCGAAATAAGCCCTGTTCCTGTCCGAGGCGAATCACTTCCCTGACCAGATTGAGATAGTCGACCAGATGCTGATGCGAGAACTCCGCGATGAAACGCGCGCTCTGCCGCACTTCGGTCTGCATGACGATTGCAAGATTGCGGTGGGCTGCAAGCGTCTCTAGATGCAGGCGGGCGAGTAGTTCGAGTTGCATTCTCGCCGAGGATACGGTCTGAATCTCTTGTTTCGCCCGGTCGAAGAAGTTGCGAAACGCCGTATCGATTGCCTCTCTGAGGATATGGTCTTTGTTTTTGAAGTAAAGATAGACGGTGCCGTCGGCAACGCCGGCCCGGGATGCGATTTCTGAGACGCGTGCGTTGAAGAATCCGTGCTCTGCGATCACCTGGACGGCAGCATCAAGGATCCGCTGATGCTTGTCGCCGCTTCGCGGCTGATCCAGCTGCGACGGTACCTGATCACTTTTATCGATTGGTTCGGGAGACGACATTGGACGCTTCAGACAGAGGACCTCGGCACGAGTTCAACAGGACTCCACAATCTACTCATAAACGCTGACGTTGCCAAGATGAATTGTGATTCAGTTCGCCGATCTGCCCTGCGGTTGCGGAGTTCGCTTCGCATTCGCTGGCACGCAATCTTCGATTTTATGGGTTTTCCACTTGACACAGGGGTTGTGCATATTTATACATATAGATGCATGTTTATGCATTCCGTGACGCGCGGCCCGATGGCCGCATTTTTCTTTGCACGCTGAACGTTATGAAGATTGAAAGACACAATGCGATTCGCACTCTGATAGCCGAGAAGGCTGTCAGCAGCCAGGACGAGCTGCGCCGCAAACTGCTGCGGCGCGGTTTTGATGTCACCCAGGCGACGCTCTCGCGCGACATCCACGAATTACGTCTCGCCAAGGGGCCGAATGGCTACGAACTGCCATCTAACGGAGCAGTGCCCAACGAAGACCAGCCGTCGCTGAAAGAGGTCCTTTCCGGCTTTGGCTTGAGCGTGAACCAGGCGCTGAATCAGCTTGTGCTGAAGACCACCACGGGCGCGGCGCAGGCTGTCGCAATCGGGCTCGATCGCGAAGGTCTCGAGGAGGTTGTCGGAACGCTCGCGGGTGACGACACTGTGCTGATTATTTGTCCTGACCACAAGCGCGCAAGCCAACTGCGGACCTTTCTGGAAGAGGCCATCGGCTGATGGCGCAACCCGTCAACATCGCGGTAGCCGGGGTGAGCGGCTACGCCGGCTTAGAGCTGGCGCGCCTGCTGTTGCGCCATCCACGCCTGAAAGGCACACCGCCGATTTTTCTGGGCCGTCCCGGAGAGCAAGAGTCGGCGCTGCCCTTGCTGACAGAGCTGCATCCTCAACTTGGCAATAACAATGGAGCGCGCCGGCTGAGCCTTGAGCCGTTTGACTGGCACGACCTCAGGGCGCGGGGCGTCGATCTGCTTTTTCTTGCCACTCCTCACGAACAATCGCGCGAGTGGGTGCCACAGGCAATTGAAAATGGAATGAAAGTCATCGACCTGAGCGGAGCCTGGCGTCTGCAGAACGCGGCGAACCGCGCGATCTATCGGTTCGCAGATGAGGGCGAAGTTACAGCTGCTGCTATGCAAGAGGAAGCCGTCTACGGCATGCCGGAGTTACACCGCGATGCGGTACGTGACGCGCGGATCGTCGCAAACCCTGGTTGCTACGCGACTTCGATCATCCTCGCACTCGCGCCGCTAATCCGCGCCGGGTTTATCAACCTCGACCATGGCATCGTGTGCGATTCGAAGTCAGGCGTTTCCGGTGCGGGCAAGGCCCCCACCGCTGCGACGCATTTCATGAATGCGGCGGACAATCTCTCGGCGTATGGCGTCTTCAACCATCGTCATACAGGAGAGCTGCTTGAGCAGCTGCACCTCACAGCGGAACAGATCACGTTCACGCCGCATCTGCTGCCGATTCCACGCGGAATTCTGTCGACGATCTACCTCGAGTTGAACTCGAAGCGGACCGCCGACAAGATCGACCATTGCTATCGCGAGTTCTATGCGTCGAGCCCGATGGTGCGCTGGTACGGCCGGCGCCTGCCGCAAATTCAATATGTCGCACACACCAATTTCTGCGACATCGGCTTTGAACTTGCGCCGGACTCGCGGCGCGTTGTGCTCGTTTCCTGCCTCGACAACCTGCTCAAGGGCGCCGCGGGACAGGCGGTGCAGAACATGAACCTCTTATACGGATGGGAAGAATCGGAGGGCCTGCTGTGAAGTATGTCGTAAAGCTCGGCGGGGCAGCAATTGAAGATCCGCAACTGCTCGCGGAATGCGCAAAGGCAATCGCAGATCTCGCGCGCGACAAGAATGAAGTCGCCGTCGTGCACGGCGGCGGCGCGGCATTGACTCGCACGCTCACTCAGCTGGGCAAGAAGAGTGAATTCATCGCCGGCCTGCGCGTCACCGATGCGGAGACGCGCGACACGGCGTTGATGGTGCTTGCGGGCCGCGTGAACAAATCTCTTGTTGCTGCAATCAGCGCGCAGGGGCAGCCGGCGGTGGGACTTTCCGGCGGAGACGGTCCGGTATTTCGCGCACGCAAGAAGCAGACTGCGCCTGACCTGGGTTTTGTCGGCGAGATTGTATCGGCCGACACGCGCTGGCTGTCTGCGATCTGGCAGATGGGCGCGGTGCCGGTGATCTCAAGCCTCGCACTTGGGTTCGACGGCGAGTACTACAACATCAACGCCGATGAGATGGCAGCCGCCTGCGCGGTAAGGCTAAATGCAGACGCGCTGATTTTTCTCACGGATGTCGCAGGGGTGAAAGGCGCGGATGGAGAAGTGATGCGCTGGCTGCCGTTGGCGAAGGCAGCAACTCTTACCCAGCAGCAGGTGATCAGCGGCGGCATGTTGCCGAAGCTCGGCGCCTGTCGCGAAGCGTTGATGCATGGCGTAAAGCGCGTGCGCATTTTGCCGGCGACGGTCGCCGGCGTTTTGCCGGACCTATGCTCCACGCGCGTGCCTGAAGGAACCGAGGTGATGGTGGCATGAAGCTTGAGACGATTCGCGCAGTAGAAGCTCAGCTTCTGCTGCCCACATATGAACGCAACCCGATTCTCTTTGTAGGTGGACAAGGCGTCCATCTGCATGACGAACGTGGCGACGAGTATCTCGACTTGCTGAGCGGCATCGGCGTGAACGCGCTCGGGTATGCGCATCCTGCGATTGAGGCAGCGATTGCGACGCAGAGCCGTCAGTTGTTGCACACGTCCAATTTGTTCTTCCACGAAGGACAGGCGGAGCTGGCGAAACGGTTGATTCCGATGACCGGCCTTGATCGGGTCTTCTTCTGCAACAGCGGTACCGAAGCATGGGAAGCTGCGCTGAAGCTTGCGCGCGCTTACGCCAGGTTGCGCAGCAATGAAGGCACTGGGCTTGGAACAAAGATTCTTGCGCTCGAGCAGAGCTTTCATGGCAGAACCATGGGATCGCTCTCGACAACGCACAGGCAGAAGTACCGCGAGCCGTACGAACCGCTGGTTCCGGGAGTGGAGTTTGTACGCTTCGACGACGTTGCTGACCTGCGGTCGAAATTCTCGGCGGATGTCTGTGCGGTGTGCATTGAGCCGATTCAGGGCGAAGGCGGCATTCGACCGGTGTCACGCGAATTCTTCGCGGCCGCGCGCATCTTGACGCGCGAAACCGGCGCGCTGCTTATCGCTGATGAAATTCAAAGTGGATTGGGCCGTACGGGCAAATGGTGCGCCTACCAGCACTACGACATCCTGCCGGACATTACGACGCTGGCAAAGCCGTTAGCAGGCGGATTGCCGCTCGGCGCGATGCTCTGCACTGAGGAAGTTTCGCGCGCGATGCAGCCCGGCCTGCACGGAACCACGTTCGGAGGCGGTCCGCTGGCATGCGCTGTCGCGATTGCCGTGATTGACGAAATAGGGCGCGCCGGTCTGCTCGGACACATCAATGAAGTCGGAAACTACTTCGCCGAGCGGCTGAATTCCCTCGCGAAAAAACACAGCTCGATTGTGGAGGTGCGCGGCCTTGGCTTGATGCTCGGAGTCGAAATGAACGACGCGGAACTGGCGAAGACAATCGCCACCGAGATGATGTCGCGCCGAATCATTCTTAACCGGACCAGTGAAACAGTGTTGCGTTTCCTGCCTCCCTACATTCTCGAGAAGCGGCACGTCGATCAGGCGGTCGCTGCGCTCGACGAACTAATTTCCCAACACGCCGAAACGCCCGCAGAGGCGGCCCTGGCAGGATCGAGCAGACATCTTGGCTAGCAAAGCATATTGGACAGACAGCGAAGCGCTCGCTGAGGAAAGCTTCTTCGCAGCGGCTGAAAGCCTGGCCGGACGCGACCTGTGCTCCGTCGAGCAACTTACTCCTCTCGAGGCGCGTGAAATATTGCGGCTTGCGGCAGAGGTTAAGCAGAATCCGAAACAGTACCGCAAGGCGCTCGACTCGAAGCAACTCGTGATGTTTTTCGAGAAAGCGTCGCTGCGCACGCGCATCACGTTCGAGACGGCGATCAACACTCTGGGCGGCTCCGCAATTTTTATCGACAGCACCCAATCACGCCTGGGCGACCGCGAATCGCTTGCCGATATCGCGCACAATGTCGAGCGCTGGGTGGACGTCATCGTGCTGCGCACATTCAGCCACGAGACGATTCTCGGTATCGCTGAGCACGCGAGTGTTCCGGTGATCAATGCGCTGAGCGATCTGGAACATCCCTGCCAGGCGCTAGGCGACTTCATGACGCTCGAAGAGAAACTGGGAGATGCGTCTCGCGCACGGCTGACCTTTGTCGGCGATGGCAACAATGTGGCGCATTCCCTGCTGCTGACTACCGCGCTGATTGGGGCTGAGATGACGATTGCGACGCCGAAGGGATATGAGCCGGTAGCGGCCATTCTTGAATCGGCGCGCGCGATTGCCCAGACGACAGGCGCACGCATCACAGTAACTAACGATCCAGTCGCTGCGATGAGTGGTGCGAACGCAGTGTACACGGACGCGTGGGCCAGCATGGGTCAGGAACACGAGACACAGAAGCGCACGAAGATTTTCATGCCCTTCCAAGTGAACGAGAAGCTTATGTCTTACGCCGCGCCGGATGCGGTCTTCCTGCATTGCCTGCCCGCACATCGTGGCTATGAGGCTACCGATACAGTGCTCGATGGCCCGCAGTCAGTGATTTTCGACGAGGCCGAGAACCGCATGCATGTGCAGAAGGCGATTCTGCTCATGCTGCTGGGCGCGGCGCGCGAGGGTAAGGAGGCGCATCCGCGCGGTGTGGCGGCTACCTCAAGGCGTCAGGTCGCTTCGGCGCGATAAGGCGTTCAACACAGAGTTCAACACGGATAAGATCGAAAAATAGCTCAGGAGTAGGAATGTCGAACAAAGTTGTACTTGCATATTCGGGCGGACTTGATACCTCAATCATCATTCCGTGGCTCAATGAAAACTATGGACTCGACGTCATCGCGATGATCGCGGATGTGGGTCAGGGTGAGGATCTGGATGCCGTCGTCGCGAAGGCGTACGACACTGGTGCGAAGAAGGCTGTGGTTCGCGATCTGCGCGAGGAGTTTGTGCGGGAGTACGTTTTCCCCACCGTGCGCGCGGGGGGTGTTTACGAGGATAAATATCTGCTCGGCACATCTATCGCACGTCCTGTGATCGCGAAGGCCCAGGTGGAGGTTGCGCTACAGGAAGGTGCAACGACGGTCGCGCACGGCTGCACGGGCAAGGGCAACGATCAGGTGCGATTTGAACACGCGTATCAGGCGCTTGCTCCTGAGCTGAAGGTGATCGCGCCGTGGCGCGAGTGGGACCTGCTGAGCCGCGAAGCGTGCCTCGACTATGCTGAGGCGCACGGCATTCAAGTTGCGGCGAGCCGCGAAAAAATTCATTCGCGTGACCGCAATCTGTGGCACATCAGTCACGAGGGCGGAGAGCTTGAAGACGCGGCCAACGCGCCGTTGCCGTCGACGTGGGTGATGACCACCTCGCCTGAGGACGCGCCGGACCGGGATGAACTCGTCACGATTGGATTTGAGAATGGCACGCCCGTCTCTGTCGACGGCATGGGTCTGGAGCCGGTGCAACTGGTTGAATTGCTGAATGAAATTGGCGCGCGCAATGCGATCGGCCGCATCGACCTGGTTGAAAACCGGTTCGTCGGCATCAAGTCGCGCGGTGCTTATGAAACTCCAGGTGGGGCATTGATCGTCGCTGCGCATCGCGAGCTGGAAGCCCTGACATTGGACCGCGAGGTGAAGCATTACAAGCAACACGTCGCGCTGCGCTACGCCGATCTTGTGTACAACGGCCTGTGGTTCACGCCGCTGCGTGAGGCGCTCGACGCTTTCGTTACGGAGACACAGAAGAATGTCACCGGTGCGGTCACGCTTTCGCTTTACAAGGGCAACATTGCGATCGCCAGCAGGAAGTCTCCGTTCTCGCTTTACTCGACGGAACTTTCGTCGTTCACGATGGGCGAAAGCTATGACCAGAAAGATGCGGCCGGGTTCATCCGTATTCTCGGACTTCCCGCGCGGCAACGTGCGCGACTGAACAGCGCCCTCACACATAAGGAGCCAGTGAAGTGAAGATGTGGTCAGGCCGCTTCCGCGAGCCTCTCGACCCCGGGTTTGACCAGTGGCAGCGCTCGCTGCGCTTTGACTGGCGGCTGCTTCCCTACGAAGTAGCCGCGAGTCGTGCGCATGCGCGGACGATCGCTGCCGCGGGTGTGCTCACATCGCATGAACTGACGGAGATTGATTCTGCGCTGGCAGACATTGCGAGCCGCTTTGAAGCGTCAGGTGAGCCATGGGTGCGGGCTGACGGTGAGGCAGAGGACATTCACCATTTTGTCGAGCGTGCCCTGGTGGAACGGATCGGCAAACTGGGCTTGAAGCTGCACACCGGGCGCAGCCGCAATGAACAAATCGCAACCGATCTGCGCCTGTACATTCGCGGACAGATTGGGGAGCTGATACACGGCCTGGGACACTGGGCGCAGTCGCTGCATGTGCAGGCAATCGCAGCGGGCGACGCTGTGATGCCCGCATATACGCATCTGCAACGCGCAGAGCCCGTTCTGGTTGCACACTGGCTGCTGGCTTACGTTGAGATGATTCTGCGCGACGTTGACCGCTTGCAGGACTGTGCGCGCCGGTTGAACCAGTGTCCGCTCGGGTCCGGCGCGGTTGCCGGGGCAACGCTCGCGCTTGATCGAAATATCGCGGCGGCGGAGCTGGGCTTCGATGCGCCTACCGCGAACAGCATGGACGCTACGAGCGACAGGGATTTTGTCGTCGAATATCTGCAGGCGCTGACCGTCGTCGGGCTTCACGCGAGTCGCTTTGCAGAGGAGATCACTCTGTTCGCGACTGCGGAGTTTGGCTTTGTCGAATTGCCGGAGGCCTTCTCGACTGGATCGAGTGCGATGCCGCAGAAGAAGAATCCCGACCTGACAGAACTGGTGCGTGCGAAGGTCGGACGACTGCATGGCGCGGCTGCAAATGTAACGATGCTGCTGAAGGGCTTGCCGCTCGCGTACAACAAAGACCTGCAAGAGGCGCAGGAGCCCGTCTTTGCCGCGTCTGAAACGGTGCAGCCGATGATCGCGCTGCTGGCGGACTTTACCGCGGCGGTCGCGTTTCAACACGACCGCATGCGCAAGGCTTGCGAAAGCGGATATCTGAACGCGATGGCCGCGGCCACCTACCTCGTTCACAAGGGAGTTCCCTTCCGCACGGCGCACGAGATGGTCGGCAATGCTGTTCGCTACTGCATCGCACATCAGTGTGAACTGGGCGAGCTGCCGCTTGAAACGCTGCAGCAGTTCGGCGCCGAATTCGGGCAGGATTTTTATGAGGCTGTCACGCTGCGGGCAACGCTCGACTGTCATGACGTCACCGGTGGAACGGCGACGGATCGCGTCAAAGCTGCTCTGGCCACGACGGGCTCGCGCATTGCGGAGCTTTTGCAGCTGAGCGGCGATGTGGAGAAAGCCCGGGCAGGAGGCGCACATGTTCACGCGTAAAGCGCGCCTGCAGGATGCGCAGAACATCCACGACCTTGTTCACTCGCTCTCGGGCGATGGCACGTTGCTGCCGCGCGATTTTGCCGAGATTTGCGAAAACGTGCGCGACTTCTGCGTCGTTGAATCAAACGATGGCGAGTTTCTCGGCTGCGGTGCGTTGCATCTCTACGGGCCGCACTTGGCGGAGGTGCGGTCCATCGTAGTCGCGCCTGAAGCGAAGGGCCGCGGCGCCGGTTCTGAACTGGTGTATGCACTGCTGGCCGAAGCTGAATCGAACGGCGTCCCCTGCGTCTGCCTCTTTACCCGTATTCCAGACTTCTTCACCCGTCATGGATTCCAGGTTGTTGAACGCAACAGAATTCCTGACAAGATCTACAAAGACTGCCAGCAATGCCCACGACTGCACGCCTGCGATGAGGTCGCCATGGCTCGCGGCGAGTTGCCAAACATCGCCATTCTCGGCCCCGCAACTGTCGACGAGGAACTGGTGCAGTTGGACATCTGACCGTCTGGCTGGCCGAGTACAGAGACCTGATGAATAGTTCCGAAGTAGAACATCACATTCCGCGCGGCTTTCTATTCAACGCGGTGCGCGCGGGAATCAAGGCGAGCGGCAAGCCTGACTTCGCCTGCGCGATTGCACCCGCGGGTGCGACCGCTGCGGCGATGTTCACGCGCAATCGCATAGTTGCGGCTCCCCTGATAGTGGACCGCGAGCATCTGGTCAAAAGCGAAACTGATCTACGCGCGTTGGTCGTGAATGCCGGTAACGCGAATTGCGCCACTGGCGAGCCGGGCATTGAGGCGTGCCGGGTTGTGTGCGGTGCCGCCGCGCTGAAATTGGATGTCCACGCAAGTCAGATTTTTCCGTCGTCAACCGGAATCATCGGAGTTCCGTTGCCTGTTGGGAAACTGGTCAACGCAATGCCGGATCTGGTTGCAGGCGCCGGTGATACTGCAGAACATGTCGAGCGCTTCACCCACGCGATCATGACGACTGATACGCGACCGAAAGTCGAATCGATCACGATTGCCACTGCAACAGGGCCGGTGAATATTATGGGCATCGCCAAGGGCGCAGGAATGATCCACCCAAATATGGCGACGATGCTGGTCTACCTGTTCACGGATGCAGCCATTTCTGCTGTGGAGTTGCAGGCCCTGCTTCGTCCGGCGGTCGAAGAGAGTTTCAATTGCATCTCCATCGACGGGGATACCTCCACCAACGACACCGTGTTATTGATGGCGAGCGGGGCAAGTCAGGCACGCTGGGAGTCGACAGAATTTCCGCATTCACAGTTTCGCGAAGGGCTTAACAAGGTCTGCAGCATCCTGGCACACAAGATCGTCGACGATGGCGAAGGAGTGACGCACGTCGTCACGCTGGACATTAGCGGCGCGAGAACACGCGAAGACGCCCTGCGCGTGGCGAAGTCGATTGCGCATTCGCCTCTGGTAAAGACAGCATGGGCCGGCATGGACCCGAACTGGGGGCGCATCCTTGCCGCGACGGGTTACTCCGGCGTTCCGGTCACGGCCGAGAAAATCACAATCCGCATCGGCCCGCATCTGGTCTTTGACCGGGGAGTCCGCGCAGGCGGGTTCGACGAGCAGGCGGTCCACGAAGCCATGCGCGCACGCGAATTTACGGTCACCCTCGACCTGGGAGAAGGCCCCGTTGGCTGCCGCTTTCTGACGACCGACCTGACGGCAGAATACGTCCACATCAACGCCGATTACTCGACTTAGCGAGCGTGTAACATCGGCAGCCCTGCGATACAATCATCTGTCGAGGTTTGTACTCTCAAGCTATGGCAACCAAAGTCCGCGAACAGGCCGCAGAGGCCGCCGCACCCAGCAAAAATGGCAGCTCCCTCATCAGCGATGAGAAGCTGAAACAGCTCTACAGCACGATGGTCAAGTGCCGCGTGCTCGAGGAGCGCATCCGCATTCTCAAGAAACAGGCGCGCTTCAAAGGTAACTATTACGCCGCCGTCGGGCAGGAAGCGACGGAGGTCGGCACCACGATCGATCTTCGCGACGAAGACACGATTGCACCGTCGCATCGCGACTTCATCGCGAATTACATCAAGGGCGTGCCGCTGAACGCCATGCTGTCGCAGATTTATATGCGCAGCACCAGTCCCGACAAGGGCCGTTCATCGCCGGCGCACTGCGGTTATGCTCCGCTGAACATCATCACTCCCGCGTCGACGATCGCGGCGCAGTTGAACATCGGCACCGGCGTCGCGCTGGCGAACAAGATGAAGAAGAACGACAACGTGGTTGTCGCGTTTTCTGGCGAGGGTTCGACATCGCTCGGCTTCTGGCACGAGGCGCTGAATTTCGCCGGCGTGCAGCAGCTACCGATCGTCTACATCTGCCAGAACAATCTGTGGGCAGAGTCAGTCAACGTGAAGCTGCAGACACGCGTTGAAGACATCAGCACTAAAGCGCAGGGCTATGGATTCCCCGGCATCACGGTGGACGGCAACGACGTTGTCGCGGTCTATCGCGTTGCGCAAGAGGCGATTCAACGGGCGCGCAGCGGCGGCGGCCCGACGCTGATTGAGTGCAAGACGTATCGCTGGTACGGCCACTCCGAGATCGATCCGGCGAAGTATCGCCAGCCCGAAGAAGTGGAAGAGTGGAAGGCGAAAGACCCGATCGCGGCGATGGAGCGCTATCTTACTGGCAAGAGGCTCTTCACCCCAGAGTACAAGCAGCAGATCATCGACGAATTCAATCCGCAACTCGACGCGGCGATTGATTTTGCAGAGAAGGCTCCGTTGCCGGAACCGATTGAGGCTCTCGATCACGTCTACTCCTTCGATATTCGCGACCGCGAATTGCACCGTACGGCATACCACCCGAAATACTAAGAGACCCGAAAAAGACAAATGGCTATTTCTTATATCGATGCGATTCAGCAGGCGCTGCGCGAAGAGATGCTGCGTGATGACAAGGTCTTCATCATCGGCGAAGACGTCGGTGTCATGGGCGGCGCATTTGGCGCGACCAAGGGCCTCCATGAGGAGTTCGGCGCGGAGCGAGTGATCGATTCTCCCCTGGCCGAGGGCATCATCGTAAGCGCCTCAATCGGAGCTGCTATGGCCGGCCTGCGGCCGGTACCTGAGATTCAGTTTGCCGATTTCATCACGCCGGCGATGGATGCCTTGACGCAACAGGCGGCGAAGCTGCGCTATCGGTCGGGCGGTTCACAGACCTGCCCCATAACGCTGCGCGTTTGTTACGGCGGTGGAACGGGCGGCGGTTTGTATCACAGCCAGACCAACACCACATGGTTTGCGCATGAGCCGGGCTTGATCGTCGTTGCACCCGCAACTGTTGCCGACGCTAAGGGCATGCTGAAGGCGGCAATCCGGCAGGACGATCCTGTCATGTACTTCGAGCACAAGAAGCTGTATCGCACGCCGAGCATTAAGTCGGATGTTGAGGAAGGTGACGCGGCGCTACGAGACCTGTTCAAGTGCGCGATCCGCCGCGAAGGCAAGGATGCGACCATCGTCACGTATGGCTACATGCTGATCGTGGCGCAGCAGGCTGCGGAACAGATCGAGCACGAGCTGGGTGTGAGCATCGAGATCGTCGATCTGCGCGTGTTGAACCCGCTGGACTCGGAAACAATTCTTGAATCTGTTGCGAAGACGCACCGACTGCTGGTGCTGCAGGAAGATCACCGGACGCTTGGCATCGGTTCTGAGATTTCTGCGATCGTTGCAGAGCGCGCCTTCGATTGTCTTGACGCGCCCATCCTGCGCGTGGCGGCGCCAGATGTTCCGGCGATTCCTGCGTCAGAGCCGCTGGAGAGCTTCTACATGCCGAACGTCGAGAAGACTGTGGAAGCATTGAAGCGGATTCTGCAGTACTAGATCGACGCGATAACTGTTCAACGAAAAATCGCCGCCCGCGGGCGGCGATTTCTAGTTCCAGCGTGTCAATGTGGGCTAGGCGACGTAACCGGCTTTGGTTTGCCGCTGGAGCGCTCGTCGAAGAACGATCTCAAGCGCGGTTTTCTGCTCTGCGTAGTCCTGTTCGCTGAGCTTCCCTTCAAGTCGCTCCGTCTCAATTGCGAAAAGCTCTTCTTTCAGAGCGTCGAGGAGCGAGCCGCTGCTTCTGCGTATGGGAGCAGGAGCGGACGGCAGCGTCGCTCCGCTGACCGGTGGCCCGTCTGCATCCACAGGCTTGCGCATCAGCAACGCGGCTGCGCCAACGAAGAGGATGGCAACGCCGGCGACGATCCACCACAGATACTTCTTCAGCGGGTCGGGCGCTTCGCCGGGGGTGCCCAGTCCACCGCCGGGCCGCGT
>Ga0210406_10003703_pt1 | contig 16620 bp, 16 predicted proteins | sample IncBWC30MmetaG_FD_155454 | JGI IMG/M metagenome (GOLD analysis project Ga0210406, IMG submission 155454) | Forest soil microbial communities from Barre Woods Harvard Forest LTER site, Petersham, Massachusetts, United States - Inc-BW-C-30-M | ecosystem: Environmental > Terrestrial > Soil >... | reverse complement strand
TTTGTTAGCGACCAATAGCCGGACAGAACGCCGGAACGAAAAAGACCAGGACGGCGCCGCACTGCAACGACGTCAAGCGCCGCCAGAATTGGCTCCGTGGCCATTTCTACACAACCTCCACTCTTCGCGGAACACTTTGCGGAACCCGTCCGCCGGAAAGTTGCGATTGTTGCAAATCGTGTTCACGCGAAGCCCGTGGGGCCAGGAGCCTCAGAGAAATAATCGCCGCGGGCACGAGATAGACGAGCGTGACGCAAGTCCACATCAGTGCGGCCGCACACTGCTGATCTTCGAGAACGGAAAAGCCAAACAGCCGCGGCGTGGAAAAGTACACTGGGTATGCGACGCGATCAGAGAAGGCAAGAAATCCGGAAAGGATGTCGCATGGCAGAGTCGCCAGAAAGAGGTACAAGAGCATCGACCATCGCGGCCCAGTTGAGGCGCTTGGCCAAGGCTGAATAACCGGCCACCAGAACAAGAGGCCGGCCGAGAAGAATGATACTTGTTCGACCATATGCCAGCTCTCCGACCGCATGGAGAGCGTAAATAACGCCGGCAGGTGCCAGGCAAGAAGAGTCATCGCAGAAACGGTCCAACAGAGCGCAGGTCTTTTCACCATCCGTGCAATTCGGCGCGGGAGTGACCGCCGCAACACGCGACGCAAGACATGTTGCGCGAACAGCGGCATTCCAATCCAGTAAACTCGTACAGGTTCACCCAAGAGGATCAATGCCGGAGCCACAGTCATAAGGAGAAGATGTTTGATCATGTGGACCGTCAGGAGGCTGTGGTCGTAGACCGCAAGCGAGGATTCGCATGCCGCCCAAACCAGGAACAGGCCCAGCAAGCAGCTGGCCGCGCGCCAAACCGGAATGGCCGTCCGAGACGTCAAGCGAAGAGGTATCCACCCGAGCAAGTATCTATAACCCCCTAGAAGCAAAGTGAGTGCGAGTGAAACCGAAAATTCCCCGCAGCCCTGACCGAAGTTGAAGTGGGATGGCATACCTACGTCTTCATCTTTGTGAATCCTGTCGTCGATCCTGTTCCTCGCCCAAGACCAGGTCGCGAGCAGCATCTCGCGCCGGCGCTTGTGTCCGAGGATGCAAAGTTTCCAGAAACGCGACCAACGCAGTCGTTTCCGCCGGACTCAAATTCTTTCCGTAAGCCGGCATGTTGCCGCCTCCCTGGATTACTTGGCGGATCAATTGGTCCTGCGTCAGTCGCACGGCGACGCTGTCCAGAGCCGGCCCTCTCTGCCCACCACTCTCACCAAGCGAATGACAGTTGCGGCACTGCTTCACCTGAAAGACCAGCGCACCTTGGCGCTCGAGTGCGGTACTGCCGTGAAGAAACTGCTCCGGCACCGGGTCGCCGCTCCACGCATTCATGTGCGGACTCCATGGCGTATATCCAGCGAGGTGGGTGAGTGTTCCCAGGATTATGGCGATCAGCAGAATCGTCAAAACAGCGATCGGCCGCCGGCGCCAACTCTTTTCCCCTTCTCCAGAAAGAAATGGCAGCAAAACAAGAAACGCGATAACGACTACGGGGCCAATGAGGAGAGCTGGCGTCTCCATTGAAGGCGGCAAGTATGACAGCAAACCGTACAGCCACAAAAAGAAGTAGTCAGGTTTCGGCGCCGTCTGGATTATGGTCGGGTCCGGGCGGCCGGTAGGACCGAACGGACCGAAGTACAGAGCGCATGCGGCCACTGCCAAGAGGATGAAAGCCGCAAAGAACAGATCTTTCCAGACCGCGTAAGGAACGAACGGCGCGCCATTCCTTTTTGTTAATTCGTGGTACTCGCTGACATAGGTTGTTTTATTGACGAGACGTCCCGGCATCGGCCATTCGTTGATTCCCAACTTCAGCACCATCACGAGATGAAGACAGACGAAACCGATCAGCATTCCGGGAATGACAAAGACATGCAGCGCAAAAAATCGGGACAGTGTTGCCCCGGCAATAATCGGCCCACCGAGCATTAATTTCACGATCATGGGCCCGGCAATGGGGACGCGGCTTGCGATCGAAGCCCCGATTCCAAGGCCCCAGTACGCGTCTTGATCAAAACGCAGCACTTGCCCACTGAACGCCATGCCTAACGTCATCAGCAACAGAAAGACGCCGACAATCCATGTCAGTTCTCGCGGAAATTTGTACGCGCCGAATAGAAACACTTGGACCATGTGGATCAGAACGATCGCCACCATGAAGTTTGAGCCCCATCCGTGAAGTGCACGGATGAACCAGCCTAAAGTTACGTCGTGGTTCAGGGCTTGCAGACTGCTCCACGCCTCACTCGCCGAGGGCACATAGATAAGGGCCAGCAGGATTCCGGTGACGAGTTGGAGCAGAAAGACGGTGAGCGCCGCGCTGCCAAATACGTAGAACCAGCTCGCCGTGTTGCGCGGCACCGGATGCTCCGCCGCTTCACGAATCGGCGCGGCGAGTTGCAGGCGACGGTCGAACCACTCGCCAACCTCGGTAATCAGCCGGCGCATGGAGGCTTCTTTCCAAAAAGAGAGGCGGTTGGGGACCCTGGCGTCGGTAATTCTCCGGCCTGGATGGTGACGAGTCCGTCCTGCACTTTGTAGGGATATTCGAACAACCCACGCTCCGGCGGCCCGGAAGCGCGTGAGCCGTCTTGGTAGTACGCACCACCATGGCATGGGCACATGAATAGTTCGGACTGCGGAAACCACCGGACCGGGCAGCCCAGGTGCGCGCAGTTAACAGCAAAGACCTGGAACTGTTCTCCGTCAATGCGGCGGACCCAACAAGAGGTGTCTACGGTCTTGCCGTCGGTCGGGGTCACATAGGGGTTTCGAAATGTGGCTAGACGAGTCTCGCCTTCAGGAAATTCGCTGACACGACCGAGAGGCACCCACGACAGGTAAGCTCCTGCGCGCCCTCGCGTAACCGACGAAAGAAGAAACCCTACGATGGGTGCGGCAAGAGCAGACGCCACCAATCCATTGAAGAGAATTCCCAACTTCATGAACAGTCCACGCCGGGAAATGCTATTTTCGATTGGCACGTTCAGACTCCTGAGGCTGAGTGTTATTGGAAGCAGAGTATGGCCGGCCCGGGTTCGGAACCCGTCGTGACGCGAGCCACGCAACTACGTCGGTGATTTCCTGATCCGACATCGGCCTGCCGGGCAAGTTTCCGCGCCAGTCGGGCGCTCCGAGTTCAGGGCGGCCCACGATTACAATCGTGCGCAGACCCTGATCGCTGGCGAGCGCGAGAAAGGAATCATCTGAGATGGCGCTTGCCTTTCGCCCACCGCGACCGGCAGGTCCGTGGCAAGATTCGCAATAAGTTTTGTATGTGGCTTCGCCGCGTTGCGCGTCTCCAGTCAATTCAGGTGTATAAGGAGGAGCGGAAGCCGCGTCGAGAATTCCCCGGCGACTCCAACGCGAACGAATTTCCCTGGTGAGTACGTCGATCTGCGCGTCCGTCAACATTCCCCCGGCGCTTTGGGCGAAAGCCGGCATCGCGGTGCCGGGAACGCCTTGTGCGATAACTTTGCGAATGGACGCATCATCCGCGATCGCCAGATAAACGGGATTGGCGAGCGCGATCGCCGCCCCTCCCTTTCCTTCCGAACCATGGCAGGCGGCGCAGTTTTCCGAGAAGAGAGGGCCAAACTCCAAGACTTCGTTCGGTGCCAATACTTCGGAACCACGATGCGGCTGGCCGTGCGGCGCGCCGCATCCTGCAACGAAAATCGCAGCGAGGGGCGCAACCATACAAAGATGCTGCAATGCTTTCACGGCCGCTTTTCCTCACTTTTCCGCTGTGGAACTGTTCCGGGCGCTTCAATCCCTGCGCGCAGGAAGAACGGCAGATTCTCGTGAGTTGGGACACCGTGATGCCGCACGACGACGGCACCCGCTACAACTCCGAAAGCGATTTGCGATGCGATAAACCAGAACCAGTTGATATGGCTTGCAAGCAGTGGATTGAGAAGCTGCATGATCGAGTACAGCAGGCCCGACCACAGCGGCGGAGCAATTAGCCCCCCGAGTACGATCGGCCGCCGGGGGAACATGGGAAGCATCGCGCCATAAAGAAGCCCCACGAAAATGGATCCGATGCCGTGCAGGATTAGAGCAATCGCGAAGCTTTCCGAATGAAACGAATTCAGTTGGGAGGGGCCGAGCTCAAGCGATTGCCCATAGACAGTAGCGGCAAGGAGATTGATGGGATACCAGATGCTTCCGGCTTTGAGCACTCCGTAAGTGCAGGCCAGCACGGCCATCGCTACTGCTCCTGCGACGCCACCCTTGACGCCAGCCGATATCGGGTAGGTTTTCAGGGGAAGCCACACACGGAGGAGTTCGGGCGCGATGGGCACGCGCTCGACAATGCGGCGCTTTGTTGTGAAGCGGTGTTCTTCGAACACGACCGGTACGGTTTGTTCGTTCTCGTGAGGAAATACTTCGCGGAACCACCCGACGCCACCGGCAACACCCACGACAAGACCGAGGGCGCTGACCGAAACGCTCGTAAGCAGGCCCGCGAACATTAAGGTAAAGCCGAAAGCCAAAACAATGGGCCAGGCAGTTGATGCCGGTACTTCGATCTCAACCGGAGCCCGGGGGCTCTGCTTTAGTTCTTCCATGGGTGACAGCGTTGCCATTCGTTTTCCTCAGCGACCAAGAACATAGACAACAGTGAAAACAACGACCCACACGGCATCTACGAAATGCCAGTACAGGGACAGTACGTCGACGCGAGCGGACTGCTCCGGTCCAACACGACCTGCCAACCCGAATAGCAGCACGATGGTGAGTAGGATCAGTCCAGCCGTAACGTGAAAGGCGTGCAGGCCAACCAGGGAGTAGTACGTTGTTCCAAAAAGATTCGTCGAGATGGTCAGCCCGCGTTCGTAGATCAAGCGGTGCCACTCCTGCCCGGTGCCGTACAGAAAGAGGGCACCTAGTATGAGCGTGAGCAACCATAAGGCGAGAAATGCTACTCGCCGGCGGCTTTCGAGCAACTTTCCCGCGATATGAATCGTCAGGCTGCTGGAGAGCAGACAGATTGTGTAGAAGATCGGCGTTTCCAAGACTTCGCGTGGAGTCGGTCCGGACAGGCTTTTCCCCAGGTAATAGAGATAGGCCACAACGAAAATCGTGAAGATGGCGGACTCAGCGATGATGAGACACGCCATTCCCACCTTTCCGCGATAGGGGAGTTTCCAAGCCGCTGAGTTTTCCGAAAGCTGAGTCGCTAGTGTGCTCATTGCTCGATTCCCTTACTCATAGTGGCTGTCCGGATCTTCAGGGTGTTTGAGATCCCACAACGGTCTGCGGCTCGAAACTCTAGGGATCGAACCGAAGTTATAGGCGGGAGGCGGCGAACTTGCGGACCACTCCAGAGTCCAAGCATCCCAGGGATCGTTTCCGGCTTTTGTCCCTTTGAAGTAAGAAATGACCAGGTTCGCGACAAACACCAGCGTGGCGATTCCCTGGACGAACGCACCGACGGTCACCAGAAAGTTCAAGGTGTCCCAGCCGCGCCCCGGCTCGTAGGTGTAAATGCGCCGCGGCATCCCAAGCAAACCGGGAATGTGCATGAGATCAAAAGTCAGATGGAATCCGATAACAAACAGCCAGAAATGGAGCTTGCCCAGGCCTTCGTTCAGCATTCTTCCGGTGATCTTTGGGTACCAATAATAAAATGCTCCGAAGAGGGCAAACAAAATTCCGCCGACGATCACATAATGAAAGTGGGCAACTACAAAGTAGGAACCGCTGAGCTGCCAGTCGAAAGGCGATGAAGCCAACATGATGCCGGTGAGGCCGGCAATCAAAAACTGGAATAAAAAGCCGATGCAGAACAACATCGGCGTCTTGAACTGAATCTTGCCTCCCCACATCGTTCCCAGCCAGTTGAAAATTTTAATTCCGGTCGGCACGCCCACCGCCATCGTCGTTATCGTGAAGAAGCTGTTGGCGTAAGAATTCATTCCGATTGTGAACATGTGGTGCGCCCAAACGCTCATGCTCACAAAAGCGATGCAAACGGTGGCGCCCACCATGACGGGGTATCCGAAAATCGGCTTGCGCGAAAAAACCGGAATAATTTCGGAAGCAAACGCAAAGCAGGGAATTATCAGAACGTAGACCTCGGGATGCCCGAATATCCAAAAGAAGTGCATCCACAGCGTGGCGGAGCCGCCCGCCTGCGTATCGAAGAAATGACCGCCAAGATAGCGATCCACCAGCAACATGATTTGAGCCGCGGATAGAGGCGAAATCGCGAGCAAAACCATTCCAGACATCACCAGGTTCATCCATGCGAGCAGCGGCATGCGGCTAAACGTCATGCCTGGGCACCGCATGGAAATGATCGTGGCGATGATGTTGATGGCGGTGGCGATGCTGCCGAAACCCGAAGCCAGCAGAGCGATCGTCCAATAGTCCGAGCTGTGCCCCGGCGAAAACGCACGCGAGGCTAACGGGGCGTATGCCCACCAGCCCACGTCCGGTGCGTTACCGGCGCCGTACAATCCGTTCCCACCGAGAAAGCTGAAATAAAGCAGAATTCCACCAAAGGCCGTCAGCCAAAAGCTGAAGGCATTCAGGCGCGGAAACGCCATGTCTCGCGCGCCGATCATCAATGGCACGAGGTAGTTGCCAAAGCCAAACAGGATGGGCATGGCCACGAAAAAAATCATGGTCGTGCCGTGCATGGTGAACATGCGATTGAACACCTGCGGAGATACAAAATCGTTGTGCGGGTGCATCAGCTGGATTCGCATAATGGTTGCTTCGATACCACCGATAACAAGAAAAAAGAGGGCGTAAAGGATATACAGAACGCCCAGTCGCTTGTGATCGACCGTGGTCACCCATTCGTGCAGCGTTGCTACCCATGGCCGGCCCCCGGCTTCTGTGGTTTGCATGGCTATGGCATCCGACGACATTGCTGATTCCGCTCTCTTTCTCTATTGCAGGGTTTCGAGATATCGCACGAGCGCATCCAATTCTGCGTCGCTCAACTTCATTGCCGGCATGAGAGATCCCGGCTTGATGGAATCCGGGTTTTGAATCCACAGCCGAAGATTTTGCGAGTTGTTCTCCGCTGCGCCTGACGCGATCGTGCGGCGGCTCATCAAGTGGGTTAGATCCGGACCAAACCGGCCAGTGCCGTTTGTCCCGTTGATTGCATGGCAATTCAGGCACGCAGTTCTCTCGAAGACGCGTCTTCCCGCGGCTTCTTTTTCATCCTCATTCGCCTGCTGTTGTTGTGCGCGTACCCAGACCTTGAAGTCCTCCGGACGATCCACGTACACGCGCAATAGCATCTTCGCGTGCTGCGTCCCGCAGTACTGGGCGCATTGGCCAAGAAACAAGCCGGTCTCATGAGGATCGAGCCAGGTTTCGTTCACGCGATTCGGAATCAAATCAGTCTTTCCTGCAAGCTGAGGTATCCAGAAACTGTGATCGGTGTCGGCGGAAAGCAACCTTAAGAAGGTCGGTGTGGGACGGGATGGATCGCTCACGGGAACATGGAGTTCATTCGCGGTGACGATGCCGAGCCCCGGATAGCGAAATTCCCACCAAAACTGATGTCCGATTGCGGTTACCTCCACCGCCTCAACAGGCTTGGGTGCGTCCTGGATTGCGTGAATCACTCTCGCCGTCGCGAGAAAAAGGACAACAACGATTAGGATGGGAATGATGGTCCAGGCTAGTTCAATCTGTGTGCTTCCATAGACCTGCGCTGGCTCGCGACCTGTGTCCGCCGCTCGGCTGCGGAACTTCACAATGGCGTAAGTCAACAAGCTGAAGACCACAAGAAAAATCAGTCCGGTGACCCCGAGGACGAAGAAAGAGAGATGACGGATCAAATCCGCAGGCGTGGAGTGCGAATCGAAAATACTGGGAACGGAGTTGTCTTGCGGAGTTGCGGCGCACAACCCCGCGGCGAGAAGCACGCCTGCGAGGAGAAGGACAACCCCCGTGACCCGGCTGATGATCGCCGGCCAATCCGACGTTTGCATTGTCCCGACGATCCTCATCAAGCATCCCCACTAAGAACTTCAGTTGAACCAGCGGTTGGTGACAGCAATCGCAGTTGAAGACCAAACTCGTCTGCACACCCGTACTATGCAATGCAATCTCCATGCGATTGCGTCGGCGCGCGAAACCACAAACGGCGTTGATTGAGCCTCTTACGGATGACGAAAACAATCAGTGACGAATCACTGCGGCGCTGTTGCGTCTCTTGATTGACGAAATTGTCGATTCTCTGTCGCGAAGCGGCGACGGATGCGAGAGCAGGCCTGTCCAAAGACCAGGCCCCAGCATGGACGATGTTGTCGTATTGGTTTCAGTTCACCGGATCATTCAGGCCAAAGCGCAAATGACAAGTTATTCAGAAAAACTCATTGATAGGAGAGACGCATGAAGAGAAGGAGACGTGTCAGACGCTATTGGGGCTGCGCCCAGGTCACAACCTCGACGTTACCGTCACTTTTCCGGCTTGAATAACGACTTCAGAAAATCTCGCGTCTTCGAGCTGCCCTCCGACATTTCGTCTTCCCGTTGAAAACAAAGCGCCTAGCTGCATTGCTTGGCGATGTCCGCCATGGGCACTCATTTGCATGACGGGGCAAGTGAGGAAACGGAGATCGCAAGTGACCTACGCATTGGATACCGCGAGTTCGAGCGGACAAAGTAACGAAACTGCAGCCGGGAAGCCTTTGCCCGTGTTCCCGACACTAAAAAAGAATGCGCGCTCCGCCCCTTCTAAGGCAGCAAGCTGCGGGGTCCGCGAACTGCCCGAGACACGAGAGGAAGTCCTAAAAAAGGAGGCCTTGGAGGAAATGTTCGCCGCATCGCGCAAAAGATTCCTGGCGACCGCGTACTCCATTCTGCGGAATAGGGAAGACGCGGAAGACGCGGTGCAGGAGGCGTTTCTTTCGGCGTATCGCCACGTGCGCAGCTTCGAGGGGCGGGCTGCACTCCGGACTTGGTTGACGCGTATCGTAATGAATGCTGCTTTGATGATGAAGCGGAAACGCAAGCCTTCCGCGTTCAGGTCGCTTTCCGAAAGCGGTGTCTCGCATGACGACGGCTGGACGGAGAATATTCCAGACTCGCAACCGGATCCGGAAATGATTCACGCGGAACGCGAGACTCTTCAATTCATCGACGAAAAGCTGGGAGAGATGAAACCCGTGCTTCGAGAGGCCTTCAGGCTGACTCATTACGGCGACCTATCGGGAGCAGAAGCTTGCGCCGTGCTGGGTGTGTCATCAGGGACTTTCAAAGCGCGGATTTTTCGCGCAAGACGACAGCTCTTGGATCGGACGGAGCGGGCTCTGGTGACTCCCATGCGCAGGGCGCCCGCAGCATCGTCCAAATCATGGAAACATCAGGGACTCCGGAGGTCGCAAAAGGGTTGAGTCATGATCACCGTCAAAGCGAGTCAAAAAATCTTCACGTGCGCGGAAGTTTCGAACCTTTTGGGGATCTGCGCTGGGCATCTACAGAATTTCGCAAAGCGCCATCGTTTGGGCTTTATTTCCCGAACCGGGACGCTTGAAAATCATGCCGAGCAATGGCTTTTTACGTGGCAAGATTTGATGGTTCTAGCGACACTGTTTCAGCCATGCGCGCACTAAGCAGGCAGTAGTTTCACCACACAGCGTTACGTTTCTATTTCGATGAATTGGTCCGCGCCGGCCACTTCACAACGGGCCTGCGCATCATCGGTTCACCTTGTGGTGCGACGTCAGAAAAGTGCGCCATAGGCCGAGCTCTTCGATCCAGCTGATTTCATAGACCAGCTCGTGCTCCTCGCCCGTGTGCTCTTGTTCATTCCACACAACTCGACGTCGCGTTTCCCAGTGCATATCGACTCCTGCGGGGAAACCCGAAATTGGGAACATTGCGGAACTGCTTGCGACTGCAGACATCGGTTCAACCTGCTCTTTTTAAAACTTCACGCGTTCATTCGAAGCTTTGACCAGAATGCCTTAGGGCAATCGCAATTCCACCACATAGCCTTCGGTGCATGGCGCAAACGAAATCGGCGTTGCAGCAACTGCCGTAAGGAAATATGTTTGGAAGTCCTTCTAAGAATGAGGCACTGCTGCTAGGAATGCAGTGAGGTCTTGCGCACGTTTCGGTGTCAATCCTGTGGCGAAAGCGCTAAACGGTTGGCAACACTAATGGGGCTACGCAGGGGCCAAGGCCCTTCGCCCCTGTAAGCGTCTGTTCCCTCTGCATGTTGCAGTCGTAGCGCTGCAGTTCAGTTGGCAACCCGGTTGCACCAATGCTGACCACTGGCGACAAGAAGTGTGCGCCGAGTCGCGTCACAGAGCTCGCTGATTCGATACCTAAAGAGAGGGACACTTTGAAGAAAATCACAGTTGCTGCGCTCCTATTCGCTTGGTTTTGCGTGATCGGAAGTCCAAAGGCAGGTGCACAAGTTACCTCTTCCCAATCGTCCGCTGCCGACAGCACCGCGGACGCGATTACCGATCAACAGCTGACGTTACTACGCCGGAATATCCGCTCGATCAAGAAGCAACTCATTGCCACGAATTTGACGCTCGCGGATGGCGAAGCAACAAAATTCTGGCAGGTATACGAACAGTACTCGGCGGAAACCGAGAAGATCAACGACGCGAGAACGGCGATCATCAAAGAGTATTCCGACGAATATGGTACTCTCACCGATGCCCAGGCAGACAGCCTGATTCGCCGTTGGCTGGACACGGACATCGAACAAGCGGGACTTCGTCAGAGGTACGTGCCGATCTTCCGAAAGGTCTTGCCAGGAAAGAAAGCAGCGACATTCTTTCAACTCGACCGCCGCATTAGCACGATGATCGATGTACAGCTTACATCGCAACTTCCCTTGGCCCAGAGTCAGGAATAACGCAGCATTTGCAGATTTCTTGCTGCTGAAGGAGCAAATCTGATGTCCACACCGCCAGTACCGGCTGAATCCGCCGCCCCCGCGACGAAGCCGCTGCCTCCAGAAAGCCACAACCCTGCGGCCGCTTCTCGCGGTAGTGACGGATGGAAAAAGTACCTGACTCCCCTTCTCGTCATTCTGCTCGCCCTGGCGATCTTCGTCACCATCACTCGCAACTGGAATGCGTGGGAGGGCGCCAAGGTCGAACAAGTAACGGATGATGCTTACGTTCGCGGTGACCTTACACCGCTGAGCACCAAGGTGCCTGGCATCGTGCGTGCGGTTCACGTGGAAGACTTTCAACGGGTACACAAGGGTGAGCTGATCGTCGAATTGCAGGATGAGGATTATCGGGCACAGGTTGATCAGGCCAGTGCGGGAGTTGCGGCTGCCCGTGCGGCAATTGAAAACAACCGTCGCCAGCGCGAGTTGCAAGACTCTCGGATCGCCAAAGCCCTTGCCGGCATCGATCAAGCCAAAGCGCAAATCGCCGCGACTGAAGCCGGCAAGCAAGCCGTGGAAGCCCAAGTCGTTCGCGCCCGCTCCGAACGCAAGCGCCAGGAGGCTCTATATCAGACTCATTCGGCGACGCAGCAGACGCTCGAGGCCGCCGTGGCCAACGACGACCAACTGTCAGCACAGTTTGCCAGCCGCGATGCCGATCTCAATCAGGCTCAGACCCTGTTGCGCAGCAGCGAGCTCAGTGCCGAAGCCGAGCGCCGCTCCAAAAGCGTCCTCGAATCGCAGGACATGCAGCTTCAGGCCGATCTGCTCGCGAAACAGGCGGCACTCGCGGCAGCCACTGTGAATCTCGGCTACACCAAAATTTACGCGCCCGGCGACGGCAACGTAGGGGAAAGGCAAGTGCGGCCCGGGCAGCTTGTTTCTCCCGGCGCACAAGTAATCTCGTTCGTTGATGTCACGAAGTGGGTGCAGGCGAACTATCGGGAAACGCAGTTGACCAACGTGAAGGTCGGTAATCCCGCCGAACTTCGCATTGACCAATATCCCGGGCAAGTAATTCGCGGCAAGGTCCTGGAGATCGCGCCCGCCAGCGGATCGCAATTTGCCCTGCTGCCCCCGGACAACGCGACCGGCAATTTCACCAAAGTCGTGCAGCGCATCCCGGTCAAGATCGCGCTGGACGACAAGGCCTTCGCCGCAAGCTTACGCCCCGGACTGTCCGTGATCGCAACCGTCCGGACGAAACCTTAACGGACAAGTATGGCCGCTCCGAGCATAGTCGTTCGTCCGACCGCTATTGAGATCGCGCGCGGTGCCGCCACGGCCATTCCGTCGGAAGTCTCGACGAGGCCTCTCCTGGGAATCCTGGGAGTCGTCATAGGAGCGGGACTCGTTACTCTGACCGGCCGAATGCTCAGTCTCGGCCTTGCCGATTTGAAGGGTCATGTCGGCATAAGCTTCGACAACGGCGCCTGGCTTGACAGTGCGTATAACGCGTCGCTCATGTTCATCGGGCCGTTCACCGTCTATCTGGGTGGGCTGCTGGGACCACGACGCATACTGCTGTTTGCCGCTGGCATCTTCACTCTTGCTTGCGTCTTTCTCCCGCTTATCCATAGCTACAGCCTGCTCATCGTTGTGCTCGCCATCGCCGGCCTTACCTCTGGCACCTTCTATCCACTCACGCTGACGTTCGCCCTTCGGAATATTCCATTGCGATACCTTCCTTTCACCATTGCCCTCTACGCGACTTTTGTCGACGGAGCGGTGAACATCGCCCCTTCCCTCTACGGCTGGTACCGAAACCATCTGTCCTGGGGATGGATGTTCTGGAACTCCGCTGCGATTGCGCCGGTGATGATGGTCTGTATCTACTTTGGTATCCCCGCGATGCCGCCGCGCAAGAAAAGCGGTCCTGCGCCCAGCTTCGTCGGATTTCTATACCTGAGTTCCGGATTGGCTCTGATTTTTGCCGCTCTTCAGCAAGGCGAACGACTGGACTGGTTTCGTTCCGGCGTGTTCAACGCTTGTTTTTGGTCCGGATGCTTCTTTCTGCTTTGCGCGCTCATTCGGAGGCTACGTGGTCCCAATTTCCTGGTGGCCCTGCCGTATCTTCGGAAGTGGAACACCCTGCTGCTAGGCGCCCTGCTCTTTTGGTTCCGCTTCACTCTGTGCACAACGATTATTCTTATTCCACAGTCGCTCGCCATACGCGGATTTGAAGCCAGTCAGATTGGGCCCGCGATCATCTGGAGCGCTATCCCACTTATTCCCCTGGCGTTCACGGCTGCACTTCTGTTGCTTCGCAAATTTGACCCCCGTCTCCTCCTCGCCATCGGCCTTGCCTGCACTGCCCTTGCTGCCTGGTTGAATTCTCAATACAGCAGCACGTGGGCGGCCGAGAACTTTTACCGCACCGAGTTGCTCACCGGCATGGGGCAGGCCTTTGCTTTCATCGGGCTTGTCGGCTGCATCGTGCTGCAAGCGATCTTCGCAGGGGCTTTGGCCAAACCTGAGTGGGTCCTTACCTTTTCGGCTTACTTTCACACCATCCGCATATTCGGCGGCACCGCCGGCGCCATCTACATGGGCCATTTTGTGGCGCAACGCGAAAAGTTGCACTCGAACTTGTTGGGATTGCGCGTTGGCAGTGGGGATTGGCTGACAAATCAGAACATTTATGGGATGACCGCGGGTCTCTACGCCAAGTCGTCCGGGTTGGTAACTGCCGGCGCACGCGCGGTAGATCTGATTGCAGCCCGCATGCGTCTTCAGGCATTCAGCCTGAGCATTAACGATGGTTTCCTGCTGATCGCCTGGAGTTGCGTGTGCGCGCTGTTTCTGGTCGCTTTGTTGCGTCAATCGCCGTTGAACTTCGGCGATCTCAGCGCGGTCCAGCGGACGCTGGCCCTCGAGAAGGAGTCGAAATAATGAAACGAAAAGCACTTTTTCCGTTGGTAGCGACGGCGTTGTCTTTCTCTCTTAGCTGGGCCGACGAAACAGGCCGTACTGCGTCTTCGCGCCGCGTTACACTGCGGGAAGCCGTTCAGCTGGCGCTCAAGCACAACCACAATGTCCGCATCGCGGGTTACGCGGTCGATGAGAAACAGCATGCGAAAGAGGCCGCCAGGGGTTCCTATTTCCCATCCATACGCAATGACAGCAGTTTTCTGCGTCTCACGGATACCCAGTTGATTCAGATTGCTCCCGGCAGCCTGGGTACAGCAGGGGGAACGCCGATTCCTCCTGCGAGCAGCGTTATTAACCAAGGGGGCCGCAGCCTGACAGTGAGCGGCACACAGATAACGCAGCCACTAACGTCGCTCCTGAAGATCAAGCGGGCAAACGAAATCGCGCAAGCCGAAGTAAAAGCATCCAGGGAGAAGGCGCAACTTACCGGAAACGATGTCGCGCTTGCTGTCCACGAGGTTTATTACAGAGTGTTGATCGCTCAAGCGCACCGCAGTGCCACGGAAGCACGGATACGAGCTTCGCAGGACCTCGAAAGCGAGCGTATCGAGCAGGTGAAGTTTGGAAGCTCACTCGAGAAGGAATCGATCGAGAGCCGCGCGCAGCTGCTGCAAGCGAAGCAAGAACTCCTCACGACGGACCTTCAGTTGGTTGACCTCAAGTTGAAGCTGAATGATCTGATGGGCTTGCCTCTGACAACCGCTCTGGATCTCGATCCTGTGCCGGAAGAGCCTGTGGAGACTTGCCCGCTCGAGGAATGCGTTACCACTGCAATGGCCTCGCATCCGGAAATTCTGGAAGCTCGTGCAGAAGTGGAGAAATCGGAAGCCGCGGTCCGTCTGGCCAAGACAGATATTTGGGTCCCCGATGTGGAAGCGTTCGGCCGGTACAGCTACCAGAATAATGTCCCATTCCTGGCCCGCAATTTCGGCACCTTCGGCATTCATCTGGGGTATGACCTGTTCGACGGAGGGCGAAAGCGAGCCGTGAAGGGTGAACGTGAAGCGCAATTGGCTCAAGCGAAGGAGAATCTGGCCCGGCTGAAGGACGAGGTCGAACTTGCCGTGCACACTGGCTACAACAGACTCGAAAGAACGCAGCAGATGCTGAAGGTGTCGGAAGAGGTTGTGGTTCTGCGCAGCGAGTCGAACCGCGTGCTGCAGCAAGAACTCTTGCAAGGGGCCGCGCTGAAATCGCAGGCTGCAATGGCGACCGCCCAGGAGTACGACGCCAAGGCACTCCTCCTCCAGTCACAGCTGGACTATTCTCAGGCGCACGACGAGTTCATTCACGCGATGGGCGTCGCGCCCGAATGACGCGCTTGCGTCCATGCATTGCCTGGCATCTGAGGTGCACTTTGAATTCTGGACTTAGTCCTGCGAATAGTCCGCTGGCGGCGTAATACCAAGGCGCTTCATTTTGTAAAAGAGAGTGGTGCGCTTCAAGCCAAGTCTTGCAGCCGCCCCTCGCGGACCTCCGAGCTTCCAATTGGCGCGCTGGCAAGCAGCCAGAATTTCTCTACGCACCTTGTCTTCAAGGGTCGGGTTTGAAATCTCGGGCTCCGGCGGCTGGTAGCTTTCGAGAGGCGCTGGTTCAAAGACGCCATCATTCGAGAGAATGACGCCACGCGCGATGTAGTTTTGGAGCTCTCGAATGTTGCCGGGCCAGTGGTGGCACACCAGGGAGCGCATGGTTTCCTGAGGAATCGATTCGATCGATTTGTCCATCGAAGCAGCGAACTGTTGAACGAAATACTCCACGAGGTCTGGAATATCGGCTTTCCTTTCGCGGAGTGGTGGCAGATAAATCGGGAAAACGTTCAACCGGTAGTACAAGTCTTCGCGGAATTCACGATCCTGAGCCATTCGCTTCAAGTCTTGGTTGGTCGCCGCGACGACGCGAACGTCGACTCGCGTTGTGCGCGTGCTGCCGACTGCCTCAAACTCACGCTCCTGCAAGACGCGGAGCAGCTTGGGTTGAAGCTCTAATGGCATGTCTCCAATTTCATCGAGGAACAGAGTGCCGCGATCCGCCAACGCGAACCGGCCGACATGAGAATTGATAGCGCCCGTAAAGGCTCCGCGTTCGTGTCCGAAGAGTTCGCTTTCGAGGAGGCCGGCAGGCATCGCCGCGCAGTTCACCTTCACCAGATTTCGGTTTCGGCGAGAGCTGAGCTCGTGAATCGCTCGCGCGATGACTTCCTTGCCGGTGCCGGTCTCTCCGGTGATCAAGACGGTTGTATTCGTACCTGCGACGGCCTCCACCTGGCTGAGAATGGGGCGTAGGCTACCGCGGCGCCCTACGATCGTATCTAGGAACGAGGATTCCGTGCGTTGAGACTTGCGCGCCGTCCATTCATCAGCACGATAGGGGGCATTTATCGGTGAGCTTTCTGGGTCCCGAGTAAGCTCCATGACTGAATCTGCTGCTGTGCTCATGCTGTGCTCCTGTTTCTAATCGTTGCGACCCGGCATCTTTGAGTATGAATTGTGGACGCCACTCAAACTCGAGCTTCCGCAGTCATCAGCTGTCCCGAGTTCGGTAAGGGAAGGTCGGAAGACCGGTTTTCCGTGTCCCTTAAGAAAACAAGTCCCTCTTCGCTAAGATGGTGATCGATAACCAGCGCATCACCCCGATGCACTTGCGCAGTGGCCAGTAGTCTGGCAATTGGGTGCACCACATAACGCTCAATGGCGCGCTTCAAGTGGCGGGCTCCGTACCGTTGGTCGGTTCCCTCTT
>Ga0210406_10003702_pt1 | contig 16625 bp, 22 predicted proteins | sample IncBWC30MmetaG_FD_155454 | JGI IMG/M metagenome (GOLD analysis project Ga0210406, IMG submission 155454) | Forest soil microbial communities from Barre Woods Harvard Forest LTER site, Petersham, Massachusetts, United States - Inc-BW-C-30-M | ecosystem: Environmental > Terrestrial > Soil >... | reverse complement strand
CGCCGTGACCTGATTCACCTCGATAGCTGATCCACCACACGGCAAGATTAGACCACAGTTCTGAAGATCTCCGCCACATTCCTCGGCAACGCCAATTCCCCAATTCCAGCAACTACCTCCTGATAAGTCGGGAAATCGGACAAGTTCCTCCTAGTACCAGGTTGAAAGATCCCACCGGGTTCGCTCGATCCTCGGCATGCCGATTTCACGAGTGCTCTTTGACCACGCTGCGAGCATCCTTGTCCTGGCGCAGTCCAACAAACTTCGAATGTCTCAGATGATCGATTTACGCTCCATACTGCATCCAAACCGGAGACCATAGGGTTGCTGAATCTTGAGTTAGCGTAACAATAGGCGTTGGCAGGTTACGCAACCTCAATGGTTACTCGAGGGGAGGACGCCATGGAAGACAAGCGGCTCGCGGCGAATCCCTCGGGGCTGTGCATGTGCGGGTGTGGGCGAAAGACGAAGATTGTGACGAAAAGCGATCGGCGACACGGTCATGTAATGGGTCAGCCTTTTCGATTTATTCATGGCCACAGTCGCCCCGCCGAGAAGGGTCCAAACAGATTCAAACTTCGCCGCCGTACAGCGGTTATCTTCCTAGAGCATCGAAACGGGACGGTTCTCGAATGCCTAGTATCCCGAAAAGATTTTCACAGAGTAAGGAGACATCATTGGTACGTAAATAAGAATGGAAAGCGGGCGTCCTACGCGGTTGCATGGATTGACGGTGCGCAAGTTCAGATGCACAAACACCTCTGTCCTAATTGGGCACAGGTTAACCACCAGAACGGCAACGGCTTGGACAATAGCAGGGGCCACCCCTTCGGGGTGGTTGTGTGAGTCTGAAACTCCGTTAGAGAACGCGATGACCAAGGAGTTGCGGAGCTAAAATGGAGTGCACGACGTGGCTCGACAGCTAAGGCCGTTTTGTCTTTGGAGCGTTCCTGCCCGAACAATAGCATGGCTCCGGATTGGGCGATTGTGTGGATGGTGGCGGGTGTTGTCCTGAAAAGGAGAGCAGCCCGACCCCGATGGGGAGACTGAGTAGGTTTCGCCGACCGGGCCGGGCCACGTTGAATTCAACGTGGAGGGGATAGCATGAAATCCAGGCCACCGGAGAGAGGCAAAATTACCGACCATGCAAGGCGCGGGCATTGGAATGAAATGAACCGCAAGCAACGACGGGAGATGATCCGGAAGATGCAAAGCGAAGACCTCAGCTTAGAGGTTGTGCATCCCGATGCCGCTGGGATTGACATCGGTAACGAATCCCACTACGTAGCTGTACCGCCGAGCCGCGATCGCCAAGCGGTACGACGATTCGGGTGTACTACTGCGGAATTGAAAGCGATGGCCGATTGGCTGCAGCAATGCCGGATTCACACCATCGCGATGCAATCCACGGGGGTGTACTGGATCGCGGTATACGACATTTTGGAGGCGGCAGGCTTGGAGGTGTACCTGGTCAATGCTCGGGATACCAAAAATCTGCCAGGGCGGAAAAGTGATGTGCAGGAGAGTCAGTGGCTAATGAAGCTCCACACCTATGGGTTGTTGCGAAATTCGTTCCGGCCGCCGCAGGAGATCCGCACGATGCGGACGTACTGGCGGCAGCGCAACGATCTGGTGCGGGCCGCAGGCGCGCACATCCAGCGCATGCAGAAGGTGCTCACGCAGATGAATATCCAGTTGGCCAATGTGCTGAGCGATGTGAGCGGTATGACCGGGCAGGCCATCATCAAGGCCATTCTGGCGGGCCAACACGATCCGCATAAGCTGGCTGAGCTTCGGGATCCTCGGGTGCAGGCGAGCCATGCGGAGATAGCGAAGCATCTGGAGGGCAACTGGCAAGAAGACTTGCTGTTTGTGCTGAAGCAGGAGCAGGAGGGTTACGAATTTTGCCTCCAGCAGATGGTCGAGTGCGATCGGCAACTTGAACAGTATCTGCAGCAGAGGGAGGATCGCAGCCAAGGGGCCTGTCTGCCCAAAGAGACCCGCAAGGGCCGGCTGAAGAAGAACAAGAAAGGGAAGCCAGCGTTCGACTTGCGCGCAGAGTTGTTTCGCATGACCGGTACGGATCTAACCCAGATTGACGGCATCGATGTCATGACTGCAACGACGGTCATGAGCGAAGCAGGATGGGATATGAGCAAATGGGAAACCGAGAACCACTTTGTTTCCTGGCTGCGGCTGTGTCCCGACAATCGCATCAGTGGCGAGAAGATCATTGGGAGAGGTCGGCTGCGGACCAACAACAGAGCCAACATCGCGCTAAAAATGGCGGCCACCACATTACGGCTAAGCAATACGTATCTGGGAGCGCAATTCCGCCGACTGAGAACCAAATTGGGTGCTCCCATCGCGATCAAGGCCATGGCGGCCAAGCTGGCCCGCTTGGTCTACCGCATGCTGCGCTACGGGATGAAATACGCGGACCGAGGAGCGGCGTTCTACGAGGTTGAACACCAACGACTTCAGATCAAGCACCTCAAGTGGAAAGCCGCCAAGCTCGGATACCAGATCGTCCAAGCCCCTTCCGCTTAAAAATCAGGAGTTTCTGGGGAGACGCGAGAATCTCCGTGGAGTTAAGGAGCCGCCTGATCGTTGGCCATAGCGTACCTGACTGCTAAGCCTCCTATCAGGTACCGACACAGAATAATTCGTCAAATCACGGATAATTTTGCACAGGCGGGAAATGGAGAAAGACGCCCGGTAGAACGTATTTGGAATTAATTCTAAGTCTTGTCGAGGCCGGGGGCCCTCACCCCTCCCACACGCTCGCAATAGCTACAAGGTCCTGCGTTCTGATTCAAAAAAAATTGAAAGTGGGATACATCCACGAGAATTGCCGGGTTTGGCTGCCCAAAGACACTTAGGACTGCGGCTGGCTTTTTTACGCCATGCGACGGCGTAATGCGACAAACGCACACAGGAAACAGCCTGCCACAAGAAGAAGCCCCCCGGTGCTTGGTTCAGGCGTGGTGACGCAAGAGTTGTGCGCACAGGGCGGATTAATGCCGGGATCGAATCCGAATACCGCCGTGGCGACGTCGAAGAACGCGCCCGCAGGCTCAAACGCAGTTTGTGGCCCGTCACCCATGGGACAAAGAGGCGACGGACCGGGTGCAAGCGCCGTGATGCAGAAGCCCCAGAACTCCGCGCCTTGCGGTGAGACTTGCTCGACTACCACTTCATATGTCGCCCCAGGCGACAGAGGCTGGGGCACTTCCTCCTGAATCGTGAACGGCCCAAAGACCAGTTCACCCACCGTGACATCGGCGGGGTTGAACCCATCAGCCTTGGCTATTGGCGCGAGCAGCAGCAACAAACCTAAAGCAATGCCTAATAGATATTTCATCCTTGTTCTCCTTCTAAAGTAGCCATTCGGGTGAATCCCCGAGGATGCATACCTACAGCCACACGGAATATTTTTGAGTAAATCGCCTGTTCCGTTTTTAGCGATGAATGTTTGGGAGCAGGGTACCGCCGCGAGAAACTTACACCTTACGTTATGGCAAAGTCAACGTACAAAAGTTGTTACGTCTTGAGTGCATCGAAATCTTCACGTCCGGGGCGGTGGGTGTCTTCGCTTCCACTCAGCGCGAGCTTCCTTCAATTGCAGCACACAAGTTGGCAGCGGCGGCTTGCCCATGTTTGCAGTTGGCGAGACCATGTACCGCGCGGCCTTGCCGAAATCGCACAATTCTTCATCGGACATTTTTTGCAGGCGCGTTCGCAGCGCGTCGCGGTCGAAGTCTGCCAGTTGAATCGACTGCATCGCTGTTAGTCCCTAAGATTTCATTGGGTAGTGGAGATGCGGAAGGGACATGATAGACTCCGGCGCAATGCCCAGCAACAAAAAGAAAGCATCCCATTCCGATCAAGAGTCAAGCTACGTCGTCGGCGACCGCGTTAAGGTCAATCTGCATACTGGCAGGATCGTAGAGGCGACGGTCAAAGCCGTTGTTACCAAAACCGGCGGCGTGCGTCTCCAAGTTTCGTTTGGCAATGAGACCGCGCTGATTTATTTGTGGCAGGTAGTTGGGAAGATTCGTTCTTGATACAAATGGTGCGCCGTTTGCCGGATGAGCTGCAATGCTTGAGAATTGTGTATTCTGGCTTCATGGTTGCTTCAAGTTGAATTGGCAGGATATATCACTAGCTTCCGTGAATACTGGTATTGCCAGCGGTTGTTCTGGTGCCCATGCTGGTGAACCGGAACCAATCTTTAGTTCCAAGGTACGACTATTCACAACCGTAAGTCCGGTGAAAAAATACGCACCGCCTACTCCCAATTCTGGCGCGTCGTTGAGCGGAACAATATCGTGGTCACAAACTAAGTCCACATTCACAGGCAAGATCTGTTTGTTGGTTAGTCCTACGACAAGAAATGCCTTACCTGTTCTTCCGTCTTCTAGATGAGCATTGTGCTCCATCGTGTAATATCGCATCTGGATGCGCAATTGCTGGTGGGCCTGACGCGATTGCGATACCTCCGCGATCTGTTTCTTCAAGTCCGTTATTTCGTCGTCTCTGCTCTTTGGATCAACTAGACCAGCATTCTTTCTTAACAACGATTGCTTGTCGTTAATCAGTCCTTGGTGGTCGTTGTACACTGTCCCGATCAAAAAGCTCCCGTACAGTGCCGTCCACAAAATAAATGTGCTCATCATTGTCGGCAGGAGAGATTCTCGTAAGTTTTGGCTGAAATGAGACATCATTACGCCCCAGTTCCAGCCATCTTTGCGTAATTTGAAAACCAAGTTGATAAGAAGAATGAAAACAAATCCGGCAGAACCCGCGACAATGGCAAGGGTCGTCGTACCCATTGCACTAACCAGAGCCGACCACGAGCGCGAGAGCAGATTGACGAAGTGATGCCACACGCTAGGATTCTCACACACAATAACACGTGAGCTAATTATATAATTGTGTCATTTAAGGAGCAGCTTCCCGCAACTACCTCACTGCTCGCCTGATAGAGATGGTAGCCTCCATGAGACGCCGTTTTTCTCCTGGCTCACTCACACCTCTTGCCGCAGTCTCCGCACTTCACAGATACCCATCCCTAAGGAAGCGTGAGTGGGAAGAAAGGGATGCGGGGCTGGTGAGGTGAAGATCTGGACCAGGAAAGCAGGGACTCCCACAATCACCCATATTGCAGTCCCGATACCTATGAGCGCAATTGCGATTCCCACCAATTGCCAGAACAGCCAAAACATATCTGCCTCGGGAATTTCTGCGCGAGTATAGGCTCATTCGAGAACTGTTGGCGAAATGTTTCGTCGGCCCGGCACCCAGCTCCGATCAGGCCGCAGTGGTTCTGATCGCGACGAACCGGTGCCATCACGCACATTCCCCTGCACTTAACGCTGTTCCCTTGACCTAGAGTCCGTTTGCGGCCAAAAATCGGTGATTCGGCTCTAACGCATTGTAAAGACAAGTACTTAAGCGGCCGGATGATCGTGTTTTTGCGTGACGGCGTGCCGATCCAGGCTTGAGATAGTACTAATTTATGCCGCTAACACTCCAGTACCCTATGTCCATAACGCATCCACGAGCGCACTGGGATGTCCACCAGCGCCATTTGGCCGATTTCGAATGAGTCTGGAAATGGTCGTTGCGAGCATCATTTTCTCCAGCGCCGCTGCCTTGCGTCGATCTTGGCAAAACGGGCAGAATGGGACTGTAGAAGCCCCACGAATTTCCTCACATCCCTCCGGAGGTTCCCCATGATCCCCCAGTACCCACTCTCAGTCTCGTTCAAGGAAGCCGCAGAAATCACGAGTGTTTCAAGGAGTACGCTGCGGAGATATGCCACAAGCGGCCGCTTGCGGACCTCTCGTATCGGCCGCAGACGAGTGATTCCTTACGATGCGTTGCAGAAGTTGATTGAAGGGAGGACTAAGGAAAACCTATCCGAGTTGAACGAATGACCGCGGCTATTTCATTGTGACTGCTGCATCTTCGCGATCCTGGCATCCACCTCAGCAAATACGTCGTTTAGATCCACTCTGTAATACGCTTCGCTGATAGTCTTGGCCCTTTTCGTAGTGCCGATCCTAATCATAGGGCCATCCTTCCCTCGCTCCAACACCAGGCTCAGGGGAGCTTCTTCACCCTCATGATCGATGTACACATCCAAATCGCTATCCTCAATTTGTTGAACCACGGCCCCGACAAACTGTGGAGCAAATCCATCCCTCACCAGCCAAGTCGCGAGCGCGATCCGATGCAGGTCCTCCTCGCTGAATACACGGCGCGATCCGCGGCCGTGCCCCAGTTTCCCTTCGGGAGAGAGATTGTACTGTTTGCTATCGAGAAACTTCTGAAGCCTCCAGATCGGGACACCAAGGATCTCAGCCGCTTCCCCGGTTCCGAATTCACGGACAGAAGGAGCCTTACTAAGAAAGAAATTCGATGTCTGGCGCTTTCGGTTCATATAATGCTCCTAGCTTTATACAACTCTACGTGGTATACTAAGCATCATAAGAGAGACCCACGGGTGGGTCAAGCGAAAGTTCTAGGAGGATGCAGATGGATCTGGAACGGAATGAGAGATCGCAGGAAATGACAGCAACGGAAGCATGCAGACGGTTAGGCATCTCGCTGGACTATCTCTATCGATTGCTGTACGCGCAGCGGCTCCCAGCACGGAAAGTAGACAACGTTTGGCGAATCTCCGCAGGCGCAGTGGAAGAACGTGTCAGACGACGGAAGGCGCGACTCGCAGCGTGATGACTCCGCGCGAGTCCTAAAAGCGAAAAGCCGCTGATTGCGTCAGCGGCCACTCGCCAATCCAGATTTTCGATCGGACTCCGGTTACCGCCGGGTCCGAAAATTCACAAACAGAAAGGCGTACCCAACTTGAGTAGCAAAAGAAGCATAGCAGCCTCTGTACCTCTAGTCCACGATAATCCTCGCAACAACAAAATTTCAATCCAGCAAAAACTCATCCGTCGCGCCACTAAGTCAGCGACCGAGCTCGTACCTGTGCTAGTTCGAAGGAAGGGCCACGAGGGGTTTTTCTACCTTCCGACTTGTGCGATCTGCAACAAACCGATTCTCGATTTCGAATCGGCGAATGTTGTAGTCCAGGGTTGGCATCCATCCCCAGATTTGCCGCCGACCGAGTCCTTGGGCTCGGTGAAAGGTACAGAGTTTTTCCGGGTCCCCGGAGTCGCGATCGCGGTTCACTTCGAATGCGACAAGCAGGAATGGAGACCCTGGGTCAGATTAAGCTCGGTATTCAGCCAGGATCAACGTCACCCGCTCGAAAAAGTCGGTTTCGCGGTGGGATTGTGAGCGCCGCAGTCGTACGCGAAACGGCCACCCGGAAGCTCCGTTGCTCCGAATGCGGAACGATGGATGAGTCCCCCGGGGAATTTACCCAGAAGGACGCCACGGAGTACGCCGGGTCTGCGGATTCCACCGATCCCACTCTCAAGAGATCGACTTTCACCCACGTTGCGCAGTTTGCATCGCTGCTTTCTGGCAGAGTCGTCTCCGCGTCGCTTCGAATCCTCGTCACTCACTCCGAGTTGCTGCGTCCAGAGGATTGGCGATGAGCACTTGGACGACTCAAGCCCCGGCGATCGACGCCGTCGATCACGCGGCCTCCGGCGTGAGTGGAAAGAAAGGGATAAGGGGGAGGCCGGTCGCGCCCACACTCGTTCGTTTCTTCGCCGGCCGATCCCAATCATTCGTCCAGTTCGGTGGAAGTTCGCGCCGCATGACGGCCGAGGACAAGGCTCGCAGCCACACGGGCTACCACCGGGAGACGTACGAGCTGAACATTGGGATCTACGTCATCCGCCGGCCAAACGGTCTCCTCCGGATTGGATTCGACCTCTGGAAGCTCGATATGAATCTGAGGCCCGCAACCATCGAGAGTCTTGAGAGACGCTGGCGTGAGCATGCGGCGAGTTTGTCGAAATCCCTCCAGCGCAGCACCTCTCGTCGCACGCACTTCTCGAAGTCGTTCGCGTGTTTCGAGGTCGCACCCGAGCGGATCGAGGAATGGAAGGACGAACTTGAAACTGTGCTCTCGAATCCCGACTCCTACGAGTCCGTCGAGAGGCTGGTTGAGGCCACCCCATGACGATTTCATCCAACAACATCCCCCAACTCATCGAGGAACTGAAGCAGAAGAAATTCTACGGCCTGCTCTCTCTTCAGTTTCGCGACGGAGAGGTAGTTCTCATCGAACGCAAGGAAACAATTCTCACCGATAAGGCCAACACACAGGGAGGAACCCGTGTCCACAGAGACAGTAAACGCTAGCGCCGTACCCACCTCAACAGAATTACTCCAGCCCGATGTCCGCGCGGGCGCGCACGAGCCGAAGCAAAAACCCCCGTCACAAATCACCAACGTTCCCGTTAAATCCACCAAGGACGAGGAACGCCCTCAGGAGCGAAGAGTGAGTTTCAGTCGCTCGAACGGCCATCTTGTCGAGACGGTCGTGAGTCCAACCGGATTCTTTCAGTTTTGGGAGGAAGGGGGAGACCAACCGGTGAAGACTGTTCGAGATGGTGAGGCCGAGTATGTTCCGAATTCCAGCCTGCGAAAATTTTGGGAAGCGAACGTTGTTCAATTCCCTTCTCACCCGCGGGACTATGGGACAACGAGTGAGCTGTTGGGGGCGGTCAAACTGTTTATCTTGCGGTACGCCGATTTGCCCCATGACTGGTTAGACATCGTCTGCCTCTACGTTCTCATGACTTGGGTGTATGAGCGGTTCACGGCACTCCCCTACCTACGTTTTCTTGGAGAGCCCGCGACGGGTAAGACTCGACTGCTCCAGGTCACCTCGTCGATCTGCTACAAAGGTACCGTCGTAAGCGGAAATATCACCGGCGCGGCCCTGTTCCGCACGATCGACTTAATTCAGGGCACGATTGCTGTCGATGAGGCGGACTTCAAGAGTTCCGCCGAATGGTCGGATATTACCAAGATACTGAACAATGGATACGCGGCTGGAACTCCCGTGATTCGCTGCAATCGAGACTCGTTCGATCCAGAGTGCTTCGTGGTGTTTGGACCCAAAGTCATCAGCACGAGGAATCGGTTCGACGACGAGGCAACTGAAACACGGTGCCTCACTCTTGAAACGAAGGAACAGCGTGTCTCCTCACACATTCCTTTTCAACTCCCTCCTTGCTTCAAGCAAGAGGCTCTCGAACTTCAAAACAAACTCCTAAAGTGGCGTTTTGACAATTTTCACAAAACATCCGCGAAGGAGGATGGACTACGTGACTTGTTCGCTCGTTCCGGACAGATCGGCGCTAGCCTCGCCGCAGTAGCCCCAGATGAGGAATGGAGAAACAAACTTCTCGGATTCCTCACTCGAATGGAGACAGACAGAAACGAGGAAAGCCCGAAGGGTATGGTTCAACGCGCAATCAAGGCAATGTCCTCTGGACTGAGAGTCACTGCAAAAGTTAGCGAGGTTGCAGAGATGGTGAACTCGGAGAGGAAAGGGCTGGGTTTGGAGTGCCTATCGGATAAGAGGGTCGGTGGAATCCTGCGGTCCCTGGGATTCTCCCCAAAGCGGAAGAGCATGGGGTACGTCCTGGTGCTGAAACCGGATGAACCTTCGGGGTGAACGTGTGAACGTTGTGCCGGAAGCACAGTGTACGTGAGCACATATGCGAAGGACTACTAGCAAACTGTTGAAAAGAAAAGGGACTACCTCCCGAGCTCACTCTTGCGCTCTCGGTCGGTGTCCTCCCCAACGTTCACAACGTTCACTAGTTCACCGGCCCGAAGTTGAACTGCCGTCGTAGCAAACCTCCTCCCTTAGCACCTGGGCGCCAGACGGTACGGGGGAGGTCAGAATCACCATCAGTCAGTCCTGTTTGCGGCACTACCAGTTGGGATTTGAAAGAACCATGACCATCATCGATCACAGCGAATTGCTCACACCCTCCGAACTAGCCGCGCGGCTCAAAGTCTCGAAGTCCTGGGTGTTCGAACAGACCCGCAATAGGGCCAAGGTCCGCAACAAGACGCCCCTGCCTTGCATTCGCTTGGGCAAATACCTTAGGTTCTCCTGGATGCAGGTTTGTGAGTGGATGACCCAAAATAACAGTTGACAAAAACCAATTAATTTGGTATAAATAATACCATAAAGAGGCAGCGATGTCGAAGCGAGTAGGCAGGCCGGAAATTGCTCCAAGTCAGAGACGGGAGATCATCTTCCGGTTTGTAGTGACCAAGGCTGAGGCTGGGAAGATTCGCAGCGCCGCCAAAGCATCAGGTGTAACGATCTCGGAATACCTGCGGAGCGTTGCAATTCCTAAGTAGGGAAGGGAGAAAGTCTCATGAGCCAAAAAGGATTCATCTTCAAGAAGGGCGGAAGTTGGTTCCTGCGCTACCGGGATGACGTCATCGAGGACGGTCAAATTGTCCGAAAGCAGCAATGCAAGAGGCTGGCGCCCGTTTGTGACCAGTACCGTACTGAAAAAGACTTGCAGGGTTTGCGAGAGGAAACCTTGGGGCCAATCAACAGTGGGAAGGTCCGGCCTGAGAGCACACTGACCATTGCCGAATTTGCCGAAAGACATTGGCTGCCGTGGGCCCGCGAAAATTGTAAGCCTTCGACGGTGGCGGAATATCAAACGACCTGGAAAACTTACCTTTCGCCATATTTGCAAAACGTCACGCTGCGGAACTTTCGCACGGTGGACGCGGCGAATCTCTTCACCGAAATTCACCGGCGGCATGGCATCGGACGTACAACGCTGCACCATTGCAAGTCGCGGTTGAGTGGTCTCTTCACACTGGCTCGCAATCAAGGGGCGCTTGATTCGCCGAATCCGATTGAAGGGGCGATGATCCCAAAGAAAGCAGCCGCGCCAAGTAAGACGCATGCTGCAACGCCCGATGAGGTGATGGCAGTTCTTGACCTGCTGGAAAAGGCTGGAGAATGGAAGGCTAGGGCCGCGGTTGGTCTCATGTTCTTTGGCGGGCTAAGACCAGGCGAGGCACGCGGCGCCCGGTGGGAAGACTACCAGGGCAAGCGGCTATTTGTTCAGCAATCTGTTTGGCACACATTCACGACTTCACCCAAGACCGAGGACGCCGCAAGTCCGGTGCCGGTGATTGAAACGCTGGCGGACATTCTCGGGAAGTTGCGAGAGGTGGACGGCAATCCGCTAAGCGGGCCGATTCTCAGAGGGCCAAGCGGGAAGCCCCTCAATCTGGACAATCTCAGCAAGCGCGTGGTATCGCCACTCCTGAAGGCTGCGGGGCTCCAGTGGCACGGCTGGTATTCGCTACGGCGCGGAGTATCGACCACGCTGGCAGGGCTTACGCGCGATGCGGTGGCGTCCAAGGGCTTGCTGCGCCATGCGAACCTTGCGACCACGACCAGGCATTACGTGAAGGACGTTCCCGAAAACACACTTTCCGCCATGAATCAACTCGAAGCGCTGTTCACTGACAAACACTCAGGGAGGCCTAATTGAGCACTTTTGAGTGCATTTTCGGTATCAACTGTGTGCAACCAGTGTGCAACCGAGTGGGAGATAGAGTATCGTAAGTACTTGCAAAGAGTGGTGGGCGATAAAGGATTTGAACCTTTGACCTCTCGCGTGTGAGGCGAGCGCTCTAACCGCTGAGCTAATCGCCCGTCTATGAACGGGTGGGAGGCAGTTTCGCCGCCGCAAAACGCCGGCGTCGCTCCCTTCTTCTATTTGTAACAGGAAGACCCTGGGTTTTCAACCAATGGCCGTAGCCACGTCTCACGTTGTCTCGCAACTGCAGCGCTCCATTGCCCGCGCCATCTATGGCAAGGAAGACGTCATCCAACTTGCCCTCGTCACTCTTCTGGCTCGTGGCCATCTCCTCATCGAAGACGTTCCCGGCACAGGTAAAACTACCCTCGCCCAGGCGCTCGCCAAATCGTTTCACTGCACCTTTCAGCGCATCCAGTTCACTTCTGACCTTCTCCCCTCCGACGTTCTCGGCGTCAGCGTTTACAATCCTGAGTCTCGCGAGTTCGAGTTCCGCCAGGGCCCCATCTTCGCCAACGTCGTTCTCGCTGATGAAATCAATCGCACCACGCCACGCACGCAATCCGCTCTTCTCGAAGCTATGAACGAAGCGCAAGTCACCGTCGATGGTCGCACTCTTCCGCTCCCCAAGCCCTTTCTCGTCGTCGCTACGCAAAATCCCGTCGAGCATCACGGCACTTATCCGCTTCCGGAATCCCAGCTGGACCGTTTTCTCATGCGCGTCAAAATGGGCTACCCCTCCCATGAAACCGAGCGCGAAATTCTTCGCAGCCGCGTTTCTGATGATCCGGTCGCCACGCTAGAAACCGTAGCAGATGTCTCTGACGTCCTCGCCATGCAGGAATCCGTCACGCGTGTTAAAGTCGATTCCAGCCTTCACGATTACGCTCTCGAAATCGTCAATCGCACCCGTAAATCTGATCATCTCGCGCTCGGCGTCAGCCCTCGCGGCACACTCATGCTCCAGCGCGCCGCGCAAGCTCGTGCCTTTCTCGATGGTCGCGATTTCTGCCTCCCCGATGATTTCAAGCACCTCACGGTCGCCGTTTTCTCTCACCGCGTTGTCGCCAGCGCGCGCCACGCCTCGCTGCAGAAAAAATCGGAGACCACGGAAAATGTCCTTCGCGAAATCGTCGACTCCGTCCCCGTCCCTCTGTGACGCGATGGCGCGGCGTGACGCTGTGCCGCAATCAAGTTTTGCCGTAGCTGGCTCTTGGTTCCTGATCGCTGATATCCGTTGATTGCTTGAGAATAGCGATCGATACTAGCAAACACGCGTCATTCTGAGTGAAGCGAAGGATCGCAGCGTAAAGTTCACCGGGTTCCTGTTTTTTTGGTTGCTGATAACTGATTACTGATGACTACTCACGAATAGCGAGTCACGCTCCAATGGCACCCCTCACCTCAACCCTCAACGCCCTGCTCTCGAAAGCGGACCGCCCCGCCATCCGCGCGTTCTTCCTCGCCATCACCGCCCTCGCCATCGCCCTCGTCCTCGCCCTCTATTCCGGCGCAGCCGCGCAACTTGGCAACGTGGCATTGGCCAGCGCTTCCGCTCTCATCGCTCTGCTCGTGGCCGCGTGGGTTGCCGTCACCCTGGTTCCGGTCCTCGCCAAACGCACCGCTCTTCGCTGGATCGGCTATCGCATGGAGTACCGCGTCACCATGGAAGGCTGGATCTACATCGTCGGCGTGGTCCTCGTCGCTCTCGCCGCCCTCAACACCGGCAACAACCTTCTCTTCCTGATTCTCGCCAGCCTCATCGCTTCCATCCTCATGTCCGGCATTCTCTCTTCCATCACACTCGCCGGCGTCGAAATGCGACTGCAGCTTCCCGAACACATTTTCGCCGGCGAACCCGTTCGCGCCTCCCTCGAACTCAAAAACGAAAAGCTGACTCTCCCCTCGCTCTCTCTTCGCGTTGAAGGCGTCACGAAGAAGGACACTTCCGCGCCCGCCATGCTCGAAACGCCCGTCTATTTTCCATATCTCCCCCGGCAAGAAGCCGTCTCGCAAACGGTGCCGCTTCTCTTTCCCAAGCGCGGCGCCTACCGCCAGGACGCCTTCCGTATCGTCACCCGTTTCCCTTTTGGATTTCTGCAAAAAGCGCGCCGCCTCGATCTCGCCACCGACGCTCTCGTCTATCCATCCGTCGAAGCCTCTCCGGAATTCCTCGAAGTTCTCCCCGGCATTCAGGGCGCTATGGAAACCATCACCAAAGGCCGCGGCCAGGATCTCTACTGTCTCCGTGATTATGTTCCTACCGACAGCGCTCGCCACGTCCACTGGAAAGCGACCGCTCGTTTCGGCTCCCTGATGGTCCGCGAATTCGCTCGCGAAGATGATTGCAGTGTCCTCCTCGTCTTTGATCCCTACAGCCTTGCCGCTCTGCCCGCTTCTTCTCGCGCCGAAAAAGACCGATTCGAACGCTCGGTTTCCCTTTGCGCCGCAGTGGCCTGGAGTTTCTACGAGCGCAGCGCTCTGCTGGAATTTCGCGGCGTTGGAGCCGAGGCTCCTCTCGCTCCCGCATCCGACAACATCTTCTTCATTCTTCGCCATCTCGCCAGCATTCAGCCGCTACCGCCCGACCCGCACGCCACTCTTTTATCGGACCTCGCTGCCGATCCTGAATCCTTCAAGATCCTTGTAACCTCGCAGCCCCGTGGCTCCGTCCCCGCCGCCATTTGGAATTCCTCCTACGTAGTCTTTTCCCAAGATCTCTCCTGACCCAGCACCGGAGGTACGCGAGAAATTAGTCCCGCGCGTGAGCGCTTGGGTGCACTCGGAAGAAGTTCGCATTCGCGAGTCTTGTGGCTCAGGCGCTGTCATCAAAGTCGAAGTCTTCGATGAACAGGGCGCGGCGCACACCGTTTGGGCCGGCAACGATCCCACCACGGATTTGAATTATCTCATCCTCAAAACGCCCAAAACCGCTTGCAAAACCGCTCGCGTCAAAAGCACTCTAGCCACCAAGGTCGTTTCCGGCTGGAACGAAACCGACGCCGTCCAACTAGTCGGCTCCGACCAATAGAGTCTATGTGAGAACCTTGCTAGCGCAGGAGGGCACGGCTTCAGCCGTGCCAGATGTGCTTGCCCTCCAACCCGGCTTTAGCCGCTGAGGGCACCTTTGTTGCTTATGACACACTGTCAATAGCCCGGCTCGCATATTTCATCGTTTCTTCATTACTTCTTCACTTCATTGCTTCCTCTTTTCCATGCGAAACTACTCCTCATGTTCACCTCTTCTTCACTCTCTCGCTTCCGCACAAATCTTCTCGCCTGGTTTTCGCAATTCCAGCGCTATCTTCCTTGGCGCCGCGATAAAGATCCCTACCGCGTCTGGCTCTCCGAAATCATGCTGCAGCAAACCCGCGTTGCCGCCGCCATTCCCTACTACGAGCGCTTTCTGGAACGCTTCCCCACCGTGCAATCCCTCGCCGAAGCTCCACCGCAAGAAGTGCTTCGCCTCTGGGCCGGTCTCGGCTACTACTCTCGCGCCCGCAATCTCCAGAAAGCTGCGCAGGAAATTGTGTCGAGGCATCACGGCATTTTTCCGCAAATAGAAGAGCAGGCGCTCGCCCTCCCCGGCATCGGCGTCTACACCGCTGCCGCAATCCTCAGTATCGCCTACGGAAAACAACTCGCTGTTCTCGATGGCAACGTCGCTCGCGTTCTCGCTCGTCTCAACGCCGTAACGGGCGATCTCCGCTCAAACGGCCGCTGGCCAAAACTCCAGCAAACCGCCAGCACCCTTCTCGACCCACGCTGCCCCGGAGACTGGAACCAGGCGCTGATGGAACTCGGCGCCACCCTCTGCACGCCGCGCTCTCCGCAGTGTCTCGTCTGTCCCGTCGCCGAATTCTGCGAAGCCCGCAAGCTCGGTCTCGCCGGCTCTATCCCCGAAAAACGCAGGAAGCGCGACACCGTCGAAATCGTTCTGGCCTCTCTCGTTTTCATCGACCCTAAGGGCCGCACACTGCTCCTTCCTCCTCCGAAGTCCCGCCAAAAATCCACCTCGCGCACGGACGTCGCCACTCTGCTCTCCCGCATGTGGCACTTCCCCACGATTCAGGTCCAACAGAACGCCGAATTGGAACTGCGCCAACACACACACAGGCTTTTCCCCGCTCTCGCCAAACTCCACTTCGTTCCCGCCCCTAAAGCCCGCCATGCTGTCACCTTCCACAGCATCACGATTCTCCCTTTCCGCATCCACATCCCCAAGCTCCCTCGCCTCGCCTCCGCGAAAGCTCTCCCCCTCGCTGACCTCTCTTCGCTACCGATCTCCAACCTAACCCGCAAAGTCGCCCGCTCCGCCTCGCTTCCCTCTTCCATCTAGATGTTTCCTCTGTAGAGGCGGCTTTACGCCGCCAGTCGCTCGCGCCTCTCTGCTACCCGGCTTCTGCCCGCGGCCTTTAAACTGCGGCGAATGCCTTTCTCTTCTCTGTAGCGCATGGCTCTTATGCCAGAGTTTGGAGTGCGGCGGCTCGCCGCCGCTTTTCAACTCGAGGCCAGACGCAATTTGCACGCCATCACCCTGAGACCCGGCGCCTTTTGCCGGGCCGAAGAACCTAAACCGATCCGCAACGCCTACGCCCTTTCGAACTAATCCTTCGTTCCTCCCCCACCTCTAACTCCCGCAGAATCAACACTTACAATTTGACAGAAAACAGACACCTTCCTTTCCATTAGAATCAATACTTTAAAAAATAGGCAGAGGGGTAGGTTACCTTGTCGTTACTCCCTGCGCTCCATCCGGTGAACTCCCCGAGCCGCGGTGCTATTCTTCATCTCGACCATGGCAACCTCCGCCACCACACTCGCTTCTACCCTGCCGGCTGAGCGCTTCTACCGCACCGCGCTGTTTTTCCTGGTCCTCGATTCCGTGGTCACTCTCGTTTCCACCGGTAAACTCGATCCTTTCACCACTGTTCTGGTGCCAGCCATTATTTTGTACAAAGGGTTCCGTTGGTGGCGCGGCTATCCTGCCGAAATGCGCCAGTCAGTCGCAACTCGTATCGTTCTCGCTTATCTGTTCGTGTTGCCCTTCGACGCCCTGTTCGTTTCCCGGGGCCTGGCGAGCAACAGCTCCAACCCGGC
>Ga0210406_10003701_pt1 | contig 16625 bp, 16 predicted proteins | sample IncBWC30MmetaG_FD_155454 | JGI IMG/M metagenome (GOLD analysis project Ga0210406, IMG submission 155454) | Forest soil microbial communities from Barre Woods Harvard Forest LTER site, Petersham, Massachusetts, United States - Inc-BW-C-30-M | ecosystem: Environmental > Terrestrial > Soil >... | reverse complement strand
TATCATTGAAAAATCGATTCGGGAATCCTAATAAAATGCCCAAATCCAACAATCTGTTCGCGGTAGGGACACCCATCACTGGGCGCCCCCCGCGCAGATCCCGGCGAGCCCAATTAAGGCACCGGGCTCCTACCTCGGGTGTTTGACGGCGAAGCGCAGCTTCGGCCATGGATGAAGGATGCGAGCCTTGGGGAGCCAGTCGTCGGTGATCTGCGTTATGCGATCCCAGGTCAGACAGTTCCGCTGACTGCGCCGCCGAAGCGTACGCCTCCAGAGGTCGGTCAGATAGAACCGAAACGCATTGAGCGCTCGGCCATTCGTCGGGACAGCAAAGTACGCAAAGTGGCCGGTCACGACCTGCCTGAGCCATCTCCCCTGTGCAGAGATCGGCCAGTGCATTCGGCGCCTCAGCTCTTCCTTGATCTCGCGGAGTTTGGTTCGCATGCGGTCGCTACGGGTCTTCCGTTGAAGCTGGAAGCGCCCTTGGCGTGATTTGCCGCAGATGAACGTGAACCCCATGAACGCAAAGGTTTCCGGCTTTCCGAGTCCGCGCTGCTTACGTCGAGCCGCCGCATGGCGACCAAACTCAATCAGGCGGGTCTTGGCCGGATGGAGCGTCAGCTCGAACTCCTCCAGTCTCGCGCGCATCGCATCGAGGAAACGACGTGCGTCATCCTCGCGCTCAAAGCCGACCACTACATCGTCCGCGTAACGCACGATGATCATGCCGCCGGAGGCCTCGCGCTGTCGCCAGCGCTTGGCCCACAGGTCGAGAGCGTAGTGCAGGTAGATGTTGCCGAGGAGCGGTGAAATCACCGAACCTTGACCCGTTCCCCTGTCATCAGCGGTTACGACGCCGTCTTCGAGAATACCCGCCTTCAACCATTTCTGGATGAGGCGGACGATGCGCTTGTCGCCGATCCTATGTTCCAAGAAGCGAACCAACCAAGATTGACTGACTGCGCCAAAGAAATTTTGGATGTCGGCGTCAATGATCCAGTTCACCTGCCGCGTCTCGATCGCTGTGCAGAGCGCGTCCAACGCATCATGTGGTCCTCTGCCGGGCCGAAACCCGTAGGAAAAGCCACAGAAGTCTCCTTCGTAGATGGCGTTGAGCACGATGACGGTGGCGCCCTGGACGATTTTGTCTTCGAGAGCCGCGATCGCTAACGGCCGCTGCTTGCCGTCTGCCTTCGGTATGTACGTCCGGCGAGACGGTTGCGGTCGGTACGTTCCTCGTTGGACCCGTTTGTGCAGATCGGCGAGCCGGGGCTCGAGATCTTCCTCGTAGTCCTGCCACGTCATGCCATCCACTCCGGGAGCGGCCCTACGCCTGAGCGCAAAGAACGCCGCCCGCAGTGTATCGACATTGATGTGGTGAAAGAGCGCGGTGAACCGGTCCTTCTTCCTCAGCCTTGCGGCTGTCCGTACGCGGTCCAGCGACTGGGTCATGCGAGCCCGGCCCTGTGTCCGGTGTATGTGCTGCTGTTCCGCGTTTCCCTTGGTCCCCGGCCTTGGCTCCACCCACTCCGCCGCCGGTAATCCGGCTTTGTTCGTCGGCTTCTCAGCTACTATGCCAGAGTCAGACTTCTCCGTGTCGTGCATCAGCGGCTACGGCTCCTCGCCTTCCCGCTGCGGACCATATCCTCCGAGGAGGAAGGTGGCCGACCCGGAGATATCCCGGTTCCCGTACAAGGAGCTTCCATGCATGCCAGGGTCTACGACCACGCCGGGCTGGACGGGTGCTCGCGTTTGCGCACTCGCCCATGTTGCCTTCCGCTCTTTGGACAGCGCCGGCGCCCGGGATAACACTGTTTCGCGGCTCAATGGCTGGCCTGCATGCTCCCCTACCGACGCTTCGCCGACACCCTCGCGGAGGCCTGCGCACGGCTCGGGGCCGATGTGGTTCGCTACACCTTCATCGCAATGGACTTTCACCATCTACTCCTTGCCGGTCTCCCGGCGCACCCAAAGTTGTACTCGGTATCGCAAACGATAATGCGTTTGAAGCCGAGCGCGCGAAGCTCCGATATCAGGGCACGCCGAGCAGAGCGATTCACGGACGGATGCCCCGCATCGCCTTCATGACGAAGTGATCGGCCAAGTTGATGTAGCGGTCCTGCTTCGCCATCTTGAACCCGCGCTTCAGAACCGACAGGTAACCCTCGTCGGTCCACGTTGGCGGCACATCAGGTCCCTTGTCCCCTTCCTCAGCGTACTTCCACTGCCACTGCTTCGCCCCGGAGACCCAGAACATCTTCAGGTAACGGGAGCGAGCTTCCTCGAACACAGCATGCTTCGAGGCATAGGCGTCGTTCTTGCCACCGTCGCCACACGGCACCACACACAAAAACTCGTAGCCTGTTTGGGAAACACAATAGTAGACCTTCACGACCTTCAGAGCCGGGTCGTCCTCGATGAGCTTCGCGACGTTGGGGTGAACGATGTACCATTCGCCACGGGTCTCCTCACCGTCTTCGCTCCACTTGAGGGCAAAGAGTTCCTGCGAATATGCAGGGTCCGGGTGAACCATGAAAAATGTTGCTGGTCCTGCCTTATCCTTGACCGGAATAGACAGAACCGATGTGACCATGTGCGTGGCCGCCTTGTACGATGGCCTAATGATAAGACCTTCGAGTTCGAACGGGTTGATTTCGCTCGGCGTCTGCGGTGGTGTGGGGCCAGCGCCGCTGAGCTTCGGCTCGTTGGCAGCCTTCACATTCCTGGACTTCTTGGCCATATTACCAACTCCTCTAAATTGTTCAGGTTGAGTAGAGACCGGCGCCGTGGATGAGCCCTCGGCGTCGGGATTTACTTTGGACGACGCCCATTTAGGCGACGTCACAGACTTCATCACTGGGTGCCCTCCTTCATCTCTACTGTGTAAACTTCAGCGTCGCCGGTCTTGAGCGCCACGATCGCGGCCGCGGCGCTGCCATAGGTGGCCTCCAATTCTACGTAGACCGCGATAGCCTCATACGCGGTGAGCGCGCCGGCACGATCCACGATCTCCATCAGCAGCCGACCCATCTGACTATCGTCGCGCAGCCGCTTGCGCGCGGACGCAGACAGGCAATGCAGCACGTCGTCGTCGATCTCGATCATGGCTGTTTCTCCCTCAACAGTGTCTTTGACGGCTTCACGTGGTCTTTGCTCCTATTGGATGTGAAACAGCGTCGCCCCGGAATTAGCGACGCCGCAGATGTATCGCGGAAACTTCGATGTTGGCGGTGGATTCAGTACAGGCGGTCAGCGCATCCATGACCTGGCGCAACTCGCCAATCTCGACCGTACCGGTCGGAATCGCGATCCGATCGTGATCGTTGCCGTGCCGACATTTCGCGTGAAGAGCGGCCAGGAATGCGTCCCGCATGGAACTAGATTGCGGCTTGCTGGGACGCCGGCAGGGTTGCAGTTGGTTGGAACGGGGAGTATCTCTCACGGTGCTTGTTGCTTTCTCTTCATGTTGGCGGGTGGAGATTCTGATTTCGGCGACGCTTGCTACGTCGCCGGCGGAAATACAAAAGGGGTGGCCTTTCGGCCACCCCACCATCTCAAACTGTTTCGATTTCTTCGCGTGAACGCCGCCAATCGGCAGCGGATTCCTCACTGATCGTCACCTTGTCGCCGGTGCGCATCTCGCGCGGGCCAAGGCCTTGATTCCGGATCTTGTAGTAGAAGCTCTCCGAAATCTGATGCGCGGCGCAAAACTGCCGGATGCTGTAGGCGCGAAGCGGCACCTCAACCCCGGAATTAGCGGCTGGCTTAGCCACCATGGCTGCCTCCCTCCTCTCCCTGGAAAGAAGCGACATGTAGCCCGATGCAGGCGCAGCGAAACGGTGCTATTTGAGATCGATTTTTGGGGGGTGAAAATAGCACCCCTCCTTGGCCCGATCGATAAATGCGGCGATCGTGTGAACGCTTGGCATCTCGTCACCAAGCACGGGCCGGCAGACAGCATCAATGAACTTGATCAGCGGACCGTGTGGTCGGTTAGCCTGGCCTCTCGAAAATTGCAGCTCACACCCAAGCTCGAGCCACAGGTCCAGCACTCTGCCGAGCAAAAGCTGACACCGAATCGTGAGGATGCGTTTGCCCCAGAAACGAGGGTGGGCGATCATCTCGTAACCAATAACATGCATGTCGACCAACCTCTTGAACGGCCTCAGCAGCTCATGGTCGTCCAGGTCACTCATCAAAGCCGCGATGTTCCGCCAGCGCGCGAGCTCCTGCTGAGGCGGCCGCCGCTCCTGCAGCTCGCTCAAGGTCAGATGGTCCCCGATGATCCCGGTCAACTGCTCGCACCAGAACGTGTCCGGTGGATGTGAGGTGTTGGCCGGAATCGCGGCAAGGACGGCGTCCTCGTAGGCGGCGGTTAGCACACGCGCATCGGCATCGAAGACGAACTTTATACGCCACGCCTTCACATGCTGATCATGTTGTTGCGTCACTTGCGGCTACCGATCGCCACCACGTTCTCCACCGGCGGCGCAGACAGATCCAGCATGGCCCGGCGCAGCATGGTGTCTGCCGCGTCGTCGCCGGCAATGTGCTTGGAGTACGTCTTCTCCAACATCGCCAAGCTGGTGTCGTGCGCGGCCGCAACCAGCCTTGCCGGCGTGCCGGCGAGCAGTTGCCGCACGATGCTGGAGTGCCGCAGCGCATAGGCGGTGACGCCCGGATCGAGCTCGGCCGCGGCGGCGGCCCTTGCGAACTGGATATCGTTTACCGGATGGGCCGAACCGTCGACCTGCACCAGCAGCGGCGCATCGTTCGCCCGGCCGATCGCAGCCTGCCGCAATTTCACCGCCAGCGATGTCGGGATCGGCAATGCCTTCCGCTCAACTTTACGCCGCTTGCCCTTGCGGCTGCTCGGCATCATCAGCCGCGGCGCCGTGCCGGCGTCCTGCAGATCGTCGACCCGGAGCCTGAGCAACTGCGAGCGGCGCGCGCCGGTGACCGCGGCGAGCTCGACGAACAGCCCATAGGCCGGATCGAGCGCATACGCCGCGGCGATCACGGCCCGCACCTGCTCGTCGCTCAGAATGACGTTGCGAGCCTGATCACTGTCGGGCAATCGCGCCAACCCGGTGCGCCATGCCGACGCATTGCCGATCCTCGCATCATCGTTGGCCGCTTGCGACAGCGCGGCCTGAAGACAGCGTGCCGTCCGATCGGCACCGCTGGGCGACATTCCGGCCTTCACCATGCCGTCGCGCCAGGCCCGCAGCTCCTTCGGCGTCAAAAGCCCGACAGGTTTCGCAGCGAGCGACGCGGGGAGGTTATGGCGGACCCGGCTGACGTTCCGGAGATCGCCGCCGCGGGCTTTCAGGCTGTCCTCGTAGGACGTCAAGGCCTCGTCGACGGTGGCCGGCCGTTCGCCGGACCCTTCACCGGCGCGAGCGAGCGTGCGGGCCTTGTCCGCGGCCGCCCAGAAATCCAGTACGCCGCCGGCGCCGGCCTCCTCGTGGTCGTCGGCGGTCCCGAAGGCCCGCGTCCAACTGCCGCCGTGACCGTCGGCGCAGCGCGCGACCCAGGTGCCGCCCGGTCCGGTGGTCCGCCGATAGCCGAGGCTGACGCCCGGCGCGATCGCGGTGAAATAGGGCTTGCGCCGGACGGCCAGTTTCAGCCGCGCGGTGCGGGTTTCGAGCTTCGGAGCGCGGATCTTGCGCGGCATATCGACCTCCTGGGTGTCCCGTCGGTGTCCCGGCGATGGGGAAAGACCCACAAAGGGCCCCAAGGATCAATATGGAGAGAAGACCCACAGCCGCAAGCACTTTCAGCGGATCAGCGTGGAGTTTCATGGAGCGCTATGGAGGCCAGAAACGCCCTTGTACGGCACATGCGTCAACGAAATGCCGGCACTGTTCGCAAACATCGCCATCGCCAGATGCTGCGGACTGCCGGGACCGCCGGAACCATAATCGATCTTTCCGGGCGAGGCTTTCGCGGCGGCAATGAGGTCCGCGGCAGACTTGTAGCTGCTCTGATTGCCGGCGATCAGCCCCCACTCGACGGTCGCAACCAGCGACACCGGCTCGAAATCCTTCAAGATGTCCCAACGCATCTTCGATTGCAGGTTGGGGACCATGGTCATGATGCTGTCGTTGAAGCCGCCAATGGTGTAGCCATCCGGCTCCGCATGCGCGACCTGCTCGGCCCCGATCAGTCCGGACGCGCCCGGCATGTTCAGAATGACGAATTGCTGGCCCATATTGTCGGCCATCTTCTGCGTCACGATCCGCGCGGCGACATCGACCGCGCTGGCGGCGGCCAGCGGCACGATCATCTTGATCGGCCGGTCGGGGTAATTGGCCTGCGCGAATGCAGCCGAAGCGCAGACCAAAAGCGCAAGCATCAGGGCTAGCCGAAGGAGCAGCCGCATCCTTTCATCCTCCCGTTCTCAAGGATGCGTTTCCGTTTGAGCCGGCCTACGTCCTTCCGACGAGAGATTGCGCCCGCGCGGCCTGCTTGGCAACTCACCGCCGATCTGTAAAGGAACAGGACGGCTTGGACGCACTCGGCCGAAGCGATTTTGGCCGCAGCCGGCTTAGAAACTGCGGCGCTTCGGTGTCGGCAGATCGGGATCCCTCGGGGATTGTGTCTGACGATCGGCCCAAGCCAGCGTTCCTGCAAATCCCAGGAAAACAACGATCACGGCGAGGCTGAGCAATACTGCATCAAACGGCATGCGATTCACTCCCATCATCTTGGTACTAATCTCGCCTCGCCGGTCGCGGCGGATGTTGATGGAGATCAAAAGGTCGGTCGGATTTTGCGGCCGGCCGAACCAAATCAGGCTGCGGCCAACGCTTCGGCGCGTGACGGATCGCGCAGCAACACGCCGCCCGGCATGATGTCGAGCACGCCCTCGCGCTCCAGCTTGGTGAATGTCCGGCTCACGGTTTCAATGGTCAGGCCGAGATAGTCGGCAATGTCGAGCCGGCTCATCGGAAGTGGCACGGTGGCCGACGGGCCGCTGAGCTCGCTCAACCGGTCGCGCCAGCCGATCAGAAACGTCGCAACTTTTTCGTCCGCCGAACGGCGCCCGAGCAGCACCATATGGTCGCGCGCCTGGTTCAGCTCGCGAATCGTCAGCTCGTTGATCCGGCGCAGCAGATGGGGCCTGTCCGCGGCGAATTGGCCAAAGGCCGCCCGGCCGAACCGGCAAACGGCGACTGGTCCAATCGCATCGGCGGAGAAGCCGTGACGGCCGGACGCGCTCATTCCCAGAAAATCGCCGGGCAAGGCGAAGCCGACGATCTGGCGGCGGCCGTCAGGCAGGAGCTTGTAAAGCCGCATGACACCCTTGAGCAGATTATAGAACCACGCCGTCATGTCCTCCTGGGCGAACACCGTCTCGCCGGAGGCGAAATGGATGTGACGGCCGAGATGCCCGAATTCTCTGATCTCGTTACGGTCGAGCGAGGCGCAAATGCTGGATTGTCGGACCGCGCAATCCTCACAGGATTGTCCGCTCGGCTCGAGCGCAAGCAAGGGCGTCTTCATATGCAGCTCCCGAATAGGTCAGGCCGCCACCGAATCTTTTGCTTCCTGACCCGCTAGCGCGCGATGTTTTTGGACGGAATCGTTATCGCGCTCTGGCTCTTTGTTTGAGCATGATCCCTCCGAAAACCCGTTTCCACTCTTCCAGATCATGCTCTAATCGATCGCATCTTAGCCGCCCCAGCGGATTGCCGTTGACGCAGATCAAATGCGGACGAGCTTCGTCTTTCTATCCTGCCGACGACGTTGAAGAACCGGGTGGATGATGCTGCGGTTGAGCCTGTGCGCGCTGATGGCGCTGATATTGATGACGCCGGCTCTGGCGGCCTCCCCGGCCGAGCAGCGCGGCAAGGCCTATGCGAGATCGCATTGCGCGCGGTGCCACGCGATCGAGCGGACCGGGCAGAGTCCGTTTTCCCCCGCGCCGCCTTTCCGGACGTTGCACGAGCGCTATCCGATCGAAACCCTCGGCGAAGCCCTTGCTGAGGGGATCAACACCGGGCACCCGGCCATGCCGGAATTCCGGCTCGATCCGGACGAGATCCACGACCTGCTGTCTTATCTGAAGACGCTGGAATAGCCGTCCACTAGAGCCTTTTCCGTTCCGATTGAATCAGAACGGAGGCTCTAGTCTGTTGTTTGACGATTCACGCGAACCGGTACCCACTTCGCTCGAAAACGCTCTACAGCGACTGCACGGTCCAGCCGACCATCTCCTTGGCAATCCGGCCGAATGCGTCGTTGAATGCATCCACCGCGGCTGACGGCTCGATGCGTTCGAGCTTCCGATTCTCCTCGAACAGGCGGGAGGCGATCACCTTGCCATTCTTGTCGAGCAGCCGCGCGGAGAGGCCGATCTCCACCATCGGATCGGAATCCGTCGTGATACGAAACCGCCTGACATCGATCAGGAGCTGAAAATCCGATTGACCGGCATCGGCCGCGCGCAAAGGCGCATGGGCAATATCGTAATTCTCAAAGCTGTCCATCAACCGTGCCTGAAGCAGCTTCGGAATGCTGTCGGCCCAGAGGAAATCCGAAAAGTTCGGATAGTCCTTCGCCGGCGAGAGCAGCATCCGCTGCGTTTCCAGCATTGCGACCGCGGTCGGCTCCGGTATAGCCAATTGTCCCTTGAGGGGCTTGCTCACCGGGCCAAGGTCCTGCGGTGCGCGCAAATCATAGGTGATTTTTTGGGCGGGCGCGCCGCCGCCGGTCATTTTTTCAAGTCCCGCGACGATGCCGTCGAGCTTTCCGGTGTTTCGGGCGAGTCCTTCGGAGAACACCTTGAAGTTGGCGATGGTGTCCTTCAGTGGTTCGGAGTTCTCAGCCAGCACGGCATCGACCCGCCGTAGTGCGTCGCGCGCAGCCTGCGTCATGCTTTGACCTGCACCCTGCTCAGCGATCAGCATCGGTGCCGGGCCGGCACCGGCGGGCAGCGTGCCGCCTTCCAGTGTGATGACGGGAACGCCGGTGAGACCCTGGAACTCCAGCCCGACCTTGGTGTCGGCGCGCACCGGCGTGTACGACGCCACCGAGATCGTGGCATTGACCCGGCGCGGACTGTCCGGCGCAAGCCCCAGCTCCGTCACTTCGCCGACGCGGATGCCGTTGAACAGGACGGCGGCCCCGACCAAAAGCCCCGGCACCGAGCCCTCGAACTGGACGTGATAGGTCGCGCGTGGCCCGAGCCCGCCGCTGTTGTTCAGCCAATAGACAAAGCCGAACACGGCGCCGATGGCGGCCAGCACGAAGGCGCCGATAAGGACGAAGGGAGCTCGGGTTTCCATATCTTTTGCTCGATGTCTTTTGCTCGATGTGTTCGTTCGATGTCTTCAGCTCGCTTTGAAGCTCGCTTGAGGCTGCAGCATCTGGGAGCGCTTGCCATGGAAATAGGCCCGCACCCAGGGATGTTCGGATTGAAGCAGTTCGCGCATCGGCCCGATCGCGACGATTTTTCCATCGGCCAGCGCGGCGACCCGATCGCACACGGTGTTCAAGCTGGCCAGATCGTGGGTGACCATGAACACCGTCAGGCCCAGCGTCTTTTGCAGCGTCTTGATCAGCGCATCGAAGTCGCCCGCCGCGATCGGGTCCAGTCCCGAGGTCGGCTCGTCAAGAAACACGATCGCGGGATCGAGCGCCAGTGCCCGCGCCAAGGCCACCCGCTTGGTCATGCCGCCCGACAGCTCGGCCGGGTATTTGTCGCCGTCCTGCGCCGTCAGGCCAACCATTTCGAGCTTGGCGGTCGCGATCTCGTCCATCAGCGCCTGTGACAGCTCAAGGTTCTCGCGAAGCGGAAACTGGACGTTCTGCCGCACGGTCAGCGACGAGAACAGCGCGCCCTGCTGGAACAGAATGCCCCATCGCCCCGCCGCGCCTTGAGTGCTGCGCTCCCGCGCGTCGCCGATCGGTTGGCCCATCACCTCGATGTTTCCGCTGCGCCGGGGAACGAGGCCGATGATGGTCCGCATCAGCACCGACTTGCCGCCGCCCGACGCCCCGACCAGGCCGAGGATTTCTCCCTTGCGGACGTCCAGCGACAGGTGGTCGAGCACCACCTGGCGGCCGAAGCCGACTACGAGATCGCTGACGCGAATAGCGAATTCAGGCTCCGCGGGCTGCATCGCTACATTCCGATCGAGGCGAAAAAGACCGCGAACAGACCATCGAGAACGATCACCAGAAAGATCGATTTCACCACCGAGGTCGTCGTCTGCCTGCCGAGCGACTCGGCGCTGCCCTTGACGCGCAGGCCTTCGCTGCAGGCAACGATGCCGATCACCAGCGCCATGAACGGCGCCTTGATGATGCCGACCTTGAAGTGGGTGACCGATATCGCCTCATGCAGCCGCGCGATGAAGATCGCAGGCGCCATGTCGCCATAGAACTGTGCCACCAGCCCGCCGCCATAGAGCGCCGCCACCGACCCGATGAAACTCAGGATCGGCAGCGCGCAAACCAGCGCGACAACACGCGGCAAAATGAGCACTTCGATCGGGTCGAGGCCCATGGTCGATAGCGCATCGATTTCCTCGCGCATCTTCATCGAACCGAGCTCGGCGGTGTAGGCGCTCCCAGAGCGGCCGGCCACCATGATCGCGACGATCAGCACGCCGAGCTCGCGCAGGACAAGGATGCCGACCATGTCGACGACATAGGATTCGGCGCCAAATTTGCGGAAATGAAAAAAGCCCTGCTGGGCGATGATCGCGCCGATCAGGAAAGTGATCAGCACGATGATCGGTATCGCCTGCCAGCCGACTTTGTAGAGCTGATAGACCAGCGACGTGATCCGCAGCGACCGCGGCCGGCGCAGCACGCCGGCAAGCGCCATGAACAGCGATCCCAGCATCTGCAGGAAGGCGACGACATCGTCGGTCGCATTCATTGCCGAACGGCCGAGCTCGCTCAGTCTGGCGAAAACGGGATTTGGGGGACGAGCCGGCGGGAGATTGTGACGGTTGACCTGGCGCATCTCCTCGATGAGTCCGGCATAATTTTCGGCAACGCCGACGACTTCGATGTGATGGCCTGTCGACACCGCGCGGCGCGACAGCTTTTCCAATAACCATGCCCCGAGCGTATCGAGCTCGCGCAGCCCGTTCATGTCGAGCTTGACGGACTTGGCGCTGTCAAGTTCAGCCATCACGCCGTCGGAGAGAGCTTCCAAGCTCTTCACATTGGCCGCGGTCCAGGATCCGCCCGGGCGCAGCTCCAATCCGTCGCCGAACGGCGTGGATGTCAGCAGGGGTGTGGACGTCAAGACTGCCTCTCACTTTTCCGAAGCAACGATAGCTGCCGCATGACGAGAACATACGGGCGAGAACATACGGGATCATATCGGTGCGTATCTCTGACCGACCGAGCCGCTCAAAGCTTCAGGCGCACATTGCAGATCTCGGGTTCGGCGGGATCGGCTTTCACCTCGAAGCCGAGGCTGCGGCACATATCCAGCATCTGGGTGTTTTCATGCAGCACGTCGCCTGAAATCACCTTGAGCCCTTCGGACTTGGCATATTCGATCAAGAGCTGCATCAGCGCCCACCCAAGCCCCCTTCCCTTGAAATCGGATCTCAGCAGGATCGCATATTCGCCGGATTCATAAATCGAATCGGAGTGAATCCGAACCACCCCGACCAGATCGCGGCCGGCTTCGTCGAAAGCGACAAACGCCATCGCGCGCGCATAGTCGAGCTGGGTCAGGCGGGCGACGAACGCGTGAGAAAACTCCTTCATGGGCACGAAGAAGCGCAGACGAAGGTCGTCCGGCGTGACATGCCGCAGGAAATCGCGGATCAACGGCTCGTCCTCGGGACGAATTGGCCTTGCGAACACCGGCCAGCCGTCCCTGATCTGAAGATGCCGCTCCCATTGCGAGGGATACGGACGCACGGCGAAATTCGAGAGCCCGGCACCCCCGAACTTTGGATCGGCCCGCCCGATCGCGACGCGCGCATCGACCGCCATCACGCCATTCTCGTCCGCCAGCAACGGATTGACATCGAGTTCGCGGATCTCCGGCATGTCCGCCGCCATCTGCGCGAGCCTGACCAGCACCATCGCGACCGCGTCCGGCTTGACCGCAGGCACATCCCTATAGGCCCTCAGCAGCCGCGACACGCGGGTGCGTGCGATCAGATCGTTGGCCAATTGCAGATCGAGCGGCGGCAGCGCGAGCGCCTTGTCATTGATGATCTCGACCGCCGTGCCGCCGCGGCCGAACACGATGACCGTGCCGAAGGTGGGATCGTCGGCAAGACCGAGGATCAGTTCGCGCGCCTTGGCCTTCACCACCATCGCCTGCACGATCACACCGGATATGCGCGCCTCCGGCCGCCCCGCCTTTGCCCGCGCCAGGATCGCGGTCGCCGCGGCACGCACGGCCTCGGGATTGGTCAGATTGAGAACAACACCGCCGACATCGGATTTGTGAACAATGTCGCGTGAGTTGATCTTCAACACCACCGTCTTGCCTTCGGCGAACAGGCGCGAAGCGGCGGCAACCGCCTGCTCGGCGTCGGCGGCAGCGAAGGTCGCAACCATCGGAATGTCATAGGCTGCGAGCAACCCCTTCACCTCGATCGGATCGAGCCAACCGCGGCCGTCAGCGAGGGCCGTGGCAATGATCCGTTTCGCGGCCCCGGTGTCGGGCAAAGCATCGGGCATGGCGGGTGGGACGCGAGTCAATTCCTCAACCACTTCCTGGTGCCGGACCAGATGCATGAAGCCCCGCACCGCATCGCCTTCCGTCGAGTAGTTCGGAATGCCGGCTGCACTCAGCGCCTCGACGACGTTCTGCTCCGCGCCGACCCAGACGGCCAGCACGGGCTTCGCCGCGCGACGATGCTGCTGGTGATATTTGGCGACGAGATCAATCACGGTCGCCGCGATTTCATCGGCCGGCGCAATCGCGGTCTGGACGTTCATCACGAGGATGGCGTCGTTTCCTGGATCCGACAACAGCACGTCGAGCGCCGCCGCGTAACGCGCGGCATCGGCGTCGCCGACGATGTCGACCGGGTTCGATCCCGACCAGGTTCGCGGCAACACCGCGTCGAGCTTCTGGCGGATCGCAGGTGCGATCGCCGCCGGGATGCCGCCAAGCTCGACGAGCCGATCGATCGCAAGCACGCCGATGCCGCCGCCATTGGTGAGAATGGCCAAACGCTTCCCCGGCGGCGGTCGGACGCGTCCCAATGTCTCGGCGCAGTCGAACAACTCGCGAAGATCGGAGACCCGCAAAATGCCGGCGCGGCGAAACGCGGCATCGTAGACCGCATCGGAACCGGCGAGCGCGCCGGTGCGGGTCGCGGCCGCCTTGGCACCTTGCGCCATCCGGCCGGACTTCACCACGACGACGGGCTTGACCCGTGCCGCGGCCCGCGCCGCCGACATGAATTTGCGCGCATTCTTGATCGCCTCGACATAAAGCAGGATCGCCTGCGTCGCGCTGTCCAGCGCGAAGTAATCGAGCAGATCTGCGATATCGACATCGAGCTGGTCGCCGATGGAAATGATGCCGGAAAATCCGACGTCGCGCTGCGCCGCCCAATCGACCATGCCGGCACCGATTGCGCCCGATTGCGAGATCAGCGCCAGATTTCCAGCGCGCGGCGTGTGGGCGGAGAAGCTCGCATTCAGCTTGACTCCGGGCATCATGATGCCGAGGCAGTTGGGCCCGATCAGCCGCATACCATATTTCTGTGCGGCGCGCTCCGCAGCCTCCGCCAGCGAGCCTGCGCCGTGACCGAGGCCGGCAGAGACGATCAGCGCGCCCGCGGTTCCCCGCTTCCCTGCTTGATCAACGAGGTCGGGAATGGCCGCTGCCGGCGCCGTCATGACCGCAAGTTCCGGAACGAAAGGCAACAGGTCAAGCCTTGCGACCGCCGGAACTCCGTCGATTTCCGCATAGCGCGTGTTCACGAGACCGAACGGACCATCGAACTGCGCTTTACGAATATTCTCCAGAACAGCGCGCCCGACAGAATCCGGCGTGGGCTCGCGCCGATCAGCGCGATCGAACGCGGCGAGAGAAGGCTTTTCAAGCGATAGGTTGACATCAGTCCGTTATCCAGCGGCCGCCGGCCTGCTCAATTTGATACGCGATTGCGTATTAGCGGGACATCATGACCCAACAGGGTGGCTGACCGATGACGGTCTTGGTAGCGCCACCCCATATAATCTCGGAGAGGCGGGTGCGGCCATAACCCCCCATGACCAGAAGGTCGACCGCTTTGGCGCGCGCATAGGCTTCGAAGACCTTTCCGATTGAGCTGCCGTTGATCTTCACGGCTTCGAAAGCGGCCTTGATCCCGTGCTCGGCGAGATGGGCGACGAGGTCCGCGCCGGATCGCATCTCGTCCGCGGTGCTGTCGTCTGTTGCGGTGATGATGCGGACAGTCTCGGCAGATTGCAGCACGGGCAGCGCATCGGCTACCGCTCTTGCGGCCGGCGCGCTGTGATCCCACGCGATCAAAACATCGTTGAACGCGACCGGCAATTCGGCAGCCCTATCTTCGGGACACAAAACGATCGGCCGGCCCGACTGGAACAGCAACTGCTCGATGATTTTTTCCGATCGGCTATCGTGCGACTTGACCGGAACGAACGACAAATCCCTCAGCCGTGCGTATTGCGCGAGGCTGGGTGCAATGTCCGCCGCCGCCCAGCGCACCAGCTTCTGTTCGTTGCGCAGACCGAAACGGATCGCCGCGCTGTCGAACACCTTCAACAGGCCCTGCACATCCGTGACACTTCGAGCCGCCTCCGCCGCCGCGCTATTGTCCAGATCGGTCGAAATCACTTTAGGGCGAACGATGATGTCCTCTTCGACCGCCACCGCGCACATCCTGGCGCCGAGGTCGCCGGCTACAGCGACGCATTTGTCGATCGCCGCAATCGTTGCCTGATTGGGTTCGCCGACCAGCGGCAAGAGAACGTCCTTGATGGGCATGAGCACTCTCCTTTGCCATCAAGGAATAGCGACCCGGCCGCGCTCGCTGTTGATCTTCATCAAGGGGGACAATGTCACTGTCATTGACATGAAGATGCGCTGCCCAAAAAGGCAGCGCATTTCCTGGTGCGGTCAGGCCGCCGGCTTGATGTCGATCTTCCTGGTCTGGGCCGGCCCCGGCTTCGGCACCGTCACCTTCAACACACCCTTCGACATCACGGCCTTGATGTCGTCCGCGTTGACCCCGGCCGGTAGCTGGACGGCACGGGTGAACGAGCCATAGCTGCGCTCGATCAGGTGATAGTCCTTTTCCTTCTCTTCGCGTTCGTTCTTCTTTTCGCCGCGAATGGTCAGCACGTTGTCGGCAAAATTAAGCTGGATGTCCTTTTCTTCCAGACCGGGCAGCTCCGCGGTGACCTCGATTTCCTTGTCGGTTTCGCTGACGTCCATCCGCGGCATCACGTCGCGGGTCGGGAAACCCGAAAAGCCTCGGGAAAAGCCCTCGAAGATATGGTCGATCTCCTGCTGCAGCGCGGAGAACGGATTCGATGCCGGGCGCGTCACGGAACGTTCACTTCCCACCGGGATCAGGGATTTTAACGTCATGGATGAGCCTCCTTAAGAGCCCATGCTGGCTCCTCAACATCTCATCACGGCCAATGAAAATTGACCTTGATGGAGGTCAAAGGCCGGTTGGCGCGGGCTTATATAGTGATGCACCCGGTGGCAGATCCAGATCGCCCGTAGCTTGGAGAAGTGCGTATCATGCGTGCGATGGTGTTGCCGGCTCGCGGAGCGCCTCTTCACTTTGAGGAGCGTGCAGATCCGACGCCGGGCAATGGTGAAATTCGTGTCAAGGTGAGCGCGTGTGGCGTCTGCCGCACCGACCTGCATGTCGTCGATGCCGAGCTTCCGAATATCCGATACCCGATCATTCCGGGCCATGAGATTGTCGGGCGAGTCGATCTCGTGGGCGAGAATGTGACGACGCACCGGGTCGGCGATCGGGTCGGCATTCCCTGGCTCGGCTATACCTGCGGCACCTGCCGGTTCTGCAGGGAAGGCATGGAAAATCTCTGCGACCGCCCGCTCTTCACGGGCTACACGCGCGATGGCGGCTTTGCCAGCCACACCCTCGCGGACGCCCGCTACGCCTTTCCGCTCGGCGCGGACGGCGACGACGTCTCGATCGCGCCGCTATTGTGCGCCGGCCTGATCGGCTGGCGCTCGCTGGTGATAGCGGGCAAAGCCGAACGGCTCGGTATCTATGGCTTCGGTGCGGCCGGACACATCATAGCGCAGATCGCACGCTGGCAAGGCCGTTCGGTTTATGCCTTCACGCGGGATGGCGACAGCGCGGCGCAGAACTTTGCGCGCAAGCTCGGCGCGGTCTGGGCCGGCGCGTCAGGCGAGCTGCCGAAGGAGCCGCTCGATGTGGCCATCATCTACGCGCCCGCCGGGGAGCTGGTGCCGGCGGCGCTGCGTGCTGTGCGCAAGGGCGGCCGAGTCGTCTGTGCCGGGATTCACATGAGCGACATTCCGAGTTTTCCCTATGACCTATTGTGGGAGGAACGAGAGCTGGTCTCGGTCGCCAATCTCACACGGCAGGACGGGCTTGATTTCCTCAAAGTGGCGCCACAGGCAGGCGTTCGAACCGAGACAACGG
>Ga0210406_10003700_pt1 | contig 16631 bp, 14 predicted proteins | sample IncBWC30MmetaG_FD_155454 | JGI IMG/M metagenome (GOLD analysis project Ga0210406, IMG submission 155454) | Forest soil microbial communities from Barre Woods Harvard Forest LTER site, Petersham, Massachusetts, United States - Inc-BW-C-30-M | ecosystem: Environmental > Terrestrial > Soil >... | reverse complement strand
GCAAAGGAGCACTCGAGACCTATGCCGCGGCGTTCCGAAAGCGGCGCATACACCTGCGAGTGGACCCTGCGGGGACAGAAGAGAAGGCCCAGCGAACGAATAGTGGGAGGAACGCACATGACTTGGGGAAACGGAGTTCTTTCTGAAAATCAAATTAATGTCGAAGGCTATCTCACCGAGCGAGAATATAAGGACGACATTCCCGCGCGCGCGACGGCCGAATCCACCTCCCCAACGTTGTTCCCAACTGTCGCATCCAGAGGCCTTCAGGCAATGAAGGGTAAAGGTCTGAACAACGGCTTCGAGGAGATCATCGGAGCAAGAGGGGCGCTCCGAGACGTAGTGGCCCTTGTTCGCACGGTCGCGCCCACTGATTCGACTGCTCTGATCGAAGGCGAAACTGGCACGGGGAAGGAGCTCATCGCCCGCGCGATTCACGTGCACAGCGCACGCAGAGATCGTTCTTTTGTAAAACTGAATTGTGCGGCGATTCCCCTCGGACTGCTGGAGAGTGAACTATTCGGACACGAGAGAGGAGCTTTCACCGATGCGGTGACTCGCACAATTGGCCGTTTCGAAGCGGCAAACCAGGGTACGTTTTTCCTGGACGAAGTTGGAGACTTGCCGCTCGAACTGCAGCCGAAGCTGCTGCGCGTCCTTCAAGACGGAGAGTTTGAGAGGCTGGGCGGCACGCAAACCCAACGAGCGAACGTTCGTCTCATAGCCGCAACGAATAAAGACCTCGCCAAGCTAGTTGCCCGTAATCAGTTCCGTAGCGATCTGTATTACCGGTTGAACGTTTTTCCCATACCTGTTCCGCCGCTGCGCCATCGGAGCGGGGACATTCCGCTGCTCGTGGCCCACTTTGTGAGGGTCTACGCGAAACGCATGAACAAGCAGATCGACAGGATTCCAGATGAGGTGATGGAAGCGCTGATAGGCCAACCGTGGCCGGGAAACGTTCGGGAGCTGCAGAATTTCATCGAGCGGAGCGTAATCCTGACCGACGGGAACACACTGCGGACTCCACTCAAAGGATTACGACAGGCGGCCGTGATTGACTCTGTGCAGTCCATTACGTTGGAAGAAGCTGAGCGAAATCACATCCGCAAGACTTTGGAGCAGGCCCACTGGGTTATCAGTGGTCCGAGGGGCGCTGCATTCCGGTTGGGATTGAAGCGGACTACGCTTTACTGGCGCATGCAAAAGCTGGGAATTTCCAGGGCGAAGAAAACTGCATCCTTCGATGCTGGTCACACATCACTAGCTGGTGCCATCTGAAGGCGTTGTTTGTCTCAACAAAATCGACTGGAAGGAAACGCAATATGCCCAAAGACGTCCCCCACACGTTATACCAGGTGTCGACCGCAACGGCGCTCGTTGAGGGGATTTACCAGGGCGCGGTGCGGGTCGGTACCCTGCGGGAGCACGGCGATCTGGGATTGGGAACGTTTGAGGACCTCGACGGCGAGATGGTGATCGTCGACGGAAAATTTTTCCAGGTGCGATCCGACGGATCGGTGCGGGAAGTTGCGGACAACACCCTCAGCCCATTCGCAGCCATCACGGCGTTTTCTCCGGATGCGCAAGTCGCACTGGACGATTGCCCGGATTTGGGGCATCTGACAGCACGATTCGACGAGCTGCGGCCATCGGACAACGTCTTCTTCGCGCTCAGAGTCGACGGAAAATTCGACTACCTCCATGCGAGGGCCATGCGGAGGACGGCAGAGGGAGTTCCGCTGATTCAGGCGGCCGCGGTTCAGCCGGAGTTCGAATTTCACGATATTTCGGGGACGCTCGTAGGTTTCTGGACGCCTGAATACGCAAAGACGTTGAACGTGCCGGGCTACCATCTGCACTTCATCTCGGCGGACCGGACGCGCGGCGGACACTTGCTGCAGTGTCGCGGAAAAAACTTGCGCCTTCAGATTCAGCTCGAGGGCGACTTCCACATCGCGCTGCCCGAAACCCAGGACTTCCTGAAAGCAAACTTGCGGCGAGACCCGACGGCGGCTCTCGCGCAAGCGGAAGGGGAGAAGAAATGAGCACGACGGTTACAAAACCGGTCCCACAAACGGGGGCCGGGTTGTTGGTGAAGAGCCTGGAGGCGCAGGGAGTCGAATATGTATTTGGCATACCAGGAGCAAAGGTCGACAAGATTTTCGACACATTGGTGGATTCCAAAATCCAAACCGTAGTCTGCCGGCATGAACAAAACGCCGCGTTCATGGCTGCGGGGATTGGCCGCATGACCGGAAAAGCTGGCGTGGCATTGGTAACTTCCGGCCCGGGCTGCTCCAACCTAGTCACCGGCTTCGCCACGGCGACGTCGGAAGGCGATCCTGTGGTTGGGATCGGAGGCGCGGTGCCTGTTGCCGATCGATTGAAGCAGCTCCATCAAAGCATGGATACGGTGAACCTTTTCAAGCCGATCACCAAATTCAGCGCGGAGATTGATGCTCCGAGTTCAGTTTCGGAAGTAGTTGCAAACGCCTTCCGAGCGGCCGAGTCAGGTCGGCCGGGGGCGGCGTTCATTAGCGCCCCGAAAGACATCATGATGGGAGAAGCGGACGGCGAAGTCCTGACACCGACACAACCTGAAACATTCGGAGCGGCAGATCCGGACGCGATTGCCGCCGCTGCCGACCTCATCAACAAAGCCAGAAATCCCGTGCTGATGCTGGGCTTGCTGGCGAGTGGAGAAGACGCTGCCAAGGGCGTGCGCGGACTGATTGCCAAAACGGACTTTCCAATAGTGTGCACTTACCAGGGCGCGGGAGTTGTACCGCGGGAACAATTCGATCGCTTCGGCGGACGAGTTGGGTTGTTTCGCACGCAACCGGCCGACAGAATCCTGGATGCGGCTGATTTAGTGGTCACGGTTGGCTACGATCCCATCGAATACGAACCCGGCCTTTGGAATCGGGGCAAGAAGCGGAAGCTCATTCATATCGACGCGGTTCCCGCGGATATCGACAAGGACTACCGGCCACAGATTGAATTGACCGGAAACATTGCGGCAACTCTTCGATCGCTTGCCGAGCAAGTAGAAGCCACAATTCCTACACCCGGCGCAGAGCTTCTACGTGAAGCCGCGCTGGACCGGGCCAAGTTTGCGGAGGAAGCCGCCGCGTTGAACGGGGCGCCGGTCCATCCCTTGCGGCTCGCGCACGAACTTCAACCATTGTTGAGCGACGACATGACATTGTGCCTGGATATGGGGTCGTTTCACATCTGGCTGGCTCGGCATCTTTACAGCTTTCGTGCCCGACAGATCCTGATGACGAACGGGCAACAGACTCTCGGCGTGGCCTTGCCCTGGGCAGTTGCCGCCTGTCTGATTCGTCCTGGCGAGAAAGTGATTTCCATCTCCGGCGACGGCGGCTTTTTATTTTCGGCGATGGAGCTTGAGACGGCGGTTCGGCTCAAATGCAACCTCGTTCATCTGGTTTGGATTGACGGTTATTACGACATGGTTGGGATTCAAGAAATGGCGAAATACGGGCGGCTGTCTGGAGTGACTCTTGGTCCTGTCGACGTTGTGCGGTTTGCCGAAGCTTTCGGTGCGACGGGGATGCGGATCGAGAAGCCCGATCAGATTTCTTACACGATCAAAAAGGCCCTCGAGATGGAAGGCCCCGTAATTGTGGGGATCCCCGTGGACTACAGAGATAACCACCGGCTTATGGAGATCGTTCAACCGGAGGCGTTGGACTGAAGCCGACACCAAGGTCATCGGCTCGCCCGGGAAATCTAGCGAAAGGAAGGGAGCAAGAGATGAGTGCAATCAGTGAAGTTCAACAACGAGGCTTTCGCATAGAAAGCGATAGCCTTGGCGAAGTAAAAGTCCCAAGTGCCATGCTTTGGGGAGCGCAAACGCAACGCTCGCTCGAACATTTCAGCATCGGCCAAGACTTGATGCCACGAGAGATGATCGCGGCTTACGCCACGCTGAAGAAAGCCGCTGCCAATACAAACCACGCGGGCAACCGGCTCGACGACAACAAACACAGACTCATTGTTTCGACTTGCGACGAAATCCTGGCCGGCCAGCATGCGGACATGTTCCCCCTGCACGTGTGGATGACCGGAAGCGGCACGCAGTTCAACATGAATGTAAACGAGGTCATATCCAATCGCTGTTGCCAGCTCGCCGGCACCCCGATTGGGAGCAAGACACCCGTTCATCCCAACGACGACGTCAACATGTCGCAGTCCTCGAATGATTCCTTCCCAACAGCAATGAACATAGCGGCGGCGGTAAATGTCAAAGAGCGGCTGATACCGGCCGTGAAGGCACTGCGCGACGCGATTACGGCCAAAGCTACGGAGTGGCAAAACATCGTCAAGATCGGTCGCACGCATATGCAGGATGCCACCCCACTGACCCTTGGGCAGGAGTGGTCGGGTTATGCGGACATGCTTGGCGACAATGTCGAGCGCATCGACGACGCATTGAAAGGCGTTTACCGCCTGGCGCTCGGCGGCACCGCAGTAGGAACGGGCATCAACGCGGCCCCCGGATTCGGTGATGCAGTAGCCGCCGAGATTGCCACACTTACGAACCTGCCCTTCGTTGGTGCACCAAACAAGTTCACGGTACAGGGCGCCCACGATGCGCTCGTTCAGCTCTCCGGTGCGCTGCGGACGCTCGCGGTCTCCCTCTACAAGGTCGCGAATGACATTCGCCTGATGTCGTGCGGCCCTCGTGCAGGCTTCGCTGAACTCGTAATCCCGTCGAACGAACCTGGCTCGTCGATCATGCCGGGCAAAGTGAATCCGACACAGGCCGAGGCGCTGACCATGATTGCGGTGCAAGTGATGGCCAACGACGTCGCCGTCGGATTCGGCGGCGCCGGGGGCTATCTGGAGATGAATGTCTATAAGCCCCTCATCATCTTCAACGTCACCCATTCGATCACGATCATGACCGATGGGTGCACAAACTTCCGGAAATTCCTGGTGGAAGGTACCAAGCCGAATTTGAAGAAGATCAAGGAATACGTTGACCGGTCGCTGATGCTGGTGACTGCACTTTCGCCGGTCATTGGCTATGACAAAGCGTCGAAGATGGCGCACTACGCGCTGGACAACGACCTCACCCTCAAGGAAGCCGCGCTGAAACTGGAATTTGTAACGGAAGACGAGTTCGACCGCGTCGTCGATCCGGCGAAGATGGTCCACCCGTACGTTGCAAAAGCCAGCTGATGGATCAAAGCTCGGCGACTCGATAGAACACAAATCGGAAATCTTGAATCGGAAAGGAAAAAAAGAAAGACATGACAACAAATCAGCAAGGCATTGAATCGCTTCGGAATCCGTTGCTCAACAAGACAACCGGCTTCACCGAGGCCGAGAAACAGTCGCTTGGAATCGTCGGACTCGTACCAGACGTGACGGAGTCGATCGAAACACAGCTCTCCCGCGTCTCGTCGCAGCTGAAGCAAAAAGCTACGGACCTGGACCGCTACATCTACCTGATGAATCTTCTGGAGATCAACGAGACGTTGTTCTATCACACGCTGATGTCCGACCCGGCGCGTTTCCTCGAAATCGTGTACGACCCCACGATTGCTGAGGCTTGCCTGAAGTTTGATCATATTCTGCGCCGTGTTCGGGGAATGTATCTGTCGATCACCCGCAAAGGTCATGTCAAGGAAGTGCTCCGCAACTGGCCCGTCAAGGATGTGCGGTTCATCTGCGTGACCGACGCGGGACGCATCCTAGGTCTCGGCGACCTTGGAGCCAACGGCATCGGCATTCCGATTGGGAAGCTGCAACTCTATACCGCCGCGGCCGGAGTGCCACCGCAGGGCCTGTTGCCGATGTACCTCGATGCTGGAACGAACAATGAAACCTACCTTAAGGATCCGCTTTACGTGGGCTTGCGGAAGCACCGCCCGTCGAGTGAAGAACTCTATGCCTTCGTCGATGAGTTTGTCGATGCGGTGCAAGAAGTGTTTCCAAACTGCTGCATTCATTTTGAAGATTGGACCGGCGTGGATGCAGTGGCGCTGCTTGCCCGTTATCGCAACAAGGTTTCTTGTTACAACGACGACATCCAGGGCACGGCAGGAGTAACCCTCGCGGGATTGATCAACGCGTTGAAGATCACCGGCAGCCAGTTGAAGGACCAAAGGGTCCTATTTCTGGGCGCCGGATCCGCGGCGACTGGCCTCGCCGGCCTGATCGTATCGGCGCTGGTACAGCAAGGCGTAACTGAGGAAAAGGCTCGCCAGCAAATCCGATTGTTCGACACCCAGGGGCTGGTTGTTGCCGGACGTCCGGGCTTGGCCGCACACAAACTGCCCTACGCCCACAAGTTGCCGCCCAGCAAGCCCTTCAATCACCTCGATCTGGCCTCCGAGTATCCGCAAATTCTCGCGGCCATCGAGGACTTCAAGCCCACGGCGCTAATTGGGGTCAGCACCGTCGGCAAGCTCTTCTCGCGAGAAATTGTCGAGGCGATGTCGCGGCATAACACCCGACCCATCATCTTTGCCCTCTCCAACCCGATCAATAAGCATGAGTGTTTGCCGGAAGACGCGTATACCTGGTCGAAAGGCAAGGTCGTTTACGCGGGCGGAGTGCAGTTTCCCCAGGTCCACATCGGCGACCAGACCTTTTTGCCTTCCCAAGCCAATAACCTCTATATCTTCCCCGCTGTCGGTATGGCCATTTACGCCACGAACGCCCGGAGAGTGACCGACGAAATGTTCATCGAAGCGGCCAATGCCGTGGCGGATCAGGTTACCCCCGATCAGTTGAAGCTCGGCATGCTGTATCCGCCGCAGTCGAACATCCTCGAAGTCGAAACTCAGACCGCAGCGCGGGTCGCCAAACTCGTTTTCGACAGCGGTCTGGCAAGGGTCGAGCGCCCAACCGATATGGTGGCGTTCATTCGCAAGCACATCTACAAGCCCGAATATTCGTCGGGAGCTGTCGGAGCCACGAAGGCGGCGTAAAGCAGCCGGTAAGAATCATCGATCGCAGGGCGTGGGCTGTGCCCTTGCCGTCAGGGAACGGCTCACGTCCTGCGGAATTCAACCACTTTGGAATCCGAGCAGCAGGTGCCAGGAATTAGGAGCAACACTGTGACGCCAACGACAGAACAGAACAGCAAGACAACAGGGCGCGAGCTGTCGCACACCGGCCAGTCCGTCAGCCATGGGGTTGCGCTGGCCGTCTGCTGCTTCGTTAGCTACAAGATCATCACCGATCTCCTCGCTCTGTCGCGGTTTGCGCCCCGAGACGACGAACTCCTGGGAGGGATGTGGGCGGTCGTCGCAACCGTCTTTGTCTTCCGCTACAGCTACGACGAAAGCGTGCGCGCAGCGCTTTCAAGGACCTCGGCAACGCTGTTTAGCTTCGCGCTCTGTCTCGTTTACCTTCTGTTTTTTCCGTTTCGACCCTGGGGCCTGGCTCTGCTGATTGCCATCGGAGCCATTTTTCTGGAGCTACTCGGACGATCGGAAGACATCATCACGGCATCCATAACAACTGCCGTCGTCATGGTCGTCGCAGCCATCAGCCCCGAGCACGCCTGGAGGCAACCCATCTTGCGTTTGATCGACACAGGAGTTGGAATCGCTGTCGGTATTTCAGGCGCTTATGTCGGACTGACTTTGACTCGGCGCATTCCGAGTCAATCGCCTGCAGACTTACGACAAAGGCAACGAGGGAGCATTCCTTGATGGAAATTGCTATCGCCGGACGAGACTTGACACGGCCCGGGCAAGACCAAGTGTGTAGTAACAACGTCCGAGGACCGCGGGAGGCTCCATGAACTCCAATATCCATCCGCCGGACAAGTGGCTTTCCTTCGGGTTTGCCCTCATTGGCGGCTATGGTGACGCGGCGGGATTTGTTCTTGCTAAGACGTTCACGGGACACGTAACCGGCAGTTTGGTGCTGGCCGCAATCGCCCTCGTGGCTCAAGATTGGCGACGTGTCTTCACACACTTTTCGGCTGTTGCGTGTTTTTTGTCTGGGATTCCCCTCAGTGTGCTGATCGCTCGGCTTTCGGCGGCGTGGCCATTCTGGCCAACGCTCACGACCGTCATGGCAATAGAAGTGATTCTGATTGTCGCCGGCTACTTGGCGTTTGCATTTCACGCACCTGCAGCGGTTCAAATCCTTGTGATCTGCTTGTCTCTGGCGTTGGGCTTGCAAAACGGAGCATTTCGCCGCACTGGCGGTATCAGTGTGCACACGACTTATCTCACAGGAACGATTACAGGGTTGATCGCTACCGAAACCGAAAAATTGGCTCTTCGAGGCACTTCTGTCCCCGCAACTGCACTCGACCCGAAATTCGGGCTTCTCTGGGGAATATGGGCTGTCTTTGTTCTCGGGGCAGCAATAGGAGCGGCCGCGGCGTTTCATTTTAAGGAACGCGGGATTTTGGGGGCAGCGTTAATCTTGTCGGCCATCATCGTTCGTAATTTCAGAATTGTATTGCGGTCGAGTCCAGGTAGTTGAGCCCAGGATTTCTGCAGCTTCCAGGCGTGTCTGCTCTTTCGCGCCTTCACAGGACGACGCGCAACCGCATCGGGCTTGGAGTCGAACTAATTAAAGGATTCTTTCCAAATTTCCGGAGCTGAGGAAAGGAGAAGGCAAATGGTCACGCAAACCGAAACGGCACTTCAAAGGACGCTCCCTGAGAACATGAGAATCGGGCTGTTCATACCTTGCTACATCGACCTTATCTATCCTGAAGTAGGAATCGCGACACTACAGCTTCTGGAGAGATTCGGACTTAATGTTGGTTACCCGCTCAACCAAACTTGTTGCGGGCAGCCGATGTCCAACAGCGGCGACGAAAAGAATGCTCAACCTGCCGAACATCTCTTCGTCGAAAACTTCAAGGAATTTGACTGCATTGTTGGACCTGCCGGAAGCTGCGTAAAACAGGTCCGCTGTCACTTCGATGGCCTCGAACAAACGGAGGACGTGAAGCGCGTTCGTCAAAACACCTATGAGCTGGTGGAATTCCTCCACGATATTCTGAAAGTTGAATCTTTTCCCTGGGCAGAATTTCACCATTCGGTCGCCATCCACAATAGCTGCAGCTCCATTCGGGGCCTCGGTATCGCGAAACCCTCGGAGATCATGGGAGTCCCATTTGACAAGACGGCAAACCTGCTTTCCAAAGTGAAAGGCATCGTCGTTGTTCCGGTCGATCGCCCGGATGATTGTTGCGGCTTCGGCGGAACCTTCTGCGTAACCGACGAAGCGGTCTCGGCGCGCATGGGCATTGAAAAAGCACACGATCATGTTCGCCACGGGGCCGAATACGTGGTGTCGCCGGACATGTCCTGCTTGATGCATCAACACGGCATCGCCCAGCACGCCGGGTTGGATTTGAAATACATCCATGTAGCGCAGGTTTTGAACGGCGGCCCTTACTGAGAGAAGGAGAAGTCTGTGATGAGCATGGCAAAGCAGGTTGATCCCGCGGCGGCAGCGGAACTATTCATCATTCAAGATCAAATTCACGAGCCGATGCACGACCGCTTTTTGTGGGCGACGATGCAGCGGCGGCACGCAGAAGCCGCGGCCATCCCGGAATGGGAGGAATTGCGCGAAATCGCCTCCCAGATCAAAGAACATACGCTCACGCATCTCGATCACTATCTGGAAGAATTCGAAGCCAACGCCACAAAGCGCGGCGCGCACGTCCACTGGGCACTCGATGCCAGCGACCACAACCAGATCGTTTATTCCATCCTGAACGATCACGGCGTGAAGGAACTGATCAAAAGCAAATCCATGCTTCAGGAAGAGTGTCAGATGACGCCCTTCCTCCAACAACGAGGAATAAAGGTCATCGAATCGGATTTGGGCGAGCGAATCCAACAACTGGATGGCCAGCCGCCCAGCCACATCGTGTTCCCCTCGATTCACAAAACACGACAGGACGTGGCCCGTCTGTTCGCCCGCACCATTGGCACGGATCCGAATAATGACGACCCACATTTTCTGACTGAGGTGATGCGAAACAACGCACGTCCCCGGTTCCTGTCCGCTGGTGCAGGCATGACAGGTGGCAATTTCGCGATTGCCGAAACCGGGACCTTCATGGTTTGTACCAACGAAGGGAATGCCGATATCGGAGCGGCGGTGCCGCCGCTTCATATCGCCAGCGTCGGCATTGAGAAGATGATCCCGCGTGTCGAAGATATGGGCGTCTTTCTGCGGCTGCTCGCCCGCAGCGCGGAAGGAGCGCCCCTCACACAATATTCCTCCCACTTTACCGGTCCGAGGAAAGGCGGCGAACTCCATATCGTACTGGTTGACAACGGGCGTAGTCGCCGGCTCGGCATGCCCGATTTCTGGCATTCGCTGAAATGTATCCGGTGTGGCGCATGCATGAACACTTGCCCTGTTTATCGTCGCAGTGGAGGCTTGGCTTACGGCGCCACCTATTCGGGTCCTATCGGCGTAATTCTCGATCCGACATTCGACGAGTTCAAATACAGCGAACTGCCATTCCACTCCAGTCTGTGCGGCTCCTGCTCGGAAGTGTGCCCGGTGAAAATCGACATCAGTGACCAGATTCTGAAGTGGCGCAGGGTCATGGCCAGGAAGGGTTATCTGCCCTTGGTAAAACGGCTGTCATTCGCGCTGGCTGGGCATGTCTTCGCTCACCCCGCGGAATACCATGCTGTTCAAAAAGTAGCTGAGCCTGCCATGTCTTACACGCCTCACTTTCTCCTTTACAACCGCACTCTCAATCCGTGGGTTCGCGACCGGGAACTCCCGCGCCCGGCTAAACAATCTTTCCGCGAGTGGTATCTCGCGAATCGGAGCAAACATGGAAACGTCCAGCAGTAACCGTGAAACGATTCTAAGATCGATCCGCGCTAACCTCCCGAACGTAAAGGTGGAACATCCGGGGATTCGAGCTTTTCCACGTCCAGCCGGTGGCCTAAAGGCGCTATTCGAGCAGCGTCTCAAGGAAGCTGGAGGAGTTGCTTACGATGTGGCGAGCGTTGCGGAGGCCAAATCCAGACTCGTCCTGCTGCATCCGGATGCAAAAGTGATTTGCTCCGCGGTGCCCGAAATCGCTGGCACGCGGCGCGTGGAGCAGGTTCGTGATGCTCACGAACTCGCGGATGTCGACGTCGGGATTGTCCGCGCGCAGTTTGGGGTAGCGGAAAGTGGCGCGGTTTGGCTTACACAGGAAGACCTTGTTGTCGACGCCCTCGGGTTTCTATCTCAACATCTGATTGTTCTGTTGGACCCTAAGCAAATCGTTCCGGACATGCACGCGGCGTATCGTCGTGTGCGACTCCACGAAACCGCATTTGGATGTTTCATGATGGGGCCATCGGCCACTGCTGACGTGGAAGCCACCCTGGTGCACGGTGCTCAGGGGGCCCGCTCCCTAAATTTGTTTTTCTTGTAGGAGAACCGAAGGCGGCTCCCTAAGAGGAGCCGCTGTCCCTTCGTCAGCGAAAGACTTACTTGAGTGAACGCTTCAACGTGTACAGCAATTCTGTTCTTGCTACTGTGCGGGCCGAGTGGTGCTCTCGCCCAGAGCGCTCCCACGTCCGCGGATCGTCCTTGGCACTCTGCGCAGGAAGGACCGTTGGAAGATGCTGCGAAAAAGCTGCGTGAAGGCAGGTTTGAGATTGATTCGACCCAGACGTATTCCTTGGCGGAGCTGATCGATTTGGCTGAGCGGCACAACCCCGAAACTCGTGTCGCATGGGAACGTGCCCGCGCTCAGGCGGCCTCTTTAGGTCTCGCGCGCAGTGAGTTGTATCCGACACTGGCAGTTGCCGCACTCTCGCAGACGTACCGCTCGGAGGTCCTCTTCGGAGACCGGTTCTTCCGGCAAACCGTCCAGGACTTCCAGGTAGTGCTTGAATTGAACTACACCGTGTTCGACTTCGGTGCGCGAGCCGGCCGCATCGATGCGGAAAAAGCGCAAGTGCTGGCGGCTAACTTCGCCTTTAACGACACGCACCGTGACATCATCTTCCAAGTCGCGCAAGCCTACTACCGCTTGTTGAATGCGCTGGGGCAGGAAGATGCGGCGCGAGCAAGTCTCGCGAATGCGCAAACCGTTCAACAAGCCGCGGAAGATCGTTTGGCGCACGGCTTGGCAACTCTACCGGACGTGCTGGAGGCGAGAAGTGCCACGGCGCAAGCGGAATTTGACCTCCAGGCCGTAATCGGAAGTGAAGAGATTGCGCGGGGAGACCTGGCGACTGCGGTCGGTACCTCCGCCACCGCGGGAATTCAGGTGCAACCTCTGGATCAAGTGCCGACTCCGGATGCGGTCGGCGATACCGTTGAGCAGGCGATCGACCGCGCACTCGTGCACCGACCCGATCTTCTGCGACAAGTAGCGGAGACAAGATCGGCAAATGCAAGGATTAAGGAAGCTCAAGCGGCGTACTATCCCCAGCTAACACTCAACGTCATCCCTGGTGCCCAATCGGCGTACGGGTTACAGCAGCAACTCCCGTGGACGCACACCGCTGATTTGGTCGGCAGCGTGACGGTGAATTTGCAGTGGACCGTGTTCGACGGGGGCGCAAGAAAAAACAAGTTGGCGCAGGCTCATGCGGAGGCCCACGCGGCGGAAGCACAAGCAAACGTCACGCGTGACCGGATTGCCGACGAAGTTTGGGCCGCCTACTCGAATTTGAACACCGCCTTCCGGCAAAGGCGCGCAGCCCTGGCGCTCTTGGAGGCCGCCAAGAATTCTTACGCCGCGGCTCTTGAATCTTACAACTACGGTCTGCGCAACCTTTTGGACGTCACCGCAACCCAGCGGACTCTCGCCCAAGCCCGCTCAGCCGACGTGATGGCGCGGACGCAGGTACTTACCACTCTTGCCGATCTGGCATTCCGAACAGGGGATTCCATTCAACCGAATGCGACGAAGCCTTGACTTTGACTATGACCACTCACGCCAACAGACCGGTCGCGAACCAGAGATTGCTGGTCTATGTTGTCGTGTTCTCGCTCGCCGGTTGCTCCCGGACTCCCTCGATCGATATTCTCGGCTCTTTCTTCCCTGCCTGGCTGGTCTGTTTCGCGGCGGGAAGCCTGCTGACCGCGCTGACTCGACTGACACTCATGCGGCTCCACATGAGGCTGGATCTTCCCGTTCTCGCGTATCCGAGTCTCGCCGCCCTTTTCACATTTGGACTGTGGCTGATTTTTTATTACTAGCAGGAAACGTCCATGAACTTTGACGCGAATACGAGACCGCCGAGGGTGCTTAGCCGCGGCATCAGTGCTGGTCTGGCACTCGTCGCGGCCGTTCTGGGTCTGGTGGTGCTTTACCACTCTCATCACCATCCTCGAACCGATGACGCGGAGGTATTTGCGAACTTCATCGGAATCGCTCCGCAAGTGGAAGGGCCCATTGTCCGCTTGAATGTGCGGGACAACCAGTTCGTGAAGCAAGGCGAACTCCTGTATGAAATCGATGAACGCCCGTACGAATACGCGTTGGAAAAGGCCATTTCCGACGAGGCATCTCTAGAAGGGCAAATCGCTGACGAGCAACGAAGGATCGATGCATTGGTTAGTGCCGTTTCCGTTGCACAAGCGAACATCCACGGAGCGCGAGCGGATGTCACGCGGTGGGCTGCGGCTGTCGATCAGGCCAGGGCCGACGTGGCCAATGCCGAGCAGGGTGTACAACGCGCAAAGGCCGAGTGGATGTACGCGAGCAACAATTTGCACCGTCTCGAGCCTCTCCTCGCAAAACAGTTTGTCACGGTCGATCAGGTGGATCGCGCGAGAACGTCGGAAATTGCCCAGTCGGAAGCGCTTAAGCAATCGGAGTCACAACTGCGGCTTTCTGAGGCAGCCCTGCAGTCCACTCTAGCGCAGTACGAACGATCCGGCGCCGGTCTCGACGAGAGCAAGGCCCAACACCAGCAAGCCCGGCACGCCGTCACTACTCTGGAGCCGCTGGTCAACCAGCGCGGCGCGAGAGCGGCGGCGGTAAAGAACGCCCGCTACAATCTCAATAATTGCCGCGTTTATGCACCCTTCGACGCTCGCGTAACAAATCTGACCATCTCTGAGGGCGCTTACGCTCACGTTGGCCAGCAGGTGTTCACCCTGATTGATGCGCGGATATGGTGGGCCATCGGTAACTTCCGGGAAGGCGAACTCCAACATATCGTTCCTGGAATGCGGGCGGATGTGTACGTCATGTCAAAACCGAATTTGCGCTTCGCCGGTGTAGTGGACAGCGTAGGTTATGGAGTTACTCCAGATCCCGACATCATCGGCACTTTGCAACCTGGACTTCCGGATGTGCAGCGAACCCTGAATTGGGTGCACCTGGCATCAAGATACCCCGTTCGAGTCCGCGTGCAGGATCCAACCCCCGATTTATTTCGAGTGGGAGAGTCCGCTGTGATCACCATTCGAGGAAATTGACGATGGTCACTGCTTCGCAGAGTATTTCCAGCGTTCCCTCTCCGCTGCTGTGGTTCCGGCAATTTCTCAAAGAAGAACTCGCGCCCTACCCGGGCAGGGCTGGGCTAGTGGCACGGATCGTCATTGCTGCCACCATCGTAATGATCCTCACCATGACATTTCGCATTCCCTTCGGGGCTTATGCCGCGATCTATACGTTTCTAATCCCGCGAGAAAGTCCACTCCAGACCGTTAAATCCGCCATGACGGAAGTTCTTGTATTTGCTTGCGCGGCCCTCTACATCCTCATCGGGGCAATGTTGTTTGTGAACCATCCCATGTTCCGGTTGCTCTGGATCATCGCGACGTTGTTCATCATGTTTTATGCCCTAAACACCATGACGAACTATATCGCCGCGGTACGGTTCGGATGGTTAATCGTCATCACCATCCCACTCTGGGACATGCGCATCCCGGCGGAGGCAAAGCTCGAACAAATGTTGTGGGCGGTCGGAGCGATCACCCTGGCGAGTTTGGTCAGTGTAGGGGTTGAGTTGGCCTTTGCAGGGTTGAGAGCCGGTGACGAGATTGCCTCTCCGCTCGCGGAGCGCTTGGCCGCTGTGGAAGACCTGCTGCATTGCTACGCCAAAGGCGAGTCAGCGAATAAGGAGCCCGAAAAGCGGATCATACATCTTGCCATGCTGGGCACATCGAGCCTGCGGCGAATCCTGCAAAGGTCTGGCTACACTCCGCACTATGCGGAGCAAATGGGTGCAGTTGTAGTGCTGATCGGAAGGCTCGTAGACATTGCGGCCAACCCGACACATCTCGTGATTTACAATTCTGACGAAGATCGGACACGAATCCGAGACTTGGCCCAAAGCGTTGCCGGCATTCGCGTGGACTTGTTGAAGGGAAGGATTCCGCATCCCATTCACGTCGCGACGAGTGGTTTGCCGGCCTCTCCTCTGTTGAGCGAAATGGAGAGAACTGTCTCCTTGATACCGGAGGTGTTTGCGGGTTCTCAATCACCGAGCATGTATGCGTCGGCGCGTCTCAGCGGCGATGATCCGCCACCGACTCTTTTTGTTCGGGATGCATTGTCCAACTCCGAGCACATCAAATTCGCGTTGAAAGGCTGCTTGGCGGCGAGCCTATGCTACATCATCTACAATGCCGTCGACTGGCCGGGGATCAGCACTGCAGTCACGACTTGCTTCCTGACCGCTTTGAGTACCGTCGGTTCCTCTCATCAGAAGCAATTCATGCGCGTCGCCGGAGCTGTTGCAGGCGGTGTATTAGGTATAGGAATCCAGGTGTTGGTTCTACCGGAACTCGATTCCATCAGTGGCTTTACCGTTCTTTTTATTGTCATTATGATTGCCGCTGCCTGGATCGCAACAGCTGGCCCCAGGCTCTCTTATGTCGGGCTTCAGGTTGCTCTTGTCTTTTGCATCATCAACCTCCAGGAATTCAGAATTCAAACGGCACTTGCGCCGGCTAGAGATCGCATAGCCGGGGTCTTGCTCGGGCTTTTCATGATGTGGCTTGTATTTGACCAGCTCTGGAGCGCGCCTGCCGTGGGTCAAATGAGGAAAACGTTCACCGCGACGCTAAGGTTGCTGGCTCAATTTGCCAAGGAACCTCGTTCGAGAGACCTAAGAATTGCGACCGACCGCAACTATTCTATTCGTGAGGCTATCAACAAGAATCTTGAGCAAACGCGAGCGCTCGCGGACGGCGTGCTATTCGAGTTCGGTCCTTCGCGAGAGCAGGACCTCCTGTGGCGCGACCGAATCCTGCGCTGGCAACCGCAAGTCCGCATTCTGTTCCTAACGCGAATCGCGTTGTGGAAGTACCGTGCCCAACTTCCTGGCTTCGAATTGCCAGAGACCGTTCAGGCAGCGCACCAGGAATTCGATTATGAGTTGGCGGGGAAGTTAGATCAGATCGCGAACCGGACGGACTCCAAAGCGAACTCGGAAGAAGAGATAACCCAGAATTTGCTCGAAGGATTAGAGCGCACAATCCAGGCGCACAGTTCGGAAGCGACCAGTTCATCCCTCGCACCGCAATGCCAGGCCCTTCTTAGTCTGTGTCGCACAGCCGAAACGCTGACAATTTCATTGGATAAGGAACTTCGGGTATCCCAAGCACCCACTTGGCCAGGGACGGGAGAGCTGAGCCTACCAGCCGTGCGACTTATCAATTGACTGAAATTGGAGACCAAG
>Ga0210406_10003699_pt1 | contig 16632 bp, 21 predicted proteins | sample IncBWC30MmetaG_FD_155454 | JGI IMG/M metagenome (GOLD analysis project Ga0210406, IMG submission 155454) | Forest soil microbial communities from Barre Woods Harvard Forest LTER site, Petersham, Massachusetts, United States - Inc-BW-C-30-M | ecosystem: Environmental > Terrestrial > Soil >... | reverse complement strand
CGGCGCGTCCGGCGCACATCCTAACGCCGTCGGTCACGGCGCGCGGTGTGCTGAACATGACGGCTGTAGCGGCGGTCGAAGCCCAAGAGCGGGCCGGCCGCCAGCAACCGACCCTGTTTGGCTAGATCAAAACGGGTTCCTGTTGGGAAGCGGGGATATCTTGCAGCCTGATTTGAAGGTTTGAAAAGCCGCGGCGGAACCCGCATAATCCAGCAGCTTTTGGCGACCCCCGCCTTAAAAGCATTCGATGAGGCCAACAATGCCAGCGTTCATAACTTTCGGGCGAATTCTATTCGCGGTGCTCTTTATCTACCTGGGCGCGACCAAGCTGTTCGGCATTCAGGCCACCGCGGACTTTATTGCGACCAAGGTAACGATCCCCGCCGCGCTTGCGCCGTACACCGCGCAGTTGGAGGCGATGACGGCAATGACGACACCGCAACTGCTCGCCATCGCCGGCGGAGCCTTTGAGATCATTGCGGGATTGATGATCGCGCTCAATTTTGGCGCGCGGTTCTTTTCCTTCCTTCTGATCGTCTATGTGGCCGCGGCAACCTTCTATTTCTATGATTTCTGGAACCAGGCGCCGCCCGAGAATGGCAAGACCCTGGTGGACGCCCTGAAAAACCTGTCGATCATCGGCGCGCTGTTCATGATCGCGGGATATGGCAGCGGCACACGGACCGCCGAGCCGGCCTATGGCGATGTCTAGACTAAGACTAGGTCTCTTGCCCGCCGATCGCTCCGACCGAATGTCATTTCAGGGCTCGCTTCTTGCTCGATTTTTCCTTGTCCCGTGCCAGAAACTCGACGCCGATTTGATCGCCGGTCACTCGAACCAGCTTGCATCGGCGATACGCGAGGCCGGTTGAAGACAGAAGCAGAAAGAATTCCTTGAGATCCAATCCTTCGATGGAGTTTTCGACGCACAGCCGCGCCCCGGTTTGCGAGACGTCTATCATCCGGCAACTGCGGCGCCACGTCCCGTCGATTCCCATGATGAAAACGTCGACGCCGCGCTCGAAATTGACGCGTTCGTTCTTCCTCATCCCGAAGGTCATGAAGTTCTCCTTCGCTGTCTCAATCGACGAAATCGACGGCTCTTGAGCGTTCCTCCGCGCTGGCCGCTTCGATCCGGCAAAACCCCGAATAATTGCTGCGCGGTAGTTTCAAAAAACCACCCTTGGCGTCCCCGTGACGGCAGTGCCACACCTCTAAATTGCACATCAGGGGAACGATTCAGTAAATGCCGCTTTCTGTTCAACCGGCAAAAGATCCTAAGGTTGGTGCGAAACGACCTTACATCGCCGTAATTTCCCCACCGGACGATATTGGGAAAGAAATTCTTAACCGCCTTTGCGATTCAATCGCTCTCTTGGAATCCTTGAGTTCGCCCCCCGGGGTTTCAGCCATCGAGGGACCAAGCGGTGCCTGACGGCTTCTTTAGGTCGATTGTCGCGCTGCGCTGATTTGGATCAATGAAGCCCCCGATGAGTTCGGGTCCGAATGGGAATTGCAAGGGCCCGATCATGCATCCGCGACGATTCGCACGCGTTAGGCCTTCGGGTCAGGTTTCAAGCGCGGCCAAGATCATTGTCGATCGGAGAGTGCCCGTTATCGATTGCAGCATCGTCGACTACTCCGCGGGTGGCGCCTGCCTGGAGCTGGCGAGCCAGATATCTCTCCCCCGGCGGTTTGAGCTGCTTCACGGTCGCACGAGAAAGCGTTGTCGGCTGATCTGGAAGGCCGGGCGGCGCGTTGGGGTAGCTTTCTAGGATGGGTTAATGTCCCGTTAGCCAGTGTGGCGTATTTTCAGCGGAAGTGACGCTTGCGTCGCTGCTTTTGACACCCGATTGGTTGAATTTTCGACCGGAATTCAAAACTGGTAATGGCTGCGGCATCGGCAACCTTGATTGCGGAGTTGGACGAAGCTGTTGATGGTCGCTCGCCGGAACAGCGGGCCGAAATTTTGCGGCAGGTGACCAATTTATTTTTGTCTGACGCACATCGTCTCAGCGAAAGTCAGATCGGCGTATTCGACGATGTCCTCATCCGGTTGATTGTGAGGGCCGACACGCGAACCTTGGTCCTGCTCAGTAATGATCTTTGCCAGGCGAGTTCGCCGCCGCGAAAGGCGATACGCCAGCTTGCATTCCACGAGGATGCCTCGATTGCCGCGCCGGTCCTGAAAAGATCCAATCATCTGCCGGACAAGGATCTTGTCGAAATCGCCAACACCTACGGCCAGCAACATTTGTTGGCGATCGCCGGCAGACAAACCATCCATGAATCACTGAGCGATCCGCTTGTGGAGCGCGGAGAACCAGCCGTTCATCATGCGCTTATTCAGAATCTGGGCGTGCGCTTCTCAGAAGCCGGCTGCGCCGCGCTTGTCGAGAAAGCAAGGCATGACTGCCAGCTTGCGGAAAGACTTGTACGTCGATCGGACGTCCCACCGGGGCCGCGACGTGAGCTTACCGCAAAGGTGGGCGACGCCCGGATGCGCTTCCTCCAATCGGTGCCTCCGGCAATGCGGGAGAAGATTCAAACGACGGTCGCGACAACCGCCGAGCAGCTCGAAGTTCCCGCGCCGGGGCCGATGGATTATGCTAAAGCCAAGACCAAAATCGCCGAGCTCAGTCGTACGGGCAGGCTCAACGATTCGACGGTGAATCGATTCGCGGTCGGTCGGGAATACGAAAATGTGGTGGCCGCGCTTTCATTCCTTTCCGCCGTGCCGATTGAAGTCATCGCGCCATTGATCAAAAGCACCGAACTGGACGGACTGATCGTCGCCTGCAAAGCCGCCCGGCTCAATTGGTCGACGACCACCATGATCATTCACCATCGCCCCGATTGCGCCGCGGTCACAAAGCAGGAACTCGAAGCAGGCCGGGTCGTATTCGAGACCTTGTCATTGTCCGTGGCGCAACGAACGATTCGGTTCTAACGGACGCCAAACTCCTAACGGACGCCAAACAAGGCGAAGAAACCGCGAAACGAGAAAACAAAAAGATCTAATTCCCGCGCCGCCAGGGCGTGACGCTGACGTCATCCTTGGGATCGAGCACCCTGGCCTCGCCGGCTTTGAGGCCGTTCGCCGCCAGAACTTGTTGCGGCGATCGTTGCGGTACGCCGGGGAAGCATGGTTGCCCGCCCGGCAGCCGCACCTTTGGGGCAAGCGATAGCCAGAACGTGTCGTAGCGGTCCAAGAACATTCCGAACACGCCGGGGCCGCCGATCACGGCAACGGTGCCGGAACGCACGCCTGCGAAATCGCAGGCCGCCTCGAACGAGGCGCCGGACGGGTTCCACAGGCTGACGTTCGGATTGGACGGATCGGGCGCGAACGAGGCAACATTGCGGGTCAGGATAACCCGCTTTCGCCTGGGCGAATTCGGCTGGCTTTCGCCGGAATGGCGGCCGTGCACGATCAGGTCGGCGCGGTCGAGCGCCGCGGTGAAGAACTCCTTGTCGCCCTCGAACTTCAACTCGTCCGGCATCACGCGATCGGCGTTCGCCAGCATGCCGTCCGCCGAGACGATGACATAGCCGTCGATACGAAGTGCCGGCACTGGGATGGCCCAGCCGGGGCGGAGCTATTGCGTAACGTCGGTGACAACGCTTGAGACCGGCCGCTGGCTCACGGTCGGCAGCTTCGCGTCCTTCAGGATTTCCTCGTCATATTGCGGCAAGCTTTGTACCGGCGCCTTGGCGCGCATGGCCACGACCTTGTAGCCCTCGGCCTTCAGCCGGTGCAGCAGATCAGGCAGCGCTTCGGCGGTGTGCTTGTGGAAGTCATGCATCAGGATGATGCCCTTGCCGAGCTTGTTGAGCTTCCTGAAGGTGACGTCGATCACCTGCTTGGCGTCGCGCGCCTTGAAGTCGAAGGAATCGAGGTCGCAGGAGAAGATCCCGATATTGCGGGTGCCGAGATAGGTCACCATCTCCGGCGGATGCTGCAGCGCTGGGAAGCGGAAGAACGGTGCGGGCGATGTGCCACCCAGCGCCCATTTCACGGCGCTGACGCCTTTTTCGATCTCTTCCTTGCGCTGGTCTTCGGTCAGCTTCTTGTTGGTCAGCGTCGCGTGCGACCAGGTATGCGAGCCGATGGTATGGCCGGCCGCGTAAACCTTCTTCAGTAGCTCCGGCTCATAGGTCGCGTGCTTGCCGATGGGAAAGAAGACGCCGGTCGTGCATTCGTCGGCTAGCGACTTCAGCACCGATGGCGTATTGACCGGCCACGGACCGTCGTCGAAGGTCAGCACCACTTCATGGTCGTGCAGGAAATCGAGTTCCTTGAAGTGCTCGAAACCAAAGCCCGGACCACCGGTGGTGTCGATCTCGACGGTACGCGCGACGCCGAGCGCGTTGGGGTTCGTGCAAGGGGGACGGGCGGGTTGGGCCGATGCGGACGTCGCCGCGAGGAAAGCGGCCGTCGCGGGCCCCGCCGGCACGGCGGCCGCCGCCGGTTGAGGTGTTGACGCGCTCTGCGACCAGGCGACGCCGGACGCACAGAGCGAAATCGCGAAGATCAATCCTGCCGCAACACGCATGTTATTTCCCTCAAATCTTTGGTTCCGTCGCTGGCCGCCGGCTCAATCGCCCGCCGCCCGAACCGTTTCCGCCGCAATCGATAATACCCTAGTTGGAACGGCCGCGCCAAGGCAACGGCTGCACCCATAAAGTGGCCGAATTGTCGCTCGGCGGGTTAATTCTGTTGATGACCTCAGGTGTCGGCGAGCGCTTTTGCGATGGCCGTCTTGACGCGGGTATCTGATGGCTCGACCGCGGAGGGAAACACCTCCGCGATGTAACCGTCGCGGCCGACCATATATTTGTGAAAGTTCCAACGCGGCACATCCTTTGGCCGCGCTTCCGCAGCCCATTTGTAGAACGGGTGCGCGTTCTGCCCCACCACCACAGCTTTTGCCGCGATCGGAAAGGTGACGCCATAGTCATGCTGTGCGGTCTGCGCGATCTCGGACGCGCCGCCCGGTTCCTGGCCGCCGAAATCGTTGGAGGGAACCCCGATGATCGCAAGGCCGCGATCGTGAAACTCGGTCCACAATTCCTGCAACCCGGCATATTGCGGGGTATAGCCGCACAAGGACGCAGTGTTGACCACCATCAGCGGATGGCCGGCATATTCGGCGAGCCTGATGTCGCCACCACCTAGCGCAGGAAACGAAAAAGCGTAAGCCGTGATCCGGCTCATGGCCGTCTGCGCCAGCGCTGGTCGCGCCGAAACCGGCGCCGCGATGGCGGCCAGTGCGGCGGTAACGACGGTCCTACGATCGATCATGGTATCCCTCTGCCGCGATTTGGATGGAGCGATGATAGCGCAACCCTCGCGCGAACACCTTTCAACAAGCCGTTATGGCAGCTGCTGTCACCGCTTGCACCAGGGCAGCGGCATCAGCGGCATGTAATACGGATTCCATTCGCAGATCGATTCCGGACCGGTGCGCTTGAAGGCGTACTTGACATTCGGCCTGCCCCACCGCGAGATGCGGGCCAAACAGTATCATGGCGACCGGATAGGTCCATTTGGTGAATCGCAGATCGCGCAGGGCATCGAGCGCGATCGCGCCGGCCAGAATAATCGGGGGATCGGTAAAAATGAAATATTCCGATTTGAGCCCGCGGCGGACGCCGAGCGTATCTATGCCAATCGCGGCCAGCATCAGCAGCAGCGCCTGCAGCGCCGCCTGCCTCTCGCCGCGCCGCCACGCGACTAGCGCAGGGAAACGATGAAATCTGTTCCTTCGCCGGTTTCGCCGTGGTTGATTCCCTGATCCGACACGATGATCGAGCCGCCGGTAGTCAGCGCTTCGGTGATACGCGCCATTGCATCCGCGGGGATGGTAATGCGGTCGAGGGCTTCCGCCGGGCTATCCGGCGCCGGCAGCGCCTTCATCTCGACGGGGCCCGCGGCCGCGACCTTGCGGCGGCGCGCGACACGTTCCTCGTCCAGGTTGCTCTGGAGGCCGCGAGCCGACATCGGCAACGAAACCACCGACCAGCGCAGGATATTACTATCGTTCCTGTCGGCTTCGGCGGTGAAAACATGCGTTCCGAGCGGCCGGTCGCTCGCTGCGATGGTGATCGGTACGTTGAACAGCGGTGCGAAGTTTTGGCGCACATAGAGTTTGGAATCCTTGCGGCTGATGAACACCGCAATCTGGCCGGTGCGCTTCGGCCGATCGGGCTTGGTGACAACCGGCGCGTTGATGTCGGCCGGGCGCGACTGATCCTTTTTCGCATCGGGTGTAATGACCGCCTTGACCTTATCGTCAGGCTTGACCTGCTCGTCAGACTTGGCCTGCGAAGGTCTTGCTTCCGATTTGCCGGCTTCGGTTTTCGCCAGCTCCGTCTCTGCTGGCCCGGCCTTCGGTTCTTCGGGTCTCGCGTCGACCCTTACGACCTCGATCTTGGTCTCGGCCGGCCCTTCTTCGGCCGTCACGCGAGCCGTGGCTGCATCGTCGGCCTTCGCCTCGACCTTCGGCCTATTGCTTATCGCCGTCACCGCCTCTGCCGGCCCTTTCGGCGCCGCGAAGGTGGCCGCCGCCGTTGGCTTGGCTTCACCGGTTGTCGCTTCGGTCGTGGATTTGGCCTCAGCAGACTCGACCTCAGCAGACTTGGCTTCAGCAGACTTGGCTTCGACCGATTTGTTGTCAACTGCTACTGTTTCATCGTGCTTGGTGGCGACCGCATCGCCGTCAGGTTTTTTGGGCTCGGCCTTTGCTTCGGCCATTGACGCATCGCCGTTATCGACGGCGGCGCCGGCCTCGATCGCCGACGGCGCGCTGCCAGTCTTGGCGGCAATCCCCTCTCGCGGCGGCGCGTTGCTGCCCGCTCGCGCATCCGACATCGTGACTGGAGTTTTGGTGGCGCGGGCATCCCCGCCGGCATCGGCGGTACGGGTCTGGTCGCGCAACGACGTGGAATCCGTAGCTTCGTTTGCCACGGACTTCCCTGCATCAATATGCCCAACGGTGGACCTCAACTCGAGGTTCGCCTCCGAGCCCGCGGGCTTGGCTTCGGCAGCGCCCTTGTCGGCTTTCATGGCAACCGGCTTGTCGGTCGGCGGCTCGTCGGCCACGACCGGCTGCGGTATGATCTTCATAGTTGCGAGCAGCGGATGGGAGAAGGTGACCGGCGTCATGATTTCGCCGGGGGTCACGAAGACCCGCGCGCCCATCTTGGTCCAGTTCCACATCTTCACCGCGAACGACATCGGCATGCGGATGCAGCCATGCGATGCCGGATAGCCGGGAAGGACGCCTGCATGCATGGCGACGCCGGACCAGGTGATCCGCTGCATGTAGGGCATCGGTGCGCCGCTATAGATATTTGAATGGTGAAACTTGTGCTTCTGGATAACGCTGAACACGCCGGTCGGCGTCGGGTGGCCGGGCATGCCGGTGGACACCGGAGCCTCCGCGAAGACACCGTTGTCGTCGAAAATTCTCACTTTCTGCTTGTTAATGGAGACCGCGATGATGAGCGGCCCCTGCGGCTTGGCGCCGGTTTGCTTCTCCACGGCCTGGGTCTTGCCGGTCGAGCGCCGGTGCGCTCGTTGCCGCGGCGGCAGGACCGGCGGCGCCGGCCGATAAACGCTGGGGTCGGGATCCTGCCAGTAGTAAAGAGCGGCATCTGCGTGTGAAACCGCGCCGAAGGTGCCGGCCGCCGCCAGAACTGCAATTTGCCAAAACTCGGTCGAAACCGTCCTGTTTGAGATCCGACGCCAGCTTACGCGCATTATCCTGATTCCCAAGTCCGATCATTGGAGGTTGTCGCAGACAGTAAACGCGTTCACCAGCATAAGGGTCACGCACACCGTGGTTTTCGCTATCAGCGTAGCAAAAAAGCCTCACATTGCGTTAAACGATCGCCGCCGCAGCTTATCGGCAGCCTTCCGGCGCTACCTTCACGTCCCTACATGGCGGCGAGCACGGCAAGCCTGCCGAAGGGAGATATATTCATGCCATTTCAAAGCGGAAGCGACATTTGGCGCAGAACTTTGGACCTGGGCTTGGCCTGGGCGTTGTTCGCGCTGGTGCTATCGTTCGCATCACCCGCATTCCCATTTGCGGGCGACGAGCCCGACCTGATTTTCCGCCGCTCGACCGTATTCAAGTTGATGAGCCCCAACGACAAGCTGGCAACTTATGGGATCGACGACCCGGAAGTGGAGGGTGTGGCCTGCCATTTCACGGTTCCCGAGAAAGGCGGCTTCAAGGGCTGGCTGCGGCTTGCCGAAGAGGTCTCGGATATTTCGTTGGCCTGCCGCCAGATCGGACCGATCCATTTTCTGCGCAAAATGGAGCAGGGCGACGACATGTTCCGGCAGCGCCGCTCGTTGTTTTTCAAGAAGATGCAGATCGTGCGCGGCTGCGACGCCAAGCGTAACGTGCTGGTCTATATGGTCTATTCAGACAAGCTGATCGAAGGATCGCCGAAGAATTCAACCTCCTCGGTGCCGATCATGCCGTGGGGCACGACTGACGCTGCGGTTCAGAGGTGCGCGGATTTCATTCAGTGATTTGCGGCATTTAGGGCTTGGCCGACGCTCGGGTCTTGGCGTCGTGGCATCCCACCAGATGCACGAATTTCTGCGGCGCCGACTGGTTGCTCAAGTCGTCGCGCTGTTGCGTCATGGCTCTACAGACCGCGGGCCCATGGGCCGGCTTCTCCGCAATCGTCGCAGCGGGTTTCGGGGGCGGGGTTTTGTTGGCAACAACGATGTTGTCACGATCCATGACTGCCCCCTTTGTTGAGCGGGATTTTACAACGCGCATCTGCCCGGAAAAGTTGCACTCGGTTCCATTGAGTAGGCGTGGGAACGGCTGTGGTTCAGCCTTCGGCCGCACTTATCCACCAGAGACGGGTTAAGAAATCGCCTGACGCCGATCCCCCCGATTCGGACTAGGCCAATAAACCAAGCGGGGCCGGGCCACTGGCCGACCGGCTTTTCACAGACTTAACCAACTGAAATAGCTTCTGTTTTCAAGAATTGTGTCGTCGGCGCCCGAGGTGACGAAACAATTTAGTGTGCGAAGAAACCATTTTTCGCTTTTGGCGCAGAACTTAGGAAACAGGAGATGGTTATCAAAGCTGCAACAAACGGCGGACAGCGACCGAAACCTGGTGCCCGGAGACAGTCAAATGCGGTCCATAAGCTTTATCCTCGCCTTCGCTTTTGTGATGGTTGGTTCCTCGCTTGCTGGTTCCTCGGATAACGGTCTGCCCGGCATCGGCACCTTCTCCTACAGCGGCACGCCGATCATGACCTCCGCCCCAGTGGTTGTTGCCGCCAACTGAAGGCACGCCCGGAATTTCCAAAAAGACTGCCAATAAGGCCACGTAATGCTTCTCCGTATTTGCTCCGTAGCGATTGTCGCTTGCTTCGTTCTGGCCGGCTCGGCGCAAGCCCAGGTACGATCGCCGATCAAGCTGCCAGATCCCCGCGAGGATTTCGTGCGCATGTGTGCCCCGCACATGCTGGGGCGCTGGGCCCATCCCGAAGAAGTTTGCGGCTGCCTGCATGACCACGCCGCCGCCGCCGTCGAAGACAATGATCTTCGCGAGGCGCTGTTGCGCGGCATCAGCGAGACCGGCGTTCCGACCATCGAGACCCAGTGGGTGCCGGCGTCGAAACAATCCAAAATCGGCGCGACGTTTACGAAGATCGCAAAACCGACGCTGCAATGCATGTTCGAGCCCGCGCATTAGGCTCGGCCGCACATCCGCTATATTCTTGGCTCCTTGCGCTTCGCGTCGGCCATCAACGAGCCTATTTCTTTTTGCGCGGAACGCACTTGCGCGCGCGCTCGATCCCGTTGGGACCCATCCTGGCGCCGGAAACTTCCTTGATCTGGCCTTGCGGGCAGGTTCCATCGTCGACCTGAACGCGCTGACCAAGCCGCAGATCGACGATGTCCTGCTCGCGCGGTACCTGATCGATCATCGCATGCGCAGGCGATCCGGAAAGCATCAGATCGATCAGCAGGATAAAGCAGCACCCGAATTTTCCGGTCATCCCATGCCTCCACGCCGCTCGAAACTTTCGCGAGAGCCTATGGATGATGCCGCAATTCTGAAAGCGATCCGGTCTCGGCAAGCGCCGGCAAGATGTGCTTTGATCTGATGGCACCGAAGACCCAAGGAAAACCGCAGCAGCGAAACCTAAGGCGTCATTGCCTGGCTTACTCAGCCAATCCATGCTGTTTAAGGAATTGCTTGGGGAAGGACAGGAGGGCTCATGGCGCTGCTTGAAAAAGTCCATTCGATGAAAATGCCTTTTGCGGAGTTGAAGGGCGTCAAATTCACCGAAGCCGAAGAGGACCGCGTGGTGGCAAGGATGCTGGTGCGGCCGGATCTTTGTACGCTCAATCATACGATTCATGGTGGGGCGATTATGGCGCTGGCGGATTCCGTCGGCGCCGCCGCGACCGTGATCAATTTGCCGGAAGATGCCAAGGGCACCACGACGCTTGAGAGCAAGACCAATTTTATTGGCGGCGCCAAAGAAGGAATGACCGTGATTGCGACCGCAACGCCGGTGCATCGCGGACGGCGTACCCAGGTTTGGCAAACACGGCTGGAGACCGAAGACGGCAAGCTGGTCGCGATCGTGATCCAGACGCAAATGGTGCTGTAGCCGGATCCTGTCGGGTTTGACGATTGACCAACATGTTGTGATCGCCCACCGAAATGCCGTCTGCGGTCTTGAATTCCATGTTGCAATGCACAATATCGGTAATCTAGGGATTCGACGCCTCCTCGAGGGTTAATCTGAGAGGAGTTTCGACATGCATTACAGAGATTTTGTGGGCCGGACGCGTGCCAGGAGCCATGTCCGGACGCTTAGCCAGCACGAAGAATTACCACTGCTGCGTGATCATCTGTTGCGGCTTGATCGTGCGAGCCGCCACGATCGCTTCCATGGCTACATGGATGACAGTTTTATCGAGCGCTATGCCGAAAAGTGTGCCGACGACGGCACCATCATCATCGCCTATTTCGAGGATGGCATGGTGCGCGGCGCGGCCGAACTGCACCCGCCGGAGCAATCGCCCGATCTGCTGCCAGAGATCGCGTTCAGCGTGGAAAAGTCAGTGCGGCGGCGCGGCGTCGGCAGCTTCCTGTTCAGGCAGCTGATCGCGGTGGCGCGCGCAGAGGGCTATCGCTCCTTGCGGATCACGACCGGCGCGCACAATGAGGCGATGCGGGCGCTCGCCAAAAAGTTCGGCGCAAATCTGACGTTTCGCCAGGGTGAATCCACCGGCACCATCGATCTCATTGAGCAAAATCAGTCGAAAGCCGCACCCGCCGGCTTCGAAGCTACGCTCGCCGCCGCACGCACGATCGCGAATTTCAATCGCGCCTATTGGCGGATGCTGCTGCGGATTTATGGCTGGGGCCGGGCGGCCTGAGAAGGATGTTGCCCTTGAGCCGTTCGGTAATCTCGGATCAATCGAATGGCCCAAGCGGTCGGACGCGGATCAGGTCCCGGTCCGCTTGTCATTACCGAACTTCCGCACCACGCGCCGCTCGACCACGATGGACCGTTGCGCGCCCTGTTCGCCGGCGATCACGCGCGTCGAAGCGACGCGGGCGGAGGCGCGGCCAAGCTTCTTCACTTCGGCTTGCACGGTTTCGAGCGGCAGCCCCATCAGCGACGCCGCGATTTCCGCCTGTTCGTTCTGATCATCGGTGATGCCGACCGCTGCGAAAATCGCCTCATCCAGCGTCGGCGGATCGCGGCGGACGCGCCGCGTGCCATATTTGGTATTCCAGTCTTCACTCATTGGGGCCTCTCGTTCGATCCGGGATACCTAGGTGCCCATATGTTGCATTGCAATATGAATTTGGTGTGGCAATCCAGCTATGCACTGATGGTTTCAGAGGCTTTCCAGTCTTGTAACGTCATAAATCTCAAGGGTTGACGAGCTTCCCGCGAGCGATTGCAGCGAACGGACGAAATCACGCGAGGCCGGGACGGCGAAATGCGCCGCCAGCGCCGCGCGATCGGCCCACTGCTCGACGAAGACCAGCCGCAGGGGATTCTCGCAATCGACATGCACGGCATGGGAGATGCATCCCGGTTCTGTGCGCGAACGATGCACATGTTCGAGGCTGAGGTTGCGGACTACGTCGAACGAATCCTGCCGCGCCGTCACGCTGCCTGTTACCAGGATCATTTCCTGCCCCCCTTTTGATCTCATTTGTGATTGCTGTATTTGCTTGTTGCCTCGCTATGGCGCGGCGTCGGCCGCATCAACCGATTTCCGGCACTGGTTGCGGCCAGCGCTTCAGCGCGGCGCGTCCAGAGTCGGTAAGTACGTAGATCCCGCGCTCGGCCCGATCGAACCAGCCATAGACATTGTGCAGCAGGATTTTTGGCGCGTCGGGAAATTTTGGCGTGAGGTCGCGCACACGCCGCGGCCCCTGCGACAGCGCGGAGGCACAGGCCAGCGCCTGCTGACGGTAGGCCGTCATGATCGGCGCGCGCGTGCTGCCGCCCATCGCCGGATCGCCCTCGCGCCGCCGATGTTCGGCAATGAGGCGTGAGCGCTTCTTGGGATCGCGGCGGGGCGCCGTCGTCGGTGGCTTGACGATCACTTCGACGGCGCCGCTGTTCGTCACCGCGAGCATGCCAAATCCGAGCCGGCGGCAGAGATTGCGATAGCGTGCGTCGCTCTCGCGGCCCTTGCCGCGCGCGGACATTTTGGCGGCAATCCAGACTTCGTCGCCGGCACAGGCGCGATCGACCGCCTGCAGGATGAGTTCGAGATTGAACGCAAGCTTTAGTTCGCCGATCACGACGATTGGGGGATCATCGCCGCTTAGCGCGACCAGATCGCAGCCGCCGATCTCGCCCTTGACCGTGAAGCCCAGGTTTTCCAGGAATCGTTTGACGGGCAGATAGAGCGCGGTTTCCAAGCCAAGACTCCGGCGCCGCGGATACGGCCCGCGACTCAATGTCCTCAAGTCTAGCGGAAAATCCGCAAAGCGTCGGGCAGGTTGCTGAGCCTCGCAACTGACGCTCACCTATTGGGGAAGCGTGTAAGCATCAATCTGCCTCTTCAGCCGTTCGATCGAGCGGGCCGGATCGGCCTTTTCGACGCGGTTTTCGCCCTTCGCGATCCGCGACAACAGCAAGACGCCAATCGCCGGCGAGTGATGAATGGCATCCGCGAAATTGTCCAGATTGTGGCTGATGTCGCTATCGTCGCGGAAGTCGAACACCGAGGCGTTCTGCAATTGTGCAAGCCGCTGCAAGGCATAAGCGCTGAAGCGGTAAAATGTCGAGAGCATGTCGGGTGCGCCGAAATCCCGCATCGCCGCGTACTGCACCATTGAGAAGGGCGGGAAATAGATCGTGAAATTCGTATCGGGATGGTCTTGAATGAATTGGAAGGCGTCCCGTTCGAAATTCCTGACCAGCGCGTCATAGGAATAACCCGCGCTGAACCGCTGGCCGTTTCCTGGAACCGAGTAGTATTTGTAAGCCGCGAGCGATCGTTTGGCGTTATAGCTTGAGGCGACAAGAGCGGGGTCGAATGTGTTCAGTTCGTTGGGATCATCGTTATCGTATTTGATGTAGCCGGCGCGCAGCAGGGCATAACTGAGCCTCCGCAATGGCTTCCATGATCGCAGGATCGACCAGGTGGCCTCGCGGCCGGTTTCGAGGTTGAATAGATAGCCGGCCATTCCCTTCAGGTTCTTTCGATAGAGATCGGCCGGAAGGTAGGGCAGCGTATCGATCTCCGGGGAGTCGACGAACGTCATGTCGTTCATTTCCCAGAGCACTCGTCGCGGATGCCGGGTAAGGGCTATCCCGAGCACAAAATTTTGCTCACGCGATGCCGCACCCGACATCACAAGCTTCACGGTATGCGTGCCAAGGTGCTCGTCGACTTCAGAACTGCGCACGTGTAACGCAATCGAGTCCCCCATGAAAACCGTATCGAATGTTTGGCTGCGAATGAGGCCGGCATTATGCATTCGCTCTTCGGACGGATATACCGGTCGATAGAATCGGGCCGGATGAAATATTTGCAGGGGGTCGACAACAAAATTGAAGCCGGCGACAACGCCAATCACACACAGCGCGACAACAAGAAACTTCGCTGCGGTCATTGCTCAGAACCTGAAATAGATGAATTCGCTATGCTTCTGGATTCCGAGGATGCCGAACGCCAGCAGGCATGCGGCGGCATAGAACAATCCGGACGATGTGACATTATCGGCAAACGAGATACCGACCTTGCGGCCGGCATGATCATATCCGAGAAGCTGTTGCGTGTTGGGCGCGAAAAACGCAATAAGCCCGAATATGATCACATAGGCGGCCGCCAGGCGCTCGCGGTCGCCGTAGACGAAGAGGTCAGGCCTCGCCATCCGCGACACGATCGCAATTGCCGACGTGATGCTATCGGCGCGAAAGAATACCCAGGCGACCGCTACGGACAGAAACGTCAGCGCGAACGCAGCAATATTCGCAGGTCCCGCCAGCCCCCGCGGGATGCTTGGCCCGTATCTGCTCCAGGCGTGATTGACGCAAAGATACGCCCCGTGCAGGACGCCCCATGCGACGAAAGTCCAGGCCGCTCCGTGCCAGAGGCCGCCAAGCGCCATGGTGATCATGAGGTTGACATAACGCAGCACGATGCCGCGCCGGTTGCCGCCAAGCGGGATATAAAGATAGTCGCGGAGAAATTGCGACAACGTCATATGCCAACGGCGCCAGAAATCGATGATGTTTTTTGCCTTGTAGGGCGAATTGAAATTGAGAGGCAGAAAGATGCCGAACATCAGCGAAATGCCAATTGCCATATCCGAATAGCCGGAAAAATCAAAATAGAGCTGGAACGTGTAGGCGAGGGCGCCGATCCATGCTTGGTCGAACGAAGGCGGCGTCGGTCCGAACGCAAGCGCGACAAATGGCTGGATGGCGTCCGCGATGCAGGTTTTCTTGAACAATCCGATCGAAAATATGATCAGTCCGCACCGCACCAAATGCGGATCGGGACGTTTCGAGCGTTCCTGCTCGAACTGCGGAATCACGTCCCTGTGGTGAAGGATCGGTCCCGCGATCAGATGCGGAAAATAGGTGACGAACAGGGCGTAGTAGGGCAATCGATAGCGCGCGACCTCGCCGCGATGGGCGTCGACCAAAAACGCGATCTGGGTGAAGGTGTAAAAGGAAATCCCGACCGGAAGCAGAATGTTCACGGTCAGTTGGGTCGAGACCAATGCATTCAGATTGGCGGCAAGGAAGCCGGCATATTTGAAATAGCCGAGCACAAGCAGGTCGCCGACCACGCCGGCGCTCAACGCCGCAAAACGCGCGGCCGAGCTCAGCTTTGCCCGGATCAACAGAGATCCGATCACATAGTTGAAGGCGATCGAGGCCAACAGGAGCGCAACGAACTGCCAGTTGCTGACGGAGTAGAACACCAGCGACGCCAGCGCGAGCCATACGACCGGCGACCAATTGCTGAACCTGCCCAGCAAAAAATATCCGGCCCATGTAATCGGCAAAAACAGAAAGATGAACTGATAGGAATTGAAGAGCATTGTGCCTCATTGGACCGAGAAAAACCTAACCGCCCAGGCGCGGATCATCAATGCATCCGCCCGATCGCTGTTTGGAACAAGGCGAGCTTCTCAAATCGTGCCATGTCGGAGGGTGTGCCGGACGCCATCGCGCGAGGACAACTCCGGCTGGATCAAACCCGCCCGTTTACCGGCAGCAGCGCGCCGGTCACCGCGCTCGCCGCATCGCTGGCGAGAAACAGGATGATGTCGGCAAGTTCCTTGGGCGTGACCCATTTCGAAAAATCCGCTTTCGGCATGCCGGCGCGGTTGGCCGCGGTATCGATGGTCGACGGCAGCACCGCATTGACGGTGATCTTGCCCTTCAATTCCGCCGCAAGGGCCTCGGTAAGGCGGTGGACGCCGGCTTTCGAGGCGGCGTAGGGGCCCATGCCGGAACCCGCCTGCAACGCGCCCATGGCGCCGATATTGATGATGCGGCCGGCGCCGGAGGCCATCAAATGCGGTATCGCCGAGCGCGAGGCATTCAGCGCGGTCAGCACGTTCAGCGCATACATGCGCTGCCAGGTTTTCGTATCGCCGTCGGCGACCGCCTCGAATGCAAAGCCGCCGGCGATATTGATCAGCGCATCACATCTGCCGAAATGGCCGACCGCCGCGTCGATCGCCTTTTTGGCTTGCCCCGCATCGGACAGATCGACGCCGCCGATCTCGATCCGGTTCGGTGTCGCCCGCGCCTGCGATGGGGCGTGATCGACACCCGCGACCCGGGCGCCGCGCGCCAGCGCCTGTTCCACGACAACCTTGCCAAGCGCGCCCAGGGCGCCGGTCACGACAACGACTTTTCCATCCATGATTGGGTCTCCGGCGCCGAGGACGCTCACACTACTGAAGCGAAATTCATTTGCAATGCTCCGAAAATCCGCATCCCAAGGCGACAGCGAAAGACCAAGGTGGCGGCGATCGGCTCGCCCTCGACCGTGGGGGCTGTCGTAGAATGGAGAGGTCAAGATCGTGACTTTTTCCGCACCGGCTTGAGTTTTTACTGCGGGAGCGTTGCTG
>Ga0210406_10003698_pt1 | contig 16635 bp, 17 predicted proteins | sample IncBWC30MmetaG_FD_155454 | JGI IMG/M metagenome (GOLD analysis project Ga0210406, IMG submission 155454) | Forest soil microbial communities from Barre Woods Harvard Forest LTER site, Petersham, Massachusetts, United States - Inc-BW-C-30-M | ecosystem: Environmental > Terrestrial > Soil >... | reverse complement strand
GCGATTGAAGTCGCCCAAAGCGAGGTAGGCCGGGGTTGGGCCGGCAGCAAAGTTGAGGGCGTTGCGGAAAATACCGTTGCCGATGCCGAGCAAAATGGAAACCTCGTTCGAAGTTGAATCAGCTACCGCCAGGTCGGGGATTGCGTCTCCGTTGAAATCGCCAATGGCCATCGAGACAGGGCCCACTCCCACCGCAAAATCACTGGCAGCCCGAAATGTTCCATTACCGTTGCCCAGGAGAATGGAGACGCTATTGGATCTTTGATGGGACACCGCCAGGTCCAGCAACCCATCGCCGTTGAAGTCTCCGACCACCACCGACGAGGGGCCCAGTTCTTCCAACGTCAGTTGGAGGCGAAACGTACCATTCCCGTTCCCCAGAAGCAGGGAGACCGTACCCGAGCCGAAATTGGCCACTACCAGATCGAGTATTCCATCGCGATTAAAGTCGCCCGTCGCCAGTGCGCGCGGATCTTGCCCGGTCTCTTGGCTGGCGAAGGGCTGGAAGAAAAATCCCTGGCCTAAGCTTCGCAACATCGCGACGCTGGCTGCTCCTTGCTGGGCTACCGCCAAGCCGGGGATTCTGTCGCCAAAGAAGTCGCCAAACGCCAACGAAACGGGGTTGGCTCCGGTTGAGACTTGGTTGTGAAAAACGAATGACGCAGTCTGCGCCGGTAGAATCGCGCTCACGGCCAAGCAGCCGAGGGCGGCTTGAATCGAACGCCTCCAGGTGTCCAACACATCGTCCTCCGATTGCGGAACCTTCGCTAGACCAATACCATTTCCATATTACTGGATTCCCGCGCTGTGGATCAGAGTCCCTGCAGGAACGGATTCCTGGCTCGTTCCCTTCCAATAGTCGTGTTGGGCCCGTGGCCCGGTGTCACGGCAGTGCTATCGTCAAGCGGCAGCAGCTTGTCATGAATGGAGCGCAGGATCTGCTCGTAGTCACCGCCCGGCAAATCGGTGCGGCCGATGCTATCGAGAAACAGCGTGTCGCCGGCGATCAGCTTGTTCTCGGTGGGAATCCATAGGCTGATGCTGCCTTGGGTATGGCCGGGTGTGTGCAGAACATTGAACTCCGCGGGGCCTAGCGCCACTTTCTCGCCTTCCCGCGCGTCCACGTCGATCTTGGTTCGCTCCGGGGTCGCCATTCCGAGCCACGCGGCCTGCGTGTCCAGGTGTTCGGAGAGCGGCTGATCGTTGGCATTCATGTAGACCGGCGCCCCGGTGGCGGCTTTCAGCTTTTGGGCGCCGCCGATATGGTCGATATGGGCGTGCGTGATGATGATCGCCTTCACGCGCAACTGATGCTTGGCCAGAATCGCCAGGATTCTCTGGATTTCATCGCCCGGATCGATCACCACTGCTTCGTGGCTCTGCTCGTCGCCAAAGATCGAGCAATTGCACTGCAACATACCCACAGGAAGGATCTCGTGAATCATAACTCGTATACTCGAATTATGGACTCACTGTTACGCGCAGTGCTGGCAGTGTGCATGCGCTGGATTCACATCACGTCGGTAGTCACGCTCATCGGCGGCTTCATCTACGCCCGATTTGCGCTCGCCCCGGCGCTCGCCAAGGTGCCTGAACCGACGCGAGGCGAAATCGGGGATCGGGCCGTCGCGAATTTCCGTCCTCTCTTATACACTGTGCTGGTCACGATCCTGGGCTCGGGACTCTACAACTACCTCACCAAAGCCGTCTACCCGCCGCACTACCACATGTGGATCGGAATCAAGTTTCTGTTCGTCCTTCATATTTTCGCCGTAGCAATCCTTTATACGATTCCGGGCGCGGGCGAACCCAAACGCAAGCGCTGGTTGACCGGCATGGTGATCTCGGGCCTCATCATCATCGCGATCTCAGGCTACTTGCGATTTATCTCACTGCGATGAAGGGCTACGAGGCACTCCGAAGCGCCGCCGCCTGGCTGGATCTGTCCGCGCGCGGCAAGATCAGACTCACTGGTGAGGATCGAGCGCGGCTGCTGCATGCCATGACCACTAACCATATCCAGCAACTCACGCCCGGAACGGGTTGTTATGCGTTCTTTCTGAATGACAAGGGCCGCATTCTTTCGGACGCGAATATTCTCTGCCGCCCCGATCATTTCCTGCTCGATCTGGAACCCGAAGCTCGGGAGAAGATATATCAGCATCTGGATCATTTCATCATTGCCGATGATGTGACGCTCGAAGACGCGACCCCGCAGCTTGCCACCATCGCGGTCGAAGGCCCGAAAGCGGCCGAGGTACTTCAGACGGCGGGCGCGCCAATACCAGAGGCCGAATACTCGACCATCGAATGGGGTTCACGAGTGGTGGCGCGTCTGAATTCAACGGGTAGCCTGGGATTTTTCATCTTCGCCCCCGTGGCCGAAAAATCCGAGCTCGTTGCCCAGATCGAAGCCGCCGGAGCCGTGGCCGCGGACGCCGAGGCTTTCCGTGTAGTTCGCCTCGAGCATGGAAAAGCGCGCTATGGCGAGGACATCGGTGAACGGTTTCTCGCGCAGGAAGCCAATCAGCCGCATGCGCTGCACTTCAGCAAAGGCTGCTATCTCGGGCAGGAGATCGTGGAACGCGTCCGGTCGCGCGGCCAGATCCACCGCGTGATGATGCCGCTGCTTCTCGACACCAAAACGCCGCCCGAGCCCGGCACTAAGCTCGAAACCGGTGATGGGAAAGCTGCCGAGATCACCTCCGCCGATTACTCGCCGGCGCTCGGCAAAGTAGTGGCTCTCGCCTACGTTCGCACCGACTGATCGTGTTGGTGGCGCACGCTCATGCTGTGGCGCACGCCCACCGTGGCGCACGCACTCTTGCGTGCCGTGTCGGCCATCGGCTTCCTCTACGGCCCTGCTTATCGCGGGACAAGGTCGACTGTCCCGGATGCCCGTCGTCAACACTCATGCGCACACACTCCCGTGCGCTACGTGCCCCGCCGCGTTCGGACATAATCCGACACGTGATCCCCATAGCGCTCCAGGAACGATTTTCGATAATCCGTCCCACGGATAATTCCCCGGCAATCAGGCGACCCGCACGAGCAAGTAAACTCCTCCAGCGACTCATTGCAGAACGTCGCGTAATCCATCGTGATCTGCTCACCGGCGGCGATTCTGTGTCGCGCTGTCAAGTTTAATCCGTCCAACCACGCGTTGGGATCGCAGGAGTGATTGATGGGCTTCCACTGTTCCGGATCATCGCTCCAGATCACATACAATTCGTCGGTTACCGGATACGCATAGCGCGAGAACAGCTCCTGCTGGCCTGCATTCCAATACTTTGTGACATGCGATCTGCTCACCAGCATGTGAGCCTGCTCTTCGTAGTGCTCAATCACGTCTCCGGCTTCGATGTGCCCGGCGGCGTACATTCCGAAATCCCCTTTCGGATGCCGGTTGATCCGCCACTTCTTGACGTGCCGGCGCTGGCGTTTCAGAGCGGTCTGGATGATCTTGTCGATGAACCCCCGGTGTCCCGCTGGATCGTTCAACAAAATAAAATCCGCGCTTCCGGCATCTTCCGGGGGATAGAACGCCTCGCAGTTCGGGTTGATCTCCAGCATGAAAAGCTCGCCCTGGCCGTTCATCCGGATATCGCAGCGGCCATAACCGGTGCCGCCGAGACCGATGAAGAATCGCCGCGACATATCCATCAGCCGGCCGGCCAAATCGCGATCTTCGCAGGCCGCGCACGTCATCTTGTCGTATTCCTTCCACTTCAGATCGAAATGTTTGAACGATTCTCCTTCGGGAAAACGGAATTCCACTGGCTGATAAACCAGCGGATCAAATTCGTCATCGGGATTCTCGGCCACCAGCACCGTGAACTCACGCCCCTCCACAAATTCTTCGATCAAGGCGCCGCCGAAAGCTTCGATAGTCTTGGCCGCCTGCTCGGATAAAGCCTCCACGGTTTCCACGCGCGAATCTTTAGTCATCCCGATACTGGCGTAGCCATTGGGATGCTTCACGATCAGAGGAAATTCGAGCGAACCGCCGGCGAATTCGACATCCTGGCTGTTCGACGCAATGACATACGCCGGGGTGCCAATATCCCAGTAATGGCAGACCCGCTTCATCGCCTGGCGCGATGGCTCGTAGAAGGATGAAGTTGCGCCCGTGAATGCCAGCCCTAGCCGTTCCAGGACCTGGACCACTTCTATGCCCGGACGGTCCTCCTCCCACGCGCCATCACACAAGTTGAGGAAGACATCGAAGCCCCGCCGCGAAAGTTCGCGTACCTGACGCACTGCAGTCGCTTTGTGCAAAAAATGCCGCTCGCATTCGTGACCATCCAGATAGCGAATCGGATCGGGGAGAAAATCGAACTGCTTAAACGGAGTTACAGATTGCTCGTAAGAGTCGTCGAGGACGCAGATCTTCATGAGTGGGGCAGGACCCCGGCCTGCCTGTTAATTCCGGACGTTCTGCACTTTAGGAACCGAGAGGTAGCCCGCAATCGTATCCTTCTTGACGTCGTTCACGATGAGTTCGTAGGGTTGCTTGGCCTTTGAAGTCATGAACTGCACCGGCTCATTGGCGGTCCGGTCTTTCTTTTCAGTGGTCTTGTCGTCTGCGGTCAGCTCGATGGTGTAGCGATTCCTCTTCGGATCGGCGCTCTTCAGCAAAATGGTAACATCGCCGACCTTCTGGGGCTGCTTGGCTTTGTGGATCGTGAACTCGACGAAATTCCGCTCGCCTAGGGCGCGCAGAGCTGCTAGCTCTTTGCCGTTAGTGGCGATCATGACGCTGTGGCCGTCAATATCACCGGTCGCGCGCTTCAGGTCAGCCACCGTTTTCTCCAGCTCCGACTTGGTGGACGTCAGATCAGTCTTCACAGCCGTGACGTCATTGCCGACCTGCGAGATCTTGGTATTCGCTGTGTCGGTCTGTTCTCTCACCTGCGAGATGTCGGACTTGAGCTGCTGCTTGTTTTGTTCCTGGGCGGCTTCCAACTGGGCGCGAGTGTCATCCACTCTCTTGAGCGCCTCTTGCTTGGCTTCACCAACCATGGCGTTGGCCTGGCGGCGCGCCCGCTCCAACTGTTCGCGTAGTTCTTCGGTGGTCTTGCGATTGCTGCGCGTCGTTACCGATGTCGCCTCTTCCAGTTTGTCGATGCGGTTCTGGAGAGCGTCGTTGGTCTTGACCAGATCCTGCTTGGTCTTATCCAACTGCATATAGAGATAAACGCAGCCGCCAATCAGCGCCAGGACCGCGACGAACAGAGTGATGATCTTCCAGCCGCCCTCGCTGGGGGGCTGGGCTAAAACGTATTGCGGCGGAGCGGCGGCATACTGGGGTGGCGGGTTATATGGCGGCGGCGCACCCTGCGGGGGAGCAGATGGTGGAATCGGACCTTGCGGGCTAGGGTTCGGGAAAATCGACATAGTACCTCTTAGACAGATAGGTTAGCAGGAAACGCTAACTTATTAGAAGAGCCGCCGGTTCGTTGCGTTTCAATTTTCTGCCAGCTTCCCCTTGGACGTGCCAAAATCCAACGATTCCTGCTTCGGGATTCCGGGCTCAAAACAGCGCCGGCAGCGGGCCTCATACATCCCCGCCGCCCCGACCACGATCAAATCGCTAGATTCCACTAAGCGCTGCGTGTGCTTCGCGGGATTTCCGCAGCGCATACAGATCGCCAGGGTCTTGGTAATCGATTCTTCGGCCAGCGTCAGGTCCGGCATGGGTGGAAACGGCCGCCCCATATAATCGGTGTCCAGACCGGCGACGATAACCTGCTTTCCGCTATCAGCCAACTGCGTCGCGACCTCCACCAACTCCTGCCCTAGGAAATTCGCTTCGTCGATGCCGACCACTTGTGTCCGCCAATCGAGCTGGTTCAGTATGTCCGAGACTTTGCCGACGGTCTCCGACTTCATTCGCATCTCGGCATGAGACACGATCTCGTCGCCCGAGTACCGATTATCAATCACCGGCTTGAACACCTGCACTCGCTTGCGGGCGATCATTGCGCGCCGCAGCCGCCGCATCAGCTCTTCGCTCTTGCCGGAAAACATGGGGCCGCAGATCGCTTCGATCCAGCCGATATTACCTGTCACGAAATCCATTCGGTTCAGACGCCCACGCCTCGCCGCGGGCGTTCTTTGCGGACCATCATCGTATCCTGCACCGGCTCGGAATCGCAATCGATCGCGATGGTCGTCACCGGATCGTCAGGCGCCGAAGCAGGCAGACCCGTGAACCTCGTCCGGAAGCGGTCTTGATCGAACTTGACTGCTTTACCGCTGGCGTGCAGGCGCGCGCTCTTCACTTGCGCTTTGAGTCCGCTGATGGCCACGTCGTCTCCTGGCCAGTAATGCACATGCATGTAAAGCGTATTGCCCTTGCGCGTGAACAGCGCATAAGAGGACCGCTTCACTTGGCATGGCTCCGCGGTGTAGATGGTATTGCCGTTCTTCTCCATCCATTTTCCTACCGCCGTCAGAATCCGGACCGATTCCTCCGGAATCGATCCGTCCGGCTTGGGTCCGATGTTGAGCAGATAATTGCCGCCATCGCGCGCGCAAGTGATCAGGTTGCGCACCACCGTCTTGGAAGATTTCCAGTCGTCATCGGCTCGCTGGTAGCCCCAGCTGCCGTTCATGGTCATACACGCTTCCCAAGCCCGGTCGGCAGCCTCGATGCGCTGCTCGGGCGTAGCGAAATCTTCGGCCAATCCGGTGCGGTTGTTGATAATGATCCCGGGCTGCAGCTTCCGCACCATGGCGTTCATCTGGGCCGCCTCCCATCCCTCGGGCTTCAGCGGCCAATTCACGTCGTACCAAAGAATGTCCAGCTTGCCGTAGTTCGTGCATAGCTCGCGCACTTGACCGTGAATGTAATCGACAAAGCGCCGCCGCGCGGCTTCGTCTCCCGCGCACCGTGCGCCGTCGGGATGATGCCAATCCATCAGCGAATAATAAAACCCAACCCGCAGTCCTTCAGCCCGCGCAGCTTCCACGTACTCCTTCACCAGGTCCCGCCCGCAGGCCTGTTTTGGCGCTGAGTAGTTGGTCAACTTGGTGTCGAACAGGCAGAAGCCTTCGTGATGCTTGGTGGTCATCACCATGTACTTCTGGCCGGCCTGCCGCGCCAATTTCGCCCAGGCTCGCGCGGCATTCGGCTGGGGTGTGAAACGCTTCGCCAGTTGTTCGTACTCGGCCACCGGGATGGCTTCGTTTTCCATCACCCATTCGTGCCGCCCGGCGACGCTGTAGAGTCCCCAGTGGATGAACATTCCGAAACGCGCGTCGTGCCACCATTTCATCCTCTGCTCGCGATCGTCGTCACCGGTCGCGGCCGGCGCTGCCCCCTCGGTTAGCGCTGTTGCGGCGCTCATGAGCGCCAGATATCGTCGCCTGGATAACTGGTTGCTATGTTTCATAATCAGCCGCATCTTATCATGAGGAGATGGCCATCGGTCACGAACGCGTTATTGTGCCGGAACTGTTGGACCATGCCAGTCCAGAGGTGGCTCGCGACAATCTCCGCGACCTCGTGCGCATCAACCGCTATCTCGGAGGCCACGCCATACTGCGCCGCATCATGGCCGATTTTGTCCGTTCCCCGGGCGATCGCTTCTCGATGTTGGACATTGGCGCAGCTTCGGGCGATATGGGTGCAATCTTGCGGCGCCGTTACCCACGGGCCACCATCACATCGCTGGATAACAAATGCCTTCATCTGGAAAAAGCCGCGCATCCCAAGTTGGCCGGCGACGCATTTTTGTTACCTTTTGCCCCACGCAGCTTCGATTTCGTCTTCAGCTCGCTTTTCCTGCATCACTTCACCGACGAGCAGGTGGTGGAGCTGTTCCTCAACTTCCGAAGGCTGGCGCGCCGCGCGGTGCTCGCGATCGACCTGGAGCGCGGTCCGCTTGCCTACTACTTCATCCCCGCTACCAAGTGGCTCTTCGGCTGGCACGACATTTCCCTTTATGATGGTCCGGTCTCGGTGCGCGCGGCTTTTAAGAAGGATGAGTTGCTCTCTCTTGCCCTCCGAGCCGGCCTCGACCAAGCCCGCGTAAACGTGCACCGTCCGTGGGCCCGCTTGTCTCTCGCGGCCCCTGTGGCATAGGTCTCTGACCTGTGTGCTTCGTAGTTGCGATAAACTCCATTGACATGCGCGCAGCCGTGTTAATCCCCTGGCTTTTTACCTCCGCTCTTGCATTAGCCCAACCGCGCGGAGCACTGAACGTTTACGTCATCGATGTCGAAGGCGGCAACGCCACTTTGTTTGTGTCGCCTTCCCATGAATCGCTGCTCATCGACACCGGCAATGCAGGAGCCGCCGCGGCCCGCGACGCCGCCCGCATCATGGACGCCATCAAAGACGCCGGCCTCCAGCAGATCGATCATCTCATCATCACGCATTGGCATGGCGATCATTTCGGCGGCTTGGCCGAGCTGGCTCCCAAGATTCCCATTCGCGAGTTTATCGATCATGGCCCAAACACCCAGCCGGGCGAGCTTGCGGACACGTTTCTCCAAAAAACTTATCCACAGCTCTACGCCAACGCAAAGCACACCGTCGTCAAAGCAGGTGACAAGATCCCCATGGCGGGCCTCGATGTTCGCGTGGTGACTTCCGCCGGTGAGGCCATCCAGACGCCCTTGCCCGGCGCTGGAGCGGCGAACCCTTATTGCGCGAATTTCAAGCCCGGCGAGAACAATGCCGAAGATCCACAATCCGTCGGGATCTACGTGAAATATGGAAAGTTTCGCACCATTCATTTGGGCGACATAACCAAGAATAAGGAGTTTGAACTGATGTGCCCCATTAACCGCATCGGCACGATCGACGTGCTATTGGGATTACACCACGGACAGGCCAGCTCGAATTCCCCGGTGTTGGTGCACGCCCTTCATCCGCGCGTCGCCATCATGAATAACGGCACTCGCAAAGGCGGCGAACCCGAAGTCATGCAGACGGTGCATTCATCGCCCGGTCTCGAGGATCTCTGGCAGCTTCACTTCTCGCTTCTGAGCGGGCAGGAATACACCGTGCCTGGAATGTTCATCGCTAATACGATTGACGACCAGCCGCCCACGCTGCCCATCGCTCCTTCAAGTGCGCCATCCCCGCCCGTCCACAACGGCACAGCTTATTGGATCAAACTGTCTGCGCAATCGGACGGTTCTTTCACTGTGACGAACGCCCGCAACAATTTCAGCAAGACCTATTACCCGTAGCGCACGCACTCCTGCGTGCCGCGTTCACACTCATGTGAACGCCTATTTCTCGCTCAACAATCGCAACCGAATCCCCTTCTGCCGCGCATACCCGGCGTCGAACGTAACCAGCGTGAATTCCGCTGCTGAGGCGAACGCGGACACATCGCCCCCCATCACCCGCGCATTAGTGAGCAGCCGCAAAAAGGCCCATCTGTGACACGCGAGCCTCAAGCAAGCAGGTCATCAAAATCGAATCCAGTCAAATCTAGCTTGCGTCCCCGCTTCAAGTGAATCAAAGGAACTCTCACGGGCTGCACCGCTTGCCTTTCCAGCACGCCAGAATTTTTCGCGACCTCACGCTCGACTGCCCGAACGATCAGGTCTTTTATGCTGGAACCGCGCAGGGCCGCAACCGCCTTTGCCCTCCGGAAGAGAGCATTTGGCAGGTCAATCGTGACGCGCATATTTCCAGCATGGCATACCCGGCGCAGTGAGCAGTGAGCAGTGAGCAGTGAGCAGTGAGCAGTGAACAGTGATACGTGCGTCCACACTTGTGTCAACGCCCCATCGCCGCCCGTTCACGGCAATCCCGCCCTGCCCATCCCCTTCCAATTCAATAAACTACCCATCCATCTCCGCTCCAACTCCCACCACCCCTGTTACACTCACCTCGCAATGACTACCCGCGCCGAGCACCTACTTAACCACGCCCTCCGCTACGCCACGCCCTGCTGTTCCCGCGAAGGCCTCCCCTGTGCCCTTGTCCCACTCACTCCCTTCGCCCACGATCTCCTGCCCGTCCACTCCGTCGTCTTCCGCGACTGGCTGGCCGATACCTTCCATCGCGAGCACGAACTCATCCCTTCACTTTTCCAACTCCGCACCGCCCTGCAATTGTTCGAAGCCAAGGCACGCCGCAGCGAACTTTCGCGGGAATCCATCGCTTTGCGCCTCTCTCACCGCGGCCAACCCCCCGATCCTGTAGCTGTTCTCATCGATCTTTGCAACTCGGTGGGCGATGCGATCGAGATCACCGCCGCGGGATGGCAGGTAATCTCCACAGCTCGCCGCGCCTTCCGACGCTCCCGCTCCCAACAGCCGCTGCCGGCGCCAGCCGAGCCCGGCGCCATCTCGCCCTCGTCTCTCCTGTTTCCACCGGCCGCCCTCGCCTGGCTCGTTTCTACTCTCCGCCCCACCGGCCCTTATCCCATCCTTTTGGTAAAGGGTCCAGCCGCCAGCGGAAAAACCATGCTTGCGCGGATGTTGCGCAGCCTAATCGATCCCGCCATCTCCGCCTTTTGCCCGCGTCCCCGCACCGAGCGGGATGTTATGCGCCTGGCTTGGAACAATTACGTCCTCGCCTTTGACCACTCCGGCGATCTCCCTCCTGCCGTGCTAGCCGCCCTTTGCCGCCTGTCCTCCGGCGCGTCTTTCGAATTCGATCAATCCGCCTACGCTGCCGATTCGCTCTCCATCCTCCTCCAGCGCCCCATCATCCTGACCGCGTCCGATGATGGCGCCTCTGCTGCCAAAGATGCCGCTGTCGCCAACCATGCCATCACCATCGAGCTGCCGCACATCGCCGCGCCTCAACGTCGAACCGAAAGCGAAATCCTCCTCGAGTTCGAAGGCGCTCGGCCCGCTCTCCTCGCCACCGCCTGCACCGCAGTCAGCCGCGCCCTTGGCAACGTCAGTCGCACCAGCCCAGAATTCCCCACGCGATTCGCAGACGCCTTGCAATGGTCCATCGCCTCCGCGCCTGCGCTCGGCATCTCCGAATCGCAAATGCGCATTGCGCTTTGTCCCGACACTCTGGCCCGAGAGGTGGCCGCCTTCGCCCACGAAAAACATTACTGGGAAGGTTCTCCTTCTGAACTCCTCGCCGCTCTCCAAGCCGCGCACGTACTCGACCTCCCCAACTCCCCGGAGCGCCTCACGCGCCGCCTTCACCAAGCTCCCTTATCCACTCTCGGCGTCACGCTCGAAACATTTCGAACCACCAAGCATCGTAAAATCCGTATGACGCTAGCCGCTCGTTCTGGCGTCATAAAGACCCAATGCGCGTAAGCATCTCGATCGCCCTCAGCAAGATGCAAATTGTTCACCGGCTGTGACCCGGACTGTCATAATAGTTGTCTTGACTCGAATCGCCGCCGCCACCCTTTCCCTGTTCCTATGCTCCTGCGACCGGCTTCCTGAGACCTATCCACCGCCGCAGCAGCGGCCGGCGCAAGCGTCGACGCCTGATCCCTACGCGATGATGTTGGAAATGAACGATCCCGATGCCGCGCAACATATCGTCAAGGACATCTACGAGCCTTTTGGCAGCCCCTGGCGCTGGACCTCCAAGCAGCCCACCGTCAAAATGCTGGTGGATTCGAGCGACAACCTCAAGCTCAGTTCCGATTTCGCCATCTGGGACGATGGATTCAAACAGACCGGGCCGATCGAGCTGTCGTTTCTTGTCAACGGACGCCTGCTCGACAAAGTGAAGTACGCGACGCCTGGGTATAAACATTTCGAAAAACCGGTGCCGGCCGGCTGGCTGTCCGAGGATACTGAATCGACGATTTCGATCGATGTTGACAAACTCTACGTCTCACCGCAAGATGGCGTGAAGTTCGGTATAATTCTGACCCGCATCGGATTTCTCCGCTAATGCACGCGGCATTGACCGTCCTGGCCATTCTGTTCGGCTGGTTGTTCACCGTTGCCACCGCTGGGGCGCTCGGCACGCTTCTGCTCCGCAAACTTTCTCTTAGTTTTTATCGTTGGGAGGAGCGCCTCTTCGCGTTTGTCATAGGTGCGGCTTTACTCAGTGCGATAGTTTTCGTGTTGTGTGCCACTCACCTTGCTTTTAAACCACTGTTTCTTGTTCTCGGCCTTGCGATCATCTTCTATGCGCTTCGCGCGGGGGCTCATCATCCGCGGGGCGACGCGTTTCCACCGCTGCCTCGCCGCTGGCGCTGGGTGTTCCTGGTCGTCTTTAGCGCGTTCACCATTCTATATTTCACGAATGCCCTGGAGCCCGAATCCAGCCCCGATGGAATGTCCTATCACCTGGGAGTCGTCGCTAAATATCAGCGAACTCATGGATTCCCCCGCATTACCACCGACATTTATGCCAGCTTGTCGGAAGGCATCGAGATGTTGTTCCTTTGGGCATTCGAGTATGGCCGTCATTCGGCGGCCGCGTTGGTCCATTTCGCGTTTTTCATTGTTCTCATATTTCTGATCCTCAGCTATGCTCGAAGAATTGGACGGCCCGGGGTCGGCGTAGCCGCTGCGATCTTCACCTATGCCAGCCCAGTCGTTGGACTCGACGGCACCATCGCTTACATCGACGTCGGCATAACAGCGGTCCTCTTCGCTCTCTTCTATCTGCTGCAGATTTGGGACCATGACCAAAACCCCCAGTTGCTGCTGCCCATCGGAATTCTTGCGGGCTTCAGCTACGCCGTCAAGTACACAGCATTCATCGCCGTGCCATACGCGCTTTGCTTTATCGCTTGGAAATCTTGGCGCGTGCGCAAGCCAATTCTGCGTCCCCTCCTGGTAGTCTCAATGCTTGCCCTGGTCTTCATCCTGCCGTGGATGGTGAAGAGCTGGATCGAGGTCGCAAATCCTTTTTCGCCCTTTGCGAACCGCATCTTCCCGAATCCCTACGTGCACATCTCGTTCGAAGATACCTATCGCCAGTACATGCGGGTCTACGCGCTGACTAGTTACTGGCAGATTCCCTGGCAGGTGACGGTGCGAGGCGACCTGACTACCGGCCTGATAGGCCCGCTTTTTCTACTCACGCCCATCGCTCTTCTGGCGTTGCGTTTTCGCGAAGGGCGCCAATTGATTCTGGCTGGATTAATTTTCGGGTTGCCGTATGTGACCAACGTCGGAACGCGTTTCCTGATCCCGGCGATTCCATTTATTTCACTTTCATTGGCTTTGGCGCTGTCCGGAGTCGAGTGGCTGCTGCTTGTCCTGGTGGCCGCACAAGCCATCTCCTGCTGGCCTAATGTGGTTCAGCTCTACTGCTCGCCTGGCGCTTGGCGACTCGTAAAGGTCTTTCCCAGGGCAGCGCTCCGGCTTCAACCCCAAGAGGCTTACCTGCAGGGAAACCTTGGGTACAACCTCGCTCAAATGATTGAACGCTCCGTCCCCGCCGATGGTAAAGTATTCACCTTCGCGCAAGTGGGAACGGCCTACACTTCGCGCCAGATATTAGTGAGCTATGAGGGTGCCTTCAACGAGCTATTGCAAGACATTATCTGGACTCCCATCTTCCGCGACTTCCAGCCCACCCGAATCCTCACGTTTCAGGTTTCGCCGCGCGAGCTACGGAAAGTCCGCGTAGTTCAGACCGCAAGCGTACCAGAGGCGCAGTGGTCGGTCGCGGAGTTACGCGTCTTTGCCGGTGGCCGCGAGCTGCCGCGTGACCCGGAGTGGCGGCTCACCGCCCACCCCAATCCGTGGGGGGTCCAGCTAGCCTTCGATAACAGCGCAGTCACCCGCTGGAGAAGCTGGCAGCCGCCCCAACCGGGCATGTATCTGGAGATCGACTTCCCCCGCAACCAAACGATCGATTCCGTGATCGTGGAATCGTCCGGCGATTCCTCCGCGACGAAAATTAGGTTGGATGGTTTGGCCAACGATGGAAAATGGACCACCATAGCCGCCGCTCCCGTTGAGTCCATCCGGCCACACCGCATGAGCTTGCGTCAGGCCGCGACAGCTGAATTGAAGGCGCGCGGAGTTCGTTATTTGTTGATCATCGACGACAACATTGGCGGTAATGATTTCCGGTCTTATTCCAAACTTTGGGGTATAAAATCCGTCGCGCAGCAAGGCCCGGCCCGATTATATTTCATCGAGTAGCCGCATGGACCGATATTCTCGCTCATATTTTCTTGGTCTGGATGGCGGACAATCCAGCACCACGGCCGTCATCGGAGACGAGCTTGGCCGCGTCGTCGGTGTAGGGCGGGCCGGACCTTGCAATCATGTCTCCTCGGCCGAGGGCCAAGCGAAACTTATAAATGTAATCGAGACCTGCTTGCTGGCGGCGTGTGCTGACGCTGGTCTCGATTCGTCGAGCTTCAAGTTTACTTCAGCCTGCCTCGGATTCAGCGGCGGCCCGGCCGACAAGGAAACACTCCTGGCCCAGATGATCCGGAGCGACCGAATGATCGTGACCCACGATGCCCTGATCGCACTCTCGGGCGCCACGGCGGGCCAACCCGGGCTGATCGCGATCGCCGGAACCGGATCCATGGCATTCGGCCGCAATTCCTCCGCGAGAATGGCGCGAGCGGGCGGCTGGGGATACATGTTTGGGGACGAAGGCAGTGCGTTTTACATCACGCGCCAGGCCTTGCGCGCCGCACTCCGCTCGGAGGAAGGTTGGGGACCCGCCACATCATTGCGGTCCGTGCTGATGCAGGCGACCGGCGCTACCGGCATTAACCAGTTGCTGCACCGGCTCTATACGCCGGAGTTCTCAAGGCCGCGCATCGCTGCACTCGCTAAGCTAATAGATGAAGCTGCGGAAAACGGCGACGCTACCGCGCAGAACATTCTCAACGAAGCCGCGCAGCAACTGGCGATCCTCGTTGCCGCTGTACGAGTCCAACTGTTCCAGCCGGGAGAGCCCGCGCGCGTAAGCTATGCCGGCGGTGTATTCCGTAGCCGCATTCTGCTCGAAAGATTTCGGATGCTGGCCGAAATGGAAGACGGCAATCAGGTCTCGCCGCCAGTGTTTGGCCCTGCCGCCGGCGCTCTTCTCGAAGCCTACGGAGCTGCCGGAATCCGTTGTACGCTATCCAATGTTCAAGAGGAAAAATCATGAGATCAGGTTGTAGATTTTGGATTGTGGGCAGTTTGATGGCATTCGCCCTGAATGCCGCGGAACCGGATTGGCCGCAGATCGAAAAGCATGCACTTGAATACTTCCAGCAATACGTCCGCATTCGGTCCATCAATCCGCCGGCCGATACGGCCGCCGCGGCTAAGTTGGTCAAGGCTGAGCTGGAACGCAACGGCCTGGCGCCCAAACTTTTTCCCAGCGGGCCCGGCGGCCAGACCAATCTCGTTGTACGTCTGAAGGGCCGTGATTCGTCCAAAAAACCTTTGCTCCTGCTGAATCACATGGATGTTGTGCCAGTCGACGAGAAGGCCTGGAACATAGATCCTTTTGGCGGAATCATTCGCGATGGCTTCATCTGGGGCCGGGGCACGCTCGACATGAAGGGCATCGGCGTTCAGCAATTGACCGCGCTGATTGCTTTGCACAACGCTGGCATCACTCCGTCGCGCGACATAGTGATGATTTGTACCGCCGACGAAGAGAGCGGCGGCGAGCGCGGAATCCGCTGGATGATCGAAAATCACTACGACGAAATCGACGCCGAGTATGTGCTCGATGAAGGCGGCATGGGATCGCGTGACGCTCTCGCAGCGGGCAAACTGGTGTTCGGCGTCTCAGTGGGCGACAAGGTCATAGCGTGGCTTCGTCTGCGGGCCAAAGGCACCGCCGGCCACGGCTCGCAACCCATCCGCGACAATGCCAATCTGATTTTGTTGGAGGCGATCCGAAAGGCAATGCTGCTGCCCGCGGCCGGCAAACAGAACCCTGTGGTCGAGGAAATGCGCCGCGCCATCGGGCCGTTGGTAGAAAACAAATTCAATTCCGCAATCCAGCGCAACACTGTTTCGCTTACGTCCCTGACGGCTGGTGTCGGATCGCCTCCCCGGCCAAACGTCATTCCGTCCTCTAGTGAGGCGACGCTCGATTGCCGCCTCCTGCCGGGCGCCAACGCCGACGAATTCATCTCTGACATGAAGGCCCGCATCAACGACCCCCGCGTGACGGTGGAACCTATCACGATCGCTCCCGATGTCGGCATGAGCCGCAGCGACACGCCGCTTTTCGCCGCCATTCGCGCTGCGATTCTGAAACGCAATCCCGGCGCAATCGTCACCCCTATGCTGGTTCCCTTTGGAACCGATTCATCCTATCTGCAAGCCCGCGGTGTCATCGCCTACGGATTGACGCCGATGATACTGGACGCCGCCACGGCAGCCACCATGCACAGCGATCAGGAACGTATTTCCGTGGCCGAATTTTTGAAAGGCATTCACGTCTTCTATGACGTGCTAGCATCGGATTTCTAAAATGCCCAAAGCCTCCATTCGTGACCTGGATCTGAAGAACAAGACTGTCTTTATCCGCGTAGATTTCAACGTCCCTTTGGCCCCTGGCGGGCAGAAGATTACCAGCGACAAACGCATTCGCGAGTCGCTTCCAACCATCCGATATGCGCTGGAGCACGGCGCCGCCGTGATTCTGGCGAGCCATCTGGGCCGCCCGAAGGGCCAGCCAAATCCGGAAATGAGCCTCAAGCCCGCCGCCGCGCGATTGTCCGAATTACTCGGCCAACCCGTGCGGATGGC
>Ga0210406_10003697_pt1 | contig 16638 bp, 18 predicted proteins | sample IncBWC30MmetaG_FD_155454 | JGI IMG/M metagenome (GOLD analysis project Ga0210406, IMG submission 155454) | Forest soil microbial communities from Barre Woods Harvard Forest LTER site, Petersham, Massachusetts, United States - Inc-BW-C-30-M | ecosystem: Environmental > Terrestrial > Soil >... | reverse complement strand
ACCTTGATCGAAAGATAGCCTCTCGCCTCAAGTCGCTTGACCATGTCGCGCACGGTGCGCTCGCTCATAGCGATTGCGGTGGCGATCGTCTTCAGGGACGGCCATGCGATCAGCGATCCATCCTTGGCGAAGGCTTCGCCGTTGGTCCACTGCGTCAGCTCATAGGCCACCTTGAAGCAGCTAGCGATAAGGCCGCCATCTGCCTTGACTTGGTTGAGCCAGCCGAAAAGGACTGCGGTGCGTTTCTGGATGGCGTCGTCCATCAGCGACCTCCCCGCGGGAAGACCAAGACGACATTCAACATCCTGGCGCGGACAGCTGATTCCAGCGCCCTTACCTCTCTCCGGATGTGCTCTTCAGCGATACCCCTGCGGCGCATAGCGGCCGCTTGCAGCTCAAGAGACCGGACTATGTGACGCCCGCCCGCGGCTGGAGATATTTCCAGCACGCGCCGGGCGATGCTGAGAACAAGCGCTTGGCGCCGGACTATCGGGAAGGGGATCACCTTGCTCATTGGCGATCCCTCCCTGTCGGGAACGACTCAAGAACGCTCTTCGGGACTATTTCGGGACTTTTTGTGCCATACCGTGCACCTTGGCGCCGATATGTTCTCATTCCGCAATCACCAGCTGGGCGACAGCGATTGAAAAACCCTATATTTTCAATGGGGTTATTGGTCGGAGCGAGAGGATTTGAACCTCCGACCCCTAGTCTCCCAGACTAGTGCGCTAACCGGGCTGCGCCACGCTCCGATGCTGTTCCCTTAGCTTCGATCAGGCCCGGGCGCAAGAAGCCCGGTGCCCTTATGGCCAGTTCCATCAGGCCGACATATCCAATCAGGAAATCAGACCGCAAGCCGGAGCATCTAGCCGTCCTTCAGCGCGTGATCGAGCAATTGCCGGCAGGCGATCAAATCGTCCAGGGCGGCCTTGAGCCTGGTCGTATCGAGATTGTGGGCGACGGCGACACTCTCGGCCCTGGGGGCAGCAACCGGCGACACCTGCGGCAGACCCACCGGATCGGGCCTCCGCGCGGCCGGAGCGATCTGCGGCGTGCGCCGCGCCACTACGGGCGCCTCGACCACCTCATCCTCTTCGATATCGTCCTCGTCGTCCGCGACGTCGATATCCGCCGCGTCCTCGTCATGTTCCGCGTGCTCGTGCCGCGCCGCTTCATCGGTCGCCGCAAAGGACGGCGTCGAGGGCGATCCATCGATCAGCCCCTGAACCGACTTGATGCCGTGCTCCTTGAGAATGCGCTGCACCCCGCGAATGGTGTAGCCCTCGCCGTAGAGCAGACGGCGGATGCCGCGCAGCAGGTCGACGTCATCCGGACGGTAATAGCGCCGGCCGCCGCTTCGCTTCATCGGCTTGATCTGGCTGAACCGCGTCTCCCAGAACCTCAGGACGTGCTGGGGGATATCGAGATCGTCGGCGACCTCGCTGATGGTTCGGAACGCATCCGGCGCCTTGTCCAAATGCTGGCTCCTGTTCGAGATATCCGTTGGCGTATCGCTGTTGGACCTGTCTCTGCCCAGCCGATGTTCAACCGGCCTTTCTCAGTCAGCCTTCTTCTCAGTCAGGCTTCTTATCAGTCAGTCTTCTTCTCAATCAGTCTTGGCGTCGCCGGTACCGTTGCCGTTGATGCGCTGCTTCAGTATCGCCGACGGCTTGAACACCATCACACGCCGCGGTGAAATCGGCACCTCGGTGCCGGTCTTCGGGTTACGTCCGATGCGCTGACCTTTCTTGCGCACCATGAACGACCCGAACGACGACAACTTCACGGTCTCGCCCTTCTCAAGGCAGTCGGTGATCTCTTTCAAGACCAGTTCGACAAACGCAGACGACTCCGTGCGCGACAAGCCTACCTTCTGGTAGACCGCTTCGCACAGATCGACGCGTGTCACTGTTTTCCCGGTTCCGGTCATCGCCTGCCCCGCACTCTCGGCGAACAATTGTACCCTAAAATTAGGAGCTTAACGCGCAATGGTCAACAGCGCTCATCAATGCAATGGCATCAAGAAGGTGCAATTTGGTTGGACTTTTTAACGCGGTCCTTACCAGCGCAACAGCACCGACCCCCATGTGAAGCCGCCGCCCATGGCTTCCAGCAGCACCAGATCGCCCTTCTTGACGCGTCCGTCCGCGACCGCAACCGACACCGCAAGCGGGATCGACGCCGCCGATGTGTTGCCGTGCAGGTCGACCGTCAGCACCACTTTCTGCGGCGCAATATGCAACTTGTGCGCTGAAGCATCGATGATTCGCTTGTTGGCCTGGTGCGGAATGAACCAGTCGATGTCCTCGGCGGTCGCACCGGTCGCCTCGAAGGCATCGACGATCACGTCGGTGATCATGCCGACCGCATGCTTGAACACCTCGCGGCCCTCCATCCGGAGATGACCGACCGTCTGGGTCGAGGACGGCCCGCCATCGACATAGAGTTTCGACTTGTGCCGGCCGTCAGAGCGCAGATGCGTGGTCAGAATGCCGCGGTCGGACGATTTGCCCGGCTGTTCCTGCGCTTCCAGCACGACGGCGCCCGCACCGTCGCCGAACAGCACGCAGGTGCCGCGGTCGTTCCAGTCCAGAATACGCGAGAATGTCTCGGCGCCAATCACCAGCGCGCGCTTGAAGGCGCCGGTACGCAGGAAATTATCAGCCGTCGCCAGCGCGAACACGAATCCCGAGCATACCGCCTGCAGGTCGAAGGCAGTGCCATGGTTGATGCCAAGCGCGTTCTGCACGGTAACCGCGGTTGCCGGAAACGTATTGTCCGGCGTTGAGGTCGCCAGCACGATCAGGTCGATCGCCTGCGCATCGATCCCGGCATCGGCGAGCGCGGCGCGCGCCGCATTGATCGCCAGATGGGAGGTGAACTCGCCATCGGCCGCAATATGACGCTGACGGATACCGGTACGCTGCACGATCCATTCGTCTGACGTGTCGATCCGCGCGGCCAGTTCGGCATTGGTCAGCACCTTCTGCGGCAGATAGGAGCCGCAGCCGAGCACGACCGAACGTATTGCAGTCACGAGACAGCCTCCGGCGGGGTCGGCGCAAGTGCGCTGCCCTCGCGATTGAGCATCTGATTGATCTTGGTCAGGAGATCGTAGTGGACCATCTCATAGCCAACATCGACCGCATAGGCAAAGCCTTCGGCATCGGTTCCGCCGTGGCTTTTGACCACAATGCCGTTCAAGCCGAGCACGACGCTGCCGTTGGATTTCGAGGGGTCGAGCTTGTCGCGCAACGCCTTGAAGGCGGGCTTGGCAAAGAGATAGCCGATCTTCGAACGCCAGCTACGCGACAGCTCCGCGCGCAGGAATTCGGTGATCTGCCGCGCGGTTCCCTCGGCGGCCTTCAGCGCGATGTTGCCGGAAAAACCCTCGGCGACGATAACGTCGGCCGCTCCCTTGCCGATGCCGTCGCCCTCGACGAAGCCGATATATTCCAGTTGCGGCAGGTTCATCGCGCGCAGCAATTCCGCGGCCTCGCGGATTTCCTCACGGCCCTTGATTTCCTCAACCCCGATATTGAGCAAACCGACCGTCGGGCGCGGCAGGTCGAACAGCACGCTCGCCATCGCGCAGCCCATCGCCGCCAGCGCGACCAGATGCTGCGCATCGCCGCCGATGGTGGCGCCGAGGTCGAGCACCACCGAATCGCCGCGCGCCGTCGGCCATATCGCCGCCAGCGCCGGCCGGTCGATGCCGGGCAGCATGCGCAGGCAAAACCGCGCCATCGCCGCCAGCGCGCCGGTGTTGCCGGCGGAGATCGCCACATCGGCCTCGTTTTTCTTGACCGCCTCGATGGCCAGCCACATCGACGAGTTCTTGCGGCCGCGGCGCAGCGCCTGGCTTGGCTTGTCGTGCATGCTGACGGCGACGTCGGTGTGGATGACGCGCGAGGCCGCCTTCATCGCCGGATGCTGAGCAAGTTGTGCGTCGATCAGCGCACGATCGCCGAACAACAGAAACTCCGTATCGGGATGTCGTGACAGTGAAACGGCAGCGCCGGGAATGACAACCGACGCGCCGACATCGCCACCCATGGCGTCAAGCGCGATTCGAACCTTTTGAGGCATGTCCGTCCCGGAAACCTGATCTTTGTGCGGACTAGGAGCGCTCGGCCGCATACTGGGAATCGCAGCAGATAGCGGCGATCGGCGAAGCGCAATCCTGCACCCCGGCCGGGCCGCGACAATAGCGTTTCCGCGCCCCGACACAACCTCTTGACCGCGCCGTTTTGGCAATCGCGTCACTGCGGTGCAGAATCGCGACAACGCAACAAGCGCATATAAATCAAAGCATTAGCGTGATTTCTTGAGGGCGATTCCATGTCCGTTCGGGTTGGAATGCTGCCGAGCCGCTCCATCGCTGGCGCTTTGACCCTCATTCAAGGCTTTTTGGGCTTCGTTTTGCCGGCCGGTTCAGCGTCGACCTTCAGCGCCTTGAGCGCCGCGAAGGGATGCTCCTCGGGATCGGGCGCGGCCACCAGCGGCTCGAAAACGGCATCCGGCTTGCGCGGATAAGGATCGATCGCCAGGAACACCGCGTCGGTCGCCACCCGGCCAAGGTCGATCATGCCATTTTCGATCGGCTCCGGCGGGTCCGGAACGTCTTCTTCGCTTTCGGCGGCCTCGTCGACGAGATCAGCGAGTTCGGGGATCTGGTCGGGCGGCGCGAAAATCAGATCAATCGGCTCATCGATCTCGTTTTCGATCGGATCGAGCGTGACGACACAGGTTTGGCCGATTCGGGCCTGAACCCGCCCGGCCACATGGAAGCGGCCGCCACCCACGGGCGCCACGTCGAGCGATGCGCTTGCCGACAGAATCTCGCGCAGACCGGCAAGCTCCGCCATGCCATCGCGCGCGGTCTGGTCGGCCTCGAGGTCGCGATGCAAGCCGGTGTCCGGTATTTGCTCCACCGCGATGCGAACGCTCCAGGGATCCGCCTGATCTGTCCGGCCTGTTCTGTTCATGATTGCGTACTCAGGCCGGTTAGCGGGGGAAACTTCCAGGATTGGAGCGATGAAGCGTTCTGCAGCCTTGCCTCATCGAGGCCTGCCAGGGCCGCGACGACGGCCTTGGCATACAGGGCAAGCCGCCGTCCGTTTTCGATACCCTGCCCATTCAATATATTCTTGCACAGCGCCTGCGCCAACGGCTCCTGGCCCGCGGCCAGCGCGAGATCATAGGCCGCTGCCCGGCCATAGAACGCCTCCCCGAAGGCCTGCATTCGTTTCGGTACCGTCAGGTCGCCGACTCCCATCTCACGCAAATTATCGTCCATATCGATGCAGAAGTGATCGAACAGCGCCTGGGAAAGGCCATCGCCCCCCGGGAGCGCTTTCAGCCGCCCCAGGACCATCCACAGGTGCAGCACCAGCAGGTCAAAACGGCCGTTAACCGTATCCGGCACGCCCAAGTCCTGATAAAACAACGGTTCTCGCGCCTGCGTCACGATCATGCCATAGATGGTCTCAATGGTGCCGCGCGGGGCGATCCGGGGTTTCCTGAAGTGATTGAACGGCCAAAGCATTGTGGGTTCCGCAAGCGAGCCCTTACGGCCCGCGCTTGTTGCAATCCAGCATGCTGCCCGGTACGTCAACGCCTCACGCGACGCAAGGGGACGGGACCAGTTCTACGATGACTGAAACGAGCCCGATATGCCCGACGGCCCCCGCTCCGCGTGGCCGGCCCGCCGCTTTGCGTGGCCGGACCGCGGTTTCGCGAGGCCTCGCCGCGGGCTGGCGCGGATTGCGCTCGGCTGCAGCGATCGCCCTGATGTGCGCGGCGCTGGGCGGCTGCCTCACCGGCGAGCAGTTTCAGAAGGGCTACATCCTGCCACCGGGCGCGCTCGAGCAAATCCCGATCGGGGCGAGCCAGGACCAGGTGCTGATCGTGATGGGAACGCCCTCCACGGTCGCAACACTGAACGGCGAAGTGTTCTATTACATCTCGCAGCGCTCCGAACGCCCGGTCGCCTTCATGAACCAGCGTGTGGTCGATCAGCGCGTCATCGCGATCTATTTCGACAAGAACCGCCAGGTCCAGCGGCTCGCCAATTACGGGCTACAGGACGGCAAGATCTTCGACTTCATCAGCCGTACCACGCCCACCTCGGGCCAGGAGCTCAGCTACCTGACGCCGCTGTTCAAGCTGCTCAGCTTCAATTAGTCGCGCCCCCTACGACGACTTGTTGATCTTCTTGAGCTTGGCATCGGTGCTGTCGATTGACATCGCCAGCTCCAGGATCGCCTTCGAGAGCAGCTCGATAGCCTCCTTTTGATCCTGCGACTTGGAGGCACGGAGCGCATAGTTCCGTGCGGATGAGAGCGACATCGATTGATCTCCTTGTTGTTCGCGTTTGATTCCCAGTTCAAAGGAAAACCCCGCGGCTCGCACCGCGGGGTTTTTGTCTTGATCGTTTCGGCGCGGCTCAGTGCGCCAGGATCGCCAGCAGCAGCAGTGCCACGATGTTGGTGATCTTGATCATCGGATTGACGGCCGGCCCGGCCGTATCCTTGTAGGGATCGCCGACGGTGTCGCCGGTCACCGCGGCCTTGTGGGCATCGGAGCCCTTGCCGCCGTAGTGGCCGTCTTCGATGTACTTCTTGGCGTTGTCCCAGGCGCCACCGCCCGAGGTCATCGAGATCGCGACGAACAGGCCGGTCACGATCACGCCGAGCAGCATCGCACCCACGGCCGAGAACGCCGCCGACTTGCCGTCAGCGCCGCCACCCGCGATCACGTAGATCAGGAAGTACACCACGATCGGCGACAGCACCGGCAGCAGCGACGGAATGATCATTTCCTTGATCGCCGCCTTGGTCAAAAGGTCGACCGCCTTGCCGTAGTCCGGCTTGTCGGTGCCCTGCATGATGCCCGGCTTCTCGCGGAACTGACGCCGCACTTCCTCGACGATCGCGCTCGCCGCACGGCCGACCGCGGTCATGCCCATCGCGCCGAACAGATACGGCAAGAGGCCGCCGAACAGCAGGCCCACCACCACATAGGGGTTGTTGAGCGAGAAGTCCGGATTGACGCCCTTGAAGTAGGCGTGGTTGGCGGAATCCCCAATGAAGAATTTGAGGTCCTGGTTGTAGGCCGCGAACAGCACCAGCGCGCCGAGACCGGCCGAGCCGATCGCGTAGCCCTTGGTGACCGCCTTGGTGGTGTTGCCGACCGCGTCAAGCGCGTCGGTGGCCTTGCGCACTTCCTTCGGCAGGCCGGCCATTTCGGCAATGCCGCCGGCATTGTCGGTAACCGGACCGAACGCGTCGAGCGCCACGATCATGCCGGCCAGCGCCAGCATCGTCGTGGTGGCGATCGCGATGCCGAACAGACCGGCAAGGCTGTAGGTGACGAGGATGCCGGCGATGATCACGATCGCGGGACCCGCGGTCGCTTCCATCGAGATCGCAAGGCCCTGGATCACGTTGGTGCCGTGGCCGGTGACCGACGATGCCGCAATCGACTTCACCGGACGATAATCGGTACCGGTGTAGTATTCGGTGATCCAGATGATCAACCCGGTGACGACGAGGCCGACGATGCCGCATTCGAACAACGCCATGCCGGTATAGTTGACGCCGGCGAGCGGGCCGAAGCCGACCAGCCAGTAGATGGCGCCGGCGACGCCCAGGAGCGACAGGATGCCGGTGGCGATCAGGCCCTTGTAGAGCGCGCCCATGATCGACTGGCTGGCGCCGAGCTTGACGAAGAAAGTGCCGATGATCGAGGTGATGATGCAGATGCCGCCGATCGCGAGCGGAAGCGTCATCATGTTGGTCAACAACGGCGACTTGGCGAAGAAGATCGCGGCGAGAATCATGGTGGCGACCGCGGTCACCGCGTAGGTCTCGAACAGATCCGCTGCCATGCCGGCGCAGTCGCCGACATTGTCACCGACGTTGTCGGCGATGGTGGCCGGGTTGCGCGGATCGTCTTCGGGAATGCCGGCTTCGACCTTGCCGACGAGATCCCCGCCGACGTCGGCGCCCTTGGTGAAGATACCGCCGCCGAGACGGGCGAAGATCGAGATCAGTGAGGCGCCGAAGCCGAGCGCGACCATCGCGTCGACCACCGTGCGGCTGTTCGGGGCAAAGCCCATCAACTGCGTCAGGTACGCGAAGTAGATGGTGACGCCGAGCAGTGCGAGACCCGCAACCAGCATGCCGGTGATGGCACCGGCCTTGAACGCCAGTTCAAGTCCGCCGGCCAGCGACGTCGTCGCGGCCTGTGCGGTGCGCACGTTGGCGCGAACCGACACGTTCATGCCGATGAAGCCGGCAGATCCCGACAGCACCGCGCCGATCAGGAAGCCGACCGCGACCAGCATACCGAGGAAGTAAGCCAGCAGCGCGAAAATCACGATGCCGACCATACCGATCGTGGTGTACTGGCGCTTCAGATAAGCCTGTGCGCCTTCGCGCACCGCCGCTGCAATCTCCTGCATCCGCGGATTGCCGGCGTCCGCTTTCATAACCGATGACGTGGCCCAGATGGCGTAGACGATCGAAAGCGCTCCGCAGAGCACAATCACCCATAATGCTGTCATTGAATTTGCCTCAAACCCTTGCTTGTCACCCCAAACGCCATTCCGCGAGCGCGGTAGCGCATAAAAATGAGGCCTTGCTGCCCGTGGGGGCGGCCTCAATTGGGCGGGACCTTGCCAAAATCACACCCCGCACGCAACGCCGCGAAGGCCCCGGGGAGCGCTTTTCGGGCGATGAGTGCCCGTTTTTGCACGGTATCTAGACATTTCGATTGAGAGCCGGTCGTGCTCCCGGCCCCCCTGCTCAGGCCATCGACCAGAACTGGAAAATCCTCTGAGCGAATCGGCAAGGAATCAGGCGCGCGGACCGGCTGCCGTCGGCGCCGACCGGTCCGACCGCGTCACTTCGTAGGTCGGACCGCGCGGACCGAAGGTTTGACGGACCGCAAAGCCATCGGTCGGTTTCATCTTGCCCAACGGCAGATCCTGCCCCGGCATAATCAGTGTCGCTTCGTCGTTGACGAAGACGATCACGTGCCGGCCGTTCTTCAGGTTGATCTCGGCCCATTGATGCAGCTGTCTGTAATAAGGCTCCTTGCGCCAGGCCGACGGCGCATTCGGGTCGACCTGCACATACATGAAGCCGTTGAGCGGAAAAATCGTGACGACCATTTTGGATCGCTCCGGCTTCCAGGCCGGTGTCATGGTCGCTTCGGTCAGCCACAGGCAAAAGAAGTCACGGCATTGCGCCGGCCGCGTCGGATGAATGGCACAACCGGAACCGGGCGTGCAGTGCTGGCACCATTTGCCCGCTACCTTATCGATTTCGGCGACGTGATAGACCTTGCAGCACAGCGTGCAGGATCCGCATTCACGGCCGGGAACGACCGGGGCGGTTGCCCCGGCCATTTCCGCCGCAACAGGTCCTTCCGATTCAATCGACATCGCTTAATTCAATTCCGAAACGTTTCAGGTTTCAACTCTAATAGCGCCATTCGGATAAGTCACATCGGTGCGCAGGTCAGAAGTGACTATAGGACAGGCGCGGCAGTATGATTTCGTCGCCCTGCCCATTGATGAAGCGCGGCGACGAACCCGCGATGATCTCTCCGATCACGGTGACGGCAACCCGAACCTTCCGCGCCGCCTGCTCGAACGCATCGAAGCGGCCTGGCGCAATCGCACAGAGGATCTCGTAATCATCGCCACCGGCGACGATGGCTTCGATGCCGACTGTGCCGCTCGCAACCAGCGCAGCAGCGGCCGGCGACAATGGGATCCGCGCCGCGTGAATCGTCGCCGACACGCCGGAGGCGCTGCACAGCTTGGCGAGATCGCCGGCGAGACCGTCGGAGACATCCATCGCCGCATGCGCGTAATCGCGAACCGCCGACGCCAGCGCTGTGCGCGGCTGCGGCACCCGGTAACGCCCAATCAGCGTTGCCTTCGCAGCGGTATCGGCGGCGCGCGTCGCCGCCCCCTGCTTGAGCACATCGAGGCCAAGCGCAGCGTCGCCGATGGAGCCCGTCACCACTACGAGATCGCCCGGCTTTGCGCCGTTGCGGCGAACCATCTTGCCCAATGGCACCCGCCCGAACGCGGTGATCGAGATCATCAGCGGCCCCGGTGTCGAGACCGTATCGCCGCCCAGCAGCGGGCAGCCGAACTTCGCCGTATCCTCGCTGAGCGCCTGCGCAAACGCGCTGAGCCAGGCTTCGTCCGCGGTCCGCAGCGCCAGCGTCAGCACGCATCCGGCGGGCGCAGCACCCTTGGCGGCGAGATCGCTGAGGTTAACGCCCAGCGCCTTGCGCGCGACGGTGTCGGGCGGATCGCCGGATAGAAAATGCACGCCCTCGACAATGGCGTCGGTGGTCACCACGATATCGTCGCCGAGCGCCTTGAGGATGGCCGCGTCGTCGCCGAGACCGAACGCACCGGGGTCGGTCGCCAGCGGCTTGAAGTAGCGCGCGATCAGCGAGTCCTCGCCGGACGCGGGTCCTTCGCTAGCCACGGATAAACTCGTCGGCGCGAAACTGCCGGGCGATCTGGTCGAGCACCGCATTCACCATGCCGGTCTCCTCGGCCTCGACGAAGGCATGCGCGACATCGACATATTCCGAGACCACCACCCGCCCCGGCACGTCCTTGCGATGCTCCAGTTCATAGGAACCGGCGCGCAGCACGGCGCGCAAAATGGCGTCGATCCGCTTCAACGGCCAGCCCTTTGACAGCGCGTCGTCGATCAACGGGTCGAGCTTGGCCTGATCGCGCACCACACCGGATACCACATCGCGAAAGAAAGCCGCTTCCGCCGGAAGATAGGTGTCGCCCTCGACTTCGTTGCCGAGCCAGTGGCTCTCGAACTCGGCAAAGATGTCGTTGATGCCGGCACCGCCGATATCCATCTGATAGAGCGCCTGCACCGCCGCGAGCCGCGCGGCGCCGCGGCGATTAGCCTTTTTGTCCAGATTCTTGGGTGCTGGTTTCCTGTTGTCCGCCATGATCAGGCCCGCGCCAGGCGGCGCTTGATCCGCAACATCGCCAAAGCCGCGCGCGCTGCGTCGCCGCCCTTGTTGAGTTCGCTGGCGCGCGCCCGCGCCCAGGCCTGCGCATCGGTGTTCACGGTGATGATGCCGTTGCCGAGCGGAATTTTTCTCGCCACGGCGAGGTCCATCAGCGCGCGCGAAGATTCCATCGAGACGATCTCGAAATGGATGGTATCGCCGCGCACCACGCAGCCCAACGCGATCACGGCATCGTAAGGTTTGCCATGACCCTCGGCGGCATCGAGCGCAATCGCCACCGCCGCTGGAATTTCCAGCGCACCGGGAACGGTGATGATGTCGTGGCTGACACCGGCCGCGTTCAGTTCCGCGATCGCGCCTTCCAGCAGCGCGTCCTGGATGTCGTCGTAGAACCGTGCCTCTACGATCAGCGCCCGCGCGCCGGAAATGTCGGTCTGGTCCTTGAGCGCCGCGCGCCGTGCGTCTGCCATCACTTAATCCAATTTAAACGCGTGACAATTTGCATTGGCGTAAATCGTCAACATTCGCGGGTTTTAGGCGCAGCCAGGGGCTGCGTCTACTTCATTTCCGACAGCCGCGCCGCATAGCGGGCCATCAAATCGACTTCAAGATTGACCTCGCTGCCGGCGCGCCAGCCGCTCAGTGTCGTCACACTGAGCGTGTGCGGAATGATCAACACCGAAAACAGCACGTCGTGCACCGTATTCACCGTCAGCGACACACCATCCAGCGTCACCGAGCCCTTCGCTGCAATGAAACGCGCCAGATCCCGCGTTGTTTTCAGCTCGAACCGCGCCATATCGGGCAGATCGTCGCGCTGGACGATACCAGCGATACCGTCGGCGTGACCGGCCACGATGTGGCCGCCGAGCTCGTCGCCGATCTTCAGCGCGCGCTCCAGATTGAGCCGTGTGCCGACCTGCCAGTGTTTCGCCGTCGTCATGCCAAGCGTTTCGGCTGCGGCGTCGACGTCGAACCAGGTTTTGCCGTTCTCGACGCCCGAAGCCACCACGGTCAGACACACCCCGTTGCAGGCGATCGACGCGCCATCCGCAATGGTCGTGCGATCGTAGCGGCAGGCGATCCGCAGCCGATGCAACTGGCCCTGCGCCGTTGGCGTCAGCGCCGTGATCTCGCCGATGTCGGTGACTATTCCCGTAAACATCAACCTTCCCTACCGTCATGCCCGGGCTTGTCCCGGCCATCTACGTCTTTCTTCTCTTGCGTCCAAGTCTTGCGTCCAAGACGTGGATGCCCGGCACATCTAGCGCGAAGGCGCGCTTCGCGCTTTTGGCCGGGCATCACGAATTGGGCTATGCACGCTCGTAGATCGTAAGTGTGTCTTCGCCGAGGCTTTCGCTAGCACGAACGCGAAACTCCGGCGACCGCGTGATTGTCGTGAGCGAAAATGCGTCCAGCGCAGCGATGCCGCCGGCGCCGATCGCGTGGGGGCCGCGCAGCAGCCAGATTTCGTCGACGAGATCGGCCGCGACAAAGGACGACGCCACTTTGGCGCCCCCCTCCACCATCAGCCGCGTGATACCTTTGCCGGAGAGCGTATGCAGCACGGCCATGAGGTCGAGCCCCGGCGGCGGCGCAATCGCGGTGGCTGTGCGCATCACCTGTGCGCCGGCGGCGCCGAGTTTCATCGCCGCGGGCGCTTCCGAAAGATCTGACGTCATCACCCATAGCGGCGTCTGCCGCGCGGAATGAACCAGTTTGCTGGTGCCCGGCAGGCGCAACGCGCGGTCCAGCACCACCCGCACCGGCGAGCGCGCCTTCATGCCCGGCAGGCGGCAGGTCAACACCGGATCGTCCGCCAGCACGGTACCGATCCCGACCAGAATGGCGTCGCATTGCGCGCGCAACAGATGCACCCGCGCCCGTGCCGCCTCGCCGGTGATCGCGACCGGTTTGCCGCCGGCCGCGCCGATTTTGTCATCCGAAGAGACCGCCAGTTTGAGGATCACGTGCGGGCGCTTGTCGCGGACCCGCCGGAAATGCGCGGCATGATCGCGCGCGGCCTCCGCGGCGCACAGCCCGATATCGACCGTGATGCCGGCGGCACGAAGCCGCGCGTGGCCTTGTCCGGCCACTTCCGGATTGGGGTCCTCGATTGCCGACACCACGCGGGCGACACCGGCGGCGATAATGGCGTCGGCGCAGGGGGGCGATTTGCCGAAATGCGAGCACGGCTCCAGCGTCACATAGAGCGTGGCGCCGCGCGCCGTTTCACCGGCGCGCTGGAGCGCCTCCGGCTCGGCGTGGGGCCGGCCGCCGGGCTGGGTCCAGCCGCGGCCGACAATCACGCCGTCCCTGACCACGACCGCGCCGACCGCGGGGTTGGGCCAGGTCCGGCCCTGCCCGCGCCGCCCCAGCGCTAGCGCCAGTTGCATGAAACGCTGGTCGGCCGCCTTCGACTGTCTGGATTTCTCCGCCATCTGATCTTCCAGAATCCGGAAGATCATTTGCGCAACAAAGCCGGCCGCGGGTCTTCCTCGCCGGAGAGTTCGCCGAGCACGGCCTCAAAGTCCTTTGCCTCGCGAAAATTGCGATAGACCGAGGCGAAGCGCACATAGGCGACGTCGTCGAGCTGGCGCAGATGCTCCATCACGATCTCGCCGATCGCCTCCGATGAAATCTCCGCCTCGCCGCCGCTTTCAAGCTCGCGCACGATCGCCGACACCATCTTCTCGACCCGTTCCGAATCCACCGGGCGCTTGCGCAGACTGATCTGCAGCGAGCGCACCAGCTTGTCGCGATCGAATGGCACCCGGCGGCCGTTGCGCTTGATCACCGTGAGTTCGCGCAGCTGCACGCGCTCGAAGGTGGTAAAGCGGAAATTGCAGGCGATGCACACCCGCCGCCGCCGGATCACGGCGGAATCCTCGGTCGGACGCGAGTCCTTCACCTGCGTATCGAGGCTGTTGCAGCTGGGGCATCGCATCCGGCGTCAACCTTACTGATAGATCGGGAAACGGTCGGTGAGCGCCTTCACCCGTTCCTTGATCGCGGCTTCCACCAGCGGTGCCTGTCCGTCCGACGATTGCGCGATGGCGTTGAGCACTTCGGCGATCAGGCCGCCGACCTGCTGGAATTCGGCAACGCCGAAGCCGCGCGTGGTCGCCGCCGGCGTACCCAGCCGAAGGCCCGAGGTCACGAACGGCTTTTCGGGATCGAACGGAATGCCATTCTTGTTGCAGGTGATTGCCGCGCGCACCAAGGCCTTCTCCGACACATTGCCCTTGAGAGACTTCGGCCGCAGGTCCACCAGCATAAGATGATTGTCGGTGCCGCCGGAAACGATGTCGAAGCCGTAGGCGCGCAACGATTCAGCCAGCGCCCTGGCGTTCTCGACCACGTTCCTGGCGTAGACCTTGAAGTCCGGCCGCAGCGCTTCGGCAAAGGCCACCGCCTTGGCGGCGATCACATGCATCAAGGGACCGCCCTGCAGGCCCGGGAAAATCGCCGAGTTCAGCTTCTTGGCCAGCGCTTCGTCGTTGCTCAGGATCAGACCGCCGCGCGGCCCGCGCAGCGATTTATGCGTCGTCGTGGTGGTGACGTGGGCATGCGGCACCGGCGAGGCATGAACGCCACCGGCGACGAGACCGGCGAAATGCGCCATGTCGACCAAAAGATACGCCCCGACGCTGTCGGCGATCTCGCGAAAGCGCTTGAAATCCCAGGAGCGGGAATAGGCCGAGCCGCCGGCGATGATCAGCTTCGGCTTGACCTGCTCGGCCTGCTTGGCCACCGCGTCCATGTCGATGATCTGGTCTTCGCGCCGCACCGTGTAGTGCGAGGCCTTGAACCATTTGCCGGACATGTTGACGGGCGAGCCGTGGGTGAGATGGCCGCCGGCGGCGAGATCGAGGCCCATGAAGGTGTCGCCCGGCTGCAGCAGCGCCAGAAACACGGCCTGGTTCATCTGGCTGCCCGAGTTGGGCTGGACGTTAGCGAATTGCGCACCGAACAGTTTCTTGGCGCGATCGATCGCCAGATTCTCCACCACGTCGACCCATTCGCAGCCGCCGTAATAGCGGTTGCCCGGATAACCCTCGGCGTATTTGTTGGTGAGCACCGAACCCTGCGCTTCCAGCACCGCGCGGCTGACGATGTTCTCCGAGGCGATCAGCTCGATCTCGTGCCGCTGACGGCCGAGTTCGCCGCGGATCGCAGCCGCGACCTCGGGATCGGCCTCGGTAAGCGGGGTCGCGAAGAACGAGTCGGGCCTGGAGGCCGATTGGGCGCTGGCAGAAGAGCTCATGGAAGAAATATCTCCGCCGCCGCAGCCGGTTACGGGGCTTGCGGACGGTCACGTGTGACGATCAATAGCGGCGCTGGCGAGATACCACATCGGCCCGAAATGGCCAAGCACTTGCGGTAGGCACCCGGTATTTGTGCAAGATATGGTGGGGATGGCGGTATTGCGAGGTTCCGCGCGCCCGTTCGTCCCGGCGGGCCGTCTTTCCGGGGCGATGCGAAGCGTCGAACCCGGAATCTCGAGATTCCCCGATGTGCAACTGCACATCTGAGGTTCACGAGCTTCGCTCGTGCCCCGGAATGACGATTGCAAACCCTATTTCGCAAACCGGTACGCCCCGCCCTTCTCGATGCTGCGGCGAAAGGCCGGCCGCGCGTGCATCCGCGACAGCCAGGCCGCCAGATTCGGGTATGCTCCAAGCTTTTCGAACACTTTCGCCATGTCGCCGACAAAGCTCATCTGGATATCGGCGCCGGTCAGCGATGGACCGATGAAAAACTCGCGGCCTTTCAGCGCGCGATCGACATAGCCCAGATGATTGGCGATCTCGCTGTCGATGCGCGGATGCAGCGGCGCGCCGGCTTCCTTCAACCTGGAGACATAGAGGTTCAGCATCAGCGGCAGCATCGCCGAGCCTTCCGCGTAATGCAGCCACTCGTTATAGGCTTCATATTCGGCGCTATCGGTTGCGGGCATCATGGCGCCCTTGCCGTAGCGTCGAATGATGTAATCGACGATCGCACCGGACTCCGCGATTTTGACATCGCCATCGGTGATGACGGGCGACTTGCCGAGCGGATGAATGTCGTTCAATTCCGGCGGGGCCAGCCGCGTCGTGGCATTGCGCTGATAGCGCTTCATCTCATACGGCGTGCCGAGCTCCTCCAGCAGCCAGAGAATGCGCTGCGAACGGGAGTCGTTGAGATGATGAAGCGTGAGCATGGGGATTCCTTGGTCTTTTCGTTGATCGCGGCATTCACTTTAGACCGTCATTGCGAGCGAAGCGAAGCAATCCAGGAGCCGCAAGGAAAGCCGTCATTCCGGGACACGCATTTTGCGTGGGCCCGGAATCCATAGCCCCTGTGTCGATGTTCAGCGCTGAGCGCTGTCACGGGGCGTATGGATTCCGGGCTCGCGCAAGCGCGCCCCGGAATGACGACGAGGAAATGCCGACACTACAAACACAGTTCTACGTTCTCGCGACACTATGCGCCCGAGTTGTGCCGATCGTTTCGCCCTGAAAAAGAGGGCGCGGCGCGACCCTCAAGTGAGGGCGCGGGGAATGCCGGGTGCCCGTTGCACCCGAGGCCCGTGTGCAAAGGGTAGTAAGCACACGGTAGTCA
>Ga0210406_10003696_pt1 | contig 16640 bp, 15 predicted proteins | sample IncBWC30MmetaG_FD_155454 | JGI IMG/M metagenome (GOLD analysis project Ga0210406, IMG submission 155454) | Forest soil microbial communities from Barre Woods Harvard Forest LTER site, Petersham, Massachusetts, United States - Inc-BW-C-30-M | ecosystem: Environmental > Terrestrial > Soil >... | reverse complement strand
ACCACCAGTATCTGGGCGGTCGCGCCGATACCCATCACGGCGCCGCCGTGTCGATCCGCACGTTGCCGGCGGGGGCCAGATAGCGGGCTACGGCTTCCTTGATGCGCGCGAGGCTGGCTGGCTTGGTGATATAGCCATCACAGCCAGCCAGCGAACCGCGCGCCCGGTCGAAGGGTGAGGACCGGCTGGTCAGCATGACCACCGGCGGCGGTTTTCGCGTGCGGTTGCGCTTGATGGCCTTACAGATCTGATAACCATCGGCACCCGGCAGCACTACATCTAGCAACACGATATCGAATTCGCGTGTGCTCAGCAGTTGCAGCGCCAGCTCGCCGTTGTCGGCCACCTCCACTTCCACGCCCTGGTCACCCAGAACCAGTTGTAGCTGTCGGCGGATGGTGGCGCTGTCGTCCACCACCAGCGCGCGGCCGCTGAACTGCCCGGACCCACGGCGCAGTGGGCCGGCGGCCCGCGCTTGTTCCGGCGCGTCCGTGGCCCGTGCGGGCATCTCCGGGCGTGCCCGCGAAATCGCCGGCTTCGCCTCGCCGAGGCGATCAGACGCACGTGTAGCAATCTGCCTGACCTGCGTGCTTTGGCTGGCGGCGATTTCTTCGAGGGCCTGGATCAGCTCCAGCCCCAGGATCGGACGCCGCAATGTGTAGTCGCCACTGCAGGCGCGCACATCGGGCTGTGCTGACACCGAGATGCCGGCCAGATCGTCGCGTGCCCGCTTCAGGTTCTGCCAGGCCCGCGCAGCGGTGGAGTCGTCGGCATTGACGACGATGACGCAACGGGTTCCCGCCGCGGCCGGGTTATCGCTCAGCGCATACGGCAGTCCTCGCGCCTGTCCTGCTATCAGCACTCTCTGAATTCGCTGCGCTTCGGGTTCCGGAACTCCTAGCAGCGTGATGGTTAGCATGCGCGCGGATCGCGGTAATCAACCGTTACTCGGAAGCCTGATTGCTGCTTGGTCCTCATGGGCTCGTTGCTCCTTCGGCTGTGTTCAATGGTCGGACCCGTCATCTGGCCGTTGCCGCCGCCAGTGAGGTTACTGCCCGGTCCGGTGTGAGCTGTACCCAGCCCGACTGTTTTGCGATCCAGGCAATGCCGTCCAACAAGTCGTCGGCACTCTGGAACCGATCGTCGGGATCTTTGGCCAGCAAGCCATCGATCAGCGATTGCGCAACAGCGAGCGGGGCGGGCAAGCGCGGAATCGGCGCATTGGCGTGGGCCTCCAGCATCGCGGTCACGGTGGTGGCCTTGTACGGCGGGACGCCGGTCAGCATCTGGTAGAAAATGGCGCCGGCACCGTAGAAATCGGAGCGATGATCAGGTTTATCGTGCCGAATCGACTCGGGGCTGACGTAGTAGAGACTGCCGAGTATGGAATTGACCATGGTCAGCCGCAGATTGGCTTCCAGGTCCTTGGCGATGCCGAAGTCGGTGAGTACCAGTGAATAGGGGTCGCGCAGCAGCACGTTGGCGGGTTTCAGATCGCGATGCACGATGCCGCATTCGTGTACCGCCTTCAACGCCAGCGCGATCTGTCGCATGTAGTCCAGCGCCTGTGCCGGGGAGATGCCCTGTCGGATGCGCGACTTGAGGTCGCCGCCGGCGCAGTACTCCATCGCAATGAAGGCCATGTCGACGCTGAAGCCGCGCTCGTGGATGGCGATGACATGCGGGTGCTGAAGGCGCCGGATCAGTTGATACTCCTGCATGAAACGCTGCAGCGCCTGCGGATCAGTGTGTCCACCCAGCCGCATGATCTTGAGCGCCACGGTTTGCGTGTCGCCGGTGCCGCGGGCCAAGTAGACCGACGCAATATTGCCGCGCGCCAGTAGGCGCTGTATGACGTATCCCGAAATCTCAATTTCTTTGTCGGATTCGTTCGCATTGGCCCCCTGCGCCGCCGCTTCCGCCGACGGTGTGGGAACGAATAGTGTGCCGGTGGCATCGCCGCGCACCAGCCCGGGCAGCATGGGCACCCTCGCCGTCTCTCCGGTTGACGGCGCGCCGCTCAGCACGCGCTCGACGCAGCGCACAAAGACATTCGGGGTGACTTCATCCTTGGCGAGGAAGGCAGCGGCACCCGCGCGTTTCGCATCCCGGCGCAGATCGTCGGTGGGGGCGCCGACCAGCATGATGACCGGCGGCGTCTCGGGCTGAGCGCGGATCTCCTTCAGCCATGTCAGACCCAGCTCGGCCGGTATATTCAGGCGCTGTTCCAACAAAATGAGATCGAAGCCCTCCCAATTGAAGTCCGGACCGGGCCGGCCTTTGGCGAAGTCATAGGGCGTGATGATCAGATTGGCCCAGGCGCGCGCGGCACAGTAGCGGACGAAATCGCGAATTTCGCCGCTGGGGTCGATGACCATGAGCTTGCGCGGTTCAATCCGCTCGGAGGCATTCGTGCTGTCGCTGTTCTTGTTCAAGGCGCCCTCGGCTCAATGGTTTAAAATGGCTGGCGCGTGCCCACTGCGCGCCGACGGCGCCGCAAACAGGCGCGGCAGATCCAGGATCGGCACGGGCCCCATCTCGGCATGCTCGAAGCACGCACTGAAAAAGCGCCGATGGGCGTGCAGCGCTGATGGCAGCTCGCAGTCCTGTTCGTCTCTGACCTCGATCTGCTCAGGCACGTGCACCAGCAGCAGCGCGCCGACTCCGGTGCTGGCCTGGGCTCCGGTCGTATTGCCCATCGCCACGATCGCCGCGATGCTGCGCAGGGACCTGAGTCCGGTGGACGTTCCGGCCGCCGCGGCATCGTCGACCTGCAGCAGCAGCTGGCAGTCGAGTGTTGGCACGATGAGGTTTTCCCACACCAGCACACCGGGGACATGCGGCGGCACCAGCGGGATGGCGTGGAGTTGCGGCTCGTCCGGCAGCACGTACAGCAGCTCGCGCGCGCCGATCGCCGCGTGGAGCCCGCCGCCTAGGCGCAGCAGCCAGCCTTGTGCGCGGCCGCTCATACGAGAGTTCCGTCCAGCAACTGTTCGGCGCCACAAATAGCCTCAGCGGCGGCGGCGCTGCCAGCGGCAACGAATTGCGCTAGCGCACCACCGCTGGTACGGCCGACGACCCGGCCCGCCAACAGCGCCAATCCAGCCAGTGGTGTGGCGGCGGATGTCATGCAGGCCGGCATCGGGAAGTCCGTCAACACCTCGCCGGGCAGTGCTTCGACCGTTCCGCAGACCAGGCAAAGCTCACCCTCGGCACCGTCGTCGAGCACCGCGCAGATGCGCTGGTCACTCGGCGGCGCGTCGCAGAGCGAGAACAATTCGTCCAGGCAGTAAACCCTGGCGGAGCAGCCATCGCGCAACTCAATGCTGCCAATGCTGTGCCCATTTCGCTGCTGCGTGTCGACGTCGAGCACCGGTTCGAGCGAGTGCAGGTCTTGCAGCGGCACGACCACCCTGAAGCGCCCGAAGCTGAGCGCCGCGTATTGCGCGGCCTGAAATTGCTGCGCCAGCGCGGTCATGCGTTGCCCAGCAGCATGCGCGTCTGGTCGAGCAGGGCCTCCTCGGCGAAGGGCTTGGTCAGGTAGACATTGACTCCCGCGTCCGCCGCCTGCTGACGGTGCTTGGCGGTCGAACGCGAGGTCACCATGATGACCGGGACCTTGGCCGTAATGGCGCGCGAACGCACATGGGCGGTGAGCTCGATGCCGTTCATGCGCGGCATCTCGAGATCGACAAACATGATGTCGGGCTGATTATTGTCGAGCTGGTCAACCGCGTCCAAGCCGTCGGAAGCGGTCACTACCTTAAAGCCGGAGTCCACCAGCAACTGTGCCAGTGAGCGGCGTGCACTCAGCGAATCATCGACCACCATCGCGACCGGTAGCAACGTCTGTTCGCCGGTCGTGCCGTGGCTGGTGGTGGTGCGCTCGCCGGCAACGCGGACTGGACTGCGTAGCGTCTCGGCCACGTCGATCACCGGCGTGACGCTGCCGTCGCCCAGGATGGTGGCGCCCACGATGCCGCGCAGGCGCGGTATGTAGATCCCGAGTGTCTTGACGACCAGCTCGCGGCTGGCGACCACCGACTCGACCAGCACCGCCACCAGGCCATTCGAGGCGCGCACGATCAGTGCCGAGCGATACAAGGCCAATTGTGCAGCGTATTCCAGCGCCGGGCCAACGCCCAGCACCGCATCGAGTGCCTGCGCCGAATAAATCTGCTCCTTGGACTGGAATACCAGCTCGCTACCGAATTGCCGCAAATCGCCGTCTTCGATATGGACGATCTGCTCAATACCGCGGGTGGTCAGCGCCACCGTCTGCGTGCCCACCTTGACCAGCAGCGCGTGGCTCGAGAGCAGGGTGACGGGCAGGCGCGCTTCCATGACACAGCCGGCGCCGGCTTTCGACTGCATGGTCAGCGAGCCACCCAGTTCAACCACGCGGCTGTAGACCATGTCCAAACCGATGCCGCGCCCCGAAGTCTGAGATACCTGCGCGCGCGTCGTGAAGTTGGGCTGCAGAATGAAATTCTTCAGCGCCTCTTCGCCGGCATCTTCTCCCTCGGCCAGCAGTCCGCGCTTGCGGGCGGTGTTGCGAATCGCCTCATAGTCCAGGCCTCCACCGTCGTCGCGGCAGGAGACGAGAATATTGTTGCCATCGCGCCCGAATTCCAGCATGACCTCGCCGGTAGCGTTCTTACCCCTGGCAATTCGTGTCTCCGGCGGCTCGAAACCGTGATCGATGGAATTTCGCAGCAGATGCATGAGCGGGTCGACTACCCGCGCCAGCACATCGCTGTCCATCAGAGTTTCGCCGCCCGTCAGTCGCAGCTCCATGCGCTTGCCGCTGAGCCGCGACGCCTGCCGGGCGCTGCGATGCAGGCGTGGGAAGATTGACTTGACCGGCACCAGGCGCGTATTGAGCACGCCTTCCTGCGTTTCGCGATTCAGAGTCTCCTGAGTGGTCAACATATCGTCGAGCTGCGCAAGATTGCCTATCACGCCGCGACCCATTTCGCGCGCGTCGAGTGCCGCCTCGATCAGGCGCCGGCTGTAGGTGTGCAGCTCGCTGTACTGATCCATCTCCAGCGGATCGAATTCGCTGGAAGGTTGCTGCGCGCTCGGCGCCGCCGAAAAATCCTCCACATCCACGAGCCGTTCCAATTCACCGCCGAGCAGGCGCAGATGCTCGAACTGGTCTTCCATCGAGCGCGCCTGCTGCTGGGTGCGGCGCACCCCATCGTGCAGCTGACTGGAGAGAATGATCGCCTCGCCAACCATGCGCAGCAGATTGTCGACCAGTTGGGCCGGCACCCGCAGCATGGCGCCACCAGCGTCGCGCTCTACAGCGCTGCCGGCCGCCGCTGCCAGCGACTCTGGCGCGTGTTCGCCTGCGGACGTGGACGTGTGCGCCGCATCGGCTTCGACGAGGGCGGCATCGAATCCCTGGGTTGCCGCCATTCCGTCGTCGCTGGGTGGCCCATCGCGGTCGATCAGATTGGCCCAGTCGAGCACGTTCTGCAGTACCTGGCGCCGATCCGCCGGAGCGGGGCCGGTGCCGGCCAGATATTCCGCCATGCCTTCCAGGCAGTCGGCGGCATTCATCAGCGACTCGGACAGCGTGCGGGTCGGCAGCACCTCGTGGCTCGCGAGTGCCAACAGGACATCTTCGAGATGATGCGTCAGTTCCGCGAGCCCACGCACGCCGACCGTGTTGCCGGCACCCTTGAGCGTATGCGCAACGCGCTGCGCAATATTGACATCTTCGAGTGTGCCGCCTTGAATCATACGCTGGATGGCGGCGGAAAATTCCTCCGTCTGCTGTGGCAATTCCTGCAACAGGCCGTCGAGCAGTTCGGGATTGACATCCTCGGGGATCGCGAGCGAGACGTCTTCGTCGGCGGCGACGGAGGGGCGGGCGGGTCCCTCGGCTTCCAGTATCGAGAAATCGGGGGCGGCGAGCAGTGCTTCGGCTTCTGCCAAGGCCGGTCCGTCGAGCGGCACGCGATGCCGGGGATCGGCAGCGAAGTCCACGAGGCCGGTAATCGACCGAAGGTCGAGCGGGTCCGCAAGATAAGCGCGTACCGCGGGTACGAACTGTGTCCACATCTCCGGCTGCAGCGCCGCCATGTCGCTGCTCTGCACTTGCAGCGCTGCGATGTTGGCACCGGCGTTGGCGCAGATGCGCCCGAGACCGGCCATGCCGACCGAATCGGCGGCGGCGCCCAGACGTGCGAGAATACTGAGCGTGTTGGCGAAGGCCTCGTCGATGACTTCGAACTCGATGTCGGGCGTGCCCGCCACGCCCATCAGCATGGCGATGGCGATATCGACCTCAGGCAGCTCGCTGACGATGACACTGAGCAATTCATAAGCGGTCGGCGACAACTGCCGCTCGGCCGGTGGTGCGGCCGCCATCAGCGGCGGCGCGTCGGCAATGGGCTGACTGGCCGCAAACAGATCGGCGCCGCCGTCCAACGCCGGGTCATCGTCTGCAATGACTTTGTCGCTGCGGTCGACGACAGTCGCGACGTCGAGCAACCCGGGCGTGGTACCGTTGTGGTCGGACAGCTCGGCAAAGGCTGCGCTGAGCCCCTGTGCGTCGTCGTCGTCGAGCTGCAGGTTCCAGCACGGCTCGCGCAGATGCACGATCAGTGCGGTGGCCGTGGCCGCCAAATCGCGCTGGCGAAGATATAGACCGACCAGATCGGGCCAGACGTTGATTGCCTTGAGCATCTCCACATTGAGATCTGCTCCCGACAGCAGCGATTCGAGCGCGCGGCGATACAACAGGCAGACGTCTAGTAATGCCAGAAGTCCTTGATCGCCCGCGACCTCGGCGACGCGATCCACGCCCGCCGCGTACTGCGCAAGGGTTGCGGATTGCGCGCCTGGCGCCGCGTCCGGCGCCAGGCGCGCTGCGGCGGCATCAAGTTCCGCGAGAACAATGCGGAACTCGTGCTCACCGCCGATCTGTCCGGACTCAACCATTGGCAGCCCGGCTCTTGGCCGTGCCCTTGACCGGCGCCGCGGCCCGCGCCGTCGGTACGACTTCCTCGCGCTTCGGCAGGGTGAACACGCTCACCGAGGCCAGCAGCTCATCGGAATATTCCACCAGCAAGTCGGTATGACCGCGCTGGCTCTCGAGCTGGTCGTGCGTCTCGGTCGAACTCACGACGATGCCCGCCGCCTGTTCGCGCAGCGACTCGGTGACCTTGGACTGGGCCAGCGACTGGCTCGCGATCTGCTGCACCAACTCCACCAGCTCGGCCGTCGTGTCGCGCGTGGTCTTCATCTCGCTGCCGGCGCGCTCGGCCAGCGCGGTGCCACTGACCACCTTGGTGATGGCGTCGTTCATCGTCACTACCGTATCGGCCGTCTCGACCTGAATGTTGCTGACCAGCGTGCCGATCTTCAAGGTGGCGTCGCGCGCGTTTTCCGCAAGGCGCTGCACTTCGTTGGCCACCACCGCGAAGCCGCGACCGGCTTCGCCGGCCGAGGCGGCGTGCATCGACGCGTTGAGCGCCAGAATATGCGTTCGTTCGGCGATGCTGTTGATCAGACTGACGACGCCGGAGATTTCCTGCGAGCGTTCGCCCAGGCGCTTGATGCGCTTTTCCGTTTCGCGGATGGTTTCGCGAATCGAGTTGATGCCCTCTACCGTGTTAAGCACCGTGACCTGGGCGGTTTCGGTCGTGCCGATCGCCTTGCGCGCAGCCTCGTTGCATTGCCGGGCAAGTTCCGCGACCTGCAGCATGCTGGCCGAAGCCTGTTCGAGCTGGCCGGCGGATTTTTCCACCGCGATGCGCTCGGCGCCGGCCAATGACATTACGCTGGCGGCCTGAGCCTTCACTTCCTGCGCCGACAGCGCCACCTGATTGGCCACGCTCACGACCTGTCCCAACACCTTGGCGGTCTCGTCGGCCATGGCGTTCATGGCGTCCGACACGGCCCCGGTCACGTCTTCGGCCACTGGTACGCGGACGGTCAGGTCTCTCTGCGACAGCGCGGCTGCGGCCTGCAAGAGGGCGACAATGGAGTTATTGAGCTGCTCATTCTCACGCATTAACTTCGTAGCCTGCGCCACACGCTCATCCATCATTTCATTAAACGCGCGGGCGACATCGCCTAGTTCATCTTTGGACTGATAATTGACACGGGCTTGCGTGTCTCCGCCCGCCAACTTCGCGATGGTAGTACCGATTTCGGTAAGCGGCGACAGCACGCGCTGAGAAGTGCGGGTGATAAATCGTGAGGCGAATAGTGAGATGATGCCGCCGATGAGCAGCAATAGCACAATACCTGCTGTCGCGGAACGCACCAGAGTGTCGTGCCCGGATTTGGCGAGACTGAATCCCAACGCGGACAATTCGTCGGTCAGCGGCTCCGTTTTGTGCGCCGCATTCCGCATCGCCTCGGTGGTGCCAATCATCGCCTTGGAGGTTGCGGCCAACTCACCAAAGGCTTTTGCGTATTCGGCCATTTCGACTGCTACGCCGGCCGCACCTGGAAGCGCGCGGAACTTCTGGTACTCTTCGTTCCATTTATTGAGATATCCATCCGCTGCTTCCAGTGTTTCGCCGCGCAACATGAAGTCCTTCTCATGCCGCCGCAGCTGCAGAACGCTCACCAAAATGGGGAGACTGTTGGATTTGCCGACTTCGTTCTCCGCTTTATGAGCGGCGCCTCGCAGGACGGCCTGCAGCCCCAGGTTCTCATTCAAACCGATCTTTGTCTTCTCGGCGACGAGCGTTCGGAATTTCGCCTCGTAGTCCGCGACTGCGGCGTCCATCAGGCCCACTTTGTCTGCGCTCGCCGGGTCCGGAGCGAGTGTGCTTGCGGCGGCAAGGTGGGAGTTAAGTACAGGCACCCGAGCAGCATGCTGCTCCGAGTATTGCGGATCATTACGCAACAAGAAGTCCTTTTCATGGCGGCGCAATTGCAGAATGTCGCTGTTCGCGTTAAGGATGGCGGTCGCGAAGTTCTGGGATCGCTCTTGTGTGACCCAGAATTTCCATTCAAGTAGTGAGATGATGGCCGTTACCGCGACCAGCGCAGCAAATCCAGATATAGAAACCGTCACGGTGTTGCGCATCCGCTGCGCAATGGACGTATTATTGAGCCTACCAGCTTTCATGATGATCGTTCTCCTGATTAAACCTGTAAATCGCCCATGACCAGGCAAGCGCGTGCCCGGCGCGCCGCGCTCTCGCTGCTGGCGCGAGTCGCCATATGCATGTGGGCGGAATCGGCGCGCGTCATGCCGTCATACGCTGCGCGAGGGAGGCAAGGAGCTGCCGATGGTCGAACTCCAGCCATACTTCTTGACTCTGTTTGTAGGCGCGCGGCACATAGGGCCGGAGCGCAGCAGGCAGCGGGGGCAGATCGGGCAGTGCCTCGAGTGCATTGAGTGCGAGCGGATAGCCGTCAGTGATAAGCGCGGCGGTGTATTCGCCGCGATCGAGCACCAGCCCGGTTGGAGCGCCGGTGTTGGCCCGCGCCGGTAATTCGAACAGCAGGCGTAAATCGAACACAGGCACTAGGCCCCCGCGCAGATTCATGACACCCATCAGCCAGTCGGGCGTGCCGGGAATGCGCGAGGCTTTGGGCACCGGCACCATCTCGCACTGCGCGCGCCGGTCCAGCAGCAGCAAGCCCAGATCGCCGATGCGGAAGCCGTAGCGCTTTTCCACGGTCTCGACATGCCCCTGATCCAGGAATTTGCGCGAGGGCGTCGCGCGCTCGAGCGCTGCCGCGGGTTTCAGTGACATAGGTTCAGAATCCCCTCTAAAGCGAGCTGCTCGAAGAAGCGTTTGCCTGATGCATTGTCGCCATCGAGGATGTAATAGTCGGTCGGCATTTTGAGTTCTGTCTCATCACGGTGGCGGTGTTAGCCTGCCCGATCAGGCGCTTTTCTTGATCTGCTCGACGATCTCGTCCGGTGTGTAAGGCTTCGCCACCAGGTCCTTGCCGCCCTGCATTTGCGCCCAAATTTTGTCGGCCTTCTGGCCCTTGCTGCTGACGAACACCACCGGAATGCTCTTGGTGTCTGGATCGTTCTGCAACGCGCGACATGTCGCGTAACCGTCCATGTCCGGCATCACGATGTCGAGGAAAATGAGATCGGGCTTTTCCGCCTTGGCTTTGGCAAGGGCTTCCTTGCCGCCTGTGCAAGCGATAACGACGCAGCCCGTCGCTGATATAATGCGTTCGAGGTTTTGACGGTCGGGGGCGGAGTCGTCGCAGACCAGAATTTTCTTGATGGCCATGAGTGTTGCGTCCTTAAATGTTGGGGTGCTTCGGCGGTGATTCTTCAGGCGCTTTTCTTGATCTGCTCGACGATCTCCTCCGAGGAATAGGGCTTGGATACCAAGTCCTTGCCGCCCTGCATCTGCGCCCAGACCCTGTCGGCCTTTTGGCCCTTGCTGGTCACGAACACCACCGGAATGTTCTTGGTGTCGGGATCATTCTGCAACGCGCGGCAAGTGGCGTAGCCGTCCATCTCCGGCATGATGATGTCCAGAAAGATCAGGTCGGGCTTCTCCGTCTTGGCCTTGGTCAGCGCGTCCTTGCCGTTGACCGCTGAAATGACCATGCAGCCGGTGCCTGACACGATGCGCTCAAGATTCTGGCGATCGGAAGAGGAATCGTCGCAAACGAGTATTTTCTTGATGGACATGCAATGCTCCTGCTGAATGAACTAAAATTATGCGGCTGCCGGCCGGCGAATGAAGGTCGCCACCAGCTCTTCGAACACGGATTGCTTGACCGGCTTGATCAGGTAGGTGTCGCAGCCCGCCAGCTTCCCCTTCACGCGATCGGCAGGCGAGGAATTGCCGGTGAGCATGATCACCGGCGTGCGCTGCTGCAGCGGATGCTTCTTGATGCGCCGGCAGATTTCATACCCGTCCTTACCCGGCAGGATCACGTCGAGGAAAACGATTGAATATGGGCGTTTGGCGATGTAATCCAATCCCTCTTCGCCGGTTTCCGCCAAATCGACATGCGTGGCGAGCGACTTCAGCGCACTGTGCATCTGAATGCGCACGGGGAGACTGTCGTCGATGACCAGAGCGACAACATCTTCGGAGCCGGCACCGGCGGCGGCTGGAGTAGCCGGCGTGGTGGTTGCGCGCGGCGGTGCAGAAACAGCCGGTGCCGGCAGTGGAGCATTCGCCGAACTCTGTTTGGAAGCAGTCGCCGCTGGCGGCGGTTGATTGCCGTGCACCACCGGCGCGTCTTCTGGATCGAAAACCGATAGCGGCACGAAGCCGTGCGACTCCGTAACCACCTGCTCGAACAACTGGAACAGCCGCGTCGCCACGACGGGGCGATGCAGCACGTACTTGCCCACGCCCGGTACGGGCCCGCGGCTGAGGAATACCGGGGTCATGAACAGCGCGTGCTTGCCGTTTGCCTCCAGGTACCGTTGCCAATGTTGCAGGGACTCAGCGCGATCCAAGTTGATCACAACGATATGCGGACAGATGCCGGGCGCCGGCGTGTAGGTGCGGAAGGCCGGCACGCGGTGCGCAGAGATTGCGAGCACATTGCGCAGCACGCGGCGTTCGCGGTCCTCGAAGCCAATGGTGGCGACGGTGTAGCTATGCGGTTCGCTCATGTTCCAGCCCTGCGACGCAGGCGCACTGCGCTCATGCGTTCACGTTGAGTGTCTAAAATGACAAGAAGGCAACGGTGGCGGGCAAGGTCAGGGCCCGGATTCTGCACTCACCGCAGGGGCTGGGAGGTGAGGATTCTGCGGAGCTCGTGCTCCACCCGAACGCGCGCTGAACAATGTCTGGGTTCAGCGCGTCGATCGAGCGGCGGCAACCTTAACGTGAGCGCGTGCCTGCCCTATGTGATATTTTTCACGATACACTTTCGTATCTTGTGACTAGAGTCAAGATTTCAGCAAGACCTTTCAAATTCTCGGCAAGTCTGCCGGCGTGAGTTTTCGAGATTATTTTTTCATCGAACGGATGATTTCGACTATTGAGGCTGGTCAGCAGAGAAACTGGAGGCAACTCGGCTGGGAAGATCATGCGTGGGCCGCTGCGGCGCTCGTCGATATGCGCGTGGCCGCGTTAGAATAAAATTCCCATATCTGTTTAACCGTTGCCCTGACTCTTCTTTCCATAACGCTGCCGCCCGGCAGGGCATCCTGTAAGGAGCGCAGCATGCTAATGGACTATTTCAAATCCCCACTGAATTCTTTTGCCGTAGCGCACCCCCACCTTTGGGGTGCTCTCCGTCTAGGGGATCTTGTCGGCGACCGGTAGTACGGTAAGCTGCTGGCTGTCGGCGCCAGTGACCACTGTCTGGGCCAGATCCGCCAGTTTGATGCGTCTGCGGCGCGCCTCGGCGCGCAGGGTTTCAAAGGCATGCTGGGAGGAGAGACGGTAACGTTCCATCACCAGACCAATTGCGATGCTCACCACGCGCGCCAGGTCGAGCCCGCGCTGCGCCTGTATGCGGCCTTCCTGTGCCTCACGAAATTCCGCCGCGCGCGCAAGCGTGCACTGCAAGTTCCTTAGCAGCCGCTTCGGGTTGACGGGCTTGTCGATAAAGCCAAAGGCACGGGCGGCGACGGCCTCGTCGATGAAATTATGATTGGCGCATTTCGACGTATACAGGATGGGCACCATAGACGCGGGGGGAAACGCGGCGGCCACGGTGTCGTATCCGTCCGCCAAGTCCATGCTAATAATCGCGGCGTCAAAGGTCCTGGTTCGGACGAGTTCAATAGCTTCGGCTACAGTTCCGACAATGCAGCATTCGTACGACGCATCGCGCAGTGCGCCCGCCAGAGTCACCTGGACGCTAGGGTCGTCATCCACTAACAGGATGCACTTCTTCTCACTGCTTTGTTTCATCAAGTGTCTGTCCCACGCGTAACAAGCGCGGCGAGCGCCGCAGCGAGGCCGGTGCGTGTTCCGGTTCGATCCACAAGCATGGCCTGGAAGCACGCGGCTGTCTGCGGAGGACAGCAGTGATAGCCTTGCCATTGGTCGCATTCCAGCCGGGTTACGAACTCGAGCTGCTCTGCCGATTCAATTCCTTCCGCGACGACCCGCAGGCCGACGCTGCGTGCGAGCGACACGATCGCACGGACGATCGACTCATCGGTGCGGCTGATCGTCACATCCCTGATGAAGCTGCGGTCGATTTTCAGCTTGTCGATCGGAAACCGCCGCAGGTAGCTCAAACTTGAATAGCCGGTGCCGAAATCATCGAGTGCGACACTGACGCCCATCTTGCGCAATTGTTTCAACACTCCGGCGGACTCCTCCGCAATGAAGAGAAGCGCGCATGCTTGACTCGACGCAGCAACGGCAAACGGCAGGACGAACCAAGACAACCCGACGCTCGGCCGCTCGGGCAGCCAGAGCGACAGTACCTGGATGAAGTTCGTGGTCCATAGGCCGAATCCCAACGCGAATGAGCTCAGTATCACGACGCACGCGCAGTGGCGAGCGCTGACCGTGGAGACTCGCAGTGCGAGGGTGAGAGTCGTGTGCGATAGAAGTATCGCTATGACCGCAGCCAGTGCCATTGCCCAGGCGTCGGTGGTGAGGACAGTCATTAATCGAGCCTTGTAACTCTCCCAATTGAGCCCGACAAAGTAGCGCACCGGCGGCTTGCGCGACATCGGGATTATTGGGTATCGGCGCTGGGAAAGACCTGTAGGCCCGAGGGCGGCCTGCTGTCGCGTAGCGCAACACGATCAAGGTTCGATGATTCTATTCCGAATCGCGTATCGGACGAGCTCTGGAAGCGACGCGAATCCCATCTTGCGCATTATGTTGCTTCGATGCGTCTCCGCCGTATTCACGCAGATCATCGGGCACGTCGACAGCGCTGTGGGAGCGCTGGAGGGAATTCCAGACGCTCATCATATGGGACGAAACGTTACGCGAGCCGGGAGTGAAGGGGAGTAAGTGCTCGGATCCAGAGCCTTTCCGTAGAACCACAGGAGAGAGCCCAGGCACAGTCTTCGCCGGACGGAGGCTCGAGCGCTTCACACCAGGCTCGTCAAACCGGCCAGACGCGACCCCTGGCGCGAACATCTTGAATTAGCGAGATCAGAGCGCGCAATCCGGCAGGTTGGTATCGGCGGCTCGGATAGTAGAGACAGAGCCCCGCGGATGACGGGATGAAGCGACTCAAGACGCGGCGAAGCTTCCCCTCACGGACGCTCTTGTCGATCCACCAATCGGCTAGGTAAGCCAGGCCAGTACCGGCGAGCGCTGCCTCCAGCATCAAGCTCGCATCGTCAAGGGTGAGCTGTCCCGGTACATCAAGCGTGATAACCCGGCCATCCTGCTCGAACTCCCAACGGTACATGCCACCGCTGGGCATCCTCGCACGGATACAGGTATGGCGCAGGAGATCTTGGGGCGTCTTAGGCGCGGCTCTGCTCTTGAAATAGGCGGGCGAGCCGACCACAGCAGATGCCTGTTTCGGCTCCAGATGAACGGCAATCATATCTGCGGGCACCGTGTCTCCCGGTCTGACGCCTGCATCGAAGCCCTCGGCCACAATGTCGATCGGGCGATCCTCCGTTACGAGGTCTACCTGCATGTCGGGATAGAGGCGCACGAACTCCAAGATGATTCGCGAGAGAATGCGCCGAGCTGCTCCAATGGAACTGTTAATTCTTAGTGAGCCGACGGGTTTGTCGCGATGGGTGTTGACGGTCTCCACCGCATGATTGATCGCGCCCACGGCCGGCTCGACTTCGATTAGAAATTGCTCGCCCGCATTGGTCAGGGAAACGCTGCGCGTCGTTCGGTTGAACAGCCGCACGCGTAACCTGGCTTCGAGCCCTGCAATCGTCTGGCTAAGAACAGTGGGGGAGACGCCGAGATCGGAAGACGCGGCGCGGAAACTTCGTCGCCTGGCAACCGCCATCGCCGCTTCAAGCTCCACGATCCCGATCTTGCGCATTATCCAATTTCCTGCATCACTTCATGAAGGATTATATAGGTATTCCGGACGTTTTGGAGCCCATAATCTGACGTAGTACTAACGGCGCGCGAGAACTTAAGATGCAAGAAATCAGTCACGTCTACATTGACGGCCGGTTCGTCAAACCGCACGGAACGGAGCTATTTGATCTGCACAACCCGGCGACCGGGGAGGTATTCGGTCGTGTCAGGCTCGGGGACGTTGAGGATGTGCGCGCGGCGATAGCTGCGGCGAAGCGCGCTTTTCCCTCCTGGTCGCGCAGTAGGAAAGGCGAACGGATCGCGCTTCTGCATCGTCTTTACGAGGTGATGGACGCCCGAAAGGATGCTTTGCTGGATGCGATCATTCTGGAGTACGGCGCGCCAATCTCCCGAGCGACCTGGATGGCCGCTCACGCAGCGAACAGTTTTATGGAGGCCGCGCGCACCTTGGAGGAATTCGATCTGAGGCGGCGAATCGGCACGGCGGAGGTCATCATGGAGCCCGTTGGCGTGGTCGGACTCATCACGCCGTGGAACAGCAATGCAGGCTTCATCTGCAACAAGCTTGCCTACGCGCTGGCCGCTGGATGCACCGCAGTCATAAAGCCCAGCGAAATGAGCGCGGCTCAAACTCAGGTCGTGCTCGAAGCGCTCCACGAGGCGGGCGCCCCTCCCGGCCTGTTTAACATCGTCAATGGACGGGGCGACGTCGTGGGCGCGGAGATCACCGCGAACCCTGACATCTCGAAGATCTCCTTCACGGGCTCCACGACGGTCGGTAAGGCGATCCTGCGCGGCGCCGCCGAGACGCTGAAGCGAGTAACCCTGGAACTCGGCGGCAAGTCGCCCACGGTGATTCTTGATGACGCCGATTTCGCCAAGGCGATTCCCCTGGCGCTGGAGGCGGGTTACGCGAACAGCGGCCAGGCTTGTATCGCCGGCACCCGCATCCTCGTCCCCGCGTCGCGGTTGGACGAGGCTATTGCTCAGACCAAGACCGCCTTCAGAAAAGTCAAGGCGGGCGCCTCACGTGACGCGGACACGACGATCGGGCCTATGGTCAGTCAGACTCAGTACGAGCGGGTTCAGCGCTACATCCGGCTCGGCATCGAGGCGGGCGCCACCGTTGTCGCTGGCGGCGAAGGCCATCCCGACGGTCTCGGCGGCTATTTCGTGAAGCCGACCGTTTTCGCAAACGTCACCAATGATATGACGATCGCCAGGGAAGAGATTTTCGGCCCCGTGCTGTGCATACTGACCTATGAGGATGAGGCGGAGGCGATCTCGATCGCCAACGACACGCCCTATGGGTTGCAGGCTTATGTGATCTCCTCCAACCCGGATCGCGCCTCGGCGGTTGCGAACCAACTCGAGGCCGGGCGTGTCGTCATCAACGGCGCGCCGCACGATCCAGCGGCGCCTTTCGGCGGATTCAAGCAGTCGGGCATTGGCCGCGAATACGGCGTTTTCGGGCTCCAGGCCTACCTCGAGCCGAAGGCCATCCTCGGCACCATCCGGTCCGTCAATTGAATCTGCGTCTGGATAGGATCATGAGCGATCTGACCGACCGGGGCCTGAAACTATTCTCCGAAATGCGCGGTGCAGAACGCGCTGCGGAAATGTGCGACGCAATCAGCGGCGGCGGCTTTGGTTCGGCGATGATGGCCTTGGCGGTCGATTTTGTGTTCGGAAGCATTTGGACCCGCCCGGGCCTCGAGAGGAAACAGCGAA
>Ga0210406_10003695_pt1 | contig 16641 bp, 16 predicted proteins | sample IncBWC30MmetaG_FD_155454 | JGI IMG/M metagenome (GOLD analysis project Ga0210406, IMG submission 155454) | Forest soil microbial communities from Barre Woods Harvard Forest LTER site, Petersham, Massachusetts, United States - Inc-BW-C-30-M | ecosystem: Environmental > Terrestrial > Soil >... | reverse complement strand
CCCCCTTGTTGAAGGAATCGACCCACTTATGAACGACCGCCATCGCGTCAGTCTTGTCCGAAGCGCTCGCCGCTGCGGAGGCAAATAATGCCACGGCTATTATAGCAGCTGATTTTTTCATGATCCTTCCTTCCCTTGAGTTGTTATTGCCCCTTTGCCGCTGTCTGCAAGCATCGAGTCTTTCAGCCAGCCTACGCATCTTGCGCGTGTGCAGTTCGGATCGCCAGCCCGAAACCGAGTGCGCTTGCGTCTGCCGACCACGGTCCGCCAAACCCGGCTAGTGCGCGTTATTTTGCGTAACGAGAAAAATTATGGACTGCCTCATCAAAGTTGAGGAGGCCGCGTCGGGCAATATCCGTTAGCGTTCCACGAGGCCCCAGCGTCAGTGGGGCGAACGCATCGCACAGTGATGCCGTCGCATTTGAATCTTGAGGAGCTAAAGCCTATGTCCGACCAGATCTTTGCCTTGTTCTTGACGCTTGGATTTCTTATATTGATGGTCGCGTGGGTGCCGTTTCTTGATTTTCTGCAACACGTTGTTCGCCAATCCCGTGAAGGGTCTATCGCCAATTCGTCCAGAGTCCAATCGGGTGGATAGTTGCCGCGCTGCTTAGATTAGCGTTAACAAAAGGAGCTGTTCATGCGCACTCTCGACACTCCCTTATTCGCAGCACTCGCTCTGTCGATGGCCCCAGCAGTCCTGATCGTCGGTTGTTCGTCGTTTGAAACGAGCAGCCAATACACCCATGCCGCTGCACGAGGCGAGGCGCTCATTCTGCAAGAATCCGATGGCGAGCGCCGGCTCCATCGACCCCCGCCGGGCGCGCTGTCCAACCTCACGGCGCCGTTCATCCTGAAGGTCGACCGGAGTAATGGCGGAGCGCCTGAGTTCGTCATGCTTACCGAGGACATCCCGCCTGGGCAGGCGATCTCACCCCACCGACATCCACACTCCGATGAGATCATCTGGGCCTTGGACAGGAACACGTTGGAAGACCGGATGACCATTCTCGATCCCGGGGCACTGGCACATCCCTGGGTTATGACGCTCATTTACCATCACGTCGCGAACATGCCGCATATTGTGGACCGCGATTGCGCAGAAAACGATCGCAATCCCATCGTGGACGGTAAGATCAGCATCGCGCCGCCCAAGCCATGAACCCTGCATCAGTTCAGCTGATTCCGTTGCACTCCCGGCAAAACGCCGGAAGGATGGTTTCTCTCGCGCGCCGGTCGGTAGGCGCGATGCTCGCCTTTGGGTGGTCACTTGCACTCCCGGCGCACGGGACCACGCCATTCACACAGTCGTGCCCGGTAGCTGTCTATCCAAGCGCAAATTGGAAAGCGGTCGACCCAGCAGGAGCAGGTTGGTCGCGCGAGAAACTGAACGCGGCGCGAGATTATTCGGCCTCCATCCATTCGTCCTCCGTAATGATATTGGAGCACGGAGTTGTCATCGACGAGTGGGGAGATGTTGCCAAGAAGATAAGCTCCTACTCAGTGCGCAAGAGTCTCATCAGTGCGTTGTATGGCATATACAGCGCGGAGGGAGTAATTGACATCAATCAGACTCTGCAAGAACTCCGAATCGACGACGCACCCGACCCCCTCACAGCGCAGGAGAAGCAGGCTCGAGTTTTAGATCTCCTGCGGGCTCGGTCTGGTGTATACCATCTCGTGGATTTCGAGACTGCGTACATGAACAAGATGCGCCCGAAGCGCGACAGCCACGCGCCTGGGACGTACTGGTATTACAACAACTGGGACTTTAACGCTCTCGGAACGATCTTCGAGGCGAAGACCGGGATGCCGATTAGCGAAGCGTTCTATAAGCGCATCGCCAAGCCTATCGGCATGCAAGATTTCGGCGTCGCCGACTTCTATTATATCGGCGGCCCGATTTCGCAGCATCGTGCGTACCATTTTGAGATCACGGCGCGGGATCTTGCGCGGTTCGGTCTGCTGTACTTGCGACTCGGCTGCTGGGATGGAAGGCAGATCGTCCCGCGTTCATGGGTGGAGAAGAGCAGTCATGCCGAGGAGATGGTCCAGGCCTTTGGCGAAGACGCAGGTGGCTATGAGTATCTCTGGTGGGTGGAGTACAACGGGGTCCATTTCCCAGGTGTCACTGTGCCGTCCGGAACGTACTCAGCACGCGGGGCAGGCGGCCATTACCTAGTGGTCATACCAGCTCTCGATTTGGTAGTCGTTCACCGCTTTGACAATGATCCACCACGGCGAGATTCCGCAACGGTGACCGAATGGGCGGATCACGGCATTAAGAAGACAGAGTTCGGCCATCTGCTGAAACTCATTCTAGAGTCCAAGCCCCACTAGCATTGTCCGATTCGATTCCCATCGCCCGCTCCACCTCGCTCATTTTATTGAAATTCGATAAATAGCTTGTCGAATATCAATAAATATGATATTGTTTATCAATATCAGGTTGTGGAGTGCTCAATCGATGCTCCGTCCTTCATCTACCGCGCTTCCGATCGCCTACGTCGGCCTGCGCGCCCTGATCGTCTTGAACTGGATCTACGGCGCAATTGTCCTTGCGATCCTCGTGGGGATGTTTGCAGCCGAACAATGGACGATGACAGCTCTCGGCGTTCCACCATCGCCGCAATCCGGTCCGCTGATCATGGGCATGCGCGCGATTGCAGCGCTCGGACTCGTTGCCGTCCCGCTGAATCTCGCCGTGCTCAAGCGGCTGGTGGCGATGGTGCAAACGGTTCGCACCGGCGATCCCTTCGTCGCCGCGAATGCATTCCGCCTGCAGGCGATCGCTTGGATTCTGCTCGGACAGCAGGTGCTCAGCCTCGTCATCGGGCTTATCGGCAAATCCGTTTCGACGCCCGGACATCCGCTTCATCTCGATGCCGGCTTCTCGCCCAGCGGCTGGCTGGCGGTCATCCTGACCTTCGTCCTCGCGCGCGTCTTCGCCGAAGGCGCGCTGATGCGTGAAGACCTCGAAGGGACGGTGTGACATGGCGATCGCCGTAAAGCTCGACGAGCTGCTCCACGAGCGGCGAATGACCCTGACCGAGCTGGCCGAGCGCATCGACATCACGCTTGCCAACCTCTCAATCCTCAAAACCGGCAAGGCCCGCGCTATCCGCTTTTCGACGCTTGAAGCGATCTGCCGTGCACTCGGCTGCCAACCCGGTGACATTCTGGAATTCGTCCCGGAGTCCATCTCTGGCTCCGAACAACTTCGCAAAGCTTCCTAGCAAAGGAGTTCACCATGATCGCGACTATTCACGACGCTGCTACGAACGAAACCCAGCAGGCGAACGTCGGCCAAGAGGTTTCGCTTGCCCGCATCTATGTTCTGCGCGCGACCTATCTGCTGCTCGTGATTGGGCTCGGCGGGATGATCGTGCCCGAGGTGGTCAGCCACCCGGTGATCAGCCGGGGTGTCATCCCGAGCCTGCTCGGCGCCGTGTGGATGCTGGCGTTCGTCGGCCTCAAATACCCCCTCGAGATGCTTCCGCTACTAATGTTCGAGTTCGCGTGGAAGTCCATCTGGATGTTGGCTTACGGCTTGCCGCAATGGTACGCCGGTCAATTGCCAGCGACCTTTGCCGAGGATTCCTTCAACATCGGCGTTGGCGTCATCCTTATGCCGCTCGTGATCCCATGGGGCTACGTTTACCGTCATTACGTAAAGCAGTCAGGCGCACGCTGGCGCTGACATCCTTTACTCCCTACATAGCCTTACGCGGCCCCACATACCGCGAAAATTCGCACGCTGATCATAGCGGACGTGACTGTGTGCGCCATCGCACGGAATGTGCACCCATGACGTAGATCGTCACGAAAACGGAGAATTGGCTAACGCTTTCTCGCTTTGCGAGCCGTTACAGTCCCCGCCCATGAAGCAGAGGGCAGGACCCTGGGTCCACCGACGGCTGGCGGCGGCAGGTTTGGGCTGCTTGTTCGCATTTGCCTATCCGGTTGTGCCAGAGGCGGCTGAACAGTCCACCGACATCGATCTGGTGCGGCTGCAGGCCAGTTACGACAACGGACCGCTGCGGGTTCATGACACGGCGCTGGAATCCCACCTTGCGCAAATCGTCAAGCGGCTTGCCGATGCGAATCCGGAGTTCGGCGCGCTGGCGGTGAGCGTCCACGTTCTTCGCGAGTCGCTACCCTATGCCTTCGTGCTCGACAGTGGGGCCACATACGTTTCCACGGGGTTGATCGCGCGTCTCGGGAATGAGGCCCAGCTCGCGGGACTCATCACCGCCCAGGTCGCCGCGGTTGAGCGCCACGATGAACAGACCCTGCATCGGGCGATGCGGGACCGGTTCACCGCGCAGTTCATCCCCAGCGTCGTCGTGATCACGGCGACGCTGGGCCTGGGAGCAGTGCCTCTTGCCAGCGCCGCCGAGCGAAAGGAAGCTGCACATCGCAGAGAGTTGCAGGCGGCCTCGGATGCGGTGGCCCTCGGTTGGGTGCAGCGTGCCGGGTACGATCCGCGGCAAGTACCTGCAGGCCTCCAGCGAGTGCTCGATGCGCTCACCCGGGAGCAGCGATTCGGAACCACCGAGATGAGCAGCGCCGACAAGCTTGCGGCGAGAATCGAGTCGTTCACCCGTGCGTTGCCCAATTCCGACGACGGACAGAGTGTGACGACCTCCGTTACAGGCTGGTGGCGGCCGGCAGCGCGCCGATATGCGCTCGATATCGCCAACGACGATCTGAGTTACGGGCGCTCGGCCTCGCTGACAGCCTTGCTCGATCTTGTCGATGCCAGCGACGGTCCGAGCGGCCAGACTGCTTACCTACGTGCCCGGGATCTGCAGAGACGGGAACCGGGCCGCGAACATGCCGCCGAGGTCATCGCGGCGTACGAGCAGTGCATCCCCTACGCGGACGCACCCCCTGCGGCGTTCCGCGAGCTCGCTGTCGTCTACCGGCGCGAAGGCGATAACGCCCGCGCGCGCGCCGATTTCGAGCAATACCTGACGCGCGCACCGACGGCAGTGGACGCCCCCATCATTCGAGGTTACTTAGAAGGTCCTTAAACTATGGTTTCCTTGAATTTCCGCGCCCCTCGCGCCATTGGTGTGTGTGCCATGCTTGTCGGTCTGGCTGCGACCGCACCGATGAGCCTTGCGCGCACGCCGACGGTATTGACGGATGCTCAGATCGGGTTTTTCCAGGGCTCGAGAGCTGACGCGCTCGCACACTTCAAGCGCGTTGGGCTGCTTCCCGCCTACATGCCGGCGGGCTTCGAGCAAAGGGAGGACGTAAGGACAGTACTCGAGTCGAAGATTTCCGAGGCTCTGCGTCGGGCCGGCTTCGAGGTCGTCGGGTCAGATGACTACAGGGCCGCTCTGGACCGATTCAGCCGCCAGCTCGGCGGCAGGTACGATACCAAGACTGGAGCCCTCAGGTCAGCGCAAGACAAAGCCGTCGAACAGAACGCGCGGCGCGAGTTCGTCGAGAAGGATCGGCTCGACGGCTATATCATCCCCAGCATTCGTGCTACGAAGGCCGACTTCGATTACGACTTCGCCTATTGGGACGCGGCCAGGGAGCGCAGCGACGGTCGCGCCGCGGCTCCCTCGGTCTTCGAGCGGATGAACAATCCGAACAATTTCAAGGGTACGCTGCCGGCCTACTCTCTCCTGCTCCAGCTCGTGAACGCGGAGGATCAGGTCGTCTTCGGCCGCTCCGGCGGCATCCAGCTCGGCTCCTACCACGTGGTAACCCCCGGCTCTCAGAATGACTTCCTTCTCGTGCCGCGCGACAGCCTGTTTCGTGACGAGAAGCGCTTGGATCGGGCCATCCGCAGCTGCGTCGTACCGTTCATGCACTCGGCAGAGGAGATCGACACCGGTTGGAAAAAAGACTCCTCCATCAATACTGCCTTGATCGCCGACCTGCCCGCGCCCCCAGCGGGAACGCTGCCGCAACCCGAGCCGCCGCTCAAGGTTCCACGGGATCAGATCCTCGCAGCGACGCATCGTGTCGTCGTTTCGACGATCGGGCACAACGCCTTCAACTTCGCCCCCGAGGTGAGCCGGCGCTACATGGCGTTGATCAGGGCGGAGCTTGAGCCGCTCGGCTGGGAGGTGATCGAATCGGATCGAGCCTTGGCCGCGTTCGGGGAGGCCGTGCGTGCCTCTTCGGGCATTTATGACCCGATGACCGGAGTCCTCGACACGGCGCGAGTGTCCGCGCTTCGCAAGACCGTATTCGGCCGTCTAGGTGTCAGTCCAATGCCGGATGCCATTCTCTGGGTGCAGCTGGTGCCCACGGTGGTGCAGCACCGCTGGGGAAGCGTCACCTGGGACGGCGTGAGTCAGAATGCACTCACGCTCGCTCCGATTTCTGACTCGGACCTTCGCAGCCTTCGGAAGTACACGGCGTACAACGACGGTGCCATTCGTGCCGCATCGCTTCTCGTGCAGTTGCGCGCTGCGGACGACGTACTGCTGTATGAGAACCGCGGTGGGGTTCAACTGCTGCAACAGCTGAAAGGCAACCAGGCGGTCGAGCTCGCACCGATTGAGCTCTTCCAGGACCAAACGCGCGAGAAACCGGCCGTGCATGCCGCGTTGCGCGACCTGGTCCTCTCGCCTGAGCAGTTGGCCAACGAGTTGCATCCTCACGTCACCGCGTCCCGATAGAAAAGCTGTCTATTGATGAACCGCGAGAAAGCCGCCTCAGAGGCAGGCGGCTTTTGTCGTGATCCCGATGGGCTTACGTGTGTTTAATTTTAGACGCGTGTGAGGCAACGCATTGCCAAGCGCCGTTCGGCATCTTCACCCACGTGTCGGTCTCGCGTTCGGTGGCCTCAGTCATGGAGCTTTTCGGCCCCGCGCAAGAACTCCTCGGCCTTCTTCGCGAGCCCATCCGTCACGCTGGTCCACACTGATTCCTTCAAGTCCGGCGGCAATCGCTTTTTTACTGAAGCTATCGCCTCCGGCACTGATCTGGCAGTGTGGAGCATCTTCGACCACAGGTCGGGGTCCGGCAGGGATTGCGCAAGCACCTTGAAATGGCGAGGCTGAATCTCGTTCCACCTGTAATGGGGTCGGTTTCCGGTGCGCATCGCCATCGCCATTTTGACTTTCTGCGGCTGTAGCTGGCGGGCCTTGTTTCCAATGACTGGCCACGCGGACAGTAGATCGTAGAGGGGAGTCAGCCCAAAGCCCTCACGACGCAGGAAGATGGAGAAGTTCTTCGCATGCCCGTCCGTGGCTGCGAGGAACCAGAACATGAGCTGCGAGAGTGCAAAGAGGCTGCTGTCACGCTCAGGTGTTTCGCCGCGGGCGAGAATTCTCAGGATCTGCGTCATGCCCGGACCGCCATCCTTCTCGTACTTTGCATCTGAGGGCTGGCCGGTTGCCTGGCAGAAATCCTCCTGCGGAAGTCGCGCAATCCAGGCATCCGGCGGCGGCTTGAATCGCGCCGCGTTCGGATCAAGAGCGCCGATATTGCTCCAGAGACGATCGAAGCGCTCGACTACGAGCACGTGCTGATCGCCGAACGTCGCGATCTGGGTACGCGCGACGGGTAACTGTATGGCCTCGAACAAGGCCGCACACAGCCACTCGTTATCTACTGAGTCGGACAAATCCAGCTGCAGGCCGCCGCCGACGATGCCAAGCGGGAGCTTCAGGATATGAGTCGTGGGTGTAGCTCCAAGCGGGCGATGCCAAGCGTTACCGATGCGCAGCAGCGCTGTCTTCTCCTGCGCCCCGGCAATCGAGATGCGAATGTCCTCATCGTCCTCGGATCGGGCGCTGAGCGGGCCGGCCGTCGTTGGGACCGCGCGCAGGATCGCCTCGACGTCTTGTGCTTTGAGCAATTTCGATTCGATCCGGTCCCACCCGATCGGAGTCTGTCCTGGTGGCATCAACTGCACCGCGCCCACGCAGTCGCGCCCTATTGCCTCCAGGAGATCGAAAGTCTCGGCAGATCGAACGTGGTACCGGCTGCGCATTCTTTCCCGTATTTGCGAATTGTCCGGCAGCAGGTTGTCGAAGTAGTTGCGGACGAGGGAAGATGTGATTTCCCGCGATGCAGTCACCGGCAACGACAGGGACAGCGGTCGAAACAGCGGATCCTCCAGCCAGTCTTCTTCGTAGACAAACTGATCGCGATCGCCGCGGACTTTCCGCCACACCCCGACGTGACGACCGTTCATCCAGACGCCAAGTGCATTCACCACTCGCCTCGAGGGCGATTTTCAATTTGGTGTGGCGTCGGCTTAAGGCGCAGTAGCACTTCCACACCCAGCGCAGCGAAAAGGTTAAGGAGCTGAGCGGTGGAGACCGTCTCGGGGTGCCTTTCGATATCTGCGAGGCGTGACTGGCCAATTCCCAATCGCTTGGCGAGCTGAGCTTGGGTGAGCCCTCGCGTCTTGCGTAGGGACTTCAAATGCGCTGGAAGTTGCGCTGGCGAATGCAATAACAGTGTGTCCATGCTGGGCCCCTCCTCGCATTCATTTTATCGCCTAAAGCAGATATTTGCAATATATGGCTTATAGCAGATAAAATACAGAAATCGCCTTTGGGCGATTGAAGCAGAATATTGGTTATAGACGATAATTTGAGGCCCGCTAGCGGCCATCTTGAAATGGCTGGGCCTGCTGACGCATGTCGCCAGAATTGTCCGTTTCAGGCGGAGCATTCATATCGAACCCGGATAAGTATATTAAACTATACCATATCAGTGCAGCCGGATCCGATGTTCGATATACTTTAAGATACTTATGGCAGACAGCCTCACGCTACAGCGATTCACAGAGGGTCAATGGGTTGACCTGGCGAGTGTCGGGCTAACCGGCGATTCGACACTGGGCATTGCTGCCCCCAGTCTCACAGCCTACGTGATGGACTACTGGCTTGAGAACCTGGATCGGTGCGATGCGGCGGCACTGTCTGCGGCATTACCGGTAAGCTTCGATGTCTACCGCCGGCCGCGCTGGCCGGCCTTTCTGCTCGATCTTCTGCCGCAGGGGTATGGCCGCGGGGAGATGCTTCGGCGGCTGAATCAACCGGAAGACGCTGGACGCACCGCCGACTGGGCGCTCATCAAGACAGGCGCGGGCAATCCGATCGGGCACCTGCGGGTACGCGAAGCATTTGAGTGGCTCAAAGAGCATCGTGAGCGGCGTGAACATCCTGGCTTTAGTTTTGCACAGGTGGCAGCGCGAGCGGATGACTTCATTGAGTACCTGGCGGGCGAGGGGCTCTTTGTCGCCGGCTCCTCGGGCGTACAGGGTGAGTGGCCGAAGCTGCTGCTCACCGAAGATGCCGCCGGCCGCCTGCACCTAGACCATGCGCTTGCCGATGATGCGGCTCGCCGACACTGGCTGGTGAAATTCAGCCGCGGCGCGAACGTCGCACTCGAGCAGATCCTGGCGCTTGAGGCCCCCTACATGCGCCTGGCGAGGCTGCTAGGTGCGCGGGTGCATGGTGAACTTGAAATGCACCATCGGACTCTATTTATTCCACGTTTTGACCGGCAGGTCGGCGCGAGCGGTCTCGTGCGCATTGCCCAGGAGAGCATTGCGAGTCTGTGTGGCATCGCAGAGTTCGGCCTTGCTCTCTCACATGATCGCATCGTCGCGGCACTCGCTGAAGTCGTCAGTGACCCACAAGCCGAAATCATCGAGTATGTGCGGCGCGATGTGCTGAACGTGGCTCTCGGCAATCGAGACAATCATCTGCGCAACACCGCACTGCAGCGCTTCGAAGACGGCACGATACGGCTCACGCCGCTCTTTGATTTCGCCCCCATGATGCTGCATCCGGACGGCATTGCGCGCCGCTCACGGTGGGAAAATGAACAAGGCGCCAACCCCGACTGGCCCCGCGTGGTGCAACAGTGCCAGGAGGCGACGGGCCTCCCCCTTGTGAACCTCACACCAGCCTTGCGTGAGCTACGCGCAAGGTTTGAGCGCTTGCCGGAGCTCAGCGTCGAGGCCGGAGTGCCGGAGAGCATTCTGGGGCGGCAGAGCCTCTCGCTCGATGCTGTGCGCGCAAGCCTTGCCGGGCTTTAAAAGGAACTTTCCCATGGATAAGCGTCGAAAGCCCCTGACCGCGTACGAGCAGCTCGAACTGCGCGAAAAGCTAGATGCGCTCATCGCCGAGCACCCCGAGTACTCGGTCCCGCAAATGTTGCGCCAGGCGCGCACCTTGTTGCGCTTGACGCTGGAGGAGATGGCACAGTTAGCCGGCATTACGGTGCTCACGCTCAAGAGGATCGAGGCTGGAACCAGCAGTCCGTCTTTGCGCACGGTCGAACGACTGCTGCGCCCGTTGGGACTTAAGCTCGCCATCGTCAAGCGGTCGCCTACCGTTCTATTGAGGCAGGTGTTGCCGGATGATCTCAACCATGCGGTCGGGTCGCGTACCAGGTGGGAAAAACCCTAAATATTTTCCATTGCGGTCGACCAGGTAGATAAATCCTGTGTGGTAAATTGCGTAGGGCTCACCGTGCTCGGCTGCGATCTTTGCGTAATAGACTTTGTAAGCGAGGGCGAGCGTACGGATGTCATGCTCCGATCCGGTCAACCCGATGAGGCGCGGGTGAAAGGTCGACACGTATCTGCGCAGATCCTCAACCGTATCGCGCTGCGGATCGATAGTGATAAAGATCGGCTGAACGTTGTTGCCGGCCGGGCCAAGCAAATCTATGGCTGAAGAAATGGCCATCAGATCGGTGGGACAGACATCCGGACAATACGTGTAGCCAAAGTAGAGTACCAGCAGCTTGCCGCGGAACTGCGAATCGGTCCGGCGCCGGCCATGGTGGTCAATCAGGTCGAAGGGCGCGCCGATCGGACCATGGTTCCACATCAGCGCGTCCATGAGCTCCGCGGCGGAGGGAGTCGCGGCGTCCTCGGTGGATGCCAGCGCGCCAGGTGCGCCGATCAACAATTCCGCGACCAACGCCGCCGCGCCGAACCGGTGAGCGACGGATCTCACAACGCTGTTACGTCCTTTCCCGCTTCCCTCAGGCGCCGAAGACAATCTGGCTGCCGGTGGTGGTGACGATCAGGTTGTCGGGCATTTGCTCGCGCATCGCCTGGATGAAGTTATTTCCGCTGCAATGCATGGGAATGACGACGTCCGGCTCGAGTCTTTTGATCTCGGCCACGACCGGGTCGAGATAATCCTTGGGCGCTGGCCCCAAGTGGAAGCCGCCGACGATCGCGTGGATTTTGTGCACGCCCGAAACCTCCTGCGCTTGGCGCACCGAATTGACGATGCCGACGTGGCCGCATGAGCTGATCACGACGAGACCCTTGTCCTTCAGATTAAAGCAGGTCGCGTGCTCATGGACGTGCTCATCCGGCACAATCTTGCCCAGCAGCTCGGCCGATGTGTAGTGGCTCGCGTTGCAGCCGAGGCCGTCTTCCATCTTTCGTTCGACGAACGTGTTGGGCAGCACTTTTTCGATGCTGGTACGCGCGATCCGGCCCGTCGTGAAGGCGTGACCTTCGATCACCGTCGGCGTCTCGGCGAGAACGGTCGTGACCTGCCGCTTCGCCAGTTCGCGACGGTCGAGAGTGCCGAAGTCGGTGAATTGGCCGTTACCCGCCGGCGACAGGCGATGACAGAAATTGTCCTCGCCACCGGCATAGAGCTTGACTCCGGCGGGCAGCACATTGCGGTACCTGTCGAGAAAGCCGATCAGGCCGCCATAGTGATCGAAATGGCCATGGCTGAGGATTAGGGCGCTTACCTTGCTCGGATCGACCTTGAGAATGTCGATGTTGTTGAGCAGCGCATCCGGGCTGTAGCCGTAGTCGAGCATGAAATTGCGGTGCTCGCTGCCGCGCTGCGATTCGAGGAAGAGCGATAGGCCCCATTGATTGTGCAGCGTCCGGCGAAAATCCGTCGCGCGTGGTCCGGGCTGGATGGACACTCCGTGAACCTGACTCGGCTTGAAGAACAAGTCGTGGCTGCTGTCGATTAGAACGTTCACCGTCAGCTTGTCTACCGCGGATGGTTGGATTGCCGCTGCGCTTGCAAGCTTGCTGCAGCTGAAACCCCCAACCGCGGCCGCACCTGCGAATGCGACTGTAGTCTTCAGGAACTCTCGCCTCTTGATCGCGTCGCTCATGTACCTCTCCCTATCTTTTGAGGCTGTTCATCTCACTTTGTGCGGATCATTGCCGGCCCGAATCGCTGCCGGTGAACCCCGCGTCATTTCATGTCGAACTTGATCGCCAGCTGCGCGCAGCCGGATGCGGGCGGCCCATTCGGCGAAGTGTCTGGCCGGTAGTAAGCAGAACCGGATGCTGCAATTCTCACAGCGGCCTGATCGAGAGATGCTATTCCCGAAGAGTGGACGATTGTCGGGTCCTGTTGGAGTTTCCCCGCTTCATCGACGCAGACATGCACAGTCACGTTCTTGGCCTGGCCACGGGAGTCATCCTGTTTCGCATTCGCCGTTGTCTCCGCCGGCGCTCCCGCGATCGGTTCAGATGCTCGACTTGTCCAACTCAAGGCAATCTGCTGCCACGAGTCGATCGGATCGCCGTTGCCGAGCGTGGTTGCGGCCGCGAATCGAAGCCTGGAGACGCAGCTGATCGTCGCGGAATCCAGAGCATTCGAACCCGAAGACGACTTGATGGAGATGTGTGACGGGATCCCACTGCTTGGGAGCCAGAAAACAACCACCGCCATGGTTCCCTCATCAGTGATCCGAAGGTCCGGACAGCGTGTCTTGAGGTTGAATCCCAAAGCCGTTTGCGCCCGTAACGGATTTTCGGGAACGGGCGGGACCGGAGCAGCGTGGACGTCTACTGGAACGCTCAAAACCACGCATGTGAGAGTCGCGCCAAGCCAATTATGCATCGGGACCGCCAATGTTCGGGCACTGCCTGTGAGGAATTAACAGACAGCGCCGCCGCTGATCGTAATTTTACCCCTACCTGCGCCAGTGTCTAGCACCGGAGATTAACCAGCCGAGAAAACGGGTGCGGATCTGCCGATGTCCAGACGAAGGACAGGGCTAATCGTGTAGCCAAGCTACCTGCCCGGCTGGTTTCGATCACGCCGCGCCGCCTGCTCGAGCACGCGACTGGAGAACTCAATTTCTGATTCCCGAAAGCCTGATTCAGTACTGATCCGGTCGGAATAGTTCAAGTAGCGATAGTCTGGTTCCTCGTATCGTGGCCACTCAGGAAGGTTTGGCCCGTTTGGGTTGCCGGCCTTCGCAAATTGCACCCACGCACCAACCATAGCTTCAGACACCGTCTTATCCGGTAGGTCAAAATCCTCCGAAGGAGTCTGAACATGGTCGAATACGTACGGTATGTCCGCGGTATGCGCCGCGCCGTTCCACAATCGTCGGCTCCGCGGTCCCACGCGGGAGAACTGATAAAGGTACACATTGGCCCGCCCCGCCATCGCGCGAGCCGTCAACACAGTCGATGTCAGCAGTTCATAGTCTCCAAAGAATTGAGCGAGTGCCGCTGGAGCCTCGGCGTCCGTTCTAGCGGGATACACGGCTAGGATGGATTCAAAGGGAGTCTGAGGGAACTTGTGAGCGACGAACGCTTGAAATCCTGAAACCGTCTTGGGCGCATTCGCCAAGAAGAAATTCCCCTCGTCTGCGCCGTAGCCCATTAAGACGGGCATAAGTTCCCGTCCTTGAGCTTGTATCAATGCGGCCGGATCTTCGGGCAGCAACCAACCGTCCACAACCGGATAGAAGTGGACGCCCGTACTAAGCGTCGGCGCCGGGGCGATCTGGTTCACGATTTCCTCTGCGCTCATGCTTCGAGCCACGCCAATATCGGCCACTCGTGAGGACCCGTCAGCTTCGGCCGACTCGAGTCCCGCATAAGCTTCGCGGAGCCGGCGCGTAGGCTGAAACATCAAAGGCAAGCTCTGCAAAATGGCGCGACGAAATAGACCTTTTGCAAGCGGAGATACCATGAGGATGCAGATGCTATTGGCGCCCCCCGATTCCCCAAACACCGTAATGTTCGCCGGGTCTCCACCAAAGTGAGCGATATTCCTCTGCACCCAGCGAAGAGCAGCGATCTGATCAAGTAGACCGTAATTTCCGGAGACCCCGCGAGCGGACTCGCGTGAAAGCGCGGGGTGCGCGAGGAACCCAAGCGCTCCCAGCCTGTAATTTAGGGTCACCAGCACCACCCCGCGGCGGGCTAAATGCTCCCCGTCGTATGCTGAATTGGATCCGGAGCCACGAAAAAAGCCACCACCATGAATCCAGACCATCACCGGCAGGCGCTCAGAGACGGATCGTGCGGATGTCCAAACGTTTAAAGTAAGACAGTCTTCATTGACTGCACCGCTGGGTTGCGGCTGCGGACATTGAGGTCCGAAATACGTGGCGTCCCTGACGTTGCGCCAGACACCGGGGGCTTCCGGCGCGCGCCAGCGAAGGCGCCCCGTCGGGGCGGCCGCGTACGGGATGCCCTTGAAGGACACGACCTCTCCACCTGCGCCCCGCAAGCGACCGCTGGCGATTGTTACTGTCAGATCAAGGCCGTAGCTCGCCGGTGCAATCACCAGCACGAGAGCCACGCAGAAGATCCCTCGCCTCAGCGATGTCGTCGTGCTCACACGGTTACCACTGTGTCCACGGTTCGCTACCCAATGGCGGCATATTAAGCTGTTCCGGCCGAGAAGCCATGACGTTACATGGCTGATATGCTGAGCTCAATGCGCATCATTGTTGCGTGAGGAGTTGGCATGTCACCCATCCACGCGGTAGTTCTTTCTTTGTTGGCCATAACTACGCTCGCGAGTTCGCCCGGGTTTGCCCAGACACACACCGAGTCGCGTGCGCGTGATCTCGGGGTGCCCTTCGATGGGACACCAGGACCTTTGAATGCCATCACGGATGTGTCCGGCGTCGAGGTCGGGTACAAGACACTCATTTCCGGCGAAGGACGGCTCGTCATCGGCAAGGGCCCTGTTCGCACCGGAGTAACAGCCGTGCTGCCGCGTGGCAAGCAAGGAATCACGAGTGTGTTCGCTGGAATCTTCGCCGGCAACGGCAACGGCGATATGACCGGAACTCATTGGATCGAAGAGAGCGGACTCCTGGAAACACCAATTCTCATCACCAACACTGGAAGTGTAGGGGTCGTACGAGACGCCGCATTCGCCTGGATGGTGCAGCGGAAACGAACAGGTCACTTCTGGTACCCGGTCGCTGCCGAGACCGCGGACCTGACGCTCAACGACATCAAGGGCCAGCACGTTACCGCGCAGGACACATGGGACGCGCTCAACTCCGCTGCTGGCGGGCCGTTGCGCGAGGGCAATGTCGGTGGCGGTACCGGGATGGTTTGCAATGGTTTCAAAGGGGGCACCGGAACCTCGTCGCGCAAGCTCGACGCTGCGCAAGGCGGCTACACGGTCGGGGTACTCGCGCAGTGCAACTATGGCAGGTCGGATCAATTGCGAGTGGCAGGCATCGCCGTTGCCCGAGAGATGGATCTTAAAAAGCCTTGCGTCGAGAAGCTCCTCAATCCTCCGGTGCTCGACTATGAAGGAAAACCGGCATCACTGTGTGATCCACGCGTAGCGACCAGCGCTGATGGTGTGCGTGCTCCGGAGCAGGGCTCCATCATCGTGATCGTTGCCACCGATGCGCCTTTGACGCCAGATCAATTAAAGCGCCTGGCCCGCCGCGTATCCGTGAGCTTGGGGAGAGCGGGCGCCATTGAAAGTGACGGGTCAGGGGACATCTTTTTGGCATTCTCGACCGCTAATCCGGGAGCTGACGAGGGAAATAGCGCGGAACCTCCGTTCATCGGTCCCAACGCTACCATTCAGCGCATGCAAAGTTGGAAGATGAATGCCATGTTCACCGCCGTGGTGCAGGCAACCGAGGAATCCATTATCAACGCGCTTGTTGCCGCCAAGACGATGACCGGCGCGGATTATTGGACTGTCCCAGCACTGCCACACGATCAGCTGCAACAAGTCTTACGAAAGCACGGGCAGCTGAAGCCATAGCAGCGGACGGCTCAGAATTGTAAATCGGGGGCATCGAATTTAAGCTATCTAGAATTACGACGAGACCAATCGTCTTGGGGAGCGGCACTGTGCGGCTGTTTATTGTAGCGGTGATTTGCGTTGCGGCGACGTGCGCCGCATCTCTCGGAATTGCTCAGGTGCTACCACCATCGAAACCTGTGCCCGAACTGGCGTATAGGGTATCCCCAGATTTCTTTCAGCTTCCTCCGAATTGGGTCGAGGGAGAGGCCGCTGGAGTAGCTATAGATTCTAAAGGCCATATCTTCCTGTTCCAAAGAACCAAGCCAATGTTGTCGGAGTTCGACGAGAACGGTCGCTATTTGCGCAGCCTTGGCGAGGGCCTGTTTGATCATCCGCACGGGCTCCGCATTGATTCGGACGACAACATTTGGACCACGGACGATACGAACAGCACAGTTCTGAAACTGAGCCCGGCTGGCAAGGTGCTGCTGGTTCTGGGGCGGCGGAACAATAGTGGTGAGGCCAATTGGCTTTTCAACAAACCAACTGATGTCGCGTTTTCAAGGAACGGCGATATCTACGTCACCGATGGCTACGGAAATTCACGTGTGGTTAAATTTGATCGCAACGGCAATTTCATTAAGGCATGGGGCACCTACGGTTCTGGTCCGGGCGAGTT
>Ga0210406_10003694_pt1 | contig 16643 bp, 21 predicted proteins | sample IncBWC30MmetaG_FD_155454 | JGI IMG/M metagenome (GOLD analysis project Ga0210406, IMG submission 155454) | Forest soil microbial communities from Barre Woods Harvard Forest LTER site, Petersham, Massachusetts, United States - Inc-BW-C-30-M | ecosystem: Environmental > Terrestrial > Soil >... | reverse complement strand
CTTTCACCATCAGCGGATTGTCGTCTTTCCCTTTTACGATTCCGGCTGGTCAGCAAGTGCAGTTTACCGTGACGTTTACGCCTCCAGGAACCGGCATAGCTTCGGGCGGCATATCGTTCGCCAGCGACGCTTCGAGCTCTACGACGATTGAATCCTTCATGGGCAGGGGCACCGGCTCGGGCGCTGGTATCCTGCCAGAGTTGTTCGGAATGCACGAACACTTTCACCCTAGTGCGCCGTGGCCTAGTTTCAATCCAGGAGCGTTTCGCATTTGGAACACAGGCTTGTCGCGCTGGCACGATGTGGCTAGCAACTGCACAGCGAGTGAGGCCGCAGACCCATACAACAGCTGCTACAACTGGACTGATTTGGACTCGCGCTTAGCAACTCTCAAGGCGCGAGGCATCAGCGAGGTGGTATATACGATGTCCGGCGTGCCCAACTGGGCCGACCCGAATGACATGAACGGCTGTGACGAGGGCGCGTGTCATTTGCCTTCGGATATCAATGCCGATGGCAGCGGCACTAACGCCACTTGGAAGGATTGGGTCACGGCTGTCGCCGAGCACGTCAACAATACCTCCTACCTGCAGAATCACGCTCGGGTGACCGCCTGGGAGCCTTGGAACGAGTGGTGGCGGAATCCTGTCATTACGGAAAATGGTGGTCATCTATATGCATCGATCTCCATCAATGCGACCTACGCTCAGATGGTTCGCTTGGCGGAGGATGCTCGCTGCATTATCAAAGGGGTTGGTACAGTCAACGGTATGTCTTGCACAACGGTGGCAATCGACCCCAGCGCAAATATCCTGACCCCCTCGACTGGGGGCAATGGCGTTCCGGCTTCCATCATGCAGAATTTTCTCTACTGCAACAACCATCCCAAGTCCGGATCGTATTGCACCTGGTCAGTCTCGAATCCACGCGGAGCGAACACTGCCGACATCATCAATTCACATTTTTACCAAGCCGGTTCTGATCCTGAGAACATAGGGACGGATATCGCGGGATTCCATTCATTCATGCAGTCAGCTGAGCTTGCCAAGCCCTTGTGGTCAGATGAGACCGCAATGAATCAGAATGATTTTGTAGGCCCGCCGAGAATTGAGAATGCACAAGCGGCATTCGTGGCGCGACTCTACCTGGTGGCTTCCAGTGCGGGCATGGACGAACTGTACTGGTATGCGTTCGACGATGCATTTGCTCGGGCTTTCTGGTTGAGCGGCAGCGGCGAGACGCTGGGGGCGCAGGCGTATGGTCAGACCTACAACTGGCTCGTGGGTGCCACCATGGCCTCAAAGTGCACCACTGCCACGTACGGTGGCACGGTGTGGAGTTGCCAGCTCACTCGTCCGAACGGGTATGAAGCAAACGTTATCTGGGATACCGCCCAGCAGTACGCTTGCAATATAGACTGTCCTACCCACAACCTTACGGTGCCCGCCATCTATCTCCACTATAGCGACCTCAGCGGCAAAGTGATTCCCATCCCGAACAATACAGTGCCAGTGGGCGCGAAGCCGATCTTGCTGGAGAATCAATAGCCCTGCGCCCACCGGCCGTTCCTGGGCCTTAGTGAGCTAATCCGCATTGCCATGCGGCAACCGGATTGATCCCACCTCGCCGTTTGTGCTCGCTTTCCGCCAACAGTACACGATGGGAACTCAGACCCTAGGATGCCTGATCTGCGATCTGCCTATCGAAGCAACAGGTTGCGCGGTTGATGCGGAGGGGCCATCTAAATGCAACTGCATAGGTGGTTAACACCTTCTCCTCTTTCCAGGTTCTCTGAAGCGTAGCGTTGTAACTGAGCGACTTGCGGCTTTTTACTTTTTCAGGTTCACCGAACAAGTCAGCCCATTTGAAGTGTTTTCTTTTAGCTTCCCTCACAAGAATAATTCCACCGGACAAGGAGGAAGTGATGGAGTGGAAGAACGAAGTATCATCGGAGCAATTCCTGTTGCTGTTTGAGGGGCTGCTCGACGGTGCCAACAGACTTTGTAGCCTATACGCCGTAGGCCTAAGCAGAATCCGAGCGTCGGCACTTCCAGACCACTATGAGAAAGCGTACGCCGCAAGCCTCGGGAACACCGGACAGAAAATTCCAGATACCATCCCCGTACCTGGCTGCGGCGAAGCGTACCCATTAAAAAGTCTAATTCTTGCTGACGCGGGCCGCTGAGCATACTGTTGGAACTTGCTGGCCCCAACGGGGTCGAGCGTCGAGCGGGGAAAGTTGTTTGCCCCGAATGAGAAAGTGTCTTAGAATAGATGTCATCGACAGTGACAACGTGTCTGCGGCCAGCTTAGGCTGGTAGTGCCGTGCGACAGAAGAAGTACAGTTTCGATCCATACACATTCCTCTCAACCATAGGTGTGGGCAGAAGCGCTATGCACTTCTGCAAGAGACAAACTGTCTTTTCGCAAGGGGATGCGACGGATGCGGTGTTTTATATCCAGAAAGGCAAGATCAAGCTCACCGTGCTATCCGGCAATGGGAAAGAAGCGACGATTCGGCATATTAGGAGACGGCGACTTTTTCGGTGAAGGCTGCCTTGCAGGACAGCCCTTGCGCATGGGGTCGGCCAGTGCGATAACCACTTGCGAAATTCTACGAATCGACAAGAAAGCCATGATGCAAGCACTTCACCGGGAACGCAAGATGTCCGATATGTTCGTGGCCTATTTGTTGGGACGGAACATCCGGTATGAGGAGGATTTGGTCGACCAACTCTTCAATTCGAGCGAAAAGCGACTGGCCCGAATTCTTCTGTTGTTGGCTCACTTCGGCAAGGAAGGAGCGCCGGAGAGTGTTGTTCCCGAAATAAGCCAGACAACACTTGCCGAGATGGTGGGCACAACCCGCTCGCGGGTGAATTTTTTCATGAATAACTTTAGGAAGCTGGGCTTCATCCACTATAACGGCGGCGGACTGCAAGTCCATAGTTCCCTTCTTAATGTCGTTCTTCACGACTAGCTTGATCTTGGCTCAGGTATTTAACGATGAATGCGGCATGCAGTTCGTTGGGGTGGGGTGCGCCGGGATGGGGGTCATGCCAGCACCAAGTGTCGGCTGATGTTGTCCGCCTCGATCTTCGCGGCGCGTGCGAAATAATCGTCATGACTGCCGTTCTCAATCGCCATTTCCAATACGCTCAAGTTGTTCCGTGCATTAAAAATCACTTCCAAGAGTTCTTTGTCCGACCGTTGCATCAGCGATGCAGATGCCGCATACCAACTCCGGTTCAAACGTTCCAGCATGTGAACCGCTTCCAGCAAGCGTTGGCAGAATTCCTCTTTGGTCAGTATCTCGTTGTTTCCGTGTGGAAGCATAGCAAATCCAACAGGGTGAATCATGCAACGTTAAATCTCGGAACTGTGGGCAGCGGTTGTTCAGATCGCCCTCGTTTTAGAAAGCATCCGCCGTGCCATGGGCTCGAAATGAATCATTTGTTGTAGTTAAGGCATTCGGGCGTCGATCCTAAAGAGCACTTTTGGGAGGTATAACGAATATTTGACCTACTGCACTGTTGCCTTAGCGCATCCTGACGCGATCTGCCTGCACAAAGTGAATTACTGACGACGCTCGACCGACTCGCTCGGCAGCCATACTAGGTGATGCAGATTCCAGCCTTAGTAACTTTGGTTCGGAGCCCTGCTCGGATAAGAGGAATAGACTTGAAGATGTGAGACATTACTCCATCAAGATGAAGCACGGTTCGATCACGTTCACTTGTCCGCATTGCAAGCACTCAGTCACCACATTGGAGTTCAGGAGTCAGAACGGCAGCCGCCGCATCCAAGCAGCTAGGGCAATGAATGAGCACGCCGCGGCTGTGCACAACTGCAGCAGGCCCACGTTACCGCTATATGTTCCAGTGTGGCATGCCCGCTAAAACGGCATTTTGGCACCAGAAGCAATGAACGGCAGTACAGTATGGAAACTGAAACGTATTACACCATCCGGAGCATGAAGTCGCCCTGCGGAACTCGCTCGGCGGTGCTCTTCGAGCTTAAGTACCGCCGCGTGTGGCGAGCAACTCCTGTCGCCGTTTGGAGGGCTGCTCGACGGTGCCAATAGACTTTGTGCCCAATTCGCCATCGGCCTACGCAGACGCTACAAGAAAGCATACGCTGCGAGCCTCCAGTACATCGAACGGAAATTGCCGGAAAGGCAGGACTCCGGCACCGGGCGAGTTACTGACTGTCCTTCAGAACTGAGATGACCGTATAGCGACGGGCTTCGCATTCCGGCCAGAAATCCTGCCACGAACGGCCTCAATACCCAACTGAGAATTTCAAGAACTGTTCAATTTGGTACATCTCCAGGGATGGAACTAGATCATGCTTGCCATACCTCGCTATAGAAAGATGGTGTTGCGTGACCCAGACCAAAACGAGCGTTTCGCACAGAGTCCTGCTGGTAGATGATGATGAGGCCGTTCGCACTATGATGAGTCTGACCCTTGAAGGCAAAGGGTTTGACGTGGTTTCTGCCGCCAGCGTGGTAGAAGCCCTGAAATTTATCTCCACAGAGAGCTTCGATGTGCTCATCACCGATTTGCACATGCCGAACCCCAGCGATGGTTTCGCGGTCGTAACCGCGATGCGCCACTCCCAACCAGATGCTCTTACGCTGCTGGTTAGCGGCTATCCCGATGTGAAGAGCGCCATGGACGCTATTCTTCTGGAAGCCGACGATATTATCGTGAAACCATTCGAGGCTGGAAAACTCGCTGAAATGGTTCAGGACAAGTTGCTCACTCATAAACCTTCCCCCCGGACGCAAAAGGAAAGAGTGGCGGCGATATTGCAGCGTTGTACCAGCGGTATCATCGAGAACTGGTTAGGAAGGGTAAAAAAGAACAAAGAACTCAATTCCGTTTCGCTTACCGACAAGGAGCGTACCGGATATCTTCCTAAGCTGATTGAAGACCTGATTGTCCGCCTGAGAGAGCCCAACACCCCCGGTGAGGAAAGCGATTCCGTTTGTTCCGCTGCAGCCGTCGCCCATGGCAAGATGCGAAAACTGCAGGGCTACACTCCGGGGATGCTGGTCCACGATTCACGAATATTGCAAGTGACCCTGTTCGAGATGTTGCAGAGCAATCTAAGCGCACTGGATTTCAGCTTGCTGTTGCCCGATGTCATGACCATCGCGGATGAGGTGGATTCGCAGTTGACACAGGCGATGGATAGCTACATGAACGTCGGGCTGAAGCCAGTGGCAGCCTAGCCGACTAGAGTCGAGCCTCTTTGCAAATAAGAACACATGTCCAGAATTGATCAGTCTTTGAGCAGTTCAGGGACTATTGTAGCATTTGGTTGTGACAGGAAAGCGGTGTTCAGATGGCTGATCAAATCACGGTACCACTCGCGCAAACGGCTCTGCGTTCGCATGAGAAATCACAGCCTACCCGCAAGGAGAGCGTGGCCGGGATACTCAAACGCTGTAAGACCGATCTGATCGCAGATTGGTTGCAGCGATCTAAGCGCACTCCTGCACTCAACCACCTTGAGCTTAGCGATGAGGATCGCATGGGACATCTTCCGAAGCTGGTGGACGACATTGTGGCACGTCTGGGCAGAACCAAGATACCGACGAAAGACAGTGACGCCATCGACTCCCGCGCTGCCGTCGCTCACGGCAATCTGCGAAGCAAACAAAGATATGCTGCCGCCATGCTCATGCATGAATCACGAATCCTTCAGGTGACTATCTTTGGAACACTGCAGAAGAATTTGAGCGTGCTGGATTTCAGCTTACTGTTGCCTGATGTCATGATCATCGCGGACGAAGTGGATTCGCAGTTGACCCAGACGATGGAAAGCTTCACGAAGGGCACGCTTAAGCCAGCGGCAGCGTAGCGGAGGGTGCCCGACTAAAGGTCGCTCTACGTATCGGGTTCGATCCGCGATCCATGAGCGGACAAACACAGTCTGACGACCACAGGAAGAGTACCTGAATAGCTTAGACCCACCATCCATAATCTCTTACGACCAGCTACCGTGTCGGTCTTCCCTCAGTTGCGAGAATCTACGCACACGTCAAGCAGATTGGCTATGCGGCAGCTAGGCGCATTCGGCTCTATGGCGAAAAGTTCAAAGTAGTTTCCGACCCAATGTGTGCAAGCCATTGGGGTTGTTCAAGTGACCACGAAGAGACCCACGTATTCGCCTACCCAGCAATCCGGTGGGCGTGTGTGAAAAAAGAACGGCGGTGAGGGCACTGGCCGCCATCAGCAGTGAGAAAACCATAGTGTGAAGGTAATCATTCATGGACAAATCAAGCGATCAAGATCGAGGCAAGGGCGCGGGGCAAAACCCGCAAAACCAGCGCGAAGGTGGCAATACCAGCATAAAAGATAAATTGGGGCAAAAGAACAAGGATACAGAGTTTAAGAACCCTGATTCCGATTTGGCGGGGTCATACCTGCCGTGGCCTACCCCACCATTACCGGGACAATAACGTCTCCCACAAATTGAAAGGGTAATGATGAACAAGAAGGGCACCGTGTGGCTCGTAGATTGAAGCTCTTTCGGCTCCCTTGCCTTGCTGCTGCGAACACCGCGTTCTAACGTTCGACCTGTTCTGCCCGTAGATTCCGCCCAAAGGTTCAAGGTCGCACTCTCTCCCAAACCAACGTAACCGGAGTGTGACGAGGATCACGCCGGGCGGGAAAGGCAGCAAGTATGCTCGGCACTATGTACACGATCAACAGGGCTTCTAAGAATCGGCTTGGCGTGACCCTCAACTGCAGCCAGTGTCCGCACACCCGTGCGGGTGAGCGAGTTCGATGACAAGGTGGGTTGCGCTCGCACGAAGGCCGCCCAAGCCATGTTGAAGCATGTGCACAACGAGCACGGCGAGAAGCAAACAGGGAGACCTATCCCTCAGACTTTGGAACGATGGTATTGAGAGTTTGATGCAACGGAATCGACCCGGAGAGTACCTGCTCTCGGTCGTTTTCTTTTTCACAACAGAAATAGCGATCCCCTCGGCAACTTCACAAACCGCGCGTCGGGGCGGTCACCTGTCGAAAACCGTCATTGCCGCTTCGACCACTCCGCTTTTGCTTGCTTTGGATGGGAAAGACGCCCTTGAGTGAGGAAAGGCTGAAGGAAAACGGGGAGAAGTCTGCGCCATAACTGCATTTGATCCAGAAATTCGACGCTGAACCTTAGGTGTTAGGTGCACTGACAGAACGCGTGTACCGTCTCCAATAGCCACTATCCGGAGCACAACCCTGCCGCTCCGGCTCCCCCTACTGCGACCGTTCGGAGGCTGCCCATTGGACATCGTCATCAACTCTGCGGCTTCTGAGGGCGCTCGACTGCAGGAAGTGAATTGCACACCGGAACTGGAAATTGCTGGACGCGAGCAGGGTGGGCGAGCCCTAAGGAAAGCTCTCGCTATCAGCGAGGCTGCGCTCAAGGAACTGGCCGACCAAAAGTTCGCCCTCGATCAACATGCCATCGTGGCGGTCACCGACGTTCAGGGCACGATTACTTACGTGAACGATAAGTTCTGTGACATCAGCAGATATTCCAAGGAGGAATTGATCGGCCAGAATCACCGCATCCTGAACTCGGGGTACCACTCCAAAGAGTTTTTCCAGCAGATGTACCACACCATCGCAGCGGGCCAAGTATGGCGCGGCGAGATCAAGAACCGGGCCAAAGACGGTTCGATCTATTGGGTGGACACCACAGTCGTACCCACTTTGAGCACGGACGGCAAACCGCGGCAGTACGTTGCCATACGCGCCGATATCACGGAGCGCAAATTGGCGGCAGAGACTCTGGCCGGGCAGGCGTTGGAATTGTCCCGACTAGCCGAGGAACTGGCCCGCTCGCGGCAAGTCATGGAGACTCAGACGCTCATTCTGCAGTCCGTGCTGGACAGCATCGCCGAGGGGTTGGTGGCTGCTGATGAGCAGGAGAAGGTTGTGCTGTGGAACGCCGCAGCAGAAAAGATCATCGGCACGGGCGCGGCAGACTTAGCCACACAGGGATGGGCAGAGGAATGCGGCCTCTTTCTCGCTGATACGGTGACACCATTCCCAAGTACCCAACTCCCGCTGATTCGCGCCGTTCGCGGGGAGGCAAGCACGACAGTGATCTTTGTCCGAAATCAAGAGCTTGCAGAGGGCATGTGGATCGAGGCACGCGGTACGCCGCGGAAAGACAAGAACGGCGCGGGTTGCGGCGGGGTGATGACTTTCCGCGACATTACGGAACGTAAGGCCGCCGCGAAGGAAATCCAAAACCTCAATGATGACCTAGAGAATAGGGTAGTGGAGCGGACGGCCCAGTTGGAAAGCGCGAACAACGAGTTGGAAGCTTTCAGTTACTCAGTTGCCCACGATCTGCGGGCACCCTTGCGGCATATTGGCGGCTTTTCCAAGATGCTGGTGGAGGAACTCGGTTCGTCCCTTGATCCTACCGCGCAACACTACCTTAATCGCATCCAGTCAGGAACGCAAAAGATGGGACTGTTGGTGGATGAATTGCTGAGTCTAGCACGCGTCGGCCGGCACGCACTCAATCTCCAATCTACTAACTTGGGCTCGATTGTCGCGGAAGTGTTAGCGATTTTGCAGCCGGAGAGCGAAGGGCGGCAAGTGGAATGGGTTATCGCCGATCTACCGCTGGTGGAGTGTGATCCGGTTTTGGTCAAGCAGGTATTTCAGAACTTGCTGGCCAATGCCCTTAAGTTTACCTGTTCCCGCAGTCCTGCCGTCATCGAAGTCAGCCACAAAGGGGATGATGGGCAACAAGTGTTCATGATCCGGGACAACGGCATCGGCTTCAATATGAAGTATGTTGACAAATTGTTCGGAGTATTCCAGCGCCTGCATCGCGCAGAGGACTTCGAGGGCACTGGCATTGGCTTGGTCACGGTGAAACGGATCGTTCAAAAGCATGGAGGCAGCGTGTGGGCGGAAGGGGAACTGGACAAAGGTGCATCTTTCTATTTCACCCTCGGTGTGGGAAAACAAGTTGAATCGAAAAGCAGTGGAGCTACGGCTGGAGGCCAATCATGAACTCAGGCGAATTGGACATACTGTTGGTGGAGGATAATCAGGACGATAGGGAGCTTGCCCTGCATACACTAAAACGCGAGAAAGTGGCGAACCACATCTTCGTCGCACGCGATGGCGAGGAGGCTTTGGACTTTCTGTTCTGCCGCGGGACGTTCACGCATCGATCGTTTGAGCATCCGCCCAAACTGGTGTTGTTGGATTTGAAACTTCCCAAGGTGGATGGGATGGAAGTGCTCAAACAGGTCAAGAGTGACCTGCGGACCAAGAATATCCCAATCGTTATTATGACCTCTTCCAAGGAAGAGCGGGACCTGGTGAGCGGTTACAACCTGGGGGCTAACAGCTTTATTCAGAAGCCGGTCGACTTCGACCAGTTCCGCGAGACAGTCAAGAACATCGGACTGTACTGGCTGGTCATCAATCAGCCTGCCCCGGTCAGCGGCGTGCGTGAACTGGCAGTAGTCCGAAGCCGAGCAGAGGCGGTAACGGACATTCCAGATCATGCCGTTGTGGTTCAGAATCCTCGGAAACCCGGCGGCGGCATTGCCCGGTAAGCTCACCTAGGCAAAAACCCAAGGTTGGCCCGAAAGGGTTGCGTTTTCGAGCGTGTTCCAGATGCCCGCAAGTGCCATCCTTTCAATGCGGCGGTTACTTATTGGTAGAGAGACAGGCTGTCTGGCCCACGGGTATACCTTCTGAGACGCTCGTAGCAGGGAGGGGTGCGCAACGTTTTCGGGGTCGGCAATTAAGCATGGTCGAGTCTTTGTTGGCGTCTTCGTCGCCTACGTGCTAGGGCCGATCCTCACGAGGCTGGACGATAGGTAATCGTGTGGGTTTATTTTTGGAGTGGCAGCGTGAGCACAATAGCGTTTGCTGCTTCCCGCTGTGCCATAACCCCGCATCGTGACAAGCTTATGGCGCTTGCGGACTCATTTCAAGCCAAGCTCGCCATTGTAATGTTGGGTAGCCGCATAGCACTCGCATGCGGAGGCTTCAAGTTTCTTCCGGTTCACGATCTTCACCGTGCCACGGGTATACTCGATGAGCTGTTTCTTTTGCAAAATACCAGCTGCCAAGGTCAAGGTAGGTCTATCCGTTCCCAGCATCGTTGCGAGAAAATCATGGGTGATGGACAGCGACTCCGAATCCACTCTATCCTGCGTCATTAACAACCACCGCGCAAGACGCTGCTCGATGCCGTGCAGCCGATTACACGCAGCTGTTTGTGCAACCTGCATTCCCTGAACTACTGCATAGCGGGTCAACATCCGTTGAAGGTGTGGAGTGGATTCCAACGTGTTTTGCAAAGCTCCAACCTCTACACGAAAACCGTCACCCGTAATTTGGACCACGGCCCGAAGCGGGCTGCTGCTTAGGCCAACAGCCGCGGGTGTTCCTGTAAAGCCCTCATTTCCAACCACACCCGCTTCGGCGGTTTTTCCATCTTTCATTGCGACAACAAGAGAAATCAAACCTCGATTAGGGAAATACGCAAATTGTAACTTCCCACCTCCCTCGTGAAGGACGAGATGGTTTGGCAAGTTGACATCTTCGAGATGGGGGCGAATTGAGTTATAGTCGCTATCGGAGGTTGATAGAAGTATTAGGTTGCTGACTGGTTTCCCTTGGGTGTTCGTCCGCTCACCAGACTGCACGACTTGGAGACCTTTGCTTTCCACAAACCATCCTTAAACGTGGAAGGATCAGAGCCGAAAACTCTCGCAGATGCGGGAATGAACTCACCAGTCGCGCTATGCAAAATCCGAACTCCGCTGATTCGCGCTGTCGCGTTGCTGGCAGAACTCCGCGAGTCGGAGGGCATGGTCGAAACCCTTCGAAGCAACAATATGCTGGATGCGCCTTTGATACTGAGCAATACTGACCGCTTCCAGGCGCACAAACTTGACCGACACGTGGGAGCGACTCTGCTTCAAACGAGGCCCCTAAACTATGTAGGACACCCGACAGACTTTAAGATCGGTATGTGATATTGGTGCAACGGCAAAACTCAATGAGTTCCCGTGCGTCCAAGAAGAGATTCGAGTTCGATCCAAATGCCTTCCTCGCAACCATCGGCGAGGGCAGGAAAGTTGTGCCTTTTCAAAATAAGCAAACAATCTTCACACAAGGGGATGCGGCTGATGCAGTGTTTTATATCCAAAGCGGCAAAGTGAAGTTGACGGTCGTGTCCAACAACGGGAAGGAAGCAACCATCGGCATATTGGGTGAAAAGGACTTTTTTGGCGAGGGTTGCCTCGCAGGTCAGCCGCTCCGCATGGCTGCTGCCACGGCAATGACGGATTGCGAAGTTCTACGCATTGAGAAGAAAGCGATGGTCCAGGCGCTCCACCGGGAACACGCTTTGTCCGACATGTTCGTCGCTTATTTGCTGACCCGGAACATCCGATACGAAGAGGATTTGGTTGACCAGCTTTTCAATTCCAGCGAAAAGCGGCTGGCCAGAATCCTGCTGCTGCTGGCCCATTTTGGCAAGGAAGGCGTGCCCCAGACTGTAATCCCCGCGATCAGCCAGGAGACCCTCGCCGAGATGGTGGGCACAACCCGCTCCCGGGTCAGCCATTTCATGAACAACTTCAGGAAATTAGGCTTCGTTGACTATGACGGGAAGGGGCTCCAAGTCCACAGTTCACTTCTCAACATCGTTCTCCACGACTAGCTCTCCTTATGTCATTCCACCGTGCGGCTGTGTGCCGCGTGCATAGTTTGGTCAAAACCGCTCAGATTCCGCGATTCCGGTCGCGTATTGTTGGGGATGGTCAAGAAGAGGCCAAAACAGCGAAACGGTATGCATGGCTTTTGAAAACTTTTCGGAAGCGTTCCCCGATTTGAGCGTTAGTGCGCAAATTTGCTCGCTCAGCAAGGTCCTTCAGTTGTGATGTTGGTACGGTTCCTGGCAGGCGGCCATAGTGCTCTGAATCCCGAATTAGTGCCTGAGCAATTCTGAACATTTCTTGGTTCCCCGTCACGACCCGCGCCATTCTTAAATGGCTCCGTGAGGCGCGGTTTTATTTTGAGCAAGGCGCAAGGCGGCAATCACAAGCAAACTCAAACAGCAGGTCCGCAATTAGTTAAAGAACACCAAAGGAGCATCCCGCCAAAGACCCCAGTCTGATTCTGTTTGAGGTTGCTGCAATAGTTGTTGCTCCTCCAACGTTTTGCGGAGTTCGGCGAGAAGGATTGCCAGCGTTGTGGGACTCATTTGTTTAGTGACCTGTTCTGCAATAGGTCGCCAATCTCGATCTCCAAGGTCCGGGGCCAGAGCGAGACCTCCATTTCTATGATGCGCTAATTTATCTTGGAGTGGGCAGCTGAGTCTGAGCAGTATTGCTCAACGCACATTGCAGGTCTCCTGACCGCTGATATCAGCGTAGCTTTTCGGGCATTTCTCGAGACCGTTCCGCATCGAACATACACGTTTTGAAGAAACGAACAAATGCAAGGCAGGGCGTGGTCGCCTCGTCGAGGTTGCACGCGCCAAGGCGGATGTTGATACTGGGAGATTCGGAGTAGCCGTAACCAGTGTCTCCACAGTCCTGCGAACTAAGATGCGTAGGGCCCGAAGAACTTGAGAAATGAAAGCAGTGGCCACAAAGAAGGTCAGAGTCAAGAGAAAGAAGTGCCGGATTGGCAGCAAATGGGAACGTTCCGGTGTGAGGCATGGGGGGAACAGTTCTTCATTGGTCATAATCCCGAGTTCGCCGACCAGCGCCTGGCTGAGAGGCAAGCACCATGGCTCGAAAAGGTTCTTGCTGAAGAGCACGAGCGCGACAAAAAACATTCGGACCGAATCGAACTACCAGACTGACTGGCAGAGTATGAATCGAAAATCGCTTGAGGGATTCCGGAAAACCCTTCAGGACCGCCATCGGGAACTCCGTAACACCCTGGCCCAAACTCAGAGAGATTTGCTCACTACGCAACACGACTACGGCAAGGACGAGGGTGATCGTGCAAACACGTCTCTGGCAAGAGAAATAGACCTCGCTCAGAAATCTCGGGACCGAGCGCTGCTGAGTGCAGTGGACGCGGCATTGAAACGGATCGCCGAGGACACGTTCGGTCAATGCCTCAACTGCGAGCAGGACATAAACCCCAAACGCATCGAGGCCATTCCCTGGGCTCGCTTCTGCATCACCTGCCAGGAGTTGATTGACCGCACAAAGTAGGAAGCCTTTTCTTTCCAAATCCTTTTGGTCATCCGACGCTGAGAATTGACGGACGAGAAGCAAGAGGTTGAATTTGATTTCGCAGGAGACGGTGCGTCGGGAGAGTGTGATGGAATGCCCAGCGCGCCGTTTCCCTGGGGAATCGTTTTTCCCAGCGGTCTGCTTCTACGACGAAGCGGCGCTGAAAATCTGACCCGGGTTTCAAAGTGAGCCATTCTGCTCAGTATTTCGCAAGCTAAAGAGCGAACCTGTGGGTGCCTCATTAAGAGCCAGGGGTCTGTCAAACCAGGCGGCCCAAAGTGCTCTTTATGAGGTGGGTTTCGAGCATACTAAGCAGGGCTTTGAACGTGGCTCTCAGGATCGTGACGAAAATGGGGAGCAGTCCGAGCAGTCTCAAAACCGCAAAGTGTCGCAGGCGTCTTTTTGTCGGGGTATATGCCGGGACCGCCATAATCTGCCCGGCCGATTTACCGGCGCGGCAAATGATCTGCCTTTTTTCTTGCCCCGTGATAGTCTCGCGGGCGCTGTACTTTAAGGAGAACAAATGACAATCAAATTGAATCGTGTGCTGTTATGCCTTACTCTTGCAGGTCTAACCGCGTCGTGGGCGGTTGCTCAACAAGAGACCAGTGATTCCAAATCAAAGTCGGATGTAAGAACGGTCACGGGTTGCTTGACCAAGGGCGACAGCGCCGATGAGTTCATGCTGACCGGAAATGATGGCAGCACATGGGAGGTGCGTGGTAGTAAGAGCGGTGTAGACCTCGCAAGTCATGTGGGCCACACAATTTCTGCTACCGGCGTAGTTTCGAACGCTACGGCGCATAACCTTAAGGAAGATACCAAGGACGCGGCGAAAGACGCTGGCATGAAGAAGGACAACACCGAGCATGGGCACTTGAAGATTACGAACCTACAGATGGTAAGCGATTCGTGTCAGAAGTAGTTAGCCGTGCATTTTGAGCAAATGGGGGCATTGCCCGCCCCCTGTTTTATTCTCTTCGCTGTCTAGCTGATTTCGGTTCTGAGCGCAGCCGCGAGGTCGAGTCCCTCGCGATCCGCAATCACGAGTGCGTTACCGGAGGCGAACTGCCGTTATGCGTAAACGCCTAACCACTACGATTCCAACTCCACAGGACGCTCTGCCTCTCGACGAAGGCTGGATGGAACTGGACAGGGCGGCCGTGGTCGAGGTCACATCGGAAGAAAAGGAATATCCGGTCGAGTCTGCGCTGGTCTTAGGAGAAATGCGGGGCTGGAGGGCGTCTGCTTCTGGCACTCAAACCATCCGGCTGATCTTCGACAAGCCGCAACGACTTTCGCGCATCTCGCTGGTCTTCGAAGAAACCGAGGTGCGGCGCACCCAAGAGTTCGTGTTGCGATGGTCCGCGGATGGCGGGCGCTCCTGTCGAGAAATTGTGCGCCAGCAGTGGAATTTCAGTCCTCCTGCGACAACAATTGAGAACGAGGAATATCAGGTTGCACTGTCGGGTGTCACAGTTCTTGAGTTGGTCATTGTGCCTGATATTAGTCGAGGAGCGGCTCGCGCCTCGCTCAAGCGTTTGCGCCTTTCTTGACCCACTGCGGTGGTACCGGACTTAATTCTGTGGTTGGGGAATCGGGGCGATCCATTGCTGACTGAAATCCGAGAGGGCGGGGATTAGTTCACCAATTCATCGGAGGGGCCGGCTTCCGGTTGCGTGACGTGCTCGACTACTGGCGCGAAGGCACGGGATGCTTTGTGAACAGCCATATGCTTCAGCATGTCGGTCGCCGATTGAATAGGATTCTCACAAATCTTATTCATGCCAATCGCGTCCCCACAGTCACTACATACCATAAACGTGCCGCCTGCAATTCTTCTAGTCGTTGTGTACATGCCCTAAGCCTACGCTTCAACGGCGGGCTGCCGGGGTATTGGGGACAGCAAATACAGACTTTGGTCACCCCCAGTTTAGGGCTTCACACGATCAGAACAGGCGGGGTTGGGTCGCGCAGTGTCCAGGATTCTTAATTAACAAAACCCTCGGAGGATTGGGCGCGGTCGCGCTCGCTGCGGGCCGCCAGTAAAATTCTCATTCGTTCTTGCAAGACTTCGACCTTGGAAGGGTCTTTCTCCTCGGCTACTTTTTGGCACAGTGCTCGGAAAGTGTCGGCGTCAAGCATCTCGGGAACCTCGGAGTTCACTCTACGCAGAAAACAGTGTCGAATGATGTTCAATAATGAACAGGTAGTCGTTCTCACGCATCTGCGAAGCACTTCAACTGTTTCCTTGGATGCAGGGGGAGCATAGCATCGGCCACTACCTCGACCTCGGGAGCGCTGTTCTTGGTCTTACTCTGTTTCCCGTAGGATATTTGGTTCATGCTTACAAAGCGCCACGCCTAAATGTGCAGCCCAGAACCGGAGCCCGCATTGAAATGAAACGGACATTGCTTTCGTGGAGCAGTGGAAAAGACAGTGCTTGGAGCCTTCACGTTCTCCGGCAGCAGAATGAGCACGAAGTTGTCGGGCTGCTAACAACGTTCAATCAGGCGGCGAACCGTGTTGCTATGCATGCAGTGCGTCGCAGCCTCGTCCAGGCGCAAGCGAAGGAGGTGGGTATTCCTCTGTGGGACGTGGATTTGCCGCAGCCGTGCTCGAATAACGACTATGAATGCATCATGAGGGAAACGTGCAAAACCGCTGTTCAGTCGGGGATCGAATGCATCGCCTTTGGCGATTTATTCCTGACCGACATACGGGCGTACCGGGAGAAGCAACTGGAAAATTCGGGGTTGCAGCCAGTTTTCCCTGTGTGGGGAATGCCCACGCGGGAGCTTGCATGCTCCATGATCAAGTCCGGCTTGCGTGCGAAACTTACTTGCGTTGACCCCAAACGCCTCGCATCGGAATTTGTCGGCAGGGAATTTGATGAGCAACTGCTCTCGGAGTTCCCACCGGACATCGATCCCTGCGGAGAGAACGGGGAATTCCACACGTTCGTCCATGCGGGCCCGATGTTTGGGCACAGCCTGTCGGTGGAAGTGGGCGAAATCGTGTCTCGCGACGGGTTTGTGTTTGCTGATCTGGGTCTTCGCCCCGATGCTTGAACAACTGCTCTCCTGAATTAACGACGCTGGGGCGAGATGCTACCAACTGGGACCGTCAGGCTCCTGCCAATCATTCGGAGGCAACGACAGTCCCCAAATGTTCTCAGGTCTCTCCAGTTTGATTCCGCAGTGTCGTGGTTGGTCTGGATCGACGTACACGACCTCGGCTGCAGCGCGTTTGTCCGTGAGACGGACATGAATCGAGATTTTCATCCCTACGCGCAGCGCAACGGCGGTCACAATCAAGGCACCATGGAGGTTGACGACAAGTGTCTCGCCTTCGCACGCCAGAGGTTCATTGATACCATGAGCCT
>Ga0210406_10003693_pt1 | contig 16644 bp, 15 predicted proteins | sample IncBWC30MmetaG_FD_155454 | JGI IMG/M metagenome (GOLD analysis project Ga0210406, IMG submission 155454) | Forest soil microbial communities from Barre Woods Harvard Forest LTER site, Petersham, Massachusetts, United States - Inc-BW-C-30-M | ecosystem: Environmental > Terrestrial > Soil >... | reverse complement strand
GCTGAGCCATCTTGGCCACTATCTACCACTACTTGGAACGCCGCAGTCGAAACGCCAATCGGCAACGCAACGATTACCTCCGCTGGTGGCGAATCCCCTCCCGCCGCGCCGGTGAAGGCAAGACTCTGGGGCGCAGCGGTCACCTGCGACGTTGTGCTCGCAATGGTCAGCGAGAAAGTCTTTGTGGTTGACCCAGGGAAAAGCCCCAGACTGGCGAAATCCGTTACCGTGACGACCGGCGAGAACGCGCCGGCGGCGGTTGGACTTCCAGTAATCAACCCAGTCTTCGGATCGATCGAGAGGCCCGGCGGTGCATTAACCAGCGAAAAAGTATAGGGCGGTGTTCCACCGGTCACGCCGACGATCTGGGCGTAAGCCGATCCAGTGGTCCCGCCGGGAAGCGCTGTCGTCGTGAACGAGAGTGCCGGATTAATCGTCAGGCTGAACGTCTTGGTACTCGTATCTTGCGACTTATCCTGTACTTGAACAGTAAAAGTGAAGGTGCCGGTCGCGGTCGGCGTCTTGCTCAATGTCGATTGTGTTGGGTCAGTCTGATCGAACACCATCAATCCAGGCGGAGTTGATCCCTGGCTGACGCTCCAGAAGAAAGGAGATGGGCCGCCAACCGCCGCCAGACTATAGCCATAGGGTACGTTCACGTCTCCTGCCGGGAGGGTTGGAGAATTAGTGATCGTTAGACTGGACCCAATGGTCAAAACAAAAGGCTTCGACACCGAAAGCCCGCCGACTGTGACCGTGACAGTGAAATTGAAAGGCCCAGTCGCGCTCGGATTGCCGCTCAAAACGTTCCCGTTGAGCGCCAGACCCGGCGGTATCGTATTGGCCGGAACAATGGACCAGGTGGCTGTTCCACTAGGCCCATCGGAAGCGTTGAAGGTTACCGAGTACGCATTGGAGGTGGTCCCGCTCGGCAGCGGAGACGAATTCGAAATGTTGAGGATCCCAATCGTGAATCCAGCCGAACCCGTCGCCTGGCTTCTTGTGTCTGTCACCGAAACTACGAACGGAAAAGTCCCCCCGCCTGAAGCCGTGCCTGTGATGGTTCCTGTCGCGGGTCCTAGCGTCAAACCGGGCGGCAAGCTTCCCTGGCTGACCGACCACTGATATGCGCCGCTGCCGTTCGCGCTCAATTGCGCGCTATAAGCACTGTTTAGTGCGCCAAATGGCAGTGATTGTGGAGAGATGGTCAGACTCGACGGAGCGGCCGCTTGGATCGTCAGGGAGAATGCTTTCGACGTTGAAAGACTCGGAGACGATGCGGTGCCCGGAGGAGGCGTCTCTGTCACACCGACTGTGAACCTGAAGGTCCCACTCGTGGTCGGGGTGCCGCTCAGCGTGCCGGTAGTCGAGTCCAAAGTGAGACCCGGTGGGGCAGGTTTAATGAACCAGACATATGTCCCGGCCGGTCCGTCCGTGGCATTGAAGGTCACTGAATAAAGCGTCCCAGTGGTCCCGCCTGGCAGCGGCGACGAATTGGTGATGTTCAGAATTCCGACCGTGTATCCGGCCGAAGTGGATTGTTGAGTCTGTGTGTCCATCACGGTGACGGTAAATTGATACGTACCGCCAGGGTTGGGTGTCCCCGTGATGGCCCCGCTGCTTGGTCCTAGCGATAAGCCCGGTGGCAGAGTTCCCTGGCTAATCGACCATTGGTAGTTTCCGCTGCCATTACTAGCCGTTAATTGAGCGTTATAGCTGCTGCCCAAGGCGCCGTCAGGCAGGGATTTTGGCGAGATAGTGAGAGGCGCAAACTGCCCCAGCACCAAGCTGATGGAGCAAACGAAGAGGCTAATTGCGACAATACGCCGTAACAACATCATTGTTTTCTTACATCCGAACACGAGGCAACCCGCCGGCATTATCGTACGTCTTATTACACAGAGAAGCGTAAGTCACGACCTTCTCCTCCTCTGGTTGGCGCGGTTCGAGCCATCGGACCGCGCCTTTTTGTCGTTAAGCCTGAGCGGCTTCTGAGAATTTCTCAAAGAATTTCTTGATGATCAGTTTGGCCGTCGTATCCAGTAGCCGTTGGCCGACGCTGGCGATGGTACCTCCCACCTGAACTTCGCCTTCGTACTTTACATCGGTCGCTTCGCCCGCGGGCTCCAGGGTAAGTACTCCTTCGCCCTTCACGAACCCGATCTTGCCGGTGCCGTCCACCATCAGCTTGAATTTTTCAGGAGGGGTCTGATCGGCCAGCCGGACCTTGCCTAAAAACAGACCGCCGATGCTGGCGATCGCCATCTTCATTTTCATCTCGTATTCGTCTTCGCCGACCTTTTCGAGATGATCGGTGCCTGGCATGCACTTCGCCAAGATGATGGGATCTTGCAGCAGTTCATAAGCGCGTTCACGCGCAACTGGGACAGTATAAGAACCGCTGATCTTCAAGCCGTCCTCGAAAGAGCCACTGTGAGCGCCCGCATGGTGTAAATGCGGGCGAGATGCTTGCGATAATCCGCCGAAGCATGCAGATCGGAGTTAGCATCCACGCCCTCCGCCACGCCCGCAGCCGCCTTCTGAACGTCGGAAGCGCTGCCCGCCGTGCCTTCCAGTGCTTTTTCGACACCGTTAGCCCGATAAGGCTTGCCGCTGAGTCCAGTCACTCCCACGCGCGCCATAGTAACCTTGCCCCCCGATTTCTTAACGCGCGCGGCGATGCCCACAATCGCGAACCCGGAAGCCGGCTGCAGCATCTTCTGATAGCTTGTCCCGGCGGATTGTTCCTCCACCGGCACGATTACTTCGCGGATGATTTCGCCTGGCTCGAGCGCCGTGGTGAATGTGTCCACAAAGAAGTCTGCAATCGGAATCTCGCGCTGTCCCTTGGCCGTGACCAAGACCACCCGCGCTTCGAGCGCTAGCAATGACGCCGGATAATCGGCCGCCGGATCCGCATGAGCTACGCTGCCGCCAATGGTCCCCACGTTGCGAACCTGAATATCGCCGATATGGGCCGCGCCTTCCGCAAGCAGCGGGCACTTGGACCGAACCAACGCCGAGGTCTCAACCTGGTAATGCGTGGTAGTTGCGCCGATCCGCAGCACGCCCTTGTCTTCCCGTATGTAGTTCAAATCCGGGATGCGGCCGATATCGACGAGTTGGCCGGGCGTCGCGAGCCGGAGTTTCATAAGCGGAATCAGGCTCATCCCTCCGGCCAGCACTTTCACGTCGTCGCCAGCCAACAGGCCCAGCGCGTCCTTCAAACTCGAAGGTGCGGAGTACTCGAAATTCTGTGCAATCATGCCTGGCCTCCTGCCTGAATCAGCTTCCAGATTTTTTCCGGCGTCATCGGCATATCGATGTGGCGCACGCCTAAGGGGCTGAGCGCATCCACTACCGAATTCACTACCGCCGGCGAACATCCGATCGTTCCGGCTTCCCCTACGCCCTTCACGCCCAGCGGATTCACTGGCGAAGGAGTCTCCGTGTGGCTGGTCTCTAGCCAAGGCATCATGCTGGCTTTCGGAATAGCGTAATCCATCAGCTCGCCCGTGACCAGTTGGCCAGTATCGTCATAGACCGCTTGCTCCCACAGCGCCTGCCCAAGTCCTTGTGCTACACCGCCATGCACCTGCCCGTCCACAATCAGCGGATTGATGATCTTGCCGCAGTCGTCGACCGCCACGTAGCGCTTCAACGCGATCGCTCCCGTCAGTGATAACGATGTGCGCTCCAAACGGGAACGTGAAATTCGGTGGTTCCCAGAAATAAGTCGCCACCAATCCGGGTTCGGTATTGGGCGGCAATTTCATGGCGCGGTAGGTTGCATTGGCAATTTCCGACAACCGTACCGACTTCCCGGTTTTATTGTCCACGCACGCCCCGTTGGCGAACGACACGTCATCCGTTTCGAGCAGCATCGCTCCGTACTTCTTGATCTTCTCTTTCAGCTCCTGGATCGCAAAGTACATCGCCGTACCGCCGATGGCCGTTCCGCGGCTGCCAAACGTCCCGATGCCATATTGAACGATCGTAGTGTCGCCATGCAGCACAATAACGTCGTCGATACCGACGCCCAGCTCGTCTGCGGCGATCTGAGCGAAGGTGGTCTCCTCGCCTTGGCCATGCGGTGAACAGCCGGTCATGACTGTGACCGTGCCCCCTGGCTCAATCTTCACTGTCGCGCTCTCCCATCCGCCGGCCGGCGTGGCGGGCGATGGGCCGAAAGCGCAAATCTCGCCGTAGGCCGACATCCCGATGCCCATCAACCGGCCCTCGGCTCGCGCCTTCTTCTGCTGTTCGCGAAGCTCCTTATATCCGACAATGCCCAGCGCCTTCTCGAGGGGCGCCGCGTAGTTGCCGCTGTCATAGCTCAGTCCGGTTGCGGTCGCATATGGAAATTCGTCTTTGCCGATGAAATTCTTGAAACGAATCTCGGCCGGATCCATTTTCAATTCCGCCGCCAGGATGTCCACCATACGCTCGATCCCGTGAGTAGCTTCCGGACGTCCAGCGCCACGATAAGCATCCGTCGCCATGCAGTTGGTGAACGCACCCACAATGTCGGCGCGGATGTTCTGGCACTTGTAAAGGCCGGGCATCATCAGCACCGACAAAGTCGGAATAGCCGGCGTGAGCAGGGTATGAAACGCGCCCAGATCCTGAATCAACTTCAGCTTGATGGCCAGAATTGTTCCATCGCGCTTGGCCGCCACTTCGTAAAAATCGACATGTCCGCGGCCATGAATCGTGCCGGTGAAGTTTTCACGACGGCTCTCGATCCATTTGACCGGCTTGCCGATCTTCATAGCGACGAAGCCCATCAGCGCTTCCTCGGCATATACCTGGATCTTGCTCCCGAAGCCGCCGCCGATTTCGGGCGTCACTACCCGCATGTGGTTTTCCGGCAGCCCCAACATGGCGGCCAGTAGCGTACGCGCCAGGTGCGGAGCCTGCGTCGTAAGGTGGATGGTCATCGCTCTATCGCCCGAACGCCAGTCCGCCACGCAGCCGCGCGTCTCCATCGACATGGGTATCAAGCGCTGGCTGATGATCCGCTCCTTCACGACAACATCGGCCGCCGCGAAGGCTTTGTCTACTTCGCCGCCTTCCTGATGGAAAGTGAAGGCGGTGTTGTCGGGCCACTCCGGATGCACCGGCGGAGCACCCGGGGCTATCGCTTTCTCCGGGTCGGTTACCGCTGGGAGCGGTTCATAATCCACCTCAACCAAATCGGCCGCATCGCGCGCAATGTAGCGATCCGTCGCCACCACTACCGCCACTGGATGTCCGATGAAGTACACGCGGTCGAGCGCTAACAGATGATGATGCGGCACCCGCAGGCCGGGCAGGGAAGCGCCACACGGCACCGGCGCGCACTTTTCAGTGTCCTTGCCAATGTACACGGCCGCCACGCCAGGAAGATCGAGCGCGGGCTTGATATTGATGGATTTGATCTTCGCCGCGCCATGCGGACTGCGCACTATGCAGGCATGGTGCATACCCGGCATCTGGATGTCATCGACATAGGTGGCCGTCCCGGTGATCAGGCGTGGATCTTCGCGTCTGCGAATTCGCTTGCCAACCAGAGTTTCGGTTTTTGTGATGGTTGTCGCCATGCTGTCCTCCTATGCCTTTGCCGCGGCCGTCCGGACCGCGTTGACGATGTGCTGGTAGCCTGTACAGCGGCACAGATTGCCTTCCAGGCCATGCCGGATCTCTTCATCGGTCGGCTGGGGGTTCCGCTCCACGATCTGCTTCGCCGTCATGATCATTCCCGGCGTACAGAATCCGCACTGCAGCCCGTGCTCGTTCCAGAATGCTTCCTGCATGGGATCGAGCTTCCCGTCGACGGCTAAGCCTTCAATGGTCAGGAGGTCGCGTCCATCGGCTTGAACTGCAAACATAGTGCAGCTCTTGATAGCTTTGCCGTCCACATGTACGGTGCAGGCGCCGCACAAAGAGGTCTCGCAGGCAATGTGCGGACCCGTAAGACCAGTCACTTCGCGTAGGTAATGGATGAGCAGCATCCGAGGCTCCACTGCGTCGGCGCGCTTCTTTCCGTTGATGGTTAAAGAGATGTTTCGTGTCATGGCAGAAGTACCAGCGGTTATTGTAGCGCGTGTAGCTAATCGTGGCGGACTGTGGCGCACGCACTCTTGCGCGCCGCGTTCACACTCGTGTGAACGCGCGGTTCAGCCTAGTTTGTCCCAGTCGTTCACGTCGATGTGAGCTTGATTTAAGATACTTCGCAACGTACCTAGCGGACCTGGCTGTCCTTTTGGCTCGCCTCAACAAATCCCGCCGCCTCAAGCCGGCGCTTGACTTCACGGAAAGGTTGCGGCTTAAGCCGCCCCAACCTCTACCTCGATGGTTCGAACGGTGGGCGTTCGCGCTGCGTGCGGCGGTTCGAAGTGCAGTTCCAATACCTCTTTCAAGTTATCGAGATCTTCTTCTTCACTCCTGCCCTGGCTGGCGATATCCAATTCCAGGAACTGTGAGACATACCAGTTCCCTTCGCGCCAGACTGTCGCGGGGACTCGTCGCTTCATGTCTACATTTTTTCACAGCGTAGCCGCGCTTCGTGGCGCGCGCACTGTTGCGTGCCGCGTTCGCATTCCGTGAACGCCCGTGTCCCAAGCTTTGGTATCACTTGAGTTGAGAAATAGGCTATAATGATACCAGCATCATGATTGCCCCTGCCCGCATAGCCGATATCCTGGGCGGGCCACCCGTCCTCGGTCGACGTCTGGCCTCGCTTAGTGCCTTGAGCGATGCCGTGTCGACAGGCCTTCCCAAAGCCGCCCTCCGTCAAACCGCCGGCCGAATCTTTGAAGACCGCGCCGAACAGCGCCGGTTGATGAATCGCATCGTCCCGGAAGCCACCTTCAAGCGCCGCCGCGAGCGGCTGAGTATACCCGAAAGCGAACGGACCGAGCGAATTGCCCGGGTCATGGCCGCCGCGGAATTCGTGTGGGGCGACCGCTCCGATGCCCGCCGCTTCATGACGACGCCTCATCCCGCCCTGCGAGGGCGTGCGCCGCTGGACGCGGCCTTCACCGAACTTGGCGCGCGCCAGGTGGAAGAGATCCTCGACAAAATCTTCCATGGCCTTCCCGCGTAGCGGCGGCGAACTTCGGGCTTATCGCATCGCCGATCGCCGCCACAAGATCTTCGATGGCCAAGGGGCGGCGCTCTTCGGTGGCCGGTGGAACTCGCCCGGCCGGCGCGTTATTTACGCCGCGGAAACTTACGCCGGCGCAATGCTGGAGGCGCTCGTCCATGCCAACATCGGAAGACTTCCCAAGACGCAATCCTGGATCGAGATCCTGATCCGCAAAGGCATTCGGATCGAAGAACTGCACGCCGCTGACATTCCCGGTTGGGACGCGCCCGATCAGCGCGCCAGCCGCCTCTACGGAGATCGATGGTACGACGAAGGGCGAACCGCGGTGCTACTTGTGCCCTCAATCATCGCCCAGCCCGAGCGCAATATCGCCATCAATCAGGAACATCCAGACTTCTTGCGAATCCGAGCCACCCCGCCAACGCCCGTCATTTGGGACCAGCGACTTTTCCACCACAGGCACACGCCGTAAAAGACCGGCAAGCTACGATGAAGCGTGGCTGAATCTGCTCTCCCCCTCGAAACCACCCCCCAGGACGTCCAACGCCGGAGCGCAGCCGGCGAAAAACTCCTTCTGATCGACGTTCGTGAGCCCGCGGAATTCCAGGTTGCCCGCATCTCCGGCGCCGAGCTGATTCCGATGCGGACCGTTCCAGCTCAGTTCCAGCGCCTCGAAGCCGCCGCGGACGATTCCACATTGATCGTCTACTGTCATCACGGCGTCCGCAGTCTGAACGTGGTCAACTGGCTGCGCGAGCAGGGCATCAGCGGATGCCAGAGCATGGCCGGCGGTATCGACCGCTGGAGCCTTCAGATCGACCCCTCCGTTCCCCGCTACTCCTGAGAACTTCCTGGGATATCGGCGCACTACGTTCGTGTATGCGCGCTCTGGCCCTCGCCCTGGAGATGTTTTCGGTTGCGTCGATCCTAACGGCAGATGCACCGATTTACTCTGCCGCCAGCCTGGTCAATGCGGCGGACAACCAATCGGGTTGGCTCGCGCCCAATACCATCGCCACCGTGTACGGCAAGAACCTCGCTTACGGCACCCAGACGCTCCCTGGGAATTCCCCAGTCGGCGGCGATGCCACGGTCAACATCGGCGGCTATGTGGCCCCTCTGTATTACCTCTCGCCGACCCAGATCAACTTTCTGATACCGCCCAACCTGCTGCCTGGGCCCACCACGGTGCAGCTCGTGATCGACGGGCTGGCTGGGCCGCCGGTTTCGGTAACGCTGGGCGCCGCCGCCCCCGCTCTTTTTCAGCTCGATCAGCAGAACGTTATCGCCACGCGCGCCGATTGGTCGCTCATTACTCCGGCCGCACCAGCTAAGCCCGGCGATGTAGTCGTCCTTTTTGCCACCGGGCTCGGCCAAACTGTCCCACCCGCAGGCTACGGCGAACTGCCTAGCGTTCCCGCACCCTTGGCGATGCTCTCCGGCTTCCAAGTGCTGTTGGACGGTAACCCAGTCGACCCTAGCGGCATTGCCTATGCCGGCGTCGCCCCAGGTTTCTCCGGACTGTATCAGATCAACGTCACGCTTCCTGGCGCCACGGGCGCCAACCCCGAAATCCGAATCGCAGTCGGCGCTGCCGTCAGCGTCGCTGGGATCCATATTCCCGTCAGCCCACAATGATAAACTGAACGGCTTGGCTCGCCATCAATTCGCCGTAATCGCACTGGCGGCGGTCGCCTTGGCCTCGGGCTTTTGGCAACTGCTGGATCTTTTCTCGGACTACACTCGCAGCACCGCCACCTTTGGCGTGGCTTCGTTCGAAGACCGTTTCAGCGACTTTCGAAAGACTCTGGCGCCTCACACAGTGCTGGGCTATCTGTCCGACAACCCGGTGAACGATCCCAGCAACCAGTCCGAATTCAACCTGACCCAGTACACCCTGGCGCCCGCGATCGTGTTGCCTACCATAGACCAGCGCCTGGTGGTAGTGAATTATCACAGCCGCACGCCGGATCAGGCGGTGCTTCATTCAAGGCATCTCACGCCCATTCGCGATTTCGGAAAAGGTGTGCTGCTCTGCCGTAACGACGCCCGATGACTTTCCTGTGTATTGCGCTGGTTTGGCTTATAGGCTTTGGCGTCGCTCGTTTTCTGTTTCCCGCTCCGCTCCGCGGGTCCCTGCACAGCGTATTCCTGTTTTCGCTTGGAATCGGCCTGGGAATCGGAATCGCATGCTGCCTCTATTTCATTTGCCTCGCGCTCTTCGGGCCTAACTGGCTGATCCTAGCCGGATTTGGAACGATCATAGCGGTTGCCGCCATTTTGCGCAGCATGAACGCCACGAATCGGGGCGTCGCGCTCGAATGGGCGTCCGGGCCAGCTACCCCTGCCTATCTCACCTGGTTCTTGGTCCTGGCTGCGGCGATGGCCGCCAGTATGTTCGTTATACTTTGCCTCGAAAAGCCCCACGGCGAATGGGATGCCTGGTCCATCTGGAATCTCAAAGCGCGCTTCCTGTTTCGCGGAGGTGACAGTTGGAAGAACCTTCTTTCCTCGCAAATCCCCAACTCGCACCCGGATTATCCGCTACTGTTGCCGTCTATCGTGGCCATGTGCTGGACGCTGGCGCGCGGGGAATCGATTTCCGTGCCGATCGCCGTTGCTTTTCTATTCACCCTGGGCGTTTGTGGATTGCTGGTCTCGTCGATTGGCATCCTGCGGGGAAAAACGCAAGCCTTCGTCGCCGGGATTGTCGTGCTGGCGGCAGCTTCGTTCGTGCAACTCGGTGCCATGCAATATGCCGACCTGCCGATGAGCTTTCACATCCTCGCGACCCTCGCCCTGCTGTGCCTGCAGGATCGTTTTCCTGACGATCTGCGCTTCAGCATCGCGGCCGGCCTTACCGCCGGCTTCGCCCCCTGGACTAAGAACGAAGGCTGGCTCTTCTTGGGCGCCGTAGTGCTGGCCCGGCTAGTTGCAATCCTGCGCTTCGAGGGCCGCGCCGGCTTGGGCCCTCAATTCCTCCGGTTCGCGGCCGGTGCGTTGCTACCCGTAGCCGTGGTGGCTTTCTTTAAGATCCACTTCGCGCCGCCCAACGATGTGCTTGCGCAGCGGCCCTCCGATCTGATCGCCCACCTCGCGGTTTTCGGACGCTGGATCATCACTCTCCAAGGACTGGCGAAGGTACTTTTTGTGATCGGCGGCTTCCTGTTGCCAATTGTATTGATCCTCGCGCTTTACTGGTTTCTGGTACGCTTCCACGTCGCGGAACGCGACCGTACGCCGCTCGCAACCGTGCTCCTGGCCCTGGGCCTGATGCTGGCTGGCGAATTCGTAGCTTACGTGGCGTTCCCGCCCGATATCGTTACCCAGCTCAATGTTTCGCTGGAACGCCTGGTCATGCAGCTATGGCCGGCCGGGCTGCTGGCATTCTTTCTGGCGGCAAATCCACCACAACTTGTAACCACACGAGTGTACGGCGCCGCCAGACCCAAGCTCGCCGGGAAATCTCAGAAGCCAAAGCCTCGGACCACAGTACCGAAACCCGCATCTTCGACGATGCGTTTAAACTAAGAGGAGATAAAGTCCGATAGCTGGGGTGTATATGAACCTGCGCGAAACATTCCCGACGTTAGCGGCTTTGGTATTAGCGGCCTGTCTTGCGCTAAGCGCGCAGGAGCCAGCTCCTATTAATCCGCCTCCCACCGATGGTCCGAGCGTCCCGGATAGCGCCGTGGCCGGCCAATTCCTGATTCCGCCTGGCACCAAAGTCCCACTCAGCATGATCAACAGCGTCAGCACTAAGACCGCTAGCGAGGGCGAGCGTATTTATCTGGAGACGGTGTTCCCCATCCTGGCCAACGGAAAAATCGTGATACCGCCCGGCAGTTACGTAGCCGGTACAGTTACCGATGTGAAGCGGCCGGGCCGCCTAAAAGGTCATGGCGAACTATACATCCGCTTCGACTCGTTGACCTTGCCGAACGGCGTGACTCGCGATTTCCGCGCGCGCATCGGCAGCCTGGATGGCCGCGCCGCCGAAACACTCGATAAAGAAGAGGGCAAGATCAAGAGCGAAGGCAATAAGTCGGGCGACGTGAAAGTAATCGGCGAAGCCGCCGGCGCAGGTGCAACCGCCGGAGGCTTGGCGGGAGCCGCCGCTGGACATGCTGGACTGGGCGCGGGCATTGGCGCTGCAGCCGGAGCTACCGCTGGCTTGATCGGCGTCCTGGTCACCCGTGGCCCGGAAGCGATCCTGGCTAAAGGCACCACCATGGACATGGTTTTGGATCGCCCCCTCTCGTTCACCTCCAGTGATATCGATTTCTCAAACTCCATGGGACGGACGAATTCGAGCGACGGCCCGGGTCCTTTGCCCAGCCGCAAGTCGCAAACATCTCAGCGCCGCTGGCCGCTCTGATCAGCGCGAACTAGAACTTTTGGGCTATTCTCGAGGCAGTAAACTAGTACTGCCGCCTTTGTTACTGCCCGGCTATTTGCCAACCCTCGTATAGGACGTACAATCAGAACCACATGGAATTCGGCGCCATTGAGGCCGCTGCCGGTGGGTTTCTTCTCCTCCTCGCCCTGGCGGTGGTGTGGCTGGCCTACCGATTGAAAAAGAAGAACAAACAGCTTCGTCAAGCCATGCGGGAATTGCAGCGCCGAGCCAAGGAAGCGGCCCCGATCATCGCGGCTGAAAAGCCCATTCCGATCCAGCCACGCAAACCTGAGCCAGCCCCTACGGTGGATGCGTTCCTCTGGCAGCACCTCGGCGACGCTTTCCTGTGGAAGCACCTGGGAGATCCCAAACCTGCGCCCCTAGAGGTACCTCCAAGCGATCATTATTCGATTCCGACCGGCATGTGCGACCGCGCCTCGCTCCAGCCTCTTTTTGAAGCGGACCCGCCGTTTACCGGATTGGTGGTTCTGGTGGGCATCGCAAACAGCCGCACGCCGCATGTCGAACATCCGGCTCAGCCCTTCATTGAGGGACTGCTCGGCCCGGCCGACTTTGCTTGCCGCAATGCTGATGACGAATTCCTGATCGTCTGTCCCGAACTGCGCGGTGTGGAGGCGCAGCGGCGCTTGAACGAAATCTCCGAGCGGCTGTGGAACTTCCAGCTGCGAGGGCAGGGCAGCTTCACGGTTCTGTTTAGCTGGGGTGGCATCGGTGTCGAGAATGACCCGCTCTCGGCAACCATTGCTTCCGCCGTCACGCGGATGCAACAAACCAAGCGTAGCCGCGTACTTCTGTTCAAGCGCAAAGCAGGCTGAAATTCTTCACCGCGACTTGACCGATCTGGGATAATCAATATAGCCAGCGGGCCTCCCCCCGCTTCCCCAGAAACCTTGGAAGATTCCATATTCATCCGTGGCGCCCGAGTCCACAACCTCAAGAACATTTCGCTCGCGATCCCACACAATCAACTGACCGTGGTGACCGGTGTCTCCGGCTCCGGCAAATCCTCGCTGGTGTTCGATACGGTCTATGCCGAGGGACAGCGCCGCTACGTCGAGTCGCTCTCCTCTTACGCCCGCCAATTCCTCGAACGCATGGAAAAGCCCGACGTCGATGAAATATCGGGCATCGCGCCGCCAATAGCCATCCGCCAAAAGAACACCACTCGCAATCCCCGGTCCACCGTCGCTACCTCCACCGAAATTTACGATTTTCTGCGGCTACTATATGCTCGTGTCGGTCGCACCTACTGCCCTAAATGCGGCCAGCGCGTGCAGCGCGACACCGTCGATCAAGTCGCCCAGACTATGCTCACCCAGCCCGAGGGTTCTCGATGGTACGCGCTCTTTCCTGTTGTTCGCGGCGGCACCACCGAGGCCTTGCGCGATCATCTCTTTGAGTTACGCAAGAAGGGCTTCACTCGCCTGTATCAGAACGGTCGTGTATTCGAATTTTCGACACCCGAGTCGCTTCTCGATATCGATTTCAACCAGCCGGTCTTCGCGCTGGTCGATCGCTTCGTCATCTCGCCCGATCTCCATCAACGTTTGGTCGATACCACGGAAATCTGCTACCGCGAATCCGGCGAGGTGCTGTTCGAAGAAGCCACCCCACACCACCCGCCTCCCGCTCCCATCCGCTTCAGCGAAAAATTCGCTTGCAAGAAGTGCGGCATCGAGCTGGTAATTCCGGAGCCCAGCCTGTTCAGCTTCAACAATCCGATGGGCGCTTGCCCGCGCTGTCAGGGATTCGGAAACACCATCGATTACGATATGAACTTGGTGATCCCCGATCCTGGGCTCACGCTCGACCAAGGCGCCGTCGAGCCCTGGACCAAGCCGCAATACGAGTGGTTCGGTACGCATTTTCGCAAGTCCACGCGCGGGAAAGTTCGCTGGAACATTCCCTTCTGCGACTTGACGGCGGCCGAACAGAAACTCGTCTACGACCACATCTACAAGTTTTTCGCCGAAGTGGAATCTAAAAAGTACAAGGTCCATGTACGCGTATTCCTCAGCCGTTACCGCGGTTACGCCGAATGCCCCGATTGCAAGGGATCGCGGCTGCGCGCCGACGCCCGCAACGTTCGCATCGGCGAAAAGAACATCGCGGAGGTGGTCAAGCTCAACATCGCTCAGGCTTATGAATTCTTTCAGGCACTAGATCTGTCACCGGAAGAATTGGAAATCGCCGACAAGATCCTGGTCGAGATCCGTCAGCGGCTCAAGTTCTTGAACGATGTTGGGCTCGATTACCTCACACTCGACCGGCTTGCCTCCACGCTTTCTGGGGGCGAGGCGCAGCGCATTCAGCTGGCTACCTGCCTGGGATCGCGATTAGTGGGAGCTTGTTATGTTCTGGACGAGCCTTCTATAGGACTCCACAGCCGCGACACTGGACGGCTGATCCGCATTCTGGAAGAACTTCGTGACCTCGGCAATACGATCGTAGTGGTCGAGCACGACGCCGACGTGATGCGCGCTGCCGATCATATCGTGGACTTGGGTCCCGGCGCGGGAGAACTCGGCGGCCGCATCATCTTTGAAGGCTCCTACCGCACCATGCTCGCCGACGGTGCAAGCTCACTGACATCGAAATATTTGCGCGGCGAATTACACGCCTCCAGCTATCGGTCGCGTCGGCCCATCGATCCCAAACGCATCGTCAGATTCTATGGCGCGCGCGCTCACAACCTGAAGGGCATCGACGTCGCCATTCCTCTAAACATGATGGTGGCGGTGACGGGCGTATCAGGATCGGGTAAATCGACACTCGTGCACGACGTGATTTTTCAGTCGCTCCAGCAGCGTCTCCGGCAGCCGGCGCCCGAAGGCTTGGCTGAAGGTTTTCAACCAGCGGTCGAGAAAGTAACCTGCCGCCGGGTAGAGAAAGCCGAGCTTTTGCGCGAGGTGATCCTGGTTGATCAGTCGCCCATAGGCCGTACTCCCCGTTCCAATCCTGTGACGTACATCAAGGCTTTCTACTTGATCCGCGAGATCTTCGCGTCCACGCCTGACGCACGCAAGCGCGGCTACACATCTGGACATTTCTCCTTCAATATCCCCGGCGGCCGTTGCGAGAACTGTCAAGGCGACGGCACGGTGACCGTCGAAATGCAATTTTTAGCCGACGTAGAGCTGATGTGCGAAGAGTGCAAAGGCACGCGCTTCAAGACCGGTATCCTGGACATCCGTTATAAGGGCTTGAACATCCATGAAGTGCTGCAGCTCACCGTTAAAGAAGCACTCTCCTTCTTTTTGGAATCGAAGCGCCTGGTCAGCCGGCTTAAGGTTCTTGACGACGTGGGCCTTGGTTATCTTCGGCTCGGCCAATCTGCGACCACGTTGAGCGGCGGCGAAGCTCAGCGCGTCAAGCTGGCGGCGCATCTCTGCCAGGCCACCTGCGATGGCGCGTTATACATTTTCGACGAGCCCACCACCGGCCTCCATTTCGACGACATCGCCAAGCTGCTGGCCGCCTTCCGCCGGTTGATCGAAAACGGCGGCAGCATCCTGATCATCGAGCACAACCTGGATGTGATCCGTAGCGCCGACTGGGTCATCGACCTGGGGCCCGATGGCGGCGACCGTGGCGGCCAAATTGTCGCCGAAGGCACGCCCGAACAGGTCGCAGCCGCGCGTAATTCCTACACCGGGTTCTATTTGAAGGAATCCGCCGCTAATGCCGCGCGGTGAACAGGAGTGAACGTGTACTTGGGCTCGTATCTTGGCTACAATGCGGTTAAAGGTGCTTTGAAGTGAGAGCTATTGACCCCAAACAAAGAATTCTAGACGCTGCTGGTTTCTCGTATAATTTTGATCGCGAGATCTATGTCAATCGGAAAACGAAGAAAATCTTCAGTGTTGATTTTATTGAAGACAATGATGAGAAAACGCTGGAGGAGTGTATTCGCGAGGGGCCTACCGGGAAGAAGTGGCGGTTTTATTTCAATGAGAAGCCGCCTAATGCCGTGAGACGTGAGATCGAGGCGGTGCTTGGCTAGAGCCGAGCGAACCATCGAAGATCGACTGCGTGAAGAGTATTTCGATCTGCTACCGGCTATACGGCGCGTGGCACAGCATTTGGAAGCCGAAATCAGATACCATCTGCTGCCGATCTCAAAAAAGCTGAACAAGTACGAACGGCTCGTCGTTACCTCGCGAGTTAAGGACTGTGAGAGCGCAGTTCAAAAGCTTCACAGAGGGCGAGGCCGGGAAGGAGCAACCTTCGATAGCGACCACCCCGAAAGGTATTCACTTAGATCGTTGAAAGATCTGGCTGGAGTCCGCGTTATGGCCTTTCCACCCAGCCGGTTGATGGAAATCGACTCAATTTTGCGCAAAATATTCCATTGGAAGCCTGATCCCATTAAGCAAGACGGGCAAATGCTAGCGTTCAAGTATCACGGTTACTGTAAAGCGAATCGAACCGTCCGGGGTGAATATCAAATCGTTTCGATGCTTACCGGGCTCTTCTGGGAAGTGGAGCATTCAGCCATGTACAAGCCCGATCCGCGGCTTAGAGGTGTAGCCAGGCATGTGGAAATGAGTCGATGCCGTAAAGATGTCCTACACGCGTTGCGGGCGTTCGAGGAGGAGTTTGAGGACCTTCTTCCAGCACGCTGAGCTGAGGTTGCCCCTATTTCGTCTTGCCCTGCCCCCTCATTCCCGCCGTCGATGGCGGAACAATTCCGCTCGATCGTAAATAACCCACCACGTTGCCGTAGATCTCGTTGTTGTGCACGATAATATGCAGAAACGCTGCGCTGATCTCCGGCGACGAACCCGCTCTTAGATCGTCCATCTTCTCCAGCGCGACCGCGCAGTATGCGAAGGAATCTTTCAACGTCTGCATAACCTCAGCCTTTTCTTTCAGGCTGGGCAACCGCTTCGCTGCTTCCGGCTCAGGCTCGCCTCTGAGCGTCGAGCAGTCCCGGTAGTTGCGTTCCGAGGAATGATTCATCCATTCGGCGAAAGTATTCTGGCCGGGAGTGAGCCGGAACGAATATTTCTCCGCGGGCATCACCTCGGCGCTGGCCTCCAGGTTCCTTCGGATCGGGTTGAAGTAGCGCTGCACTGCGGCAGTCGTCAGATTATTCTGTGCGTACAGCGTGGCAAAAGCCATGCATCCTAGA
>Ga0210406_10003692_pt1 | contig 16644 bp, 12 predicted proteins | sample IncBWC30MmetaG_FD_155454 | JGI IMG/M metagenome (GOLD analysis project Ga0210406, IMG submission 155454) | Forest soil microbial communities from Barre Woods Harvard Forest LTER site, Petersham, Massachusetts, United States - Inc-BW-C-30-M | ecosystem: Environmental > Terrestrial > Soil >... | reverse complement strand
CGGGTTCGGTGAAGGTCCCGTTATGCACGCCCTGGAACAGCGGAACAAAGATGTTGGCTAGAACCGGCGAATTGGCGATGACGCCGGCCACGTTCGGGACCATGCCGAAGGTCTGCTGCAGTTTCTCCAGCGGCGCCCTGGATCCTTCGGGCGCCCGGTCGATCGTCTGGATTTCAAAGATGGACATCTCAACGCTCCTTGGCTTCATGAATTAAGCTCGACATCGCCAATTTAGGCGGGCACGGTTTGACGATGTCGCCAAACGCCCCACAAATCCCGCCAATCGCGCCGCGGCGGGTCGAAGTGCTGGCCTTCCCGGACGTTCAGCTCTTGGACGTGGCCGGACCGGTCCAGGTGTTCGCCGCGGCCAACGACCAAGCCAATAGGCCCCGCGCGCCCTCGCCTTACAGTGTCCGGGTGATCGCCCCTGAAGGCGCCCAGGTGCGAGCCACGTCGGGACTGGCGTTCTTAACCGAGCCGCTGCCCGACCCGGCCGAGCCGCTCGACACTTTGATCGTGGCTGGCGGACAGGGCGCCATACGCGGCGCCGAGGATTCGAGCTTGGTCGAATGGCTTAAGGTCCGCGCCGGCGCCGCGCGGCGGACGGCCTCGGTCTGCACCGGCGCATTCCTGCTTGCGGCGACGGGCCTCCTCGATCGGCGCCGCGCCGTCACGCATTGGGAATATTGCGATTTGCTCCGCCGGCTCCATCCCGACGTGACGGTGGAGCCCGATCCGATCTTTGTGCACGATGGCCCCATCTGGAGCTCGGCCGGCGTGACGGCCGGCATCGACCTGTCGCTGGCGCTGGTGGAGGAAGACCTCGGGCGGGCGATTGCGCTGGCTGTCGCGCGCTACCTGGTGGTGTTTCTCAAGCGGCCGGGCGGACAGGCGCAATTCAGCGCGGCGCTCTCGCTGCAGTCGGCCGATGACCATTTCGCCGATCTGAACGGCTGGCTCATGGAACACCTCGCCGAGGACCTGCCGCTCTCGCGACTCGCCGCCCAGGCGGCCATGAGCGAGCGGACCTTCCTGCGCCGCTATCGCGAAGCGACGGGCCTCACTCCGGCGCGCGCGATCGAGCGGCTGCGCGTCGAGGCGGCCCGCCAGTTCCTCGCCGAGACTCGCCTGCCCGCCAAGCGGATCGCGGCGCGCTGCGGGTTCGGCTCGGAAGAGACGATGCGGCGAAGTTTCGTGCGGCTCCAGGGCGTGAGTCCGCAGGATTATCGACAGCGTTTCGGCGGCGGATAAGGTGACGTGGTCAGGCAAAGAAAATTCCGCCGCGCCGCTTCGCGCTGGGCGCCCCTGGTTCGTTTTGCGGTCTTTCGACGGCTGGCGTCCGGGCGACCTCAGCGCCGACGTGGTCGCTGGTCTGACACTCGCCGCGATCGCAATTCCCTCGCAGATGGCGACCGCGCGCCTCGCCAACCTCACGCCTCAGATCGGTTTGTTTGCTCTTGTCGCCGCCGCGATCGGGTTCGCGCTTTTTGGCGACAGCCGGCGCCTTTCGGTCGGCGCCGATTCGACCATCGCGCCGATTTTCGCCGGCGCGCTTGCGGTGCTCACGGCGACGGGGCCAGAGCATTATCCTGCAGCCGCGGCGGCGCTCAGCCTTGCAGTCGGGCTCATTCTCATTTGCGCCGGCGTCTTCAGGTTCGGCTTCGTCGCTGATCTTCTGTCCATTCCGGTGACGACGGGCTTTCTCCTCGGCATCGCTGGCCATATTCTCATTCTGCAGGCGCCCGCGGTCCTAGGCGTCGAACCAAATCACGGTCCGCTTGTTCAGCAGGCCCTGTCCCTCATTGCGCGCGCTCCAGCGGCCAATCCCTGGACGTTGGCGATCGGCCTTGGCGTGCTTGCGATCATGCTTGTGGGCGAAAGCGTTAGCCCACGATTTCCCGGGGCTCTCATTGGCCTTTGCCTCGCTGGGCTGGCGACGATTACGCTCGGTCTCGAAGCCAAAGGCGTGGCGACGCTCGGGTCGATCACTGGCGCAGCGCCCCATTTCTCGCTTCCCGCGATTTCCTGGGACGACATTCACGCCGTCGCGCCGCTCGCCGTGCTCATTGCGCTCGTGGTGATGGTGCAGACAGCGGCGACGACGCGGTCTTTTCCCAACAGCGCGGAAGGTCCGGACGTCAACCGGGATTTCATCGGCGTCGGAGCGGCCAACGCCTTCTGTGGTCTCATAGGCGCCTTTCCCGTGGATGCTAGCCCGCCTTCGACGGCGGTCGCCGCGGAGGCGGGCTGCAGGTCGCAGCTTGCGGGGTTGATTTCGGCCGCGGCGGCGGTCTGCGTTTTCCTGATCGCGAGCGAAGCCCTCGCCCATCTGCCCTCCGCCGCGTTGGCGGGCGTCCTCCTCTTCGTCGCGATACGTCTCGTGCGCGTTGGCGTGATGGTCGACGTGTGGAGCCGAAGCCGAGCCGAGTTTCTGCTGATCCTCGTGACCGCGCTTGCCATCGTGGCGCTGCCGATCGAGCAGGGCGTGGGCCTCGGCGTTCTACTATCGGTGCTGCATGGCGTCTGGACGACGACCCGGGCGCAGGCGATCGAACTTGAGCGTATCCACGGCACGTCGATCTGGTGGCCGAACGACAAGGATGTCCACGGCGAGTTCGTTCCCGCCGTCCGGGTGATCGCGCTGCAGGCGCCTCTATCGTTTCTCAACGCCTACAATTTTCGCCGCGCCATCGAGCGCTTCTGCAGTATGGAGCCGCCGCCGAAGCTAATCGTGATCGAAGCGAATGCGCTGGTCGAGATCGACTACACCGGCGCGACGGTGCTGGCCGAACTCGTTAGCCGGCTGCGTGAGCGGGGCATCGACGTCGCCGTCGCGCGGCTCGAATCCGTGCGCGCGCAGCAAAGCTTCGCGCGGGTCGGATTGTTCGCGCTGATTGGCCGCGACCACGTTTTCCGCAGCGTGCAAGAGGCGATTGACACGCTGGGCTCACGCATCGCCTGATGTAACCGGTCGAACCGGATTTTTGTCGCAGATCGAATGGCGCTATGCTGCACGAGTCATTCGCCGGAATTGCGGAGGCGCGGATATTGGACGTTTAGAGATTGAGGTCGTGAGCGCACGTTTTATGGCGGACATTCCCATCGGCGTTGTCACGATATCCGACCGCGCCTCGCGAGGCGTCTATGAGGACAAAGGCGGCCCGGGCATCGAGGCGGCGCTGAAGGAGCTTTTAGCGACGCCGTGGCGGCCGGAGCGCCGCATTGTGCCGGACGAGCGCCCGGCGATCGAAGCCGCGCTGATTGCGCTTGCCGACGAAGCGCCCCGGTGCTCACTGATTCTTACGACGGGGGGTACCGGGCCTGCGCCGCGCGACCTTACCCCCGAGGCGACGGAGGCGGTCTGCGACCGAATGCTGCCTGGCTTCGGCGAACTCATGCGCCTGAAAAGCTTGGCCGAGGTCCCAACAGCGATTCTGTCGCGCCAGGTCGCGGGGACCCGCGGCTCGAGCCTGATCATCAATCTCCCGGGCAAGCCCGCGGCTATCCGCACCTGTCTCGACGCGGTGTTCGCCGCGGTGCCCTATTGCATCGACCTTATTGGCGGCGCGCGACTGGAGACGGATCCCCGGTTCTGCACGGCCTTCCGACCCAAGGCGTGAAACGGACGCTATGTGTATTTCTGCCCTCTTGTCAGGGGTCATTCATTCGCGACGATCGGCGCGGATTTCGCCAAGCTACCGGAACTTTGTCCTTTTCCAGCGCTGGACTGCCATATTAGGGGAATGGTCTTTTCGCCATCGGCTTATTAAGTCAGGAGCGTTGCAGCTCCGTGGAAGCGTTATGTCGGTTGTTCAGATTGTCGAGCCCAAGACAGACATCCGCCCCGCGATGCGCGAAGTGGGAGCGAAGGCGCGCGCCGCCGCGCGCGAAATCGCCAATGCGCCAGCGGAGAAAAAGAACCGCGCGCTGGTGGCCGCGGCGCGAATACTGCGCGAACGAGCGGGCGAGATTCTGGCCGACAATGAGCTCGATTGCGCGGAGGCCCAGGCCAAGGACTTGACCGCGGCGTTGATCGACCGGCTCACGCTCAATTCGGCTCGGATCGAGGCGATCGCGCTCGGGCTCGAAGAGATCGCCGCTTTGCCCGATCCGGTCGGGCGCGTGCTCGCGACCTACACCCGTCCCAATGGCCTCGTTATCGAGCGCGTGGCGACGCCGCTCGGCGTCGTCGGCGTGATCTATGAGAGCCGCCCCAATGTGACCGCTGATGCTGGCGCGCTTTGTCTCAAGAGCGGCAATGCGGTGGTGCTGCGCGGCGGCTCGGACAGTCTTCGCTCGTCGGCGGCGATCCAGGCCTGCCTGGTCGCAGGCTTGGAGGAAGCCGGTCTGCCGGAGGCTGCGATTTCGCGCGCCCCCTTCGCCGCGCGCGAGGCGGTTGGTGAGATGCTGGAGGGCCTCGGCGGCGCGCTCGACGTCATCGTGCCGCGCGGAGGAAAGAGCCTGGTCGAGCGTGTTCAGCGCCAGGCGCGCGTGCCGGTGTTCGCTCATCTCGAAGGCGTCGTGCATGTGTACGTCGATCGGGCGGCGGATTTCGACAAAGCGCTGAAGATCGTCGTCAACGCCAAGATGCGGCGCACGGGAATCTGCGGCGCGGCTGAGACGCTGCTGGTGCATCGCGCCGTCGCGCCGTTCCTGCTGGGGAAGCTGATCGACGCGTTGATCAAGGCCGGCTGCGCGGTGCGCGGCGATGAGGCCGCGCGTGAGGCCGATGCGCGGGTGACGTCGGCGACCGAGGAGGACTGGCGCACCGAATATCTCGACGCGATCATCACCGTCGGCGTCGTCGACAGTCTCGACGCGGCGATCGACCACATCGAGACCTACGGCTCGCATCACACCGATTGCATCGTGACCGAGGACAAGGCCGCGGCGGAGCGGTTCTTGAAGGAGGTCGATTCGGCGATCGTCCTGCACAACGCCTCGACCCAGTTCGCCGACGGGGGCGAGTTTGGCTTCGGCGCCGAGATCGGCATCGCCACCGGGCGCATGCATGCGCGCGGACCGGTGGGGGTCGAGCAGCTCTGCACGTTCAAGTATCGGGTGCGCGGCGACGGGCAGGTGCGGCCTTAAGCCGGTTCGCCGGGCAGATCGGCCGCAAATACGGGCGCACGGAGAGCGTTTGCGGCCGCGGCGTCGTGGCGATCCCCCGGTTTCGCACAAGTTTTCTTCGCCTCGGGGTTGATTGCGCGACTGCCCTATGGCCGCTAAGCCCTGCGTGGGCCTCGCAAAAATGATTCGCCGGGGCAGAGACGATTGTGAGCGGCGCACAGCGCGCCGAGCCGGACCGAAGGGTCACGACGATGAAATTCGAGCGCTTGCGCCTGACCGGCTTCAAGAGCTTCTGCGACAGCGCTGAGTTCAGAATCGAGCCGGGATTGACCGGCGTCGTTGGGCCGAACGGCTGCGGCAAGTCGAATCTGGTCGAAGCCCTGCGCTGGGTGATGGGCGAGAGCTCTTTCAAGAACATGCGCGCCTCCGGCATGGAGGACGTGATCTTCTCAGGCTCTGGCCGGCGTCCTTCACGCAACAACGCGGAGGTGGGGCTTCTGCTCGGCAATTCCGACCGACGCGCGCCCGCCGCCTTCAATGATTCCGAGACGATCGAAGTCACGAGGCGCATCGAGCGCGACGCTGGGTCGACCTACCGGGTCAATGGCAAGGAGGTGCGCGCGCGCGACGTGCAACTCCTGTTTGCCGACGCGTCTACGGGAGCGCGCTCGCCTTCGCTGGTGCGACAGGGCCAAATCGGCGAGATCATTTCCGCCAAGCCCCAGGCGCGCCGTCTGATCCTCGAGGAAGCCGCTGGCGTCTCCGGCCTCCACTCGCGACGCCACGAAGCCGAGCTTCGGCTGAAGGGCGCCGAGGACAATCTCACCCGCGTCGAGGATGTGCTGAAGCAGATCGACGCCCAGGTCGACAGCCTCAAGCGTCAGGCGCGCCAGTCGAACCGCTACCGCGAGCTCGCCGGCGCGATCCGCCGTCACGAGGCGCTGGCGCGTCTCATCGCCTGGCGCGACCATGAGGCGGCCTTTGCCGAGGCGCGCCGGCGGCTCGACGCCGACCTCCTCGAAGTCGCCGAGCGCACGCGCGCGCAAGCCGAGGCCGCGCGCCTGCAGGCGCTGGGCGCTGCAGCCTTGCCGCCCTTGCGCGAGGAGGAAGCTCGTCGCGGCGCGGCCTTGCATCGCATCGCGCTCGCCCGCGAGGCGCTCGAAGCGGAGGAGAAGCGCGCGAAGGAGCGCGAGGCAGAACTTGACCGTCGCCTCGCGCAATTCGCCGGCGATCTTCAGCGCGAGGAAGCGCTGATCGCGGATGCGGCCGGAGTCATGGACCGGCTTGTGACCGAGGAGGCCGCGCTGGCGGAGCAAGGAGCCAGGGCGGACCAGGACGCGGCTCAGGCGCGGGAAGCGGAGCAAGGCGCTGAGCGTCGCCTCGCCAGCGCTGAGAGCACGCTTGCGGAAGCCCAAGCCGCCGCGTCTGACCTCGCCGCTCGTCGCCGGGCGCTGGTCGTCACCCTCGAAGAGGAGGGGCGGCGCCTCACGCGCCTGGAGGCGGAATACGCCGGAATCGAGCGCGAGCGCGGCGCGCTCAGCGCGGCGGGTTTTGAGGAGACCGAACGCGCGGCGCGCGCTCAGGCCGTCGCCGAGGCCGCCGAGGCGCTCGCCGCCGCCGAGAGCGAAAATCTGGCGGCCGAAGAGCGCCATGCCGAGGCGCGTGAGGTCGAGGCGCAACGTCGCGCGCCGTTGGCTGAAGCCGAGCGCGCTGCGCAAAGGTTGGAGACCGAGGCGCGCACGGTCGCGGGCCTTCTCGGCTCCGACACGAGCGGCCCATGGCCTCGGGCGGTCGACGCGGTGAGCGTCGCGCGCGGCTATGAGGCGGCGCTTGGCGCGGCGTTGGGTGACGATCTCGAGGCCTCGGTCGACGAGGCGGCGCCCGCGCACTGGTCGCTGATCGAGCCGGCCGATGAGGATCCCGTGCTGCCGGTTGGCGCCGATCCGCTCGCAGACCGCGTTTCCGCGCCGCCGGCGCTCGCCCGTCGCCTGGCCCAGGTCGGCGTGGTCGCTCGCGCGGAGGGCAAGCGGCTTGCCAATGAAGTCAAGCCTGGACAGCGGCTGGTCTCGCTGGAAGGCGATCTCTGGCGCTGGGACGGCTTCGTTTCCGCCGCTGAAGCGCCGACCGCGGCGGCTCGGCGCCTCGCGGAAAAGAATCGCCTTGGCGACCTTGAGCGCGAAGCTGAGGCAGCGCGCCAAACGGCAGCGGCGTTGAGCACAGAAGCGGCAAGCGCGGCCAGCGCAACCCGGGAAGCCGCCGCGGCGGAAACGGAATGGCGTGGGCGGGTCCGCGCTGCCCGGACTGCCTCGGATTCCGCCCGCGACGCGTTGGCGCAATTTGAGCGCGCGCGCGCTCAAACCCTTTCGCGCCTGTCGGCGGTGGAAGAGGCCTTTTCGCGCGCCGGAGCGGCCCGCAATGAGGCGGCCGAACGCAAGGCTGGCGCGGAGACCGCGCTTGAGCAGCTTGGGCCGGGGGATGATGTCGCGGAGAGCCTCGAGCACGCGCGCATGGCCGCCGCGCGCGAGCGGACCGCCTTCGCCGAAGCTCGGGCGACGGCGCAATCGATCGCCCGCGAGACTGCGGCGCGCGCCGCACGGCGCGATGCGATCGCCGCAGAGCGGTCGTCCTGGCATGAGCGGCTAATCCATGCGCAAAGCCGCATTGCCGAGCTTGGCGCGCGGAAGGCCGAAGCAGATCGTGAGCGGGTGGAGGTTGCCGATGCGCCGACCGACTTCTCTCGGACGCGCCGCGCGCTTGCCGACGAGCATGGCCACGCCGAGTCCGCGCGCAAGGAGGCCGCCGACACGCTCGCGCTAGGCGAAACCGCGCTCGCCGACGCCGACCGCGCCGCCCGCCAGGCGCTCGAAGCGATGAGCGCCGCGCGCGAGCAGCGCGCCGCCTCCGAGGTGCGCCTTGAAGGCGCGCGCGTGCGGGACGAAGAGCTTAAGCACGCGATCGCGAGCGAACTTGATTGTGAGCCAGCGGGCCTCGCCGCGCTTGCCGATCATAAAGCCGATAAGCCGCTACCCGGCGGCGTCGAGGTCGAACGCAAGCTCGAGAATCTGCGCCAGGAGCGCGAGCGGCTCGGCGCCGTAAACCTGCGCGCTGACGAGGAACTCGTCGAGGTCCTGGCAAGCCGCGACAAGCTCATCTCCGAGTGCGACGACTTGACTGAAGCGATCAAGCGCCTGCGCGGCGCGATTGGCACCCTCAATCAGGAAGGCCGCGAGCGGCTCGTCGCCGCTTTCGACGTCGTCAACGGCCATTTCAAGGATCTGTTTTCGACCCTGTTCGAGGGCGGCCACGCCGAGTTGCAACTGATCGAATCCGATGATCCGCTTGAGGCGGGACTCGAGCTCCTCGCCCAGCCGCCTGGCAAGAAGCCGCAGACGCTGACCCTTCTCTCTGGCGGTGAGCAGGCGCTCACCGCGCTAGCGCTCATCTTCGCCGTGTTCCTCACCAACCCGGCTCCGATCTGCGTGCTTGACGAGGTCGACGCGCCGCTCGACGACTATAATGTCGAGCGCTTCTGCGACCTGCTGGAGGCCATGCGCAAGCGCGCCGACACCCGCTTCGTCGCCATCACCCATAACCCCGTTACGATGTCGCGCATGGACCGCTTGTTCGGCGTCACCATGGCGGAAAAGGGCGTAAGCCAGCTCGTGTCAGTCGAGCTGGCGCAAGCGCAGGAGTTTGCCGAGGCGGGGTAGCGCGGTAGGGCCGGCTTGGTTATGCCGGCCGCGATATCAGTTACGCTGCCCGCTCCAGCCGCTCGGCGATCCACAGCTTGACCAGCGCTTGCCGGTTACGCCGAGGCGCCGAGCCTCCCGGTCGAGCGCTTCGACCACCCAGGCCGGAAAGTCGACGTTGACGCGCTTTGGCTCGAGATTGGGCCGGCGCGCCTTCTCCCGGTCGACATCGGCGGACACGTCCGCGCCCGCATCGAATTTCTCGTCGAAATCACGCGCCTTCATAAGCCTTGATCTCCTCCTTGCGCGACCGCCGAACCGAGATGATCCGCGTTCGGTCGCCTCGCTTCACGCAGACCGCCGACCAATGCCGGCCGCCAATGCATCCGACGACGAGAAAGCGCGGCTCGTCCTCGGTTCGTGCGGGCGCTTCGATGAGCGCTTCATCCAGCCGAAGCGCCTGGGCTTCAACAACGCCCGTTCGGTCGCCGGGGCGTCGTGCTTTTAATATGGTCACGCGCGGATCGAAACGCCTGCGGCGGTGATAGGCTCAAAAAATATGGCAATCCGACATGAGTTCGAAGCCAACTCAGGCTACCGGTTTTTCAAGGACGGGGTGTCCATCCTATTGCAGGCGGCCAGTCGCTTTCGGCAAGGCACGATTGTTACGAACAAAGATCTGTTCCACGACTTCCAACGGATAAACAAGGCTCTGCAAGACATGGGCGCTTACGACGGTGAGCGGCAGGGTGTTAGCAACCTAATGACTGCCAACCATTTCCCCCCGCATAAAGGGCGTGAGTTTTATAAATTCCTGCCTGAACGTTCGTTAGACTACTACAATGAGGGCTCATTCCAATTCGGATCAATTCAATATTATCGGAGCATTGAGCAACAAAACAGCAAGGATTCAATGGAAGGACTCTCAAATCTCGCGATCAAGACGCCGAGACATTTATTCGGGATGTCGCTAGCATCGGGTTACAATTTTGCCTTATTTTGCGGCACATCAACTTTGAGCAGGCGTGAACAGATGTCTGCAAGATTTGGGCCTCGGATCATCCGGATCGCTAACTTGCAACTATTTGCTCAGGCGGTACAATCATTGTTGGGAGCAAAGAAATTTTATTTCAACAAGGTTGTTTATAACGATCTAAAGATGTTTCGCATAAAGACTTTGAAAACGGTGCGCCTATCGCGAACTGAGCCGCCCGGCAATTTTGATGCTCAGCTGATCGACGAGGTAATATTTGATCTCCTTTACGGTAATAGCTTTCTTCCAAGTCTCTTCATGAAGCCTACAAGATTCTCAATCGAGGAAGAGCTGAGGTTGGTGTTTGAAATGCCGGAGGACATCCCGCTCCCGCATGTTTTGATAATGAAAGAAAAGGCTCTTTTGAAACACGTCGAAATCATTCAATAGCCTCACCCAGGTAGCGCCGATTCGACCGTATTGGACGATTGTCCGCCATTCGAGGCGCCTGCCAGCGCCCGCGCCTCGGCGTTGTGCGGCCATGAACGATTTGAGCGCCTTTGACGGCGACGCCGAGCGCGAGCGGCAGATTTGCGATCTTCGGGTGAAGGGCAAGACGAAGTTTGGGCGATGCTCGGCGGTACGGTGCCCGACATTCGGGTAGAAATGTCCTTGAATTGAAGCCACGGAAGGACCCACTCACGCCGTCATCTTGCCTTTCTTTGGGAACAGTCGCGCGTCGGGAGGCATCTTATGCCGGGAGCGTGAAATGCATCTAGGTCGAGGAGGCCGCCCATGGAAGAGATGATGATCAACGACTACGCGCGCCAGCTCATGGATGCGCATGGACAGCGGGCAATCGCGGAAGCGGCGCAACGCGCGGCCGAGTCCGAAAGGAACAATGACGACGAGGAGGCCAAGACCTGGCGGCGTGTCGAGCAGGCGCTCAAATCGATGAGTGGTCCGATCGCGAGCTGACCTTTCATGGGTCGCGGCCAGGCTGGCATGAGGTCTGCGATCTCGCCGTCATTCCGAAGACCCAACCAGAGCGCTGCGCTTTCAAATGGAATCCAAGTCGCCGGCGCCATCATTCCCGCGCAAGCGGGAATCTTGCTCATTCTCAATGACTTACTGGATGCCCGCGTACGCGGGCATGACAGGCGACGGTGTTTAGCTGACTGCTAGTTGCTCCGAGCAGTTAGAAAAAATCGACAATTTCTTGCCATTTCAGTCTCAGCGTGATATTGTTTTTCAGAATTATCTATGCTTGATAGTTTTTTTCCGTAGCTAAGGGTGCGGTCGGCAGTTGGGAAGTCAAAAGCTGGGAAACAGACTCGCAAAATACCCCTCAAACCATTGAAATCGCTCAAAACGGACTCGCAAATGGCGATGCACTGCCTGCCTGGACCTCATCGAACTCCGGCTCGGCCCTTTACTCGCGGTTGAAGCGCACCGCGTCCGAGAAGCCGCCCGAAGCGACGCCAGCCGCCGCGACGCGCCCGCGAAAGTTCGGCGACGTTAGGGCCGCCAGTTCGTCTTCGTAACGATAGCCAGGCGCGGAGCCCGCAAAGCGAGAAGAGGTCGCGGGATGGGTGTAGATCTCGGTTATCCCCTCCGGCAGATGCGCGATGAGCCCTTGCAGCCGCGTCTCAGTCATGGCGCCGCTCCAGGCTAGGCCAAAAACCTGATCGGGCGCGGCGAGCCCTGCCCGTTTGAGGCGCGAGCGCTGAATGCGAGCAAAGAGCGCGTGCGCCAAGGCAGGAAGAGACGGACCTGCCGCCTCGATTTGCGCGAGGACCGAGCGAAGCTCGAGTGGCGCGCGAACCGCCGGCGCCCCGAATTCCTTCGCCAGCTCGATGACTGCCGACAGAATCGAAGGGTGCAGGTGAAAATGCTTGTGGGCGGTGACGTGATCAAGCTTGAGGCCGGTCGCGCGAAACGCCTCGAACTGAGCCCGGATCTCCGCCCGCATTTGCCTGCGCACATGGGGCAGAAAAAACATCGTGGCGCCAGAGAGCGCCATATTCGTCCGAAACCGGCCATGCTCATCGACCAGATCAGGCACGGCTGACGGCGGCAGAACCGGCTCAGCGTCGACCAGCGCCAGATGCAGGCCGACGGCAAGCGTCGGCAAGCGACGCGCCAGCTCCACAGCCTCAGCCGCCGCCGGCGCTCCGACCATCAGGCTCGCTGCGGTGAGAACGCCTTCGACATGCGCGCATTCAACGGCTTGGTTGACTTCGTCGGCCAGGCCAAAGTCGTCCGCCGTGACGATCAGGTGTTTCAGTGCGCCGTCTCGTGGCGCTCGCGTAGGAAACGGAAGAACTCCACACCCTCGCGAAGGCGCCGCTTCATGACCTCCGGACTCCTGGCCATCTCTCCGACGATCGAGCGATCTTGCCGGGACGGAAATAGAAGCTGCGGTAGAACGTGTCGACGGAATCGAAAATCTCGGTGTGGCTCAGGCCCGGATAATTTAAGGGAGCGATCTGCCTGCCGTCTTCGTTCACCAAATCCCCATTGGCGTCGTCGAGCCAGCCGTTTTCCAGCGCCTGCTTATAAAGGAACGTCCCTGGGTAGGGCGCCGCAAGCGACACCTGGAGCGTGTGTGGGTTGACCTCCTTTGCGAACTCGATCGTCTCCTTGATGGTCTCCTGCGTCTCGCCGGGCAGGCCCAAGATAAACGTGCCATGGATCCTGATGCCGAGCTCGCGGCAATCCTTGGCGAACCGCTTGGCGACATCGACCCGCATGCCCTTCTTGATGTTGTGGAGAATTTGCTGATTGCCGCTCTCGTAGCCGACCAGCAGGAGCCTGAGGCCGTTATCGCGCAGCACCTTGAGCGTGGCGCGCGGCACATTGGCCTTTGCGTTGCAGGACCACACAACGCCAAGCTTGCCGAGCTCGCGCGCGATGGCCTCGGCGCGCGGCAGGTCGTCGGTGAAAGTGTCGTCGTCGAAGAAGAACTCCTTGACCTCCGGAAAGGCCGTCTTCGCCCACTTCATCTCATCGATGACGTGGCCGACGGAACGCGTCCGGTATCGATGTCCGCCGACCGTTTGTGGCCACAGGCAGAACGTGCACCGCGACTTGCAGCCTCGCCCGGTGTAAAAGGACATGTAGGGGTGCTTGAGATAGCCGCCGAAATATTTGGTGATATCTAAATCGCGTTTGTAGACAGGCGTGACGAAGGGCAGATCGTCCATGTTTTCCAGGATGGGCCGGTCCGGCGTGTGCTGGATCTGGCCGTTGGCGTCTCGATAGGAAAGTCCCAGGATCGACTTCCAGTCGCGTCCTTCAGCAACGTCTTTGATCGTAAAATCAAATTCGTTGCGAGCGGCGAAGTCGACGACCGGCGCGGCTTTCAGGGTTCCTTCGGCGTCGACCGCCGCCTTGGCGCCGATCAAGCCGACTTTCAGCGCCGGGTTGGCGTCCTTGAGAGCCGTGATCGCCTTCACGTCCGATGCGAAGGAGGGCGTTGATGTGTGCACGACGGCCAGGTCGAAATTCCGAGCCTCGGCCACAACCTCAGCCAGTGAGGTGTTATGCGGCGGCGCGTCGATCAGCTTGCTGTCCGGCACCAGCGCGGCTGGATGCGCGAGCCAGGTCGGGTACCAGAACGACGCGACCTCGCGCTTCGTCTGATAACGAGCGCCGGCGCCCCCGTCGAACCCGTCAAAAGAGGGGGCCTGTAGAAACAGCGTGCGCATGACCTTATCGCCTTTCCATAAGATGCTGAGCCGAGCCACGGCCCAACGTCGCCAGCAGGGTTCCGTCCCGGCCGACAGCGAAATCCTGTCCCCGCCACGCGACTTTTGTCGATGAAAAGCTGGCGAGATAAATCGCGAACGAGAGGATGTCTCGAACAAAGAGGAGAGCATAGCCGGGATCTGGCAAATCAAATTGGCGCGTGAGCCGATATTTCAAGGACAGCCGACACGACAGTGCGAGTAGAACCGCCGCGACGCCTAGGCCGTCAAACCCGCGAAGGGCAGCCCCGATCAAAGCCAACGGTAAGGCATGGGTGAGCCCGCTGCCGATATAACCGGCCTGATCGACGGTGAAAATCGTGCGCGCCCAACGCAATTCATGGCGAACCATCTCGTGAAACGAACTTTCCTCGAACGCGTGGGCGACAAGCATTGGGGCGACGACCACATTCAGTCCGGCCTCACGCACCGCTTTTCCGATGGCGTAGTCGTCAGCCAGTTGGTTGGCGACGGTCTCGAAGCCTCCGATCCGCGATAATGTTTCTCGCGATAAAGCGATCGTCGCGCCGAGACATGGGCGCGCCAGGCCAAGCGCGAGGCCAAGGATCGTGGTTGGCAAAAAATGATCGTGCACGGCCATGGCGCACAGTCGCGACCAGAAGCCGCTGCTCGGCAGACCTCGGTAGAGGCAAGTCACTGCGCCGACGCCGGGCTGCGTCAGCGTCGCCACCAAAGTGCTCAAGTAGTTTGGACCGACGGCCACGTCACTGTCGGCGGCGACAATGACAGAGTGGCGAGCGACCTGCACCATATTGATGAGGTTGGAGACCTTGCGGTTGCTCCCATGCGTGGCCGCGTTCACGACGAGTTGAACATCAAGCTCGGGATATCGCGCAATCAGCGATCTGACGACCGGGATCGCGTTATCGTTCGGATCCTGGACGCCGAAGACGAATTGAATTTTGCCCGGATAATCCTGATGAAAATACGTCTCGATGTTCTCGGACAGTAACGCTTCGGCGCGGAAGAGGGGCTTCAGAATTGAGATGTTCGGCCAAGTCGTGGGAGCTTCGGCGCCCAGCCGACGAGAAAACCCGCGCGCCGCCCAGACGGCGCCTAGGGCGCATAATGAGCCAAAGACGCTGACCGCGATGCAAACCAGCGGGAGCCAGGCTGTTGTGAGCGCGGCAATCTGTTCGAGACCGTAATTCATCCTTCGATCCGGTTGTTCCCGGCGCGCGCTGCGCGAGCGAGCAGGGATTCAAGGCGCCGATTCTCGCTAGAATCGTGTACGGACCGCGACGACATGGTGATGCTTTGGTTACGGCTTTGTGACGACAGTTGCGTGACCGTGGCGAAGCTGATGCGAGCAGTCTTGCGAATGGGTGGCGGCGCTTGCTTCTGCCTGCTATTTCCCCGTCCGGAAGCTCAGCTTTCGAGTTGGTCTCGTCGCTGGCGCATCCCACCGCTGGAGCTCATGTCGCGCCGTGATAGCCTGGGGAATGAACCGGCTCGCCGGCGCGCTTTTTGCCGGCGACGAAGCGAGGCTCGCGCCGGAGCCGCTGATCGCTGAGGCGGCAAAGGGTACGCGCCTCAACGCCAAGCCGCTCGCCGACCCTCGCCTCATCGAGGCGCTTGGCGCCCTCACGTCCAGCCTCCATGAGGAGGCGTCGCTGTCGCCGTTCGGGCGCCTCGCGGCGCGTTGGGACCTCAAGCGGATGCTCTCGACGCTTCTGATTCTCGCGGATGCGGAGCGCGAAGATCCCGCGATCCTGACGCGGCCGCTTGGGCCGCCGATCTTCATCACCGGCCTCCCGCGCAGCGGCACGACGTTCCTGCACGGCTTGCTTGCGGAGGATCCCCTCAATCGCGCTCCTCGCATATGGGAGGCGATCTACCCGCGTTCTGAGCATCGCGCCGCTGAGTTTGGCGCAGGGCGCGGGAAGGTTGCGCTGCAGCTCCGTATCTTCAACCGGCTCTCGCCAGGGATCAGAAACCTGCATCCGATCGAGGCGGACGCGCCGGAGGAATGCATCGAGATTACGAGCCAGGTGTTCCGCAGCCCGCGCTACGATGACGTCTATCGCGCCCCGTCCTATCGCGCCTGGCTCGACGCATCCGGCTTTGACGAAGGCTACCAGTTCCTTGCGCGGTTTCTTCGTCACCTTCAGGGGCGAGCCCAACCACCGCGGCGTTGGATCCTGAAATCGCCCGAGCATGTTTTCTCCATCGACGCGCTTACCCGCGTTTTTCCTGACGCGAAGCTCGTGTTCGTGCACCGAGATCCCGGTCATGTGCTCGTCTCAGCCGCCCGGCTGACCGAGCTCCTGCGCGCGCCTTTCACGACCGCGATTGATCGGCAGGAGATCGGCCGCAAAGTGGCCGACTACTGGCAGGACGGAATGCAGCGGATGGTCAAAGTCGCGGACGATGTGTCCTTTCCGCTGCGCTCCCGACTGGTTCACATGCAATATCGCTCGCTCGTCTCCGATCCAATCGGGACGATCGCACAAATCTACAACTCGTTCGGCCTCGAGTTCTCGCAAGCGGCGCGGGAGGCGATGTCGGCTAAAGTCGCTCAAGCGCCGAACGGCGGCTACGGCGCCAATCGCTACCGCCCCGAGGAATTCGCAATCGATCCGGAGCGTGAGCGCGCGCGCGCCTCCGTCTATATCGGGCGCTTCGACATCGCGAGCTAGCTACGAGTTTAAGGTGACCGAGGCGCTACTTGGGCATCAAAGGGAACCCTTCGGGGAGCGCGGGGTTTATTAGGGCACTCCGCTCGGCGTCAAAGGCCTAGGCGAGCTCAAAAACGTCGGCGTCAACGCGGTCGTCGCAAGCGTCGTCTTCCACCCAACCGGCTTGCGGGTGCGTGGTCCTCCCATTCTTCCGGAAAAACTGCTCTCAGCATAATCGTGAGGAAAGCTCGCATCATGTCAACAACTCCGCAGCCCGAGCAACCGATGCCCGTTCCCAAGCCTGACGTCGTCCGTCCGCCGACGCCACTGGAAGAGCCTCAACCCGAAAAGGGTCCCGACTTGCCCCAACCCGGCCCCGACGTTGTGGTTCCGCCGGCGCCTGAGGTGATAACCCCGTCACAACCGCAAGAAATTCCGTCGACACCTCCGGGTTAAAGGCGCGCGCGGTCGTTCCAAACAAAACGCGCAACGCCAACGCGACGCTTGTAAGGTCTCCCGTTCGG
>Ga0210406_10003691_pt1 | contig 16645 bp, 9 predicted proteins | sample IncBWC30MmetaG_FD_155454 | JGI IMG/M metagenome (GOLD analysis project Ga0210406, IMG submission 155454) | Forest soil microbial communities from Barre Woods Harvard Forest LTER site, Petersham, Massachusetts, United States - Inc-BW-C-30-M | ecosystem: Environmental > Terrestrial > Soil >... | reverse complement strand
AACAAAGTCCAGTCCGACGAGGTTGCAATTGTAATCGCGAAACGTTTGCTGGAAATCGGCGCGGTTGAAATAGCGGCGGTCCGGGTGTTCGATGCCCGTCCAATGCATTTTGGGATTAAAGATCGCCATGGGAAACAGCAGGTACCCATAGCCGCAGCCAAGCTCCAACCCTTCCCCGGTAAAATCCCCGCCCGGAACCGACTTGGCAAGCGAGATAAGCAGGGAAACCCGGCGGACATCGGGTCGCAGTCCATCGCCAATAGTCGCGGCAAATTCTTCCGGCGGGATGTCGGGACGTGAATAATCGCCGAATCTCCGAAGGCAATCGCTAATAACAGGTTCGACGGTTTTCTCTATTTCTCGGCGGGTCATCCGTTATCCCAAGTGGCCTGACAAGAAATGTTAACCTCCAGGGCGTCAATTTGCCACAAGGTTAGCGGGGGTTTTTCAGGAAATGCTCAGAAACGATGCCGGGCGTCTCAACGATGCGTTTTTCTTCGGCGCAAACCACCAGCCGCAGGAATTGCGCCATGCTCCAGGCCAGCGGAGTTGCGCTGCCTGTTCCCCGGCCAAACACAAAGCCCGCCCGGGTCGGCTCCGCCTGTTCCCAAACCTGTTCGGGGATCATGCCGCCCTGATTTGCAAAATGCTGCATGGCGTTCAAATATGGCGTCGCATCGTGCCCCGCCGCAATTTCATACTCGCCGCGCTCTCCGGTGAAAATCGGCCAGAGGCGCCCGATGCCTTCGCCCTGCCACGGCCCGCCAAAATATGTTTCGCCGTAGCCGTCGTGGCTGTAACGGTAAAACGAGGGGCCGTTCGGCGTCTCCACGCGAATCGCACCATCCACAATCTCCACCGAGTGCCGGATGATGGGATCGTTCGCCGGACGAATTCCGAGGCGCACAAATTCCAGGAAGCCGGCGTCCACAACGTCGCGTTCGTCCCACACCCCGCCGCCGTTGCGGACATCCAACTTGAATCCGTCGTTGGGGTCGGTGTTGTTGTCGATCCGGATGTAGTAGCCCGGCTCTCCCGCGCCTTTGCCCAGGTGGCCCGTCGTCGTCACCATCCACGACTCGATGTGGGCCGCCCAATCGTCAGCGGTCTTGATGTAACGATCGGCGTCCTGGGTCGCGCCGTTCTTCCGGGCAATATCCGAGGCGCAAACCAGGCCCGCAATCTCCGCGGCGATTGTCGAAGGCGAATATCCGCCAGTCTCCTCCCATCGCTCCTGCTGCGTCACGGGGCCGTGCGACATCACGAACTCCGCCTCCGGCCGCACGTGTTTCGCCCAAGTCTCCGCGTCCGTGCGTCCCAGTTGCCACGCCAGCACCATCGGGTACGATTGCTCGTCCATTTGCAGCGCCGTCCAATAAGCACGCCCGTCGAGCCAACTGTTCTGGGGGAACTTTCCGTCCGGTTGCTGCTGCACGGTGTACAAATAGGTCAATGCGCGGTCCGCCGCCTCGCGGTCTCCCGCGGCCATCAGCCCGGTCGCCACCTCATAAAGGTCCCGTGCCCACACCAGGTGATAGCCGCCAACCCCTGCCGTGTCCGCTTTCGCCGTGAAGCCCCAGGGAACGCTCATCGAAGCGATCATCGCCCCTCGATACGTCTTGTCTTCGTGCGCCTTCAAGACCATGGCCGCGAGCTGGAATTCGTTTTGATAGCGCGCGTCCACTTTGCGCAGACCCTTTACGTATTCCTTCCAGCCTGCGACATACTCCTCGCTCACCTCCGCAAACTTGCGCGTCAAGGATTTCTTCGCCACATCAATCGCCGCGGCCGCGTTCGCTGCGAAAGCCAGCGCGAGCGTATAGCGGCCCGCACCGCCCAACTTCGCCGCCTGGAAGACATTTCCCTTCTCCGCACGATCGTATTTCCACGTCAACTTGTGGTGCAGCAACAGGTCTGTATACCCGTCGCTTTTCCCCGCAAAGCCGTTTGTCGCCTCCGAAAATCCGGGCGAACTCATCAGCGCGCAGGCCACATCATCTTTCTGCGTCACGAGAGCCCCATCCTGCGTGAACCCCGTGTCGCCGTACCCGGTGTTCTTCAGGGCCGGGTCGGCCAGCACATACAATTCGTAGCCTGCCGGCGCCGTGAACGCGACCTCAATCAACACCGCATCCCGCCGCGGATCGGTGGCATACGTTTTCTCGATTTTGAATTTTCCGCCGGGGTCGCTGCTGGTTTGCCGATAGAGGAGCGCATCGCCGCTCACTCTTTCAAGGGAGTGCAGCAAATCCTTGGACTCCGTCCACGTGGCCTTGCCGTCGCTCACCGCAAATTCCAGCGTGCGCAAATTCGCGGTGTCCAGCCGAGGGTAATACACCTCGGTCAGGATTCCGCGTTCCAGCGTGAACCACACATGCGATTGGGTTGCGGTCGCCGTGCCAACTGCCTCTTTACTTCCCGCCGTCCACGTCGGCATCGCGCCCGGCGCGCCCGGCGCATTCTGAGCGGAACCCCGCGCGTTAACCGACAACGCAAGCACAGCAACAGCAAGCAACCGTTTTCTGGGAAGCAAGGACGTACCCTCTCGCGACGATCTCAAAGTTCAGGATGAAGAGGAGGCGGAGAACCAACTCCACCTCCTCCCAGGGGTGTTCGGGTCAGAAAGTAAAACGCAAGCCGAGTTCCATCTGCCGGAAGGTAAATGGAATGGTCGATTGAATCTGACCAAACCCTCCTCCCGTCAAATCAGAGTTCGGGTTCGCGAAGTGCGGAGTGTTCGTGAGGTTATAGACCTGAGCCCGGAATTGGCCTCTGATCCTTTCGGTGACGGAAAAGTTTTTGAACAAGGCAAAGTCCAGGTTGGAGCTGCCGGGGCCGCGTAAGATATCCCGGCCCGCTGTGCCCGGAGCGATGAAGATGCCCGCTGCAGTCTTGGCAGGTACAGCAAAGGCGGCCGCATTGATGTAGTTGGCAAGATTTCCCGGGTTCACGCTGGCTTTCCCAACCAGATCCGCGCGGGTGGAACCCGGGCTGCCGTCCACAGTCACGCTGAAGGGCTGCCCCGCCTGCAATGTGTAGATGCCGTTAATCTGCCATCCCCCAATGACGAGATCGAGCGGCCGAGAGAAGCTGTTTGCCCAGCGCTTTCCTTTACCGAAAGGGAGTTCGTAAAGGAAGCTTAAGACGAGCCGGTACGGCTGATCCTGATTGGAGAGCGCACGTTCGATCTTGTAGTTGGTATAAAGCTGCGGCTGACAGGTGTCTATTGACCCGCAAGCATCGTCAATCGTCTTGGACCAGGTGAAGGCTCCCAGGAATTGCAAGCCGTTCGTCATCCTACGCTCGTACTGAGCTTGCAGTGAGTTGTAATCCGACTTTCCCCGGTTGTCCTGCGTGGTGATGCTGCCGCCGAGGGTCGGAAAGAGACTCGTATTGGAGGGAGAGTCGAACAACTGCTGATTGGCATTATAGTTTCGGGTGAGGTGGGCGCCGTGGGTTCCCACGTAAGCGAGGCTCACGGACTGGTTCACGCCCAACTCTCGCTGGACTTGCAGGTTCCATTGGGAAACCATCGGGGTCAGGTTTGTCGGCAGGTCCGCGATCACACTAACTCCCGTGGGTGCCGACAGGTTCAGGGTGAAACTTCCTCCCTGCCCGGTGAAACTTCCACTCGGCAAGGGACCAGTTGCCAGGGTGGAGTTGAGATCGGCTGCGGTACAACCAGCAGCAGTATTCGAACAAGGAAGTGATCCAGAAAAAGTGATCCGGGCGCCGTTCGCATAGGAGGCGCTGTTCTGGCCGGCAAAAGGAGGATTCTGCGCCAACTGATTGGCAATTCCCCCGCGGTCGATAAAGTAGAACAATCCGTACCCACCGCGTACAACTGTCTTGCCATCCTTGGTGAGCTGATAGGCAAAACCAAGTCGTGGGCCAAAATTGTGGTAGTCGTTGGGAATGAGGGCTCTGGAGGCGCCGTTGCTCCCGGCAACAATCAGTGCGCCGGTAACGAGATCAAAGTTGGCCTGGCGATTCTCGACTTCTACCGGCCAGGTCAGGATGTCATACCGCAATCCGAGGTTCAGCGTCAGCCGAGGCGTCACTCGGAAGTCGTCTTGGACAAAAAATCCGTTCTCCCAACTCCGGGTTCCCACCGTGCCGAAGGGCACGCCGTGAGAATACCCATCGACAAAACCCGCGAGGAGGTCGGAAACTTCGTACCCGGTGCTTACGTGGCCTTGTCCAGCGCCACAGCACGCGCCATTGCCATTGCCTGCAATCTGAAAATATCCCTTGGCGTTGTTACCGCGAAACAGATTCAGCTGGCGGCGAAGGATTGTTCCTCCGACCTTTACCGTGTGCTTGCCCTTAACCCATGTCAAACTGTCGCTGTAGTCAAAGCCCGTTTGCGGGATCAAATATGGTCCGCCGTCACCCGTATACTGAAGTTGGCTATTGAAGCCGCCAATAAGTGCAATTCCTCCAAGCGAAGGAGTGTTGCAGTTGACGATGCCGAGCTGCGTACAGAAGTCCACGTTGTTGAATGGGTTCAGGAATCCGTAGAACGTCCGCACGAAGCCGACCCGTGCTTCATTCACCATCGAAGTGCCCAGCGTACTGGTCAAACCAATGGACGCGCCATAGGGATGGTTGAAGTTCGTGCCGCAGCCGAATCCCGCGCAGGAAGGGATGGTGGGAAACAGAGTGGTGTGAGTCTGATCTGTGCGGCCCCGGCTGAAGCGCCCGAACAGCGAGTTCTTGGAATTGATCACCCAGTCCGTGCGAATGTCAAAATCATTCCAGTTTTCAATGATCTTTGCCGTGCTTATGTAGTTGTTGCGCAACGAAAAACACGCCCCGTTCTGTGCGTTGCTGCAATTCGGCTCGGGGAAAATATTCAAATACGCCATACCAACCGTGTTTATGCGATTTGTGGGAATAATATTTCCAGTGAATGGCAGAGCACCATTGGGATTGGACGAGGTTGGCGCCACCGAACCGTTCGTGGTTGGATCAAGAATCGGGATGGGCGCGGAAATGCCCGTGCTCGCAGGGCACGTGGCCGCTCCGCCGCACAATAATTCGGAAAAGTTGCCTTTTCGCATTAGATCCGTGGGCACGGTCGCGATTCCTGTATTACTGGGCTGTTTCAAGCGAAGCCCTTCATAGTCCCCAAAAACGAAAAGCTTGTTCTTAAGTATGGGCATCCCCAGCGTGCCGCCGAACTGGTTGCGATTAAACCCAGGCGTGGGTGAATGCGGGGACATGAAGAAATCCTCTGCGTTCAGGCTGGTATTGCGGTTAAACCAGAACGCGCTGCCATGGATGTCATTCGTCCCGGCCTTTATCGATGTTATAACCAGTGCTCCGCCGGCGCGGCCAAATTGCGCAGGGGCCACGCTGGTCTGCACCTTGAATTCATCGATCGCATCGGCCGGAGGAAAGAATACAATCGTATTAACCAGCGTTTCGTTATTGTCAATCCCGTCTAGAATAAAGTTATTCGACTGGGGCCGAAGCCCGTTCACCGCCAGCGATGCTCCGCCCTCCTGTCCAAACCGGAATGTCTCGGCGTTGTTGTTAACGCCGGTAGCGGAGTTTGAACGCGTGGGAATTCCTCGGCTTACACCGGGCACAAGCGTCGCCAGTTGCGTGAAGTTGCGACCGTTCAAAGGTAACTCCGTAATCTGCCGGGTCTCCACCACCTCGCCGATCGCCGAGTCCTGCAAATCAATGACTGGGGATCCCGCTTCCACCGTGATCGTCTCCGTCACTTGGCCGACTGGCAGTTGAAAATCCGCGACGCCCAACTGCGCCACCTGCAACTCCAGCGTCCGTGACACCTTCTTGAATCCCTTCTGCGCGACGTCCACGCGGTAGTTTCCCGGCGGCAAAGCGGACACCGTGTAATACCCGAGCTCGTTCGTGGTCGCCGTGGACAACCGGCCCGTATCCACGCTTGTCACATTCACCGTGGCGCCCCCAACCGCATTGCCTTGGGGATCAGTCACCGTACCTTGTAAGCGCGCCGTGTCGCTTTGCGCAAGGCAGACTGCCGCCGTCGAGAGGACGATTAGCAGGACCAATGCCCAGTTCCGCAACTGTTTCCTCTTCATCCCATGCCCCTTTTCTAATTTCGAAATGACGTTGTCCACACCCGATCCTGACCCGGCACCGGAACGTGCTTTTCCCTCACGCCTCTCGACTTGCGTTGGAAGGTGGTTCCCAAGCCCTGGCCCCGAGGCTGGGATATCCGTTGTAACCGCTGAAATTGGCCCACACGTAACGAGAACTGGCACCCTGTTGCGCATCAATTTTTCAAATGCTTGCTATGGAAAGAAGTCTCGTCACGTTTGATACTGTTACACGCGGAACCTGCGCCCTTGCAGTGAGTTCCACCGTTTGTTTACGTTGTTACAAAAGGATTATATCGGGGTTACAGGGGCCACATGTCCGATAAGGATAAGGAGCAACACCTACGCCAGGTGGAGAAGCTTGCCGCCAGCTCCGTCCTCCATGGTTCGGAGTCCTTGTGTAAGCTCCTGCGTTATCTCGCCCACCACGCGATCGAACATCCAGGCATTCCCCTGAAGGAGTACCAGATTGCTACCGAAGAATTCGGCCGCCCAGCGGATTTCGATCCCGCGGTGGATTCTATGGTCCGCGTCCAGGCCGGCCGCCTGAGGGGAAAACTGGCCGAATACTATGCGGGCGAAGGCTCCGGCGATTCCGTCCGCATTGAGCTTCCGAAGGGGACCTACACTCTCGCCTTTCACAAAAGGGACTCCGTTTCGAAATCCGATCCGCATCGCCACGCCACTCAAGAACGCTCCCATTCCGTCAATGAACAAGTTCCTCGCGTTTGGCTGCTTTCCGTGATGGTCCTTTCACTCCTGCTGGCCGGCTCACTGCTGGCGCTCTTTCTCACGCGCAAGGCGCCTCCCACTACTTTTGCCGGTGACGTTAAACCCGCTCCCGCCGCCTTCCAAACTTTCTGGAAGCCGTTTCTCACCGGCTCTGAAGAACCCTGGGTGGTCTTCAGCAACGCCGCCTTCGTTGGCCGCCCGGAAACGGGTATGCGCTATTACAATTCCGCCCACGACCAGAAGAACGCGATTTGGGATCATTACACCGGCGTAGGCGAAGTGATCGCCGTCCACAGTCTCGATCAGGTATTTGGCGTGTTGCACCGTAATCTGCGCGTCAAGCGGGGAAGTCTCTTCTCTCTCGACGACGTTCAGAACAACGACCTGATTTTCGTCGGCTCTCCTTCTGAAAATCTGAACTTGCTGGAAATTCCAGGGACGCGTGAGTTCGTCTTCCAGCGTGTCCCCGACGGTCCCCGCAAGGGAGACTTGGCCGTCTTTAATGTGCATCCGCAGCCCGGCGAGCAGAAATCCTATCTGGCCAGCCCTTCCGGCTCGCCGTTGACCGAAGATTACGCGTTGTTGGCCTTCATTCCAGGCCTCAACCCTTCGCGTTCCGTCATGATCATTGCCGGCACCACCACGTTTGGCACCCAGGGCGCGGTCGAATATGCGTGCCGCGAGAAATCCGTCGAAGAACTGCTGCTGAGGCTTTCGGTTTCTGACAAAGGTGAACTTAAGCCGTTTGAGGCCTTGCTTCACGTGAAAATCGCCAAGGGCGTGCCCGTGGAGACCGACCTCGTCTCCCTCCGCAAAGTCGCCGCTCCATAAATTTCCCTCCCCGGAAAAGTAACTTTTCTCCCCCAGCTTCATCACAGCTTTCGTGTTGTGATAAAGTTTCCGGACGGTGCGACCCGCCCAGATGTCCGGCGGGAGAGGCGCGCCAATTCGACAGTTTTTGAAGTACAATGCCTTCGCTTCCCGCCGAGCGGTGTATCCGATATGCGTCCTTGATGCGTGGGCATCCTTTTTATCCTGCTAAGGAGTTATTGTGAGCCAGCAAACTGCTGTACCCCAGCAAACGTTAGACCAACTCTGTATCAACACGATCCGCACGCTTTCGATTGACGCCGTGCAGCAGGCCAACTCCGGCCATCCCGGCGCCCCCATGGGTCTGGCTCCCGTGGTCTACTCCTTGTGGCAAAGCTTTCTTCGCTACGATCCCGCCGATCCGCTCTGGCCCAATCGCGATCGTTTCGTTCTTTCCGCCGGCCACGCCTCCATGCTTCTCTATTCCACATTGCATCTTGCGGGAGTGCGCGCCGTAAACGCGAAAGGCGAAGTCCAAAAAGAACTTTCCGTGCCAATGGAGGAGATCAAGCGCTTCCGGCAGCTCGGCAGCCGCACTCCCGGGCATCCCGAATCGCACCTCACCACCGGCGTAGAGACTACCACCGGGCCGCTCGGGCAGGGCGTAGCCAACAGCGTGGGCATGGCCATCGCTGGAAAATGGCTGGCCGCCAATTTCAATCAGCCGGGTTTCGATCTTTTCAATTTCCGCGTTTATGCCGTCTGCGGCGATGGCGACCTGATGGAAGGCGTAGCCGGTGAGGCCGCTTCCCTCGCCGGCCACCTCGGTCTTTCGAACCTCTGCTTGATCTACGACAACAACCGCGTGACGCTCGACGGCCCGGCAAGCTGGTCCTTCAGCGAAGACATGATGACCCGCTTCGTCGGCTATGGCTGGAACGTCACCCGCGTCAGTGATGCCAACGACCTGCTGCAACTTTCCCGCGGCTACAAAACATTCCTCGCCACTACCGACAAGCCCACGCTGATCGTCGTGGACAGCCACATCGGCTATGGCTCCCCGCACAAACAGGATTCCTACGAAGCCCACGGCGAGCCGCTCGGCGAAGCGGAAGTGAAGCTGGTGAAGCAGAATTACGGCTGGCCCGAAGACGCCAAGTTCCTCGTGCCCGACGGCGTCTACCAGCACTTCCAGGACGGCGTCGGCGCTCGCGGCAACAACGATCGCACCGCATGGAACGTGCTCTTCGCCGAATATTCAAAGAAATACCCGGAACTCGCCGCGCGTCTGAACAAAATGCAGAAGCGCGCGCTCCCCGACGGCTGGGACAAAAACCTCCCGAACTTCCCGGCGGACCCCAAGGGCATGGCCACGCGCGAAAGCTCCGGCAAGGTGCTCAACGCCCTCGCGCAGAACATTCCGTGGCTCGTTGGCGGCTCCGCCGATCTGGCCAAGTCCAACAAGACGAATCTCCTCTTCGAAGGCGCCGGCGACTTTTTCACCAATGAATACAAGGGCCGCAACATCCACTTCGGCGTGCGCGAACACGGCATGGGCGCCGCCGTCAACGGCCTCACCCTCACAGGCCTGCGTGGCTTCTCCGCCACATTCTTCAACTTCAGCGACTACATGCGCGCGAGCATGCGCCTGGCCGCGCTCATGGAAATTCCGGTGCTCTTTATCTTCACCCACGATTCCATCGGCGTCGGCGAAGACGGTCCCACTCACCAGCCCGTCGAGCAACTCGCGGCATTCCGTGCAATGCCCAATATGCTCGTGTTTCGCCCAGGCGACGCCAACGAAGTCACCGAGGCCTATAAAGTCGCCGTCCAACACACCCACGGCCCTTCCACTCTCGTCTTCAGCCGCCAGGCCATACCCACATTCGACCGCACCAAATATGCCGCGGCTTCCGGCGTCGCCAAAGGCGCGTATGTCCTTGCGGACGCCGATGGCGGCAAGCCCGAAGTGATTTTGCTGGGCACCGGCACCGAACTCCAGCACTGCGTCGCCGCGTACGAGAAACTCAAGGCCGAGGGCGTTAAGGCGCGTGTCGTCAGCATGCCCTGCTGGCAAATTTTCGATCAGCAGGACGCCGCCTACAAGGAAAGTGTTTTGCCCGCCGCCGTCACCGCCCGCGTTTCCATCGAAATGGCCGCCACGCTCGGCTGGGATCGCTACGTCGGCCCCAAGGGCAAAATGATCGGCATGCATTCCTTTGGCGCATCGGCTCCCCTGAAGGATCTTTTGCCAAAGTTTGGTTTTGGGCCGGACTTCGTCGTCACCGCCGCGAAGCAGCTCCTGGGAAGGTAACCTGACTATGAAAGTTGTCATCGGCTCGGATCACGCGGGCTTTCAACTGAAAAACGCCATGGGCGTCTTGCTGGCTTCCCTCGGCCACGAAGTTCTCGACGTCGGCGCCTATAACGAAAATCCTTCGGACTACCCCGATTTTGCCGAAGCTGTTGGCAAGGCTGTCCTCGACGGGCGCGCCGAACGCGGCGTCCTCATCTGCGGTAGCGGCGTCGGCGCCAGCGTCGCCGCAAACAAAGTCCGCGGCATCCGCGCCGGCATGGTCACGGACACCTATTCCGCCCACCAGGGCGTCGAACACGACAATATCAATGTCCTTGTCCTGGGCTCCCGCATCACAGGGGAGAAGGTCGCCGAAGAGCTGGTGCGCTCTTACATGGGCGCCAAATTCACCAACGAGGAGCGGCACGTCCGCCGCCTCGCCAAGGTGAAGGCCCTCGAGGACAAGATGTGCCAGAGCTGAAATCCGGGGCAGCCCGCTTCGCAGGGGCGTAGAATTGGTATTAAGGCCCTTTTGAAACTATAAGGAGAAGTTTTATGACAACCTCAGCAACCATTCCGAACACTGGAGCCCAATCCGCGGCCAATCCGTTGAAAGGCCTCCTCGCCTATGGCCAGTCCCCCTGGATGGACTACATCCGCCGCGACCTGCTCACCGGAGGCGGCCTGAAAAAGTATATTGATAATGATGGCCTGCGCGGGATGACCTCCAACCCGGCCATCTTTGAAAAGTCCATCACCGGCAGCACTCTTTACAGCGACATTCTGAATTCTCCCGAAGCCAAATCCCTCAACGCCAAGCAGCTCTTTGAGAAAATCGCCATCCGCGACGTCCAGGATGCCTGCGACATCTTTCGGCCCGTCTACGACGAGAGCAAGCACCGCGACGGCTACGTCAGCCTCGAAGTCTCGCCCTTTCTCGCCAACAACACCAATGGCACGCTCGAAGAGGCTCGCCGCCTCTGGAAAGCCGTCAACCGTCCCAACCTCATGGTCAAGGTTCCCGCGACTCCCGAAGGCGTCCCCGCGATCCGCCAGCTTCTCGAAGACGGATTGAACATCAACATCACCCTGCTCTTCGCGCAATCCGCTTACGAAAAAGTCGCCGAAGCCTACATCGCCGCCCTCGAAGCCCGCGCCGCCAAGGGGCAGCCGATTAACCACATCGCCAGCGTAGCCAGCTTCTTCGTCAGCCGCATCGACACCTTGATCGATTCCAAGATTGACGGTTTGTTGAAGACCGCGGCCGGTGACGCCAAGACTCTTCTCGAAAGTCTCCACGGCACCATCGCGATCGCCAACGCCAAGCTGACCTACAAGAAATACCAGGAGCTCTTCGGCGGCCCGCGCTGGAAGGCTCTTTCCGCAAAGGGCGCGCAAACCCAGCGCCTCCTCTGGGCCAGCACCAGCACCAAGAATCCGAAGTACCGCGACGTCCTCTACGTCGAGGAGCTCATCGGCGCGGACACCGTGGACACCATTCCGCCGGCGACCTTCGACGCCTTCCGCGATCACGGCCAGCTTCGCCCCAGCCTCACCGAAGACGTTGCCGGCGCCGCTCGCCACATGGAAAATCTCGCCAAGGCGGGGATCTCCATGAAGGAAGTCACCGACCAGCTCATCGCCGACGGTGTGAAACTTTTCGCGGATGCCTTCAAGACTCTTCTCGACGCTACCGGGAAGAGCGCCGGAGTGAAAGCGTGAGTCTAAACAAAATCTCCTACAAGCTGCCCCCAGCCCTGGCCGAAGGAGTGAAATCCTCGCTCGCCGACTGGAAAACCAATAATAAGGTGGCGCGCCTTTGGCAGAAGGACCCCAGCCTCTGGACCGGCACCGATGAAGGCAAGTGGCTCGGCTGGCTGACTATCGTTGATGAGCAGCTCAAGGAAGTCGCCAACCTCAAAAAGCTCGCGGCGGAAATCAAGAAAGCCAAATTCCGCCACGCGGTGCTTCTCGGCATGGGCGGCTCCAGCCTTTGCGTGGAAGTCCTGCGGCTCACCTTCGGCAAGTTCGGCGGCTATCCCGAGTTGCACGTGCTTGATTCCACCGATCCCGCCCAGGTCAAAGCGGTCGAGAAAAAACTCGACCTGAAGAAAACCATCTGCATCGTCTCTTCGAAATCCGGCAGCACGCTGGAGCCCAACATCTTCAAGCAGTATTTTTACGAGCGCATCCGGCAAAAGGTGGGCGAAAAAGAGGTCGGCAGCCATTTCATTGCAGTCACCGATCCCGGCTCCAAGATGGAGCAGGTCGCGAAAGACGGCGGCTTCCGCCACACCTTCGCCGGCGTTCCCAGCATTGGCGGCCGCTATTCCGCGCTTTCGCATTTCGGCACCGTTCCCGGCGCCATCATGGGCCTGGACCTTTCGAAATTTCTGAAGATTACGCAGAAAATGGTCAAAGCCTGCGGCCCGGCCACCGCACCCGACAAAAATCCCGGGGTCATCCTCGGCACCATCCTGGGCGTCGCCGCCAATCAGGGCCGCGACAAAATCACGATTTTCACTTCGCCCGGTGTCTCCGATCTAGGTGCGTGGCTCGAGCAGCTCATCGCCGAATCCACTGGCAAGGTCGGCAAGGGCATTATCCCCGTCGATCGCGAAAAAATCGGTAAGCCCGCCGTCTACGGCAACGATCGCGTCTTCGCCTATCTCCGCCTCGCGAAGGAAAACAACAGGGCCATGGACGCAGCCGTTACCGCTCTCGAAAAAGCCGGGCATCCCGTCGTTCGCATCGTCCTCGGCGCCAAGTTCGACCTCGGCCAGGAATTCTTCCGCTGGGAGATTGCCACCGCCACGGCGGGCTCCGTCATCGGCATCAACACGTTCAATCAACCGGACGTCGAAGCCAGCAAAATCGAAACCCGCAAGCTCACCAGCGAATACGAATCCACCGGCAAGCTGCCTTCCGAAGCGCCCTTCTTCGAGGACCAGGGCCTGAAGCTTTTCGCCGACGAGAAAAACGCGGCCGCGCTCAAGAATAACTCGGATCTCGCCGGAGTCCTGCGCACGCATCTCGGACGCATAGACGCCGGCGACTACTTCGCGCTTCTCGGCTACATCCAGATGAACGACGCCCACGAAAAAGCACTGCAGGCCATCCGCCACCAGGTTCGCGACGCCAAAAAATCCGCCACTTGCCTCGGCTTCGGCCCCCGCTTCCTCCATTCCACCGGCCAGGCTTACAAGGGCGGCCCGAACTCCGGCGTCTTTCTCCAACTCACCTGCGATGACGCCGCCGATATTCCCGTCCCGGGTCAGAAATTCACCTTTGGCATCGTCAAGGCAGCTCAGGCGCGCGGGGACTTCGCCGTGCTCTCCGATCGCGATCGCCGGGCGCTGCGCATTCACCTCGGCAAAAACGTGAAAGGCGATCTCGCGAAGCTCGCGAAAGCGGTGAAGCAGGCTCTGGCTTAGCTGAAATTTTCGTTTTCAATTTCTCGCGGAGGAATTCTCAATGCAACTCGGCATGATCGGACTGGGCAGAATGGGCGCCAACATGGTGCGGCGCCTCCAGAAAAATGGCCATCAGTGCGTCGTCTTTGACCGCAGCCCGGAATCGGTGAAGCAACTCGCCGGCGAAGGCGCCACGGGTTCCACATCCATCGACGACTTTATCGGCAAGCTGCAGAAGCCGCGGGCAATCTGGCTGATGGTTCCGGCAGCCGTTGTTGACGCCACCATCGCTGACCTGGTTCCGAAGCTGAGCAAGGACGACATCCTGATTGACGGCGGCAATTCCTACTACATCGACGACATCCGCCGCGCCAAGGAACTCGCTCCCAAAGGCATTCACTACGTCGACGTCGGCACCAGCGGCGGCGTGTGGGGACTGGAACGCGGCTATTGCCAGATGATCGGCGGCGAGCAAAGCGTCGTGAAGCACCTCGATCCCATCTTCAAAACGCTGGCGCCCGGCCGCGGCAATGTTGACCGCACCCCCGGCCGCGAAAAGGGCACCGGCACTTCCGAAGAAGGCTACCTCCATTGCGGCCCCTCCGGGGCGGGCCACTTCGTGAAGATGGTCCACAACGGCATCGAATACGGCCTGATGGCTGCTTACGCCGAAGGCTTGAACATTCTCAAACACGCCAACGCCGGCAAATCCCATCGCGAAGTGGACGCGGAAACCACGCCGCTCCGCAATCCGGAACACTATCAGTACGATTTCAATCTCGCCGATGTCGCCGAAGTCTGGCGCCGCGGCAGCGTCGTCGCCTCCTGGCTGCTCGACCTCACCGCCATTTCCCTTTTCGATCAGCCCACGCTCGAGCGTTTCTCCGGCCGCGTTTCCGACTCCGGCGAAGGCCGCTGGACCATCCTCGCCGCGATCGAGTCCACGGCGCCCGCTCCCGTGCTCACGGCTTCGCTCTACCAGCGCTTCACTTCCCGCGGTGAGGACGACTTCGCAGCCAAGCTGCTTTCCGCGATGCGGTTCCAGTTCGGCGGTCACCTCGAAAAGAAAGCCGGGCACTAAGCCGCGAAGCCGGAAATCGCGCGCCCCAACCCAAGATAGGAACGTGCTTCATGAACACCAATCATGCTGAGGCTCCCAGTGCCACCGCCGCCTGTGCCATGGTCATCTTTGGCGCCACCGGTGACCTGACCAAGCGCAAGCTGCTCCCTGCCCTGCTCAACCTCGCGCAGGAAAATGTTTTGCCCCAGCACTTCGCCATCATCGGCGTGGCCGGAGGCGATGCCACCACGGAGTCTTTCCGCAAGTCGCTGACCGCCGAAATCCCCCAATTCGCACCCGAATCCATCGACCTGAAGATGTGGGATTGGCTGGTTGAGCGCATCTATTTCGTCCCCGGCGATTTTGGCAACGCGGACACCTACAAGCGCCTGCAGACCCAGATCGAAACCGTTAACAAACTCCACGGCTGCAGCGGCAATAACTTTTATTACCTCGCCGTGGCCCCGCGTTTTTTCTCCACGATCGTCCAGCAGCTTGGCGCGGCGGGAATGACGAAGGAAGAGAACGGCAAGTGGGCTCGCGTCATCGTCGAAAAACCTTTCGGCCACGACCTGCAATCCGCCGTTCAGCTCAACAGCGACCTCAAGAAAGTTCTCACCGAAAAGCAGATCTACCGCATCGACCACTACCTGGGCAAAGAAACCGTTCAGAACGTCATGGTCTTCCGCTTTTCGAACAACATCATCGAGCCTCTCTGGAATCGCCATTACATCGACCACGTTCAGATCACCGCCGCTGAAACCGTCGGCGTCGAGCACCGTGGCGGCTTCTACGAGACCGCCGGCGCCCTCCGCGACATGGTTCCCAACCACCTGTTCCAACTTCTCACCATGACCGCCATGGAACCGCCCATCTCCTTCGACGCGGATGAAGTCCGCAACAAGCAAGCCGAAATCCTTCACGCCATTCAGCCGCTTACCCCTGAAGAGGTGATCACCAACATGGTTCGCGGCCAATACGGCGAGGGCCAGGTGGACGGCAAGCTCCTCTCCGGCTACCGCGACGAACCCGACGTCAATCCACAATCCAATACCGAAACCTTCGTCGCCTTGAAACTTCAGATCGACAACTGGCGCTGGGCCGGCGTTCCCTTTTATCTCCGCACCGGCAAGAGCCTTGCGAAGCGCGCCACCGAAATCGTCGTGCAGTTCCGCCGCACGCCCTTCGTCCTTTTTCGCAACACCACCGTCAAAAACATCGAAACCAACCGCATGGTCATCCACATTCAGCCGGATGAAGGGATCTCTCTCAGCTTCGGGGCGAAAGTTCCCGGTTCCGTCATGCGCCTCGGCCTGGTCAACATGGATTTTGACTACGACACTTACTTCGGCACCGAGCACAGCACCGGCTACGAGCGACTCCTGCGCGATTGCATGGCCGGCGACGCCACTCTCTTCCAGCGCGCCGATATGGTCGAGGCCGGCTGGAACGTCATCCAGCCCATCCTCGATGTCTGGCACGCGCTTCCCGCCCGCACCTTCCCGAATTACGCCGCCGGCTCCTGGGGCCCCGCGGAAGCCGACGAACTGCTTGTGCGCGATGGCCGCGCCTGGCGCCGCATCGGCGAAGAAGATGTCGATATCAGGAACAAACACGCTGCCGATAAGAAGGCTGCAACCACCTCGTGACGCCGGCGCCCCAACGCGATATCCGCATCCTCGCGGATGCCGCCGCGATCACTCGCCGCGCCGCGGACGAATTCATCAAAACCGCCGCCGAAGCCGTTGCGAAAAGGGGCGTCTTCAACGTCGCGTTCGCCGGCGGCTCCACTCCCAAATCTCTTTACGCCCTGCTTGCGGACGATCCCGCCTATCGCGCCAAAATCGCCTGGGACAAAATGCGCGTCTTCTTTGGCGACGAGCGCCACGTTCCGCCCGACAACTCCGAAAGCAATTTCCGCATGGCCAGCGAGGCGCTCTTCTCCAAGGGCCTCCTGAAGACCGAGCAGATCGCCCGCATCAAAGGTGAATATCCGGACACGGAAAAGGCCGCGCAGGAATATGAACAGGTTCTGCGCGCATACTTTCAGCTAAAGGACGGCGAGTATCCCCGCTTTGACCTGGTGCTCCTCGGCATGGGCGACGAAGGCCACACTCTTTCGCTCTTTCCCGGCACCAAGGCGCTGCACCCAGGCGGCCGCATCGTGGTCCGGAATTGGGTGGGCAAGTTTTATACCGAGCGCATCACCATCACGGCCGAGACGGCGAATCATGCCCACCGC
>Ga0210406_10003688_pt1 | contig 16650 bp, 18 predicted proteins | sample IncBWC30MmetaG_FD_155454 | JGI IMG/M metagenome (GOLD analysis project Ga0210406, IMG submission 155454) | Forest soil microbial communities from Barre Woods Harvard Forest LTER site, Petersham, Massachusetts, United States - Inc-BW-C-30-M | ecosystem: Environmental > Terrestrial > Soil >... | reverse complement strand
CGGTTGAGACGAATCAGTACTGCCTGCAAGGTATGCGCGTGAACACTCTTGAACTCCGGGCGCACTTCCTGGGCGCGGTTCAGTCCAGCCAGTGTGTTTGAGACTGATTGGGTTGTGAGTCAGAGCGTCAAATATAGGCAGAGTCAATCCGCCAAGTACACCGCCTTGACACTTTCGCAGCCGAATCCGTAGCATAAAGATCTGTGTCATGCCGGCGTAGCTCAGTGGAAGAGCGAGGGTCTCATAATCCCTAGGCCGTGGGTTCGATTCCCCCCGCCGGCACCAATCTTTGCGTTCTCTATCGATCCGGATCCGACGTCGTTATCCAGCGCTTGAGCCACTGATTTCATTCAACGACTGTGCTGTTGCCCACGACCGCCGCTAGGATGAAGAACGCCCGGGTCAAGCGATTATCCAGGCCGGTGACAGTGAGTGAGCCATTCGGGGGCAGGAACCATGCAAGCGTCACCGCGCGTCAACCAGCATGGATCCGCAAATTGTTCGATCCGCCTTACATCCAGCGGCAGGCCAGATGGGCTCAGAGATAGTATGCTCGCCTCGCATCCCGCGGATGAAATATTCGAAAAGATGCGGAGAGGGCGCCGTGGGAAGGAGTTCACACGAATCTATCGGTTGGAGTGGAGGAGCAGAAGCATGAATGATCAGGCGGAAGCGCCCAGCATTCTGCATGAATCTCCTGTCATCGTATTTGTCAATTCGGCAGCCGGCGGAGGCCGGGCACGCTCTTTTCTGGGACGGGTCCAGAAACTATTCGATTCGTTCCACGTTCATGTGCAATTTGCTATGCCGAAAAGTGCCGCGGAACTCGAGTCGTCCGTGCAAAGTGTCATTTCGCAGGGACAGCACGTGCTTTTTGCGATGGGTGGGGACGGGACGTTTCAGGCGCTAGCGAATGCGGCCTTCGGGGCCGAGGCGCTCTTGGGTATCCTCCCCGTCGGAGGAGGAAATGATTTCGCCGCCGCGCTTGGGTTGCCAGACGATCCGGTCAAAGCGGCTGAGGCCATCCTGCGTGGCAATCCGCGTTTTGTGGACCTGGTGAAAGTGCGAACGGCCGAAGGGCGAACGCGCTTGTATGCAGGGGGAGGTGGCGTTGGACTTGACACGGAGGCAGCGCGCTATGCAAACGGCGCTTACCGCCGGTTGCCCGGTCGATCGCGATATCTTGCGTCGGCGCTACGCGCGCTGGTGGAGTACGTGCCCCTCAAAGTCCGCATCGACTTTCCGGGGAGTACTCTCATCTCGTGGGAAGCGAAGGCACTGCTGGCAGCCGTGTTGAATTCCCCAACCTATGGAGCCGGTCTGAGGTTGGCCCCCGGAGCAGCTCTTGATGACGGGTCGCTCCACGTTGTCCTAATCGAAGATATCGGCACGTTCGGAGTATTGTGGCTACTACCGCGGTTGATGGGGAGTGGTGAACTTCGAACCTCACGCGTGAAACGCTGGCGCCCCCAACGCGTGCGGCTCACCACGGACCGGCCATGCATGTTCCACGGAGACGGTGAGATCATCGGAACAACGCCGGTGGAAATCGAAGTGGTGCCGAGGGCGATTCAGGTCTTGGCTCCGGCACTGCGATAGGGCATTCGCAGTTGGCAGGCAACGCCGAGCAACCGCGTATTCTTGTGAAAGACTTTGCGACTACTAGCCGGCCCTAGTTCCCGTGACATTTTCCAATTGAAATGCGGCGTCGAAAAATAAGGCGAGCGGACCGGCCCGCCGCCAAGCCAGGCAGTCACTCCAAGCGAAAAACTAGGTTGCAGCGATTCGGGGACGACTACACAGCGGCAACTGCGCGGCCTTTACTGGATCAGATCTAATACGAGGCCGGTGTAACGCCGCTGGAAGCCCGCGAAGTGGCCAAAGATGGGAGATGTGACGTTGTTGTATACGTCGTGAGGGTTTTGGCGATTCGTGATGTCGGTCGAATATACGCCTAGACGAACCTTATGAGTCTTGGAACGCTCCGTGCGCGGTATGTGGACGGCAAACTCCCGGTAAAGCCTGACGTCAAGCGAGAAGTAGAAGGGGAAACGCTGGTCATCGGGCACACCAACATAGTTCTGCAGAACGTCTACGTTTGAAAACGGCAATCCCGAATGCACGTCAGCTACGGGGCTGATGACCATTTTCCAAGGAAGTCGGAAGAATCCCGAAGCCACAACGCGATGGGGAACGTCCGAGGACAGGATACCCGCGGCATTCGGTCGAATTACCGGAATCTGGAAAGGGACAAGAGTATCCGAGAGCGGGTTGAGGTCACCGCGACCCCGGCTCCAGGTGTAGGACAGGCTCATATCGGCGCGTTCGCCGAAGCGATAGTGAGCGGTGATGTCAGCCTGGCGATATTGTGAAACTGCCGTGTTCTTTAGAGCCAGCAACCCGCCTCCTGCGGTAGCATTGAGCACCGGATCCAGAAAAAAGAGGCCCACGGTGCGGCTATCAAGATAGCTAGCTCGGAGGTTAAGATTCTTGCGCACCTCTTGTTCAAGCACGAGATTCCAGCTAAAGGTGCGAGGGCTTGATCCCGGGTCGCGCGGAACGCCCGGCGCACTCGGGGGCGCACCCGAAAGAAGGTAGGAATTTACTAAAACGACGGGCTGCCCTATCAGCGCGCCGGAGGAATCGAAGAAGCTGAGTACACGGGTCTGGTTGCCAGTGAAATCTGCCGCAAGCAACGGGACATGGCCGTAGACCTCGGCAGCACCGGCACGAATGACTGTCTTTCCGTCATTCAGGGAATAGGCTGCGCCGATGCGAGGCGCGAAGGCGGCATCGCGACCGATGGATTGACTGGTTAAACGTGCTCCGAAGTTGAGAGTCAAGCGGCCGTTCAGAGTCCAATGATCCTGGATAAATTCCGCGACCTCCGCATCCGATGCGCTCAGCAGGCCCGCCCCTTGAAAGTCAATCCGTTCGGCAACCGAGCCATCCTGCGCCAGCAGCTCAATGGGATGGGATGTGCTGGTATCGTCATAGTTACGGTATAAGATGTCCGCCCCAAACCTCACTTCATGGCTTCCGTGCCAGGACTTCGATGAGAGTTGGTACGCGGGTAAGACTTCCAATTGGTTGGCCTTACGGTTCCAACTATTGAAGTAATTGCCAGTCCACCCCTCGGGTGAGATTTGCATATCGGCGGGTCCCTGCCCGTGGGCGTTACTATCGAAGCGGGTGTACCGAACCATGGTGTTCAGCAATGCTCCCGAGACGAACTGATAGGAATCGGAGAAGCCGATGGAGACTCCGCTTCGTCCATAGTTCGTGGACGCAGTTTGCGGGATCAGCGCATTGATGTTGGCGAAGTCGAGCTCCAGGGGGAAAACATTGACGTTGAAGTTCAGCACGTGCCGAGGCGAAAGTATCAGCTGAAGGTTCGTGAAGGACGTGACGCTTCGCGTCTTGATCTCATTCTCTGGAAACGACAACCCACGCACAGGCTGTCTCCGCAATTCGTACGTAACCTCTTCGGAGAAGTTCATCTTGTTCTTGATGAGCGGGCCATCGAACTCAAGTCGTGGCGTCCAGTTGGCAAGCCCCACCAGGTGATCGTTCTTTCCCCGGAATGCCGGGATGAAATCACGCAGCTTGTAGTCCCATATGCCGGAAGGAGGCTTCGTTTCGATCGTCGTCAGGCCACCTGTAAAACCGCCGTACTCAGAACTCTCAGGCAAACTGTAAACGGTCATGGATTGAATGATGTCAACAGGAATGGGAATCGCGAAACTTCCCGAGACGGGATCAACGTTTTCCGCCGAGTCCACCACAAGCATTCCCTGGCTTTCAGCCTGACCCTTGAACGTCAGTTTGCCCGTGGGAGTCCGAATGACACCCGGTATCAAAGACAAAGCCTCTGTAAATTTCTGGGTAGGCAAGGGCAGACTCTCTAGTTGGTCGGTGTTGACCGTAGCTGTTATCGCCACATTCTGCGTGGCAATTTCGGCGGCCTCTCCTTGAACTTCGACTTGCTGATTGACGGAACTAATCTGCAGAACGACGTCTTTGACAAGCGCTTGGTTCGCTCGGAGAGTTATCGTGGCGGACCATGTCTTAAAGCCATCGGCGCTCGCTTCGAGTGCGTAGGTTCCGGCAGCAAGATGCGTAAACTCGTAGCGGCCCTCCGCATCGGTCACTGTTGATTGGGGCGCTGGTCCCACGGACGGACCCGTCAATTTCACGGTGACTCCGGCAAGGCTATTGGTGGCCCCCTCCCCGGAGACTACCGTGGTCCTGCCGGCAACCGAGGCCCTAGCAACGTTTGAATTTGCATCCTGTGGCTGCCGGGCGAAAGTTGGACAGGCGAGCGGCAGCAACGCGATAAAAATCGCGCAGCAAGCGGCGAACAATACTTCTCGAGCTATTTTCATTGCAGTTGCGGTCAATTTCCGAAGCCGAAAAAGAGATGTTCTCGGACGAAGACTCTCTTTCCACCGTCGGCTGATGATTCGACGGCCGAAGCCCTCCGGAAGTTGCGTCATAGTTTCGGCGCTGTGCCCGAATTGCATACTAGTGCGCCGATACTGCGTAAAAGGTGTTGCTGACCGTAAGTCGCGATGAACTACGGCGTATTCTTATGAAACACCTTGCGGCGAATGTCCGGCCAGAATTCTTTTAGTTCGTTGTCCAGGCCGTCATACAGAATCAGAAAAGCAAAAGTAGTGGCGTTTCGTGAGGCCGTGCGATCCTCGGGAACATGGTAGATATTGGAGAGCGCTGCGGCCACGGCATTGCCAGTCGATTCCGAGAAGTTGAAGCGTTCGTGCCCTGAATCGGTCCGAACGACAAAGAGCCGGTTGATGGCATGGTAGGCCCGGTGAGCAAAGCGCCCGTTTCCCAACTGGTAGTACCGCGGATCTTCGTGCAGCAAGCTGGGGAAAATCGCCGTCGTCATATAGGTGCCGATGCTGTTGTCGGCGAAGGATGCGCCATAACGTTTTCCATAGGCGTCCCATCCTTGTCCCCATTCTTTTGGATCATTCTTTGCCTGTGCGATTGCCGAGAGGATGCCGTTGAAGGGATAAGCCCCCCAATCAAAAACGCCGGCGGTCGCCAATCTGAATTTCTGGCCGGTTGTGAGCGGCGGAAGCTCTTTGGCGTTTTCGACTGTCCCATAGTTGGGCAGAACCTCGAAGATTCGATCGTTAACGGTCCCTGTATCTTTCTCGAGTTTGCTCTTCCCGACTGTCCCGCGCTGTCTGTCTTTATCATCCTTGCTGTCCTTCTTGTCCGTTGTCTGCGGATTCGAGGGGGCCGGGGCGGGCTGCTGGGACTCTTGCTGTTGCGCCAACGCAGGAGCAACGACGAGCATTAGTCCGACCAGAAGTGAAAGCACGATAAGACTCTGCATCCCATTTTGGTTGACCATAGATAACTCCAATTATCTCCCGGAGGACTTGCATTGCAGCAGCAAAAGGGATGACCCCGTTTCCATAATGCTTGGCCCCAAGTTAGATTCGTTGGATGAAGAAAGGGTTTTACCCTCACGCAACCTACAAGCAAGGACTTCGCCCCCCGCCACTAATGGTTTCGGCAACGGGCGAGCACTGCCGGGCGGCTCGCAAACATGGCTCACCCGAGGGCAGGAACCTAAGGTCAGCTCTTTTTCTTGTCGATTTTGAGATTCAGAACGATGTCCTTGCGACTGTCGAAGCTGGAGACGGTACGGGTTGGGGATTTGGCGCCTTCTTTTTCAGCATGCAATTCGTAATCGGCATTGGGATCCAGGCCGCTGAAACGGTAGTTGCCGGTGTCATCGGTGTAACTGCTGCGGACGGAATTGGTGCGCACGTTTTTCAGAAAAACCACGCTGCCGGAAAGAGGGCTATCGGACTTGTCCGCCACCACGCCGCGGACCGTGCGGAGCTGAGCTTCGCGCTTCTTGTCTTGAGCCACACCAACAGCCGCAAAGAGCGAGAGAATCACCGTCAGACCGCAGACGCGCCTCCACACGTTCATCCCTTGCCTCCCGCAGTCGGCTGCATTCGGAACACCATGCTTCCCTCGTTCCCCCCGGTTTTCGTATCGATGGTGCGCGTCTGCTCTGCGAATCCCTTTATGCGGACCACCATCTCATAGTCTGAGCCCTGGGGCACACGGACTGCAAATTCGCCGCGGGAATTCGTGTAGCTCTCCCAGCGGAATTTCTTCTCTCCGGCCCGGCGGATGCGGAGTTGCACGCCCGGGAACGAAAGGGCTTTGTCTGTAAAGACCGTTCCGCGAATCAAGAAATCATTTGCGTGGCTGTATTTTTTCTTGGCCGGTTTACTCGCCGTGACCGCCGGAGCTTGCGGACTAGCGGCGGTCCCATGCGGCGGTGGCACAGGGTCCTGGGTCCGTCCAAATGCCGCACTGAACGAAGCGGTAAGCACAGCCGTGCAGAGAATCGTCATCCACTGCGCGCGGTGCATTAGGTTGCTCCTTCGAAACTTAGATGGCGGCACGAGCACTGCAGGATGCCAGGCCTGGTGGGACGTGCCTGTTACTCCTCGTCTTCTTCTTCGTCTTCCTCGTCATCATCTTCGTCGATGAGGTCGCCATTTTCTCCGGTCTTTCCTTCATCTTCCTCGTCGTCCTCTTCGTCCGAATCATCGGCGATGAGGTTCAGGTGGACGGGATGCGTCTGCGAGACTTCGAGTTCGGATTCGCACTCGGGACAACTCAGGATCTCGCCTTCTTCGACTTCGTCTTCGTCGACATCGATTTCGGCGGAACATTCAGGGCAACGGATCACGGCTCCACCCTCCGTATTGTCGTTTGCGAAGTGGGGGTACGAGGATCGTGCTCCCCACTGTGCAGCGTATTATATACCGCGGCGTATGAAGTCAACTCCTGTGCATGGTAACGCTGCTTTGGACGCCATCGCATCATGGGCAGAAGGACCTTCGAATGACCTCCTCCAGAGAGTACCCCGAACGGCCAGTGGTTGGTATCGGGGGCGTGATTATCGATCAGGGTCGCACGCTGCTGATCCGCCGCGGCAACGAGCCGTTGCGCGGTGAATGGTCAATTCCTGGCGGCACGCTGGAGATCGGTGAAAGTTTGGAAGAGGGGGTCGCTCGCGAATTGCTGGAAGAAACCGGGATCGCGGTTCGCGTCCTCGAGCTCATCGAGCTATTCGACCGGATTTACCTGGAGGATGGCTCGACCGGCGCTGAAGAGAAGCGAAGACTGCGATTTCACTTTGTCATTGCGGATTATCTTTGCGAACGAATCGGCGGCGAGCCCCGCGCAGGAAGTGATGTAACCGACGTCGCGTTCGCGCGCGAAGAGCAGCTCACCCAGTTTCATCTCACGGAAACTGCGACACGCGTCCTGAAGAAAGCGTTCGCGATGGATCGCGCGCGGCGGGCCGCAAAATAATGGGAGGCACGATCAGGGAGCTTTAGCGATTTCGATGCTTCCGTTGGAATCCGTGAGTTGAAGCTGGCAGCCGCCCGAGCCGATGGTGCCGTTCAGCGTATCGCCACCGATACTGCCCGTTGAAGTGACCGGCAATTCGGAGGAAATCCGGCCGAAAGAAGTCCTTGCCGTGAGGTTGTAGCCCAGGCCCTCGGGAATGCGCACGCGGATGGATGAGAACGATGTCTTGAGGGAAATGTCGCGGCAACCGCTGGCCGGACGCATGGCCGTCACGGAGATCGCTCCGTTCTGATTGTCGACCGTGATCCGCCCGCCAACCGATTCTAGTGTGACACCCGCAAAAGATGTCTTCACCCCGGCGTCGCCCTTCACGGTTTTTGCTGTGACCGAGCCGTTGCTGTTCTCCACCGTCAGATTGCCGTTGATCCGTTCCGTTGAGACACTTCCGAAGCTGGTCTTAGCAAAAGTATCTCCGCCGATGTCGGTGAGCGTGATGCCCCCGTTCCCCGTGATGGCGCGAATCCCCTTCGGGACGTTCGAAGCTTCGATGGCGCCAAAGGAGGACTTTAGCGTGGCGCTCCCGCGTGCGTCGCGCACCGTGATTCTTCCATTGGAGGTTTCGGCGTCTAGAGGACCGCTGATGGTGTCCAGCTCAATGTTGCCGAAGGAATCGCGAATGGTTACGGAGCCGCCCGTCACCAAGCTGCCCTTGACCCGGCCATTGTTTGTGGTGCAATTCACGCGGCCATGTACGTCGGTAAAAGCGACGTTGCCGAAGCTGTTGGTGATGTCGGCAGCGCCGCCGATGCTCGAAATCTCGACGTTTCCGTTGTTGTCGCGCACTGAAAGATCGCCACGGATATTCCTTGCTTCGACACTTCCAAACGAAGTCGTGATGTTGGCCGAGGCGGCATCCGCCAAAGCAACCGCGCCATTGCCGCCCGTAATGGTCACCGCGCCCTGAATGCTTCGTGTGGTGATGCTGCCAAAACGATTGCGTACTTCGAGAGTGCCCTTTACGTCCGACACCTGCACGGAGCCGTTGTTGTCGCTCACGGAGACATTTCCAGCGGCCCCAGTAAGCTCAATGCTGCCAAAAGCATTGTTCCACCGGCCGGCGCCGGCGTCACGGGCAGTGAGCGTCCCGTAGCCGTTCTCAACATCTGCGGCCCCGTGAATTCCTGCCACATCAACACTCCCGAAACTGTTTCGCACGATAATCGGGGCATCGGATGGCATGCCAATGTCATAACTGACGGACCACGAAGAGTTCTTGCCGGAGTGAAACCATTTTTTCTCTTCCTCGGGATAGATAGTCTTGATGCGCACTCCTTCGCTCGTTTGCTGCACTTCGATCTTGATTTTTTGCGCGAAGGATTCTGCTTCCTCGTGCGAGCTGGCCTGCGCGCGGATCGTGGCAGAAATCTTGACGTCGCGGCCGGACTCACCGTGGAGACTGACGCTGCCGAACTTGTGCTCGACGCGCACGGACTGGCCTGCGCCGAGCGTCACCGTCTGGTGAAAATCCCTCGAGACTTGTTCCTGGCCGGGATTTGCGGCTCGGATGGGCTTCGCCGTGAAGAGCAGCATCGCGGAGAGCAGTCCAGTAACTGCGGCCAGACGCAACGGCTCTCTCCGGAAAATGCCTAGATTGCGAATCATTATTGTTTAGTCTCCAAAACTTCCTCGAGCGTCTGCTGCTTCTCTTGGTACATGGCAAGCAACTGGTGGCGCAGCTGCGCATTCGATGGATTCATTCCCGCCTGCGCGCGCAGATCGGCGATCGCGCTATCCAGTAGCAACAATTTCTCGTGATAGTTGGCAAGCAGCGGTGTTGCAGGGTTGTCGAGTTGTGGCTTGGCCTCCGCGGCGAGCTTGTCGATCGCCAGCACGTAGGTGGTTTCCGCGCTCTCGACTTCCTTGAGAGCCTGGCTCCTCAGAAGTGATTGGTCTCCTGGTTGCCCATTCCTGGGCGGATGCAGGTAGAACCAACCCGCAGAAATCGTCAGAACCAGAACGAAGGCGCCAGCCGCCGCAGTCTGCCATCCAAGCGGAATATTTCGGAAGAAGGAAAACCAGCCCCGGCGCCCGGCGCGCAGGGTCTTCCGCTCTGCCTCCTCGGCAAGAGCGCGTTCCATGCGCGGCCAGAGTGCAGGGCTTTCGGCGTAGTCGCGTAGCTCTTGTGCGGCAAAGCTCAGCGATTTCCAGGCACTAACCTCTTCCGCACAAAGCGGGCAGGTGGCTGCGTGTGCTTCCAGCGCCGCCCATTCGGCGGGCGTGCCATCTTCGAAAACCCGATCGCGATCATTGCAGGTGACGTTCATGTTTTTCACCGTGCCTCCGCAGCGTTGCTGCGCGGAGGCTCAAGCATCAGGCGAAGATTCTTCTTCGCCTGAAAAAGCGTGTTCTTCGAGGCCGTTTCGGTCATTTCCAGCATCCCGGCGATCTCCGCATGGCGGAAACCTTCGACCTCGTACAAGAGAAAAACATCGCGCTGGTGTTGCGTGAGCTTGCCTAGCGCGCGCTCCAACGCCATGCGGAGAGCAGGGTGCGCTCCAGGCGCGCGCGGCTCATGGCGCAGCGTCTCCTCGGAATCGTCGTTCGCCACCTCTTTTTTGCGCAGCCGGCTGCGCCGCGCGTCGTAGCAGGTGTTAATCAGGATCCGGTAGGTCCAGGTGACGAAACTCGATTGGCCGCGGAAGCTGGCGATGCTACGCTGCACTTTCAGAAACGTCTCCTGAACGGCGTCTTCGGCGTCGATGGGGTTGCCAAGAACATTCCGCGCCAGGTTCTTCATGCGCGCACCATGCATCGCGTACAGGCGCTCGTAGGCGCGCAGATCGCCGGACCGGCAGGCGGCGGCCAGCGCGGCATCCTCACTCAAGGCATCCACGACGGCCGGGCTGGGGCCGCCAGTAAAGTGCTCGGAAGGTTCCACTCGCGTCCCCCGTTCGCGCAGCGTGGAAGAGATTCTAGCCTCCCAAGGCAGCGCAAGTCCCATAGTTCCCATTCCTGGCTCCTAGGGTATAGACGATTGAGAAGGGCAGAACGTCAGGCATAGGCACCAGTCGCGAATGCGCCAGCAAGCTACTTATTTTCTATAGGTTAGTGCGCAGACTCGGTCAGAGAAGGGGCGGAATCGAATGACGGGTCGATCTGCATCCAGTCTTTCGTTCCAGTGTTTAGTCCGTGATGGCGTGAATCGCCACAGCAATGAGGATTGTTCCCGCAAGCAGCGCGGCTGCCGTCAGCAAGCCGATCGCTAAATGGCGTCGCACCATGGCAAGGGCCATTCCCACGTCATGACGCAACGCCGGGTCTTGCCGCCAGTTTCGCAGGAGCGTGGCGAAACCCGCGGCGACAACCACGCCCGGCATGCCGATGAACAGGATCGCCGCGCCAAGCCGCGAGACATGCGTCGCCGTCCACTCGAAGATGATCCAGCTTGTGCGAGCGGGTTCGTACTGGCGAGGTTGCAGCATCCGAAGCGCCGCGGTGCCGAGGAACACGGTGGCGGGCAACACCAGCAACCAATCACAGATGGCAACGATTGGCAATCGGAACGATCCTGACAGCCGTTTGTTGACGTTCTCCATGGTTATCTCCTCAACATTTGCCTTTTGCCGTCAAGACAGACGGCAATGTAAAGTCATCGCTTCCGAGAGCTCGCGCTGCATCAAGCCAAAGTAAATCTTCTTATGTAACAGGCTGTTTTCGTGCCCAATCACGAAGCGCGTTTCAGGATCATCCTCGATGATCAACAGCCGCAGCCCTCGGGCGTCCTGGGGGACGTCGAAAACGAAATCCGTCAGGTACGATTCACCCGGGCGCAATGGTTGCGTGACCGGTGTGGACGTCCCGCCGAGGCGGGCGAGCGCCGCCCCGCCTTCGGCTGAGGGCTCGAAGCTCCGCTCCGTGTCATCCACAAGGACAACCTTGCGCCGGTTGGGGGTCAGCGGTCCGTTTCCGCGATGCGCGGAGATGCTACGCTCGTCAAACCAGGTCTTGATTCGAACGATCACGAATTTTCCATGCGCGGAGATTTGTTGCATCTCCGGGCCCAGTGCACCCGCCGTTTGCGCACCGGCGAGCGAATAAGCAAGGTGGCAATCGATTTCGCAAAAATATTTCCAGCCGCCGGGAGGTAAGACCTCTTCGCTGCTCGCGAACGAAACGCCGCTCAGGATGATGAAATATCCAGCGGCAATCGTAAGCGCTGCGCCCCCACCGAGCCTTGCGAAGAACGAAGAGCGGCGGACGGCACCGTAGAACAGTACGAGAAAGCTAACCCCCATCAACAAAACGGTGGCGAGGAATAGGAGGACGACGACCGGGGCATAGTGCGGCATGAATTCCGACATGAATTGCTCTCCTCCCTGACTTGATTCGAATTACCCGGCGATGGCATCCGGCAGTGCACCGCGAGTGCGTTCCCGTCTGCTGAATTCCTTCACGGCCGCATCCAGATCGGCGGCCGTAAAGTCCGGCCAGCGTTTTTGTAGAAACACGAATTCCGCGAACGCGCATTCCCACAGGAGAAAATCGGAAAGCCGTTGCTCGCCGCCGGTACGAATCAGCAAGTCAACTTCCGTCGATCCCCCGCGAAGGACTTCTGAAAGCACGTTGCTGAACGATTCCGCAGAAAGCTCGGTGACTTTGTAAAAGCGGCACGCGGCGTGATAGATGGCTTCGCGGGCGGAATAATCCACCGCCAGCCGTAGGTGCAGACGCGCGCCCTTGGCCGTGGCGGCCTCCGAATCCGCGATCGCCTGGCGGAGCGTCGCTGGCAAGCGATCCCGGCGCCCGATGATGCTGAGCCGCACTCCTTCCTCGACGCAGTGCGTCGTTTCCGTAAGAAGGTATTCGTGAAGCAACCGCATGATTGCCTGGATCTCGGCAGCGGGACGCTTCCAATTCGCGGAGGAAAGCGCGAAAAGCGTCAGTGTGTGAATGCCCATGCGCGGCGCAGCCTCGATGACGCGGCGTGCAGATTCGGCTCCGGCACGATGACCGGCGGAACGCGGCAAGCCCCGCGAAGTCGCCCAGCGGCCATTGCCGTCCGAGATGATCGCTACGTGGAGCCGCGGAGCCTGGACGATGGCTGGCTGCGCCGTGGGAATTTGCCCTACAGTCAAATGATGATGCATGAGCATGTTCTTTCTCCGCCGCGGAGGAAGCTTCGTAAACCACTCTGCAATACAAAGTGACAAGGCAAAAAATTTTTGCCGTTCAGCCTTCGCGCGTCGCGCGGATCAGCGCTTCCATGTGATTCAAGTAGCGCTCCAGTGCCCGCCGCCCCGCGGCCGTCAGGCGATATTCTGTCTTCGGCAAGCGCCCCTCGAAAGATTTCGTACATACGATGTAATCGGCCTCTTCCAGCTTGCGAGCGTGAACGCTCAGGTTGCCGTCGGTGGTTTTCAGCAGCGCTTTGAGCTCGTTGAAAGTCAGCGAGCGGTTAACCGCAAGCGCGCTGACGATACCCAGGCGGATGCGTTCGTGAATCAGCCGGTCCAGGTCCGCCGGCACGGTTTCCCGCGCCGGATTACGGATGGCTTCCAGGGAGGTGCCCCGCTCCCGCGACCGCTGCAGACGTTCTTGATGCGCTGTAGACGACTTAGCCATCTGATCTCCCGCTAGCCTCCATAATGCCGCGCGATCCACCAGCCGAAGCCGATCTGCACGACCCCAAAGCCCGCACCCATGAATGCATCTCCCCAGCTTGCCGGCGCGAACAGTGCAGCACCGCCGAGCAACATCAAGCACAAACCCATCACCGGCACAACACGTACGGAGAACGCCCCACCCGTAACAATGGCGGTCCCATACAACAAGAGCCAAACACCCGGAAGGGCGGCAAGGCTGCCGGCGTGATAGAGAGCGAAGGTCAACAGGCCGCCCACGACAATCGGCGGCGCAAAACTAAGAAGGAATTTGCGGCCTGGCCCGGAGAAAAGCGCGGAGTTGGCGCGGTGTGCTTTTGTGGCCGCAGCAGGCGCCGCAATGGCCACGGCGACGAAGGCTTCGATCAGCCAGACGGCCAGCCAGGCGCGCGGGGTGGTCTGCCGCGAGGCCGCAAACGCGGCCACCAGCGCCGTGACTCCCATGGCCACGCCGCCCCAGCCGGGCAGAGCTGTAAATTCGGCGGCGCTCTCCATCGTTTCGCGGATGTAGCGGAGATGATCGGCGGCGCGAGCGTCGATGGGGATGGGCTCGCGTTGCGAAGAGCGAAGCGGACCTGTGGTCGCCATAGCAAAAAGGCTACCGCATAGAATCAGGCTTGTCAAGTACTTTGTGTTGCAAAGTTAAACTCGCGCGAATCAGGCTTTCCGCGGGTATCGTCCCCTCAGTGAATTCCACCGGATCGTGAATACGTCAATGAACATTTGAATGCTGTCGTGCAGCATGCTCACTTTCGTGGCCGGCGAATGCCCCCAGCGCACCGGAATTTCAACCGCCCGCAATCCATGACGCCGCGCCAGGAACAGCAACTCCGGATCGAACCCGAATCGCTCAATCGTCTGCTGCTCGAAGATAATGCCGCAGCGTTCGCGCCGGAACGCTTTGAAACCGCACTGGGTATCGACAAACGGCAGCCACAAGATGCTTCGCACAATCTTATTGAAAATGATTCCTGCGAACTCGCGGAAAGGAGACTCATGCACGCTGATCAGGCTGCGGTCCATCGCCCGGGAGCCAATCGCCACGTCATAGGTGTCCAGAGCGTCGATGAGTTTGCCGGCTTCCTCAATCGGTGCGGAGAGATCCGCGTCCGTGAAAAGTGCGATGCGGCCACGCGCTTCCTGCATACCGTGGCGTACGCTGTGGCCTTTGCCTCGATTGACGCCATTCGAAACCACGCGCAACGTGGGAATCTTGATGCGAAAATATTCCGCCACCGCGGCTGTGCCATCCTTCGAGCCGTCGTCCACGACCAGGACTTCCGCTTCGTGCCCATAGCTCGAAAGGTATTCCGCAATCCGCTCCAGCGTAGCCGGAAGGCGCGATTCCTCATTGTACGAGGGAATGATAATGGAGAGATCGGGGGCCGTGGAGCTCATCGTTACGACGGTTCCTGCCAGCCGTGGTAGCCGACGAGGGGCACAAACCGGCATCCTTCCAGCATCTTTGTGGAGAATACATCACCGCGCTTTTCGATGAGCTGCAATTCCTGATGTTCCGCATCCCCCACAGGGACAATCATGTGGCCGCCGTCGGCAAGCTGAGCAAGGAGCGGCTTCGGAACCGCAGGAGCGGCAGCGGCAACAAGGATGGCGCTGAACGGAGCCAGGTCCGGCAGGCCGAGCGTGCCGTCGCCGCAGTGAACATGCGCGTTGGGGAAGCCCAGCCGGGCAAGCGTGGCGGAAGCAGCGGAAGCAAGCTCCGGCCGCCGCTCGATGGTGAAAACTTCCTTGGCCAAACGGGACAGCACGGCAGCCTGATAGCCACAGCCCGTGCCAATTTCCAGAACCCGGTCGCCTGGCTGCAAATGCAACGCCGCGGTCATGGCGGCGACAATGTAGGGTTGCGAAATGGTTTGACCCCCGCCGATGGGCAATGGCACGTCCTCATACGCGCGCGAACGAAGCGCTTCAGGCACAAATTCGTGCCGCGGCACTGCTGTCATCACCGCCAGAACGGCCTCATCACTAATGCCGCGGCGGCGCAACTGCTTTTCGATCATTTCCGCACATTGCGGTGCGTAGTCCTTGTTCTCAAGCATGCGTAACCGCCGCCACATGTTTTTCCCACGCGCCTGTTTTCAGGATCTCGTCCATTTGCGCGAGGGTAAAGTCGCATTCATCCTCGCGATTGTAGAAGTGTGGCGAGACTCGCACACCGGCCTTGGGACGGTAGTCGACGATGATGTCCCGGGCGAGGAGTTCCCGGCAGACCTCGTGGGCATGCGGGCATTCGACCGAAACCGTCCCCGCACGCTCCTCTCGGTTTTCCGGTGTGTTCACGTGCCAGCCGTGAGACCGCGCGCCTTCGATGAGGTGCGCGGTCATGCGCATGGATTTCTTGCGGATGGCCCCGATACCGGCTTTGTTGACGATGTCCAGTCCGGGCTGGCACGCAAACAGTGCGGGAATGTGTGGAGTCCCGTTCAGATAGCGGAAGGAGTCTTCGCGCCGATCGATGGCGCCCGTTTCGAAAGCAAATGGGCGGCGGTGCGCGATCCACCCCGTGAGCGCAGGGCGCAGCTTGGTGCGCAAATCTTCGCGGACGTATAGATAAGCGACACCCGGTCCGCCACACAACCACTTGAGGACTCCGCCTACCGCAAAATCAACGCCCAGGCCGCGCACGTCGATGGGGATTGCTCCCGCGGCCTGAAAAACATCGAGAATCACGTGCGCGCCGACGCGGTGGGCCCGCTCAATAATGGCGCGCGCGTCAACGATGCAGGAACTTCGGAAAAGAACCTGCGAAATCGGCACTAGGAGCGTGGTTTCATCGATAGCTGCGAGCAGCTTGTCCAGATCAATGCGAATGTGGTCCGGAGTCGCAACGACTTCGACGCGGGCGCCGAGCCGGCGTTGCTCGTGGTAGAAGTACTGAGTCGAAGGAAACTCCAGCTCGACCATTACAACTTTGTTGCGCGGGCCGCGAAAGTCAAAGCATGACGAAATCACCGCCTGGGTGAGCGTCACATTCTGGTGGAGTGAAATCTCGCCCGGGCCCGCTCCGATGAGCGGCGCGATCTGGTCGCCCACGCCCACGGCCATTTCCCACCAGCCCTCCTCCCATGCGCGAACTCCGCGTTCCGCCCAGGAATCCGCGTACGAGCGCAACCCCTCGTACACCCCGCGAGGCATCGCCCCCAGCGAATTGCTGATCATGTAAGTAGTGCGGTCCAGGATCGGAAATTCCCCGCGCCACTTCAGAAGTGGATCCATATCGGCTCCCACTTGCGTCACTCTAGCTGCCGCGAAACCGAGTTAGCTTGTATAATGCGGCCAGAGGTTGGCCCTGAGCAAACGATATGTCCTGAGCGAATATGTCGAACTGGCGATGGGTCAGGCGCTCTACGATAAGCTGGAGGATAATTCCTTCTCAGGCCGTATCCCTTCCTGCCCGGGCGTACTTTCTTTTGCCCCGACGCTCAAAGAATGTGAAGAGGAGCTCCGGTCCACGCTTGAGGATTGGGTTCTTGTCGGCCTCAAACTTCGCCATCATCTACCTGTTAGACGGGCCGTTCTCGGGAGCTCGCCATCAGTTTTTGATCCAAAACGAAAATCGCCTAACAATTCCCTCAAATGAAGAATACTCCGT
>Ga0210406_10003687_pt1 | contig 16651 bp, 21 predicted proteins | sample IncBWC30MmetaG_FD_155454 | JGI IMG/M metagenome (GOLD analysis project Ga0210406, IMG submission 155454) | Forest soil microbial communities from Barre Woods Harvard Forest LTER site, Petersham, Massachusetts, United States - Inc-BW-C-30-M | ecosystem: Environmental > Terrestrial > Soil >... | reverse complement strand
TCGCAGCGATCTTCTTATTCATGGGAATGTGGGTTGTGGTGATGGCCGCTATGATGCTGCCCGCGCTCGTACCGGCGCGGTTGCGCTACCGAGCTTCACTTCGCGTGCCGGGGACGGTTCACCTGAATGCCCCAACAGCGCTGGCGGGCGCAGGGTACTTTTTCGTATGGGCTCTTTTGGGGGCGGTGGTCTACCCGGTCGGTGTTATCGTAACGAACGCCGAGATGCGCTGGTCCACGCTTGCCCGCTCCGTCCCGGTCATAACCGGCGCCGTCCTTTTGTTCGCCGGAGGTCTTCAGCTCACGGCATGGAAGGCGCGCCAGCTATGCCGCTGCCGGGACGAAGCAAATTGCGTGAGCTTGCTGTCTGCAGACGCTCGCACCGCATGGCGCCAAGGTCTCCGGCTTGGCATGCACTGCCTTTTGTGCTGCCTCGGATTAATGATGGCCCTGCTGGTAACCCGCGTGATGAATTTGAGCGCCATGGCCCTCATCACCATTGCCATCACCGTGGAGCGGCTGGCTCCGTCGGCCAACGCTTGTCGCCCGCGCGGCAGGTGTTGTCATGATCGTGGCCGGAGTTTTGGTGATTGCCCAGGGCGCTTCGCATGCCTGGAGCTTGTAGCTGGGAGAATGACTGATTGAGATACAGACTGTTGGGCAATAGTGGGCTTCGCGTATCCGAGATGTGCCTGGGCACAATGACCTTTGGTGAAGACTGGGGTTGGGGCACGGCGAAGGACGATAGCCGAAGGATCTATGAGGCGTTCCGTGAGGCGGGCGGCAATTTTTTCGATACCGCCAACTTTTACACCAACGGGACCAGCGAGACCTTGCTCGGTGAATTCATCGCTGGCCACCGCGAAAGCGTAGTACTGGCGACCAAGTACAGTAACGCGCCGCCAGGCAAGGACCCGAACGCGGCCGGGAACCATCGAAAGAGCATGATGCAGGCGGTGGAGGGGAGCCTCAGGCGTCTGAAGACCGACTACATCGACCTCTATTGGCTTCACATCTGGGACGCCATCACGCCGGTCGATGAGGTCATGCGCAGCTTCGACGATCTGACGCGGCAGGGGAAGATTCTCTATGCCGGCGTTTCAAATGCGCCGGCATGGTGGATCGCCCGGGCCAATACCCTGGCTGAGATGCGGGGATGGAACCGGTTTGCGGGATTACAGGTGGAATACAGCCTGATTGAACGGACAGTGGAGCGCGAACTCCTGCCGATGTCCAAGACATTGGGTCTGGGCGTTACCGCATGGTCGCCACTGGCGGGCGGCTGGCTTAGCGGCAAATATTCTGAAGACCGCAAAACCGGCGGCCGTCTTGACGAGCAACAGTGGCGCGACAACGCTCTGGAGGTCAACGAAAGATCCAAGTCTATCGTCGCTGAGGTGGCTACAGTTGCGCGCGAGACATGCTGTTCGTCAGCGCAGGTGGCGCTCGCGTGGTTACGCCATCGCGATGTGCCCGTGACTCCCATTATTGGCGCGCGAGAGATCGAGCAGTTAAAAGACAATTTAGCGAGCCTCGAGTTGAAACTCACTGCCGATCAGCGCAAGCGGCTGGACATGGTCAGCCGCATACAGATGGGATTTCCGCATGACTTTCTGAACAAGGAACTGGTGCAGGCATTCTCGTCCGGCGGCCTGAAAAATTCTATCGATGCGCCATGAACTTGCGGAGCGCGGCAGACAGGCGCCCGCGCGGAACGGTTCAGGTCTCAGATTGACCGAGGGATGAGGTAAGCAGCAATTTGCGTCCAAAGCCAGTGTGCTAGTCTGGCGGGCGAAAGGAATGCAGGAACTGCCCCTCTTTCATGTTGCTTATGAAAAGTTCGCGACAGATGCACGTAATCCTGAAGGCCTTGGCTGAGCCGCGTCGAATTGCCATCCTCACCCTGGTCCGCTCGCAGCACGAATTGCGCGCCGGTGAAATCGCCCGGCACTTCCGCTCGACCCGTCCAGGGATCTCGCAGCACTTGCGGGTCCTGGCCAATGCTGGCCTGCTGTCGGAGAGACGCCAGGGAACGAGCAGGCTTTATAGCCTGCGCCGGGAGGGCTTCGGCGAGTTGCGGGCTTTTCTGGACAGCTTTTGGGAGGAGAGCTTATCGCGATTGAAGCGGGAAGTGGAAAACGAAGCCCGGAGAGAACGTGGCCTCTGATCGAGTGGTTTAGTTTTGAACCGCAGAATGTCGGCCCGTCACTGTCGGTCGAAGATGTCATTGATGTCATTGTTGAATGATTGAGAAAGTTTCATAATTTGGCTGTGAACTTAAATTGGTGCGCAATTTTGGTGAGGTGACACATGCCACGGGTGATTGTTGCGATCGGTGGCGGGGAGATAAGAACTAGGGGAACTGCTCCAATTGATCGAGAGACTATTCGCTTAGCCAAGAAGGAGATCCCCAATTTTCTCTTTATTCCAACCGCGAGTTCGGACTCCGACAGGTACTGTGAGGGGGGGCTGCATTAATGCTTTAGGTATGGCCGGGACTTCAGTATTCGTTGCGATTGATTCGTTCGGCGAAAGCGAAGAAGCAAATGGCGCCAAGGCAATCAAACAGCTGAAAGAAGCACCGGCAGTAGTGAACTTTCTACGAAATGAGTTACTGGCACAAGCCAAAGATCCAGCACTTCGGGACGCAATCGATAACCTCTTTCGCGCGGGTGCAAGACTCGGCGACGGTAGTAGCATGGCCGCATTGCGAGAGGAGGTTCAAACTGGCGCAGAGAGAAGACACTGGCAAAAGCTGATTGATCGACGCAAGCAGCTATTGAGGATCTACCGAAGCGGAAGGTTGGGCTCGTCAGACCGTTTGATTACTTCGAAGCTTGCTTATAGCGATACAAGACGCCCTATCGACGAGGCCTCCGATATAGTTTTGAAAGGAGTTATCGATTTCGCATGAGTTCAGACAAGGATAAGGCAGTTGATTTTCTTCTGGTGCCGACCATGACGCCGCGTCAGGTGGTTACTCTGCTGCTGAGCAGGTACCCCACGATGCGTGACCTCGTCTGTCCGGATGAACACTGTTTTGAGGAGCCGACCCGAGTCTATGAGTCCTTCGCCAGGGTAGTGATTGAGAGATCATACGATCTTGACCTCATTCAGTCCGTCGTGCGGTTTATCGACGAGCTTGCGGAAAGCAACGACCCGTTAATTAAGGATGTCCTGATTTCCAGTCTCTTAGAAGGCATCGCTGAGAACGAGCAACTCGCTCGAATGATCTCACGCAGTATTAGCCCGCGGTCGAAGAAGCTCCTTCAAGAGGTGGAGAGCAAGATTTACGGTCGCGCACCATCCGCTGAGGAAACCTAGGAACCGCGAAAAAGTAAGGGTCGTGTTGGGACTGTCCCACATTTTCCTAGCTTAGCTAAGCTAGCTAAAGGCTGTTGCGAAATCCCCGAATTCAGGAAATTGGTGGTTTGAGCCAGTACTCTCGCGGCGAATGGTGCCCGAGGGTGTTGATTTTGGAGTTGCCGGCGTTACCGCCGGACCGGCAAATTGCCAAGACCGCGATCACAGCTGGAGCGTAGTATCTGGCCCGATAATGTTGCGGACCAGTTTCCGAATCAGATTAAGGGAGGGCAAAGGCCGCGCAACAAACCGGTGCGGCCTCAAAAAAATCAATTAATACCCGCAGCCGGCATGTTTAGTTCCACACTGGATGCCTTCGTGAGACAGAAGCCTTTTTTCCCAAGGAATGGTTCTGATCTTTCCGTAACTGTCTCCGTTCCACCGAAACACTTTGGTGGTCCCATGAACAGATGTCCATTTGCCGTGGTCGATTCGTGGCTCGGTGATTAGGATTGATTCGCGCCCTTGGTCGTCATACAAAACCTCGGGAGAGAGTTTGGAGCTCTCGTCCAAAACCTGTTCCACCCGCGCATCCGTATAAACGAAATCCCGAAAGTAATACGCGCTGCCGCCGCTCTACGTTACAAGGAGCCTGCCGTTATAGCTACTGAGAGGGGCCATGCTCACAATAAGATCACCCTCTTTTGAGAACACTGAAACGAGTTGGTCTTTCTCTTCGCGATATACATCAAACATTTGCGTGCCTTCCGGTTCCCTTGCTGAAACGACGCACAATAGGTGGGCGCCTTTAACGCTCCAGTGAGTTAGCGAGAGCGCTTTACGCCCATTGAGTTCACTTCTCTGTATCTCGTATCACATCTTCCTTGAATAACCACAACAGATTTCACTAATTCAATATTAGTCACAACAGAGGATGCCATGAGACTGCGTCGCAATGAATATTGTCCCGTGCATAGGTCGCGGTACTGCTGTGGCCGGGAAGCCGTCAAGAAGGAAAAGAGACAGATAAGGTTGGGAGTGCAGCGCATTGAGGATTCGCACCATCCCAGGGGATATCGGGAACTCCGATCACGGGCGGAAATGCGGAAACTGCTGAATCGGAAAATAGTCGAGCAGAACCGAAAATGCGCCATCTGCCACATTGAGTTCACTGAATATAACGACATCGTCCCGGACCACATTGATCCCAAAGGGATGGGCGGGTTGTGGAGAGATGACCATCCGGAGAACATTCAGGCAGCCCATTGGTGGTGCAACTCGGAAAAAGGATCAAAATGAGGAGAGATCGATGTTTGTAGCTCTGTGCAAGCGCTGTGCTACAATAGCGCATATAATGTGCTACAGAACAACATGGCACAAAACCGTTTCTGGGGGGTGAGTCGTGAAGCGTGTCGTCCAATCCGGTTCCTCGCGAAGAAGAAAACGTGCAGTCGTCGGTACAGCTGGGCTGGTGCGTTCCAGCAAACTGCGCGACGTGATGGTCATCGCCGAAAGGGAAGGCCTGCTGCATGGCGAACGTACCCAGGTGGTCCGGGGAAGAATGCCAGAGGCCCTCGTGGCCAGGGCAAAAAAGCGCACTGGAATCGATTCCGATACGGACCTGATCGAGGTGGCGCTGGCCAACATTGCGGTCGCGGACGACTACGCTGATTGGCTTCTTTCACGCCGTGGCGCCGTTGACCGCGAGGCTGAGCTTGAGTTCTAACTTTCAAGCCACACTCCGGCGGCTTAAGCCCGAAAAGCATCGCGTGCAGCTCAAACCGCGAGCCGAATCCGCCCTGGAGTTCATCGGAACCACAACACGGCGGCCTGCCAAACTGCTTTACGATACGACGGTCTATATCGACATTCTTCAAGGCCGCTTTCCGCAACAGGGAGAAGCCATGCTCCGGGCGACCGAAGCATGGCATTCCCCGGTCACGGAGGGCGAACTGGCAGCGACCTGTGGTCTGCTCGATCCTGCTCACGGCCGGACTCGAGAAATCGTCGAACAAGTTGCTGCCGTCATCGACCGGCGCCCCAGCTACCGGACCATCACACCGGACGCAGAGATATGGCGGGAGGCAGGAGTACTGTCGGGCGTGCTAGCCCGGACCCAGGGATATGGAAAAGAGCAACGCCGTCGCGTGTTAAATGATGCTCTGCTCTTTGAAACGGCTCGAAAGCACGGATGTGCGGTGCTGACCCGCAACGTGGTTGACTTTGATTTGCTGCAGCAACTGGACCCATTGGGGCAGGTCATATTCTACGCAATCAGCGTACCGTAAGCCCCTTGGCACCAATTCGAATTCCTATCGGCAATAAAACTCTTCAACGATTCGTCCTCGGATTCTAAGCATCTCCCTGTGTTCTCCTGTGCGCTCCTCTAGACGCGAGCTGCAAAGCTCCGCTGAGGCGGAAACCAATTTATGGTGCCACTAAACACGGCGGCCCGCCTCCGATTGATCAAGGGCCTGCTCGGCCTGCTGCAGATCTGACAGCCGCTTTTCCAGTTCCGAACCATAGATCTCAGCGGTGGAGTAAAGGCGTGCGTTTTGGATCGCCACGGCAGCAGGTATCGCGAGTAGCTCGGCACGCCGGAGGTGCTCTTGGGTAAAGTGGTTTGGCTCCATGTGGCCGACGGAAAGAAATCCCAAGAACTCCTCGGAGGCAACCAGGGGGACGCTAAGCCAGGAGCGGAATTGCTCGTGTCCCGCGAATGTTTGCCATCTTTCCTGCTTTTTTGTGTCGGGAATCAGAATGCGCTTTCGCTCCGACCAGATGCGCTGAAAGAACGGAGACTCATCGGCGACGAATGTTAACGAACAGCGAGGAGATTTTTTTGCAGGCTCGAGAAAAGATTTTTCGCCCCGGGCCAACCAATGCGGACCGCCCTTTGGAACCAGCACGCGAGCGCAGGTATATGGAACCAACTCGGCCAGAGAGCAGAGTAATACATCCAGAACGGAATCCATGTGCAAGTCTTCGGTAAGCGCAAGCGTCGCCTTGCGCAGAGCTTCCGCTTCCGCGTGCAGGAGCTGCGGTCTGAGCTGGCCATTCAAAAAATCCGACCCGCTGGTCGGGAACCTACTCGGCAACTACAACATCAACTTCTTGTCTCCGCCGCCGTAGGCGATCTTTGCGTGACATCCAAGAGTATGACCGAAGGCATCTCCACGGACGGGGCCTTTCCCACCGGCAACCTAATCTTCGATGCGTCTGTACGGCACGATCTTCGCAGGGGCCGGCCGCGCACTGTTACGCCAATTGAGATAATGGTCGATCAGTTGGGCGGCTCGGATCACTTCCGGTTAAGCCGACAAATCGTTCAGAATCGCAACAACCTCAGATTAGGTTTGGCAAGACCCAGGAAATAGCAATCGGATGTGAAAGGGAAGCCGTTAGCCAGGATTGACTGAAAGATTTCGGCGTTTGCGCGTTTCGGCAACCAGTTCGTGCACTTGGTGCAAGACGTGCTGCGCCGCCATCAAGCCAAAGTGGTCCGGGCTGCCTGATACAGTAATCATGTCTTCAGGAAACTCCTCTCCGAGGATGCCATTGTCGAGGTTTTGTAATTTCAAATGCGCCAACGCAGCCTGATAGCAGGAATCGTTCGAGATAACCAGTCGCAGCGTCGGCACGCGCTTGCGAGCGCCTTTGAACCATCGCGCAAACACTTCGAATCCCGGGTTTTCACTGAATGGACGGACAATATCGGTGGCAGCTCGCTGCAACACGCCAATATCGCCCTGGAACTTCCGCAGCACTTTCACCAAATAGTCCTGCATGTTGAGCCAGTCTTCCAAAGAGGCGGCTGAGTCGCCCAGCCGTTTCAGATCGGCAATTGATACTTGCGGATGGTCGGGGGAAATCCCTGCCAGAACCCGCGAAGCAAAGCAGGTATCGAGGGACAAATTGCACTCCAGCGACAGGAAAGCGTCAATGCGCGGCGCCGGCTCGTCAGCTGGCCCCAAAAGCAGCTCGAAACCCATGTCCGCGCCCAGCGAAAAGCCGACCATCACGATTATTTCGGGTTGGAATTGTTCAGAGATTTCCCACAACCACTCGCGCAAGATCACCACATGATCCGCAAGTGACAGGGAGATGCGTCTGCGACGATCCGGTTCGCACCCGTAGAGCGTGGGACTTAGGCCGCGATACGCCAACCGCTTGAGGATCGGCTCAAAGTCTCCGTGATCAAGACCGAGTCCATGAAGAAAGAAGACCAGGACATCCGAGCCAACCTGGTTGTCTACATAGTGCAGACGATCGCCGATAATTCGAGGATCGAGAGTGGCGCGGTCGAGCTTGCGGCAAACGCGTTCCGTAAGCATGAACTGGTGCTCGATCAACTGGTTCGTGATCTCCGCGCCCAGGGAAGCGCCGGGTCCTTCTTGGTCATCGCCTAGCAAAACCCTGTCCGACTCCAAATCCCGCCGGAGCCGCTGCAAGTCCGTGCGAATCTCAGACGCGTGCTGGTAGCGGAGGTCGCGGTCTTTCTCCAGACATTTCTTCACGATCCGTTCTAAGTCGGGAGGCACATCGGGATTAAGCCGCACCGGAGGTACGGGTGCTCGGCTCAAGATGGACTCGAAGATCACTCCGTTGCTCTCCCCGCGAAAAGGCATTGCTCCTGTTACCATCTCGTACAACACCACACCGAGCGAGAACAGGTCGGTGCGGGCGTCCAGTTCCTTGGCTCGCACTTGTTCCGGGGACATGTATGCGATAGTTCCGACCGCCGTGCCGGGGCTTGTCAGGTGCTCTTCCAGCGTGACGGTCGATTGCGCTGCATCAGCAATTCCCACGTTGCCCACTACAGGTGTGAGTTTTGCTAAGCCAAAGTCGAGAATTTTGGCGTGACCTCGCTTGGTAACGAAGATATTTGCAGGTTTGATGTCCCGATGGACGATGCCAGCTGAATGACCGGCGTCCAAACCATCAGCAATATGGGCGGCAAGATCGAGTACCGCTTCGATCTCTAATGGTTTGCCGCCGATCCGATGCTTCAGCGTCATGCCATCCAGAAACTCCATGACGATAAACGGCTGACCATCGTGCTTGCCGATTTCGTAGATGGTGCAGATATTCGGATGGTTGAGGGCAGACGCAGCACGAGCTTCACGTCGGAAACGCTCCAATGAATGTGGGTCTTGGGCTAAGTCTTCGGGCAAGAACTTCAGCGCGACGAAACGCCCAAGCTCGGTGTCCTCCGCCTTGTAGACGACACCCATCCCGCCGCCGCCAATTCTCTCGAGAATGCGGTAGTGCGACAGACTACTTCCGAGAAGCGGGTCGGAATCGGACATCGGCGCTGATGTTAAGGTTCTTTGATTTTCAAGTCAACCTGAGCACGGATCAAGGGCGAATCAAGGAAGTCGAAGTCACTGCACGCATGCCGGGCAAACCTTCCATAATCCAGTAAGGTAAGGGTTGCCGACAACCCTGAAGTCAGACTTATTACGGGTTGGAAAGGTAGCAACTTCGACAAGCGCGGGATGGCCCTGCACTGAATTTGAAACGACGGGCAGTTCGGAAGAGCCGGACCAAACAGCCCGTCCACCGTGCGAGGGCGAAGTCTTTACCTCAGCCGCATTAGGTTGGACTTCAAATTGAGATTCTTGATCAGTCGATGCAGGTACTTAGGATGGATTCCTAGCAGCCTCGCGGCCTCAATGTGGTTCCCTTTAGCGTCGTCCATCGCCGTGATCACCAGTTGCTTCTTCGTCTGGTTGAGCGTGTTGTGATACAGCGCCGCCGTCATCTCCGACGATTGCTCTTGCAGAAGCGCCTCGGGAAGATCTTCGGGCAGGATCTCGTCTGTCAGTCCCAGTACAATTGCACGTTCGATGGCGTTCTCCAATTCGCGGATGTTGCCCGGCCAGCTGTACTGCATCAACAGTGACCGTGCCTCTGCCGAAATGCCTTTGAATCCGCGCTTGCCCTTCGCCGCAAATTTATTGGCAAAATGCAGGGCCAGCGTGGGAATGTCTTCGCAGTGTTCGCGCAGGGGCGGCAGCGCCACCGAAACGACATTCAGGCGGTAATAGAGGTCCTGCCGGAATTCGCCCGCCTTGATGGCCTGTTCCAGGTTCTTGTTGGTTGCGGCGAGGACACGTGCGTTAAACGGCAGCAGGCGCGTGCCCCCGAGTCGCTCGAACTCACGGTGCTGCAAGACCCGCAGCAGCTTGGCTTGCAGCGGTGGAGCCATTTCGCCGATTTCGTCAAGCAACAACGTTCCATCCTCCGCAGTTTCAAACTTGCCCTTCTTAGTCGCAGCCGCGCCGGTAAAAGCTCCCCTCTCATGTCCAAACAGTTCACTCTCCAGCAACGTTTCCGGAATCGCAGCGCAGTTGATAGCGACGAATGGTTTGCTGGGGCGCGAGCTGTTGGCATGAATGGCGCGGGCTACCAATTCTTTGCCAGTTCCGCTTTCCCCGCGGATGAGCACTGTAGAATCGCCCTTTGCCACGCGTCCGATGAACTCGGTAACCCGCGACATCGCCCGGCTCTCGCCAAGTAGGGTGTCTGCCCCCACGTCCGCTCGAAGCCGCTGATTCTCAGCCTGCAGAGAATCGAGCTTTAACAGGTTCTCCAGCGAGACCGCGGCAATGCGAGAAACCGAGCTCAGGAAGTACACATGGTCCTCGCCAAGTGGTGGGGAAGTCGCCGGCGAAGTCAGGTAAATTACGCCGAGGATTTTCTCCACTCCAACTAGGGGAACGCACAACACATGTTCATCCGGCGCAGACGGCGAAGAAGCCGTAGCGAAGATGGCACAACGTTCCCACATGGCTCGTTGCGCCCACTCCTCGCGGATAACCATCTCTGGCTTTGAGTCTCCGTCGCGGCTCCACGTGCAAGGCGGATTGGATTCCCCACCTGCATTCGACTGCAGCACAATTGCGCCTTGTTTGGCAGGGATCACTTCGGAAATCAGCCCCAGCAACTCGCGCTGCAGAGTGTCCACATCATGAAAGGAGTTGACGAGGTTGGCGATCTTGAAAAATGCGGAGAGGTCGCGCGCCATCCGGCCTATGCCCGAGGGATTCGCTGGCAGGCCCGAACGCTGGTCGAGAAACAACGCGGTCAGCATATCGCTTGTAGTTTCTTTGCCAACGCCCAATGACCGCCCGCCACCTGTACCCTTATCCTCGCCGGTGAGAAACACAAACTCGCTGGCTCCGACGCGAATCCGGTCTCCGTGTCGAATGGGCGTGCGGCTTATCTGAATTCCGTTGACGAATGTCCCGTTGTGACTCTCGAGGTCGGAAATCTCATAAACATCCGAGGAAGCGTGAGTGATGGTGCAGTGATTTCGCGAGACTGCACGGTCGCCAATCATGATTTGGTTGGTGGTGTCCCGGCCTAGAGACAGCTGACCATCAGTTAAAGGGCGGACCGTCCCCTCCAGCGGCCCAGACAACGCCACCAACCTCGGATTCAGCAAGTCTGCCTCCTGCGGAACAGTCTAGCCGAGTTTGCTTGCGACGAGTCGGCGAATCGAATCGTTCAACCCGCCACCTGAATGAATTGTCTCCGTGGGAACCTGCCGGTTCTCGTGGGTATCCAATCGGCTACCGGTCGTCGGCCTGTAGAGCATGTCGTCGCGGTTGGCTAAAACTCATCTTGTTGTAAACGCAGCAGTATTGTCCAACTAACTCGTTCGGTTCGACTTGGCACCCCGCTTGCCTTACACAATGCGTCACAGCAGTACTCAGCGAAGGCGCTGAAGACTTCTAGAGACAAATTCAGTTTGGGTTCCACTGCGAGGAGCCCCGAGGAGGGTGTCATGAAACGCAACCTTATCACGATCCTGTCGCTTATGGTCATGTCGCTGATGTTCAACGCAACCGGCGCCTACGCTCAATCCTTCGCGAAGGCCGATGTGCCGTTCGCCTTTAACGTCGGCCCAAAGCAACTGCCAGCTGGAACTTACGAAGTTAAGGTCAAAGGGGTAGGCTCGGAAGCGATTATGATCCGGAACATTGAGACCGGGGAGAGCGCACTCTCGATCGCCAGATACGAAGCTCCCCGGAGTACGGAAGGCAAGCTGGTGTTCAACCACGTTGGCAACGAGTATTTCCTATCGCAAATCTGGAGGGAGTCAGGCAGCCAAGGCAGGAGCGTCCCCAGCTCCAAGCGGGAACGCGAACTGACCAAGGAACTGGTACTTGCCAAAGATTCCAAGAGTGGCCACGAAGAAGTAATCGTCGCCCTAAAGTGAGAGCAGCCAATCCAAACCATCAAGCCGGAGCCTAAACCCTCCGGTTTTTTAGTTATTCGAGGCGCCCACTGCTAATGGATCTCTGACCATTGTCGTTTTCCGTCATTGAGTAGACTAACCAAGACGGCAAGTCAGTGATTTTATTATCATCGCCCTTCCAACAATTAGTAGACTTTATCAACAACTGATAGACTCTAACCGCGGCCGATGTTCCGGCAACGGCCGCCGCACCGGTTTTGGCTTTTGCCGTGCGTCAGGAGTTCGAGTCTCCTCGTGCCTACCATTCTTTTCTATTGTTTGCCAGGAATTCCGGTTTTTGCGCTCGCCCAATTTCCCAAGTCTAGCCCAAGTTTTACTGAGTTCTGAGTCGAGTTTGTCGGAGTCATAGGCAGGACGCTGACGGTCCTGTCCGCGAGGCGCGATGAGAATGAAGAAGCGCGCCAGCGCATTTCTATTTCTTGGGCTGCGAAACGCTCAGGCTCGCAGATGCTACGAGCAGCTTGCCTTCGTCGTTATTCACAAGGTCAAGATCGAGAGCCGCGCTAGCGAACGAACTTCCACTTGGGCTGCTTGTGGTTCGCGCTCGAAAGTAGTAGACCCTCCCTGCTTCCGCCGTGAAACTATTCAATGAAACGAGGCGGCCGTGGGGCAGATAATCCGAGATCCAATCGGTGCAAAAATGATGTTCGCCCGGTTCCACCGCGAAAAATAAATAAGAGTTGCCGCGGTTCGCGCCCACCCACGTGCCGTCCACACCTACTCTCGCGGTTACATCTCTCACCGTCTTGAATTTCTGGTCTTCGATCACGTAGACCAGTGCCTTTCCCGGATCGGGTTGCAGAATCGCATGCTGTTCATCGGGGGAAATTTTTACGATGAATTGCGCCCCGCGCGGACCGCAAGCCGATTCGGCAGCGGAGATGGAAGCGTTTTGCGCAAAAGCAGAAACCGTTGAAGGTAAGAGCAAGAGTGAGAGAAAGAACCGGAAAGCGAGAGCTGTTTTCATGGCTTCCTCCAGCCTGAAGCGTCGCGTCACGGCGGGTACCCAATCCGTGGCGCGGAATCAGGCTCGTCCATAGCATAGGCCGAAAAATGCGTCAACGAACGTAGGAATTCGGTCAAGTTTTCTCAATCTTTCCATCGGCAGTATCTGAAACGAGGCTGCCAGCTGATCTGCCCAAGACCCGATGTCATTCGCCTTCGATGGATCTTGGCGACGCGTCCGCTCAATCGCTGTTTGCAATTCGCCCATCGTTACGGCCGACAGAAACAATTGGTCCTCTTCTTGATGGTTGAGCCAAGCGACCACTCCCCCATGGGGACGGGGCTTGCGCAGTTCAGACACGACATTGGTATCTAAGAGGTACCTGTTCATTTGATCTCCGGTACAGTCCGCCGTTGCAATTTGTGGCGCTCCGGGATCAAATTTGCAAAGCGAGCTTCAGGAGCCAACAGCAAGTCTTTGAGGCTCGGACGAGCAGCCTTTTGCACACGGTGCCATTCCCCCAATCGGCACCAGGACAGCGGTTTCAATTCCTCGACGCGTGACTACCTGGGGTCCCTTCTTGATGGTGGCATCCAAAAATTCGCTAAACCGGGCCTTCGCATCTTGCACTTGCCATGAACCATGCCAAACCTCCTTCGCGCGATCACTTTAACTCTACTAACTAGTCATATGACTAGTCGATATCAAAGGGATCGCTGTCTGTCTGCGTCGGTGGTTATGCGACAAACCACAAAGAGCCGCATACCGGACTTAAGCGGTAATTTGGATCAGCGGCCACACGTTCCATTGGGAGCGGCTTACTCTTGTGCCCCCGACAGGTTCGGCTAGATGCATCTCTACTTTTCCTGATGGTCAATTCTGACCAGTTTTCAGATGTCTAAGAATTGATACTGTTGATTCCCGCAAGGCTGAAAGTGGGATCGGTATTTGAGAACAGTTTGACACGCGAGAGCGGCACGAGAGGTCCAACTTAAGCCGGGTGCTAAAGCAATAGTTTCGCCCAAAGCGGAGTCGCAAGCGTCACTCAGATCACTAGCCTGTAGCTTCGCTACCTTATAGAAGGGGCCTCTGCGGTGAAAACACTCATGTTGGTTGCGCTGTTGGCTTCCGTAGTGACATCGGCAGGCTATGCTCAAGATGCTGATTCCGACGTCGAAGCGAAGATTCTTGCGACGGAGCATATGTGGGGCCAGGCCTACGTGAGCAAGGACCCAAAGGCGCTGGAGAGAATTCTTGACGACGCGTTCGTCAACGTCGACTCGGACGGCATATTGCAGACCAAGGCGGAGGTGGTGGCGGAGGTGAGGACATCGACCGTAGTGCAGTTCTTGACGGAATCGATGGTGGTGCATTTGCACGGTAACACAGCGCTCGTTACCGGCATTTTTCAGCTCAAGGGAGTGGATCGCGGGAAGCCCTATGCGCAACGAGAACGTTTCGTAGACACATGGTTTCACAAGAATGGGCAGTGGGTCTCGATTGCGGGCCTGGTAACGCGGATCGGGCAGTGAGGCCGGGCGAGTCTCTCCGGCGTGCAGCCGGAACCGGCGACAGCGGGCGAGCCTTATGAGAACAATAGGATGGTTGTTGGTCCTGGTCTGCGCGACGTCACTGCCGGGTTCCGGCCAGAAGGCAGGCGAGAGCGACGGGGCCACGGCCGTTCGAGTTCTAGAGGGCGAGAGGGTTAAGGCACAATCGCACAATGACAATCAGACTCTGGACCTGATTTTCGACAATGCTGTGGTGTACATCGAAAACGGCCAAGTGATTTCGAAGGGCGATTACCTGTTGCGGGTAAAGTCCGCCAAACCGCAACAGCAGCGAATCGTACTGGAAACCATGACGGTGCGTACGGTGGAAAACACCGCCATCGTGGTTGGGACCTACAGCAAAACCGATGTGCAGGGCGGAAACTCCTTGCTGAAGCGCTGGCGCTTTGTTGATACTTGGGTGAACAAGAAGGGGAGTTGGATGTTGGTCGCTGCGGCGGCGGTACCCCTATCGAAGTGAGCGGAGGGACTGCAAGATGGCGATCGCGGCCAAGGCGCTGATCCAGAATTGAAAGTGAGTGTGGCGGTGGTTCGCGCCGATCTGCTACGTTCCTGCCTAGAGGTTCACCGGTGACCGACCGTTGACGCAAACAGGCGCGGCTGTTGAACCACTCCTTCCGAGGTGTTTCAAGCTCGAAATTCCCTTTGGGCGTAGTTGAATCTTCGTTCGCCGCAGGCGCTAAAATTTGTCACCAGAGCTCTTGTGAGCAGTTGTCCTGCTTTCATGGTTCTAGACTTTGGGCGGTGGTATTTACGAGGTACGGTCGGACCTAGCTCAAAACCGCATCGCTCGGGTACTGTTTTATTTTGACAAGAGTGCCCGAATGGTGCTCTTGCATGGGTTCATCAAGAAGACGCGGAAGACGCCCGACGAAGATCTAGATCTGGCACAACGGAACAAGAAGAAACATGAGAGGTCGCAATGAAGGCAAAGAAAAAGAATGGCGTAGTTGAGCATACGGGTTCGACTTTTGACAGTTTCCTGGAGGAAGAGGGCATCCGAGAGGAAGTCGAGGCAGTTGCGGTCAAGCGCGTGATCTCGTGGCAGCTTGCAGAAGCCATGCGGAAAAAGAAGAAAACAAAACAGGTCCTCGCAAAAGAGCTTAATACGAGTCGTTCCCAGCTTGACCGTTTGCTCGATCCGCAGAATATTGCTGTTTCTCTGGATACGATCACCCGCGCTGCCAGGGCACTGGGAAGAGACTGATCATTCGGATTGCTGACGCCAAGGTGGTTTGAGAGACGATAGTCGACCGAGGAGATCACCGAGGATGTGGCTGATGGCGAAGAGAGACATTTTCGGCGAGTTGATGGAAGGCGCGGCTGCAATGAAGAGCCATCGCGAGGGCAAGCTTACAGTGCGCACCTACAAGGGAGACGCGGCAGCGCTCCCCAAAGTTGATTCGAAGCTTATCCGAGACACTCGAAAGCGGCGAGCCGTTTCACACGGATGTACCTGAAGAATTTGCTTAAGCTTTGTCGAACGGTTGCGATCGTAGCAGGCGATAGCCCGCACTCCCCGTCCATATAGCGACAAACGCGTCGATCTCTTGTTGGTGCGGTGCAGGGATATGATCGAATTCCCGCAGTCGACCTTCGAAACGCAGCCAGTTGCATGTGGTGTGTCGAAACTCCTTGTCGGTTTGTTCAGGAACACGGCGACTCGCATTGTGATACGAACGATGAGCCCATCGTTTCTCGGCCCGTTCGACATCTTTGCGTTCAACACGCCGGATTCGTCCAGACTCATCCAAATTGCGGCGCGATAGATAACCCCAGCCGCGTCTTTGATTGCGTGGATCACGGCTCCCTAGAGGCAGCAAGATGTTCCAGGTGACGACGTCTTGATTCGGCCAACGGGCCATTTTTGTGACGAGCGATTGTGAGTAGACAGTGATAAAAGAGTGTTGAAAATGGAAAAACCTCAATGGCGGCGAAGGCCGCTGCGTCACTGGTGACTTGCCCACGTGCCTCATGATGGGAAAAGGAGATGTCTCAGGTAATCTCGACACCATGTCCGCACTCCACCATAATTCTGGAATGAAGCGACCGTTGCTGTCCGGCTTCACGATCCTGGTCGCACTGGCGACGCTGACTCGATCTGCCCCTGCTTGCGGCGATCCGCCGGCTCTGGGCGTCGCTGGCACGAAGGCGCAACTTGTAGTTCAGGGTCGCGCGGGAAGTGTACGGATTGGAGAGCCAATCTCTGCCAACCTGATCCTCCCGAAGGGCTCACAACGACTCACGGGCACTCTAAGCCGAGCCAGTTGTACGTCTTTGCAGTTTACTGTCGAGCCTGCGAGTGGCTGGCACGATCCCTGGGCCGACTGGTATTACTCCGGTATTCCCCAACATGCGACCGGCAAGGACGGCCCTCGAACCTGCGGAGTTGTGGGATACCTCCCAGGCACCGAGATTCCGCCACCGCAGATCCGCTTCACGCTCAACGACTGGATCGAGTTTGACCGTCCCGGGAAATACAAAATTTCGGTCACCTACCGCACGGAGTTCAGAAATCCTCAGGAGGTTCTGGACGATCCTTACGACGATCGCAAGTCAGCCGTCA
>Ga0210406_10003686_pt1 | contig 16652 bp, 12 predicted proteins | sample IncBWC30MmetaG_FD_155454 | JGI IMG/M metagenome (GOLD analysis project Ga0210406, IMG submission 155454) | Forest soil microbial communities from Barre Woods Harvard Forest LTER site, Petersham, Massachusetts, United States - Inc-BW-C-30-M | ecosystem: Environmental > Terrestrial > Soil >... | reverse complement strand
GCTTTGAACATCAGATTGAGCGTCATATAGCCGCCATAGCTCCACCCCCACACGCCGATGCGCGCGGGATCGACGAAGCTTTGGGAACCAAGCCATCGCGCTCCCTGCACTTGGTCCGTGACCTCGACATTGCCCGTCTTACGATGGATGGGTGCCTGAAATGCCGTGCCCCTAAAAGCGCTGCCCCGATTGTCCAGCGTGAACACTACGTAGCCGGCGCGGGTGAGAATCTGAGTGAACGAGCTGCCGTGCCAATTGTTGAGCACGCGCTGCACTCCCGGGCCGCCGTACACATCGACGATGGCGGGATAGCGTTTGCTCGGATCGAAATGCATCGGCTTGAACAATTGGTAATAAAGCGTCTGGCCGTCGGCAGCCGTGATAGTGCCGACTTCAGGTACGGAGTTATCAGCGAGATAGGGGGCATCCGGATGCTGTGTGTCCAGCCGATTTTCGAGAAGCCAGGCTTTGAGGGCGCCATCCGCCGAATGCAGGCTCGATTGCGGCGGCTGAGTACTGCTGGTGAAGGTATCTACATAAAAGCGTGCATCGGGCGACATGGCGATGCCGTGCACGCCCTCGTTTTGGGTGATCCGCCGCACCTGGTACGGATCCGCCGTGTCCAGCGAGGTGCGATACAAGTGCCTTTCGGTGGGGCTTTTTTCAGTTGCCGTGAAGTACAGAGTGCGATTCTTTTCATCGATACCCATGACGGCGCGCTTCCGAAAATCATCGACCACCCACTGGCCGGCCGTCAGCTGGCGGATCAATTGACCTTCATAGTCATACAAATATAAGTGCGTGTAACCGTCGCGGTTCGAGGCCCAGATAAACTCGCGCGAATGCTTGAGGAAGGACAGCTCATCGTTGAGGTCGATCCACGTATTGCTGGTTTCGGTCAATACTGTGCGCGTCTTGCCGGTGTCGATGTCGGCAAACAGCAATTCCAGTTTTTTCTGGTTGCGGCTTTCGCGCTGAACACTCAAGGTTTTGCCGTCCGGCAACCAGTTCACCCTCGCCAGGTAAATATCCTGTTCCGGACCCAAGTCGACCCAGGTGACGGCGCCGCTCGCGACATCGATGACGCCCACCCGGACCAACACATTCGGTCCGCCGGTGGTGGGGTAGCGTTGAGCGAAAGTCGCGACATTGTCAGCCGCAATCTCGAACCGTTCGGTGACTTTGATGGGAGTTTCATCGACACGCGCAAAGGCAATGTGTTTGCCATCGGGCGCCCACCAATAACCGGTGCTGCGGTCCATTTCTTCCTGAGCGACGAATTCAGCCATGCCGTTCTTGACGGGGCCACCGCCGTCGCTGGTGAGTGCCTTCTCCTGCTTCGCTGCGATGTCATACGTGTAGAGATTCTGATCGCGCACGTAGGCCACGTAGCCGCCGGCCGGCGAAACCGTCGCATCGGTGACAAAACCATGTGTGTCGATCAACTCCACCACCGGCTTCGCTTTTGGCTTGGTGAGTTTGTAGTAGAACAGCTTACCGCTCAGGGGAAAGAGCACGGCATCGCCCGCGGGGGCGAAGGTATATTCCAGGATGCCGGACAGGGCTGCAGTTCTTTGCCGCTCGCGGCGGCCAAGCTCCTCGTCCGAGAGTTTTTCCTGTTTTGGCGCGAGGACTTTCGAGTCAACCAGCACTCGGGCCTGTCCGTCATGAATGTTGTATTCCCAAAGATCGAGGCGGTCCTTGTCGTCCGCTTTTCCTTTGAGATACGTAATCCGTGCGCCGTCGGGGGAGATTTTCAAGCCCGTGATCGACGGACCCGCCAGGGCCGGTGCGTCGAACAAGCGATCGATGGTGAGTTCTGCGCCGTTGGCCCCCGTGGCCACTGCGCACGCCACCAATGCCGGTGCCAGGTAGCGGCCCGAGTTACGAGAGTCCGTCATGAGTGTCAGCCCTATTCGTTGGGATAATTGTTGAGAATGGCAGTGTATTACAGTCGCCTGAGCCGGTAGCAGACCTCGTGCAATTCCGTGAGCCCCCGCGCCTTGAGCCTGGGCTCGAGCTCCAATATTTCGTGCCGGCTCAGCGGCTCGATCGAATAGTGGTCCGCGTATAGCTTGTCGATATCATCGCGCGTCACCGAAAAGGGCGGCCCGCTCATCTGAGCTTCTGGGTACTCAACCGTGATCAGCAGCGTTTGGGTACCACGGCTGGTCAGTGCGGTGAGGTGCTGCACGTACGGTGCGCGCAGTGCCGGGGTCCAAGAAATGAGTGCGGCGCGATCGTAGACAGCGGACGCCTCGCCGAGAAGCGCGGGGGTCAGTTTGAAGAAGTCACCGCGGAGCAGGGTGAGCCCTTCGGCCTCAAAGCCATCGAAATCGCCGAGCGAGCGGCGCCTGGCAGGAATGCCGTGTTCCATACAGAAGGCTTCCACTGCAACCTGCGACAGTTCTACACCAGTGACCCGATGGCCTTGATCGCGCAGCCAGAGCAAGTCGAGACTTTTGCCGCACAGGGGTACGAACACGCGGGTCTCCGCGGCCAATTTCAGCGTGGGCCAGTACGCCTGCAGACGCCGATCAACAGCGGACTGATGAAAGCCGATTTGCGCCGTGCGCCAACGCTCTTGCCAGAACTCGGGCTGCACGCGCTAGGATTCCTCGGCGGAGTCCGAATGCAACTGATCTTCCGCCGTGCCGGATTCGTCCGGAATTTTGTGCTGCTCGGTGAGCCAGGCGCCTAAATCGATCAGGCGGCAACGGTCGCTGCAGAACGGCCTGAATTGCGAGGCCGGCGACCATTCCACGTCGCGACGGCACGTGGGACATTTGACTATCGCTGCCATCTGCCTCGAGCCCAACCTTAAGCGCAGCAGGTCAATAGAAACGGCACATCGGCTTCGATGTGCACCGGACGCGCGGTGGCATCCAGCCAATTCAAAAAGCGAATGGTGCATCGATGTTGACTGCCGCTCATCTCGGGAAACAACTCGGTATCGGCAGGCAGCGTTACGCGGACCAATTGGCAGGGATTCTCGCGATCGAACTGCAGCTGGAAAATGCCGCCGATCGCCACTTCGGATTTGCGCTTGGCGTTCTGACGCGTCAGCCACAGCAACTCGGCGATCCCATCGCACAACGGGCGGATCAAGGCCAGCCAACTGTCGAACTCGGCCGCTCGAACATCCGCGGGACGATTCAACCAATAAGAATAATCCGGCAGGTCGAAATCGCAGGTGCCGCCCGGGATGGCGCTGCGGTGCTTTACCGCGCTCAAGAATTCGGAATCGCGCAGCGGCGCCATGAAGTTTCCGCCGATGGAGGACAGGTCGTTGCGCAGCTGGACCAGGTTCGACATCAACGATTTGAGCCGCGCCGGATCGACGCCGGTTTTGGTCTGGTATTCCTTGAGGATGTTCACCTGGCGTTCGAGTTCCTTGAGCACTTCGCTGCGTGAGTCGCCGCGCGCGGTGATAGCGAGGATCTCGAGCAGGCTGGAAACGGCAGCGCGCGAACTCCAGGAAGTGGGTGATTCGCTGTGATACGTGGCCTGGGTGTAGAGAAATTCGAGGCGCAGGAAGGTGCGCATACGCTCATTGAGGGGCTGCTCGTAAACGACCGGCGCCGCCTCAGGTTCTGCCTCGGGGGGAATGTCAGGGTAAGAGTTCATGCTCCCTATTGTGAGCCAACCCAAGCCCTAGGGTAAACCTTGGATTTAGGTTAAATCGGGCGGGTAAGGCGAAGTTTGCGCCAAGTGTAAATATTTCTCGTGTAGGCGATCGACTGCCTGACGCAGATCCGCGACGGTTCCTGTGTTTAGCAGCACGTCGTCGGCAGCTGTGAGGCGCTGCGCGCGGCTGGCTTGAGAGGCCAGAATTGCGCGGGCTTGGTCCGCCGAGCTGCCATCGCGTGCTTGAACCCGTTGCATCTGCGTCGCCTCGTCGGCATCCACGACCAAGACTCGATGCACCCGCTCGTGGGCCTGTCCGCTTTCGATGAGCAACGGAATGGCCAGCACCAGGTAAGGTCCCTTCGCACTAGCCGCTTGGTGTTCCATGTCGGCCCGAATCAAGGGATGCAGGATGGCATCCAGCGCTTGGCGCGAAGCGGGGTCCCCAAATATCAACGCCCGTAGCGCCCGGCGATCTAGGTTGCCATTCGAGTCGCGCACACCCGGGCCGAAATGCCGTACGACCTGGTCGAGCCCCGGTTTGCCCGGCTCGACGACGTTTCGCGCGGCCACGTCGGCGTCGATCACTGGAACACCGAGTTCCAAGAAGCGCTGGGTTACCGTGCTCTTGCCGCTGGCGATGCCGCCGGTGAGGCCGATTCGCAGGCGCGGAGTCATGGCCTAGGACTCATAGCCTAGTGCTTGAGGCCCGATAAGCGCAGATAGCCATTCACCAGCGAGTCCCCATACATCATGGCAATCCAGCCGGCCGCCGCCAGGTAGGGCCCAAAAGGCATCGGCGCGCTGCGGTCTCTGCCTCGCAGCACAATCATCAAAATCCCGAGTACTGCGCCGGTGGCCGCGGACAAGATGATGACCAAGGGCAGCAGCTTCCAGCCCAGCCAGGCCCCTAGGGCGGCAAAGAGCTTGAAGTCGCCGTAACCCATGCCTTCTTTGCCTGTCACCAGCTTGAAGGCGTGGAAGACCAGCCAGAGGCTTACATAGCCTGCCGCCGCGCCGATCACCGCCTCCTTCACGGACACCGGCAGAGCGGCTCCCACGACCGGGCCAATAGCGACTGCCGCCACCAGCCCTGCCCACATCAGCGGCAAGGTGATGTTGTCGGGCAGCAGTTGATGGTCGATGTCGATGCCGGTCAGTGGGATCAGGCTCCAAGTGACGAGTAGGGCACATGCAGCCGGCCAGCCAAAGCCGAAGTGCCAGGCCACCCAGGCCGAAAGCACGCCGGTCGCCAGTTCTACCAAGGGGTAGCGGGCGGAGATTTTCGTCTTGCAGGCCGCGCATCGCCCGCGAAGTACCAGCCAGCTAACAATCGGGATGTTTTGCCACGCTGTAATGGGCGCCTTGCACTTAGGGCAGGCGGAACGGGGAGTGCTTAAGGTGAAGCGATCCGGCGCGGGCGATGTCGGCGTTGGCGATGGGCTGCTCTCCGGAACAGCTGCGTCGGCCGAAAGTACATCGGCCGCTTGAGATTGCCACTCGCGCTCGAGGATGATTGGCAATCGGTAGATGACGACATTAAGAAAACTACCGACGATCAAGCCCACGAAAAAAACAGACCCCGCGAATAGAGCGGGGCTGGATGAATAGAGCAGGGCGACGTCGTTCAGCATGGGCTAAACAACAATAGCGGTCTGACGGCCGAATAACGACTTAAATCGCGGCGCCGAGCTTGAAGATGGGCAGGTACATGGCGATGACCATGCCGCCGACCAGGACACCGAGAACCGCCATGATCATCGGTTCCATCAGGCTCGACATACTATCGACCGCGTTGTCGACCTCGGCCTCGTAAAACTCAGCGACCTTGCCCGACATTGTGTCCAGAGACCCGGATTCTTCTCCGACTGCGATCATCTGCACCACCATGTTCGGAAACAATCCCGTGTTTTCCATGGCGCGCTGTAAACGTTGGCCGGTAGCCACTTCGTCCTTCATGCGCAACGTGCCTTCCTCATACACGATATTGCCTGTGGCGCCGGCCACGGATTGCATCGCCTCGACCAAAGGCACACCGGCCGCAAACATCGTGGACAGGGTTCGTGCAAAACGGGCAATCGCCGATTTGACCAATATCGGTCCGATGATCGGAAATTTCAGCATGGCGCGATCTATGGCGCGCCGCATATTCCTTGATCGCTTGTGAAAATACATGAAGGTATATATCGCGCCGCCCACCACGCCGCCGACTATCCACCCCTGGTGCTGCATGAACTTCGACATGTTCACGACCATTTGCGTAAAGGCTGGTAAATCGGCACCGAAGCCTTTGAACAGCGACTCAAATTGCGGAATGACGAAAATCAACAGGATAACAGTAACAATAATGGCAACAGCCAGGACTGCGGTTGGATACATCAGGGCCTTCTTGATCTTTTTCTTCAATGCCTCTGTCTTTTCCTTGTAAGTCGCGATCTTGTCCAGCAATGTTTCGAGCGCGCCCGCATGTTCTCCCGCCTCCACCAGATTCACGAAAAGATCATCGAAATAAAGTGGATGTTTGGCGAGAGATTCATGGAGGGTGCTGCCGCCCTCGATATTCGACTTGATATCCAGCACGAGCTTCTGCATCGACGGTTTTTCATGGCCATTGCCGATGATTTCGAAGGCTTGAACCATGGGTATGCCTGCAGACATCATCGTGGCAAGCTGCCGCGCGAATACGGCGATATCTTGCGGTTGAACCTTTCCGCCGCCCACTCTGCTCTGCGTTTTCACGCGAGTAGCCGCGACGCCTTGTTTTCGCAGGTCCGCACGCAGCGCCTGTTCATTCGCGGCAAGTGCCTTGCCGCGCACCTTGTGGCCGCGCTTGTCCTTGCCCTCCCAGATGAACTGGACGTCTTTCTTGGTTGCCGTTGCTGATATCGCCATAAATCAGTTCCTCTCAGCCATTCACTATTCGATGGTGACGCTGTTTACTTCTTCCAAACTGGTCAAACCGACCTTCACTTTTTCCAATCCCGCACGACGCAGATTCCACACCCCGTCCTTGTTGGCCTGATCATTGATGTTCATGGCGCCGCCGCCTTCCATGATGATGCGGCCGATCGTTTCCGTGACCGGCATCACTTGATAGATGCCCAGTCGTCCCTTATAACCATCCGTGCATTGGCCGCAGCCCACCGCTCTGAACACTCTAATTCCATTCGCGATGTCGGCCGTTTCGAAACCTTCCTTCTTGGCGGCTTCAGCGGGGATGTCAATTGGCTGTTTGCAGTTATTGCAAAGCTTGCGTGCCAGGCGCTGCGCGATGATGAGGCTCACCGATGTTGCGATGGCGTAGGGCTTGACGCCCATATCCACCATGCGGGTCAAGGTCTGCGGCGCATCGTTGGTGTGCAGCGTCGAAAGAACCAAGTGACCGGTCTGCGCCGCCTTGATGGCAATCTCCGCAGTTTCCAAATCTCGTATTTCGCCGACCATGATCACATCGGGATCTTGACGCAGAAAGGCCCGAAGCGCCGATGCAAAGGTGAGTCCAACTTTGTTGTTGACGTTGACCTGATTGATACCGGGCAAATTGATTTCGGCCGGATCTTCGGCGGTCGAGATATTGGTATCTTCGGTATTCAGGATATTCAACCCTGTATACAGAGATACGGTCTTACCGCTGCCGGTAGGCCCGGTGACCAAGATCATCCCTTGCGGCTTCGCCAGATACTTGAGGTACAGCTCGCGCTGGAACGGCTCATATCCCAGCGCGTCGATGCCCAGCATGGCGCTGGAGGGGTCGAGAATACGCGTGACGACCTTTTCGCCGAACAGTGTCGGGCAGGTGCTGACGCGAAAATCGATGGCCCGATTCTTGGAAAGCCGCATTTTTATACGGCCGTCTTGGGGCACGCGGCGCTCTGCGATGTCGAGCCGCGCCATCACTTTCAGGCGCGCCACGATCTTGACCGCCAGTTGCACCGGAGGCACGGCTACTTCTTTCAGGACCCCATCCAAGCGTGTTCGAATACGAAACAGTTTTTCATAAGGCTCGAAGTGAATATCTGAGGCGCCCTTCTTGATCGCGTCGATCATGATCTTATTGACGAAACGCACGATCGGTGCGTCCTCGACGTCATCACGGCCCAGAGCCTCTCCGTTGGGGTCTTCGTCGCCACCCGTGACTTCCAAGTTCTCGAGATCGAAGTCGTCATCACTCAAGCTCGGCATAATTGCCTCGGCTTGATCGATGGCTTTAGTGACTGCGGCCTGAAGCTTGTCATCCTCCACGACCACGAACTCAATGCTCATGGACGTTTGGAAGCGAATCTCGTCGAGCGCATGCAGATTGGTCGGGTCGGCGACCGCCAGGAACAAGCGCTTGCCGCGCTTCATCAGAGGTAAGACGCGGTGTTTCTGCATGAGCTTGTCGCTCACCACTCGGACGGCGTCCGGATCGATGGCGACCGCGTCCAAATCCAGCAATGGCACCCCAAACTCGTTGGAAGCGGAAATGGCAATATCGCGCGCAGTCGCGAGATTCATCGATACCAGGTGGGTGACCAGATTGGCGCGCTTTTCTTTTGCTTTGACGATAGCGTCCTGCATGGCGTTCTCATCCACGAGGCCATCTTGGACCAGCCGCTGTGCAAGGCCACCCAGTGCTACACGACCGGTGCCTCCAACCGACGCTATTGCGTTGTCATTCATGGACTTACATTAAACCCCATGCCTGTTTCTATTCTACTATCTGTAGCTAGCAGAGCAATTGTCAAATCATCCGCGGATAGTCGCACATTGCGGCTGTCCCGCTCGTGATATTGATCCCAAAATGAGCCTTCTTGACGGTTGCCGGCAGACTCCCCAAAAAAGAAGCCCCTCCATTGGAGGGGCTTCGGTGCTGCTTAGGGAGACGCTCAGTAGCGCCAGCAGCCTATCGTCATTACTTGCAAGACGACGGGGCGTAACGGGTATTGAGCGTGCCGTTAGTGGCGGTCAAGTTGTTGGCTGTCGCCGTGGCGTGCGCAGCGCTTGAGCATGCCCAGTCGATGTTGCCCGTCTGGTTAGTGGCTAAGGCGGCTCCGCCGATATTGGGCGTCAAGAGCAACGTTGCACCGCTAATCTGGGGCACAAGGGCTGCGTAGGTCACCGTGATAACACCCGTGTTTGCAATAGCAACGCCCGACACGTACTTCGTGGTTGCATTGCTGACCCAGCTCCCCGCCAGAGCGGAGACGCCCGTCATATCACCCGACTGGTAGGCCTCAGCCACCGCAGTCTTTGCCGCATCCGCAAGACCAATACCTTCCGTCACTTTCGCGCGAATCGTGTAGTCCTGATAGGCCGGGATGGCGATGGCCGCCAAAATACCGATGATCGCGACCACGATCATCAATTCGATGAGCGTGAAACCCTTTTGAACTTGCTTACGCATTTATTGACTCCTGATTGAACAAACGAAACTTGTAATTCGAGCGACGGCCCAAGCCGGTGATAGGAGGAAAGCAAGCGTTGTGCCAATGCTCGATCTTTGCACCTAAGCTCATGAATTCACGTCTCTTTATTGGATCCAGGCGGGTGTGACTTGACATAGAATCGTCGTCGTCCGGCGCCGCTGCCGCCGCACAGGGTCACAGACTGACATTTTTTGTCACGGACCCCGGAGATTTCTAGGCTCACAGTCCTTTCAACGGTCCGATGAACCTTTCGTAGTGGCGCCAGCGCTGCACTGACCGGCTATAGATTTTCTGCCGCACCTGCCAGGCGCTGGCAGTATTAACGGTACGCTCGGTCTCGTCGAATGAAAGGCAACGATCATCCCAGTCGAGTTCGAGAAAATCCAAGATCCTATGCGTCCAGGCGACCTGATCGGCGACGAGTTCTTCGTAAGGCACTTCGAGTACCGTCCCCGCGGGCAGCGCCGTGACCCAATGCTTCATCAATCGCCGATGCTCCCGGTAGTAATCCGCGAGGTCGGACAGGTCCATGCTGAAGCTCATGCCCACCGAGAAATTCTGGAAATAACACGAGAGACAGGTGTCAATTGGGTCTCTGCGCATGTAAATGATGCGCGCCTTCGGAAATACCGAGTGCAAGAGACCTAGATGGTCGCAATTGAAGTTGGTCTTATCGACGACGCGCAGCGCGTCGGGAGCATGGAGCGCGAGAACACCCAAATAGTCCTCAGCCAGACTTTTCCTTACCGGCTCGCGGAGGATTCCTTGCCGTAGCTCGTCATGGTTCGCGCGTCCGGCATCGAGCCAAAACTGCAATTCTCCTGCCCCTCTGGCCGACGGATGTGAGGCAATGATTTGCTCGACAAGCGAAGTGCCGGAACGCGGCATTCCCAAGACAAAAACGGGTTTCATGGAGGCAGAGCCGCCCTCTGCCGCCCGCGCCAGCGCCTCCCGCGAATGACTGCGAATCATGTCATCCGCGAACCTCGACTGCGTTTGTCGATCGTATTTTTGCGCCACGGTTTTCAGCAACTCGTTGGCGCGTCGATAATTCTGGAAAGCTCGCTCAAAATCATCGACGTCGTCGAAATACTTTCCGATTGCAAAACGCAGATCGGCCTCCTGCCAGACGGGGATTCCGCTGGCTGCTATCTCCTCCGCCCGCTTCAGCCAGTCGCTGTCAGCGATGGTCATTCTGCGAAGGCTCGCCAACATGGCCCAGGCGCCCGGCAGGTTAGGTTCGACTTTCAATGCGCGTTCCATGAAGGATTCAGCCTCTTCGAAGCGCCCCTCCGTGCGCGCGATCTGGCCCAGACCCAACAGGGCCTCTGCATGATGAGGATCCACTTTCAGCGCCTTCTTAAAGGCAGCCTTGGCTTCGCGCAGGCGACCCGCGAAGGTGAGGCACAAGCCAAGCTTGCTGCGCGCATCTGCGTACTTCGGATTGATCTTGAGGGCGCGCCGTAAATATTGCTCGGCTTCCGGCGGGTTACCCTGCAATACAGTCGCAAGATTACAGAGGGTCTCAGCGGACATGGGGTCGATTTCGAGGCTCTGCCGATAGCACCGCTCCGCCTCCTGATAGCGGCCGAGGCCAAATAACGCCACACCGAGGTTGCACAGGGCCTCAGGATTGCGAGGCTGAAGCTCGAGCAATTCCTGATAGTGGACCACGGCTTGCGCGTGGGCGCGCGCCGTAAGGCGCCTGTTGCATTGATTAAGTAGGTGCCGCGCTTTGGCGGGGTCGAGCCGAGGGGTCGGTGAGTTGCTGGTCTTTGCCGCTTTGGGCGGATCCTGGGATATATGCAATATTAGCGTCTGGGTCACATCATGGGCAATCGAGGGTTCGATGCCGTTCTCGATCAATCTCCACTTGAACGAGTTCGCTAACTTTGCCTTTTTATAGAAATTCAATCGCAGCTTGCGGACCTCGCGCTCGGCTCGCTGCAGCAACGCTTGCAAGGCGCTGCGCGGTGTTGCGGACGGCGCTAGTGAGTCAGCTAGCGCGACGCCGGCATTTCCGGCGTCGTGTGCTTTGAACCAATCGAGCAGCATGTTTGCAATTCACACCAAGTTGTGTAGGCGTAGCGGTGATGCGCGCAAAAACAATGGCAAGTGCCTCACACTTTATCGAATGCTATTCCCTCTTGCCATGTCAATTGAGCGCAGTATGAGGTTAATCACAGCTACCGCGTAGTTGCGCAGGAACCCTTTACCATATCGTCCGCCTCATTGGCTTGCTGGCAAAACATGCGCAAAATAAACACCGTTGCGTCGGCCGCAGTCGAGACGCAATGGGGCCTTCGCCCAGTCATCCTCGCTGCCGACGTCAATAAGCCCGCTGGGGTGGACCAGATCACTGAATTTCACCCGTCCGTGGCTGATCATAGCGGCGATGTCGGTACCTCCATAACCTCTTCGCCAGACGTTGCCGTAGTGCATAGTGGCCAGACGACGCGGTTGAAAGAGCTTGGGACAAGCGTCTTCGAGGCGGTCGAACACCAGATTGGCCACACGCTGACGGGCGATTGAAGCCGATCGGTCTGTACTGTCCGGGACCACGCGACAAGTAGCCACGTAAGTGGTGTCGAGATTTTCCGGTTCTTGGGGCAACGAAGACTCGTAGCGGATCTCCAATAGGGGGGGAAGCCCGTGTATGGCTATCGTGGCACAGTCCGCCATGTCGGGACGTAACCCATATCCTAGCAATGCATCGTAAACTTGCAGGGTCGGCGCTGGATTTCCGGCATTTTCGTACGGCTTTGAGGTGAGAAAAGCGACCCTCAAGTTGGGTGAGAATCTACGCATCAACGCCCTAACACGCGCGCCGTTCGCGTTATCCGGATCCAGTATATAGCTACCCCAAACGTTGATGAGTCCCGAGTCCTTGCCAAGAAAAGGCGCGAGGAAGGAATTCGACTGCGTATCAAGGCTCAAATACAGGTTGGGCTCTGCCTTCAGCTTTTCCGGTACGGAGACGTCGAACCACTGTCCACCCCAGGGCACGCCGTTCCATCGATATTCCGCTCCCAGGTACAACTGAAAAGCCTGACTGACAAAAATGATACTTAGAATGTAGTTACGGACTTTCGGCCGCGATTCGAATAACCGAAACAGCATCCCGACAATAACGACGGCCGCAACGCACGCCATGGGCAAGCAATAACGGCTGTTGCCGGAGGTGTCCAGCCAAAGGATCCAATACAGGCCAAGACCGCACGCGAGCGCCGCAAGAACGCGTGTGGATTCGTTTAGTTGCGGATTGCTCGGTGCAGGTGACGCTTGGCCTCTGCGACCCCAACCCCAACGAAGAGTGAGCAGAATGACGAGCGTGATGAGTATGGCGTAGCGCAGGTCGGGTGCGCAGAGTTCCTCGTGTACCTTCCGCACAGGATCGATCATTGCAAACGGACGCCATAGTGCATCGCCAACGGACTCGGGAATAAATCGATTGGCGTTCCCCGTTTCCGTAGTGAAATCGGGCGAACGAAAGATGTTGTTGAACAGCGGGAACATAGGATTCCCAAAGAATTTCGCCAGACGATACGACCAGGGTGCGGCGACCACAGCAAAGCCGGCGCCGACCGAAATGCCGTAGAGGAATCCGTGACGGATTTTGCCACGCCAGCCTAACGGCAACATGACGAGCATCGCGATCGCCGAAACTGCCGCCAGTGCATTGCTGAGCTTGAGGGCGCTCGCAGCACCGAGTATCAGACCGGCATAAATGACTTTGGAATTTCGCGGCACTCGCACCGCACTGGCCAGCAACAGCCACCCGCCGAGTGCCAATTCCGCCGTGGTGATGTCGGCAAAGCAAGAGCCAATCTCCTGCATCAGAACGGGATTCATAAATGCCAGTGTGACCGTGCAGGCTCCTGCAAAAAGACGGGTACCGCCATCCGAGGAGGGGCAAACGACTACGCCCAGCTCGAAAGAAAGCCAGAGAATGATGCTATGCGCTGCCGCAAATACCGAACCAATTACCAGTGCGGGCAGCCCCGCACCTACCATCAAGTAAAAGGGTACATACGCGTAAGGATTGAGGTATGCCAGCGCACCGGCCGCGAAATAGTCTTGACCGAATCGGTCGTTCAGCGCGCTGAACCCTGAATACAAGTGATAGTTCAGCGTGTCCCAGGCCATGTCCTTCCCTAGGACATAATTGCAGGCAAGAGCCAACGCGACGCAAGCGAAGTAAACGTGCCACCGATAAGGAACGCCCGCAACACTCAAATCGGGGATTCGCGTTGCCCGTCCGGACATCGTTCCGACGGCTCGCTCAGCGATACTCATGCCTCACTCCCGCCTAGAGAACACGGGTTTCGACAGTAAATGCGTCGTTCAAGCATGGTATCAATTTCGTCAATTCCATTGCCGGCCCTTCGGGGAGTCGAATCTCGAGGCATGCCAGGGGTGTTTGTCGCTCCTGACTATCACATAATCACACCACGCCGTTTTGTGCTTTAAGTCGCGAAAGTGTTATTCGATCCCTAGTTTCTTTATGCGGTACCGTAACGCCCGGAACGACATGCCCAGGACTTTTGCTGCCGCCGTCTTGTTATATCGAGTCTGCTCCAGCGCCCTTCTTATTGCGTCGCGCTCTATATCTTCCAAGTGATCGCCGAGCGCTCCTCCGCCTTGAGTATTGGCAGCGGCGGGCGCGTCGCCACGGGTGGGCCGCAGTTGGATATCGGCGGCGCTTATTTCTCCGCCGGTACTCAAGGTAATGGCGCGCTCCAGGATGTTTTCGAGTTCGCGCACGTTACCGGGAAAGGGGTAGCTTTCGAACGCAGTCAGTGCATCCTTGCCAAGCATTGGCGGCGAAATTTTCATGCGTCGTCCCAACCGTCTCAGTATGGCCTCAGCAAGTTCTTGCACATCCTCTGGTCTTTCACGGAGTGACGGCACGCGTAACTCGATGACATTCACGCGATAAAACAGGTCTTCACGGAATTTTCCCTCCGCAACCAGCGTTGACAGGTTCTTGTGCGTGGCAGACAGGATGCGCACATCGACGCCGACTTCGAGCTGCTCGCCCAGTGGCCGCACCGCCTTTTCCTGGATGACACGAAGCAGCTTGACCTGCATATGCAGAGGTAAATCGGCGATTTCATCGAGAAACAACGTGCCGCCCTCAGCGGATTGAATGAGACCTCTCTTGTCGCTCACCGCCCCGGTGAAGCTGCCGCGTTTATGGCCGAACAATTCGCTTTCCATGAGTTCCGTCGGAATGGCGCCGCAATTCACCGGCACGAAGGGACCGTCGCGCCGCGGACCCGATTCATGGATGAGTTTCGCCACCAGTTCCTTGCCGGTCCCGGATTCGCCGAAAATATGAACCGGCGCCTGGCTGCGGGCGACACGTCCGATCATCTCGCGCATGTGTTGCATCGCTGCGGACGTCCCCAGCAAACGCGGTCCGAAGACGCTGGTGTCGCCGTTCTGGGTTTCCGAGAGTTTGATGGCACTTGCAACCAACTTGCGCAGTCCCGCGAGGTCCAGCGGCTTGGACACAAAATCAAACGCACCCAGTTTGAGAGCGCGCACCGCGGTCTCCATATTGCCGTGCGCGGTAATCACAGCTACAGGCACGCTCGGCGAGTACTGCTGTATCCATTTGACCAGTTCCAAGCCGTCGCCGTCGGGAAGCTGCATGTCGGTCAAGCACAAATCAACGTGCTCGGTCTTGAGCAGTCGCTGTGCGTCCGCGATAGTATTTGCCGTTCGAGGATCGAGATCCATGCGCTGCAACGTAATTGACAGCAACTCACACAGATCGGGCTCGTCGTCGACTACCAAGACAGTGGGTTTCGGCATATCCCTATTGTAGCGTGGTGGCATCGCGGCGGCGGAATGCGTGGGCGTATACGAACTTGCCGAAGATATAGTTCAGGGCAACCGACAACACCGTGCACGCGGGGTAGACGTGCCATCGATAGGGTGGTGCTTCGGTGTCTACCGAGTAGAAATGGCCAGGGGATGGAATAGGGCGTTGGACAGTTTCAGAGGACATCACGACCGCGCAGGAGCATGGAAAACTTCGTCGTCGGCGATAGTCTCCTCGTGATAGGACTCTTCAGCGTTGATATTCCAGATTTGGTCCTTCGGTGCCCTACTTGCGATCGCATCCACCGCGGCGTTGGCGGTGAGCATAGAGTGGTCTTGGTTATTGTACCTATGCATGCCATTTCTACCGATCGGGTACAAGTTGGAGAATCGATCCAGATAGTTACGCACGTATCCAAATTGGTTATACGCGCCAAAATACGCAGGATATGCCCTGGGAACCCGTACAAGAGTGCCGCTGATCACATCTTTGCGTTCGATGAGACCAATTTCCTCGAGTTCACCAGTGGCGAAGTCCAAAAACCGCTCATCCGCCATTGCCCACAAATCGTCGCCTTGGTCGCAGAAATATTCGAGACCCAGCCAGACGGTATCAGGGTCGGCAACCAGCGCGGGACTCCAATTATTGAAAATTTGCAGTCGTCCGATTCGCACATCGGGTTCCTGAATATAGATCCAGTTGTCGGCCGGAGCCGGTCGGCCCCTCATACTTCGCAGAAGCAGGCCTACGGTCATGAAGCTACGGTAGGGAAGACCGGCCGCAATCTTCGCGACGTGTGCGTCGTCAGGCCTCAACATTGCGACCAAATCTTTGACGGGCATCGAGGAGAGGAAGTGGTCGCAAAGTACTCGGCGCACCGCGCCCGCAGTCTCATCGAACACGTCGACGCTGATGACCTTGTTGGCTACGCGTTCCATGGAGACAACGCGATGCCGCAAGTGAATCGCTCCCCCAAGTGTAGTTACCCGCCGGGCAACCTCCTCCCACATCTGACCAGGTCCGAATTTGGGATAAAGGAATCGCTCTATCAGACTTGTTTCCGTCCCCTTTTGGGCAGCGTCGGACGAGTTGCGAAATGGGTTCGACACCGCGTGCGCGATGGCTTTCGCAACCGACAAACCTTTGATGCGCTGCGCACCCCATTCCGCGGAAATCTGCCCGCACGGGACGCCCCAAACCTTTTCGGTGTAGTCCTTGAAGAAGGTGCGGTACAGGCGGGTCCCGAAACGGTTGATGAGAAAATCTTCCAAGGTTATCTCAGGCGATCGGGATTTGAGTTGCGCCTGGCCGTAGCTCAATCCCATCTTTAAAGCCTCGGCGAGCCCTAGATTCTTGACCGTGCTTGCATTCAGCGTCAGAGGGTAGTCGAAGAAGCGGCGCCGATAGAAAATTCGGGAAAGACGCTGGCGAACCAGCATGACGGCGTCGGAAGACGCCGGCGCAAGTCTTTCGGGTGTCAGATCGCGCGATCGACCCTGGTAATGGATGCGCAGCGCATGCGATCGTTCTACTTGGCCTTCGGCCACCGGCAATATCTCCTGCCACCACCGCATGACCCAATCCGACTTGGAAAAGAACCGGTGACCGCCGAGATCCATTCGATTGCCGCGGTAATTGATCGTCTTGGAAATGCCACCCACCTGGGTGTCGGCCTCGATGAGGACGGGCGTGATATCGGTCCGCCTCAACAGTTCGAGCGCAGCCGTCAGGCCGGCAGGGCCTGCTCCGGCTATGACTGCAATTTTCTGGTGCTTATCGCTGGACGG
>Ga0210406_10003684_pt1 | contig 16653 bp, 15 predicted proteins | sample IncBWC30MmetaG_FD_155454 | JGI IMG/M metagenome (GOLD analysis project Ga0210406, IMG submission 155454) | Forest soil microbial communities from Barre Woods Harvard Forest LTER site, Petersham, Massachusetts, United States - Inc-BW-C-30-M | ecosystem: Environmental > Terrestrial > Soil >... | reverse complement strand
GCAAAGGTGCGCGTTGTGCGTACCGCGTCGCGGCTTGCGGCGGCGTTGCAGGCTCCGATGAATGGCGGTGCGGCTCCGAAGCCTCAGCCGCCTGTCGCTCGCCCGGCCACCACTACAGCTCTTCCGGCGGATATGCGGTTCCCCGTAGTGGTATTGGCGGCTTCGACGGGTGGACCGGCGACCGTGATGCGGCTGGCACCTGGATTCACGAAAGATTTTCCGGCGGCGGTGATCCTGGTGCAGCACATGCCCGCGGCCTTCACCACGCAATATGCGCTGCAGCTTGCGGAGTTCACGGGCATTCGCGTGAAAGAAGCGGAAGCGAACGAATCGGTGCAGCCGGGGACATTCTACATTTGCCCGGGCGGACAGCACCTGCGTGTTTCTCCCACTGGGCGCATGCAGCTTGATGGTGCGACGGGCCGAATTGACGGTTACTTGCCGAACATTGACGTGACGATGGAATCGGTTGCCGCGTTTGCCGGGGCGATGAGCATCGGCGTGGTGCTGACCGGCATGGGCAGCGACGGCGCGCGCGGGGCGAAGGCGATCAAAAACGCCGGGGGATACGTGGTGGCGCAGGATGAGGCGACGTCTGTGATTTTCGGCATGCCGGCGGAGGCGATTAAGAGCGGAGCAGTGGATCAGGTACTCGGCATCGATGACATTTACTCTTCGATTGAGAATCGCGTGCTGGGATTGAGCCGGTTGTCACCTACGGGAGTGCGCTGATGCAGTTTGCGGCCACGCACAAAGCGCCGCACGCGCGGACGGAGCAGATTATATTGTTCCGCTGCAGCACGCAGGTGCTTGCGATTTCGTCAGCATCGGTGCAGGAAGTGCGCAGCGTGGATACGCTGGCGCGATCGCCGGTGGAAATCAACGAGTCCACCCTGCCCAAAGTGCGGCACATGTTTCGCCGGGGCGAACAGAATCTCTACGTTGTAAACGGAGCGTTACATTTTGGATTACGGCCTTCACCCGCTTCGCTGATTTTCCTGTTGCGCCGTTCGCGGATCGCGCTGTTGATTGACGGCATAGAGAAGATGACGACCATGACGCGGTTGCAGGCCCTGCCGGCGGCCTTTTGCCATGAGGAACGGGTGTGGTATCGCGGGTTGACCGTGCTGGATCAAAGCGTGATTCCTGTGGTGAGCCCTGAAGGATTTTTGACTACGGACGAACTTTTTCTTCTCGACGCGTTCGTCAGCCGGATGGGTGTGCCGGAGACTGCGACCGCGAGTGAGATGGGCCTAAGTCTATGAGCATGGTGGAGCAATTCGACGCGCGATCGTGCGTGCTGCTGCGGCTGGGAGAGCGGCGCTTCGCGCTGGCGGCGGAGCAGATTGCGGAGCTGGTTGCGCCGAGCCGCGTTTTCCGGTTCGCGCATCGCACTACGGAGATTGATGGCGTAATTTTGCGGCGCGGGCGCGTGGTTCCCGTCTGCGATGTAGCGGAGAAGCTCACCGGAAAAAAACTGACGACCCGACGATTTTACCTTGTGGCAACACAGAAGCGAGGCGCATCGCTGGATTGGGTGGCGCTGCCGGTCAGTGGCGAATGCGAATTGATTACGGCGGATTTGACGCCTGCGAGCGAGTCGGATTCGCCTCATGTGGCTGCGTGGCTTTCGCACGATGGCGAAGTGATTGAAGTGCTGAACCTGGATGCGTTGACGCCGGTGCCGGGCGATCGCGCATCTCTGACACAAGGCGGAAGCCCGGAGGCACACGCATGATCGTGCCAGGGAAGCCGGCAAAGATTCTGTTGATCGACAGCAACGTGCTGTTTTCGAAGAGGCTTGGCGATGCGCTGCGACGCGAAGGGTTTGAAGTGACGACCGCGACGCAGGCGGCGTTTGCGCTGACTACGCTCGAGTACAACGCGCCTTCGGTGATTGTGTGCGCGACGAATATGCGGGAGATGGGGGCGCTCGAAATCGCCAGGATTATTCATGCCGACCCGAAAAACGCGGCGTTGCCAGTGATCGCGATGGGCGACGGCAGCCAGCGCGCGCTGATGGAATCGTTTCAGGCGGGTTGCGACGACTATATTGACCGGCATTTGTCGCCCGGCGTGATTGCGAATCACATCAAGAACATCGTGATCAGCAAGCTGGAAGGTTTTCAACCCACGCAGATGCTGGGCCAGGCAGATACGAGCCTCAGCGGGAATTTGACGCACCACGACCTGACTGGTGTGATGCAAATGCTTGGGCAGGCGCGGCAGACCGGGGCGTTGACAATTAACGCCGGAGAAACCGATGCGGTTTTGTTTTATGACGGCGGGGAAATCACGCACGCGGAGTGCGGCTCGCTTTTTGGCGATGAAGCCGTGATCCACATCCTGAAGAACTGCGTGAAGTGCGGGTCCGGCGTTTACAAATTTATTTATGGCGCGGCTTCGGCGCAACGCACCGTGTTGCGTTCGGCGACGGACCTGATGCTGGATGCCATGCGCGAATTTGACGAGACGGAGCGAACCGGCTCCGACGAGTTGGCGGACAAGGAGGCCCAATGAGCGACGCGATTGTTCTACCGGAGACCGGAGCAACCGAAGCGCGGCGTACCCCGACGGTTTATTTCATTGATGACAGCGCAACCATGCGCGAGGTCATCAAGATTGCGTTCCGGCGCGAGAGCATCAACGTGGTGACCTGCGCCGATGCAGCGTCGGCACTGGCGCAGTTTGATGAAAATCCGCCCGACGTGGTGATCACCGACGTGATCATGCCAGACCAGGACGGGTATTCCGTCTGCAGCCAGGTGAAACAGAATCCGCAGTTCGCGAAAACTCCGGTAATTTTGATGTCGGGCGTGGTGAACAAGAGCGTGGCTGATCGCGCAGTGGCGGTGCAGGCGGATGAGCTGGTGCGGAAGCCGTTTCAGCCGCAGGAATTGATTTCCCGGGTGAAGAATCTGATTGGCCACGGAGGGCCGGCATTGCAACAGCCGTCGGAGCGCCCGATGGCTGTGCCTTCGTTGAGCAGTTTGTTTTCGGCTCCGGCTGCACCACGGATCGTTCCGCCCCCGGCACCGGTCCATGCCACACCACCTGTGGCAGAATCACGGCCGGTTGACAACGTCTGGCCGCGCGCGCTGGCAGAGGCATTCGTGCAGCAGAGCAACGCAGCCGCTCCCCAGGCCCCGCCAGCGGCTCCGACCGCGGGTCCCCGTGCCGCTGGAACAGCCACGGACATTCAGAAATTGCGCGTCGAGATTTCGCGGCTCGAAATTCTGGTGAAGAAACTGCAAACCGAGTTGCAGATCGAACGCCAGTACAACCAGGCACTCGAGCTCCACGTCCGCACGCTCACACAAATCGATTAGGGGTATTCAGGCCGTCCTGATCTATCATCCAACGAAATGTTCCACGGACGAGTTGACGCATTTCATTGAATTCAGTAGCCTCGGCTGACACCGGAATTTAACTGAGATTCGAAGTTGTTGGGGGAAGGCACGATGAATCAACGCGAAAAGCGCGGGATTTCGAGGCGGCAGTTTGCGCGGAGGGCGGCGTTGCTTTCGGCGAGCGCTTCGATTGTTCCTGCGGCGAGCGTGTTTGGGGATACGTTGCAGACTCCACCTGCGCAACAGCCAGCCCCAGCGCATCCGAATCTTCCGGCAGAGAGCCAGGCGGAGGCGGAGGCGCGTTACCAGCAGATTCTGAGCCAGTACGGCAACCGGCTGAGCACGGAAGAGAAAGTTTCGCTGCGTGAGATGAATCTGGTGACTCAGACCAGCCTCGACAAGGTGCGGGCTTTTTCCCTTGAGAATGGGGATGCCCCCGCGCTCTACCTGAAACCCCTGGTGGAGCGCGAGAAGAAACCTGTTCAGCCGCCGGCAGCCGCGCCGGCGAAGAAATCCTGAGGGAACGAAGAATGCTCAGCGAGCAAGTGCTCTACCTGTCCGTTGGCGAACTGGCGAAGCGGATTCAATCCAAGCAGATTTCTCCCGTGCAGCTGACGGAAAGCTACCTGGCGCGCAGCGAGGCGCTGGGACCGAAATTGAATGCGTATGCGCGCCTGACTCCCGATTTGGCGCTGGAGCAGGCGCATGCGGCGGAGAAGGATATTCAGCGCGGGCACTACAGGGGGCCGCTGCACGGAATTCCCTATGCTGCGAAGGATTTGCTGGCAGTGAAAGGAATTCCCACCACGTGGGGCGCGAAGCCTTTTGCCGACCAGGTGCTTGATTACAACGCGACGGTGATCGAGCATCTGCGAAATGTCGGCGCGATTCTACTGGGCAAAGCGGCGATGATCGAATTGGCCGGCGGGATGGGCTATGCGTTTGCCTCAGCTTCCTTGCAGGGCGAGACGAAAAATCCATGGGACACAAAGTGCTGGACGTGCGGATCGTCTTCGGGGTCTGGCGCGATTGTCGCGGCCGGGCTGGCTGGGTTTGCGATTGGGACGGAGACGTGGGGCTCGATTGTGTGCCCTTCGGCGTTTTGCGGCGTGAGCGGATTGCGCCCGACGTACGGGCGGGTGAGCCGGCGCGGCGCGATGGCGTTGTCGTACTCGATGGACAAGATCGGGCCGCTGGCGCGCTCGGCGGAAGACTGCACAAATATTTTCGCTGCCATTGCGGGGCACGACCCGCTGGATCGCAGCACGCTGCCGGTGGACAAGGCCGCGTTCACTTATTCGCCTGCGGCGGATTTAAAGGGGCGCAGCCTGCGGATTGGCTGGATGACGAACGCGTGGAAACAATACGATCCGGGCATCGGCAAAATTATGGACGCGGCAAAGGTCACGCTGCGGCACCGCTTCCCTTCCGTTCGAGATGCGGCTTTGCCCGAAGGGCCGTGGGAGGATGCCGCGACGCTGATACTGTCCGGGGAAGCGGGATCGGCGTTTTCGCAACTGATTCGTTCCGGCCGCGTGAAGGAGTTGATTGATCCTGTGGGGCGCGTGGGTGGCTATTTGAGCCAGAGCGTTTCGGGCGCGGATTACACGACGGCTTTGCGCATTCGCGACATTCTGCAGAAGAAAATAACCGATCTATTCGATTCGTATGATGTGCTGGCGACGGCGACACTACCCATGGCCGCGACACCGCTGAGCTTGAACCTGGTTACCGGGCTTTCTTTTCCTGATCCGCTGGGCGCGATTGGAAATCTTTGCGGATTGCCGGCGATATCAGTGCCTTGCGGGTTTACGGATAAGAATCTGCCCATTGGTTTGCAGTTTGTGGGACGCGCGGGGGATGACGCGGCGGTCCTACTGGCGGGGAGAATTTTTCAACAGACGACGAACTGGCATAAGAAGCAGCCGAAGTTGTAGCTCAGGCCTTCCAGGCCTGAGGGTTTTCGCTACATTGAAACGAATTTCTCTGGGCTTTGGAAACCCTCACCCCTGAAGGGGTGAGCTACACAAACGCGGTTACGATTTTTTGCGATTCTGGAGAATTTCGCGGACGGTGCGCAGGATGGCGCCGCGGCTGAATGGCTTGGTGAGGAGCCGCACGGAGGGATCCGCGTTGGCCATTTCTGTCGCCGCGTGCTCGCTGTAGCCGGACATGAAAACGACTGAAACGCCGGGATGTTCCTGCTGAAGCCGCACGGCGAGTTCCTGGCCGGTCATCCCCGGCATCACCATGTCGGTGACGAGCAGGTCAATTTTGCCCCGATGCTCGCCGGCGATGGTGATTGCTTCTTTCCCGTTTTTGGCTTCGATCACCTTGTAACCGCCGGATTCCAGAAATTCGCGCGCAATTTCGCGGACGTCCTGTTCATCCTCGGTCAGCAGAACGGTTTCCGTTCCGGCGGGAATTTCAGCGGATGGCTTAGGTGAGCCGATATGCACTTCCGCTTCATTTACGCGCGGGAGATAAATTTTGAAGGACGTGCCTTTGCCAAGTTCGCTGTAGACCCAAATGAAGCCGCCGCTCTGTTTGACGATACCGTAGACGGTGGCTAGGCCGAGGCCGGTGCCTTTTCCTTTTTCTTTGGTGGTGAAGAACGGCTCGAAGATGTGCGCCTGGGTTTCTTCGTCCATGCCGGTGCCTGTGTCGGTAACGTCGAGCAGGACGTACGAGCCGGGTTTCATCAGGGGATGGCTGGCAGTGTAAGACTGATCGAGGTCGCAATTGCGCGTGCCGATCAAAAGTTTGCCGCCGGTTGGCATGGCGTCGCGCGAATTGACGGCCAGATTCATGATGACCTGTTCCATCTGGCTGGCGTCGGCGCGGATGGTGCCGAGTTCCTGGTCGGGACGAAGGACGAGTTCGATGTCTTCGCCGATCAGCCGGGGCAGGAGTTTGCCCATCTCTTCGACAACGGAGTTGAGATTTATGATTTGCGGCTGAAGCACCTGCAAGCGGCTGAACGCGAGCAATTGCCGCGTGAGCGTTGTGGCGCGGTCGGCGGAACGATCAATCTGTTCGATTTTGCGCGCGATGGAATCGGTGGGAGACAACGCACCAAGCAACAACTCCGTGTGTCCCTTGATGACCATCAGCAGGTTGTTGAAGTCGTGGGCAACGCCGCCTGCCAAGCGGCCAACGGCTTCCATCTTCTGCGATTGGCGCAACTGCAGTTCCAGGTGGCGGCGCTCGCTGATGTCCTGGGCAACGACGAGGCGCACGCGCCTGCCGGCATAGACAAGTTCGTGGGAAATCAGTTCCACTTCAAAGGTTTTCCCGTCTTTGCCTTGATGCAACCAGAAGCCGTGTTCTTCGCTTTCGGCTTTCATCCGTGACAAATGCGTTTCCGCTTTCGAGCGTTCTGTGCTGGGGCGAATCTCCAGGATGGTCATACCGTCGAACTCGTCCTGCGAGAAGCCGTACTGTCCTACAGCGGCCTGGTTGACGCGAATAAAGCGCAATGATTCGACGTCGTAAAGCCACGTGGGGAGTGGATTGTACTCGAACAAGAGGCTGAGCATGGACTCGCTCTTGCGCAATTCTTCTTCGGCGCGGCGGCGTTCGATCGCCAGAGCGATGTGGCCGCCGACGGAGTCGAGGAACTCCAGGTCGCGAAGGTCGTAAGCGTGCTCGTTCTGGTAGTGCTGCACGACGAGAACGCCGATGGTGGCCGTGGGCGTTTTCAGCGGCACACCGAGCCATGCGGGGGACGGCGAACCCACCAGCTCGACTTCACCAAGCGCCGCCAGGCGATCGAAATCCGATTGTGGTATGAGTTTTGCTTTTCCAGTACGGAAAACATAAGCGGTGCAACTGCGACCGACTTTTTGCGGTGGGGGCGCGGTATCGTATTCATCGACAAGAAAGGGGAATTCAAAAACGTCACGCTGGGGATCGTGAAGCGCAACGAAACAATTCTCGGCGGGCAGGATGCGTTTGAGCGCCACGTGAATGCCGGTAAGAAGCTGATCGAGGTTGGCGGTCTGATTAAGTGCGTGAACGACGTCCGAGATTACCTGGCGTTCGGACTCCATGCGATAAAGTTCACTAACGTCCAGACCGTATAGAAGAATTCCCTCGATCGAGGGATCGGCGAGGCGGCTGCGGCAGGTGATTTCGAACCAGCGCCACGAGCCATCGCGGCTGCGGAAACGGCAACGGCTGGTGAGGGGCGATCCATTCTGCGCGGCGACCTGCTTCAGATGAGTGCGAACGAGGCCGACGTCGGCGGAGTGCACCAAAGCGTGAAGGCTGCGGCCGACGAGTTCGTCCGGACGGTAGCCCAAACTGGATTGGAAAGTGGAATTCGCAAATTGCAGGGTACCGTCCGCGGAGAGAACGGCGATGATTTCCCTGGTGGAGTCCAGCAAAGACGCAAGTTGTGCGGTCCCGAGAGCGAAACCGGGGTCCGAGACAATTCTCTGGGCCATTTATATTGTCGCTTCATGAGCCGGTGCGAACACAGAACTGCCGGCGGGACTTTCGGAAGCCTCCCAAGGATCGACCTAGAACCAGAAAGCGCTAGCTGAAGGTAAAACGTCTGCTTTCACTGTACCCAATCGGAACAGTTTCGTATAGGACGTGAGAGTAGCAGGTTGCGAAACAATGACTGTACGAAAGGACAGGCGGATCTGACCCTGACCTGCCGAACTCGGAGGGGTCGTGTTACTCTCCCTAACCATAAGTTGCTGAAACTGCGCGAGCTGCGCCGCCGGAGGCCGGCTCCTGGAGGATTGCCGCCATGCACGAAATCTGGAAAGACATGTTCGTGATCACGCTGCCGATTCTGGAGAAGATCCTTCGGCCAGTAATCGTGTACTTTTTTTTGGTGGTAATGTTGCGTCTGGCTGGGAAGCGAGAACTGGTGCAGTTGAACCCCTTCGATCTAGTCGTGCTGCTGACGCTGTCGAACACAGTGCAGAACGCGATTATCGGGGACGACAATTCAGTCTCTGGGGGCATTTTGGGCGCCACTTCCCTGCTGGCGGTGAACTACCTGACCGTGCGATACCTGTACAAGCATAAGAACCTGGACCAGCTTGTGGAAGGCAAGGCAGATGTTCTAATTGAGGGCGGCAAGCTCCGGCCCGAAAATTTGAAAAAGGAGCTGATTACCGTCGCGCAACTGGAAGCGGCGGCGCGGAAACAAGGGTTTGGTTCGCTGAGCGAAGTGGACCAGTGCATCCTGGAGCCGGGAGGAACGCTTTCGTTCATCGGCAAGAAACCTGATGTGGATGTGCTGCGGCACAAGGAGTTGCTGGATCATATTGACCGGTTGAAGGACGAACTGGCGCTGCTGCGAACCAATCGCCCGCCTTCGGTTGCATAAGAGACTCAACCTTGAAAGAGTTCAGTGAATGAGGAAGCCGCTTAGGCCGGCAAAGAATCCGAGGACGCCGATCGCAATTCCGGAATACCAGAAGCCTTTCTGTTTTGTGAGCAAAGTGAGGGAGCAAATGATCAGGGCGATTTCCAGGATTACTTCGCCGGCGTCGAACCGATCTTCCCGCCGCGTGAGGACCGCGCGTTCGTTTTCAAACTCCTTGGCCTTCTCACTGATCTGGTCCTTGTCTTTTTCGTAGCGCTCGATTTCCTTTAGATACTTCTCGCGCACCACGGCCGCTTTTTCCTTGTCCAACGGAGTCAGGACTTCCAGAATGTCTGCGATGCTCTGCATCTCGTGGAGGCGGATATTTTTGGCCTGGTAGAACGCCCACTGGTCGCTGGCTTGGGTCTGCACCAGCACCGCCTCGATGCCGGAGCGGTGGCCCATCAGTGTGGCCATGGCGACAAGAACAGCGAGGATGGAGATAGTAATGGCGACAGGCAAGATCCACGGCTCGTCGTCCTCATGATGGTGCGCATGTTCTTCGAGCACTTCGTGCATCGGAATTCCCTCGCAGGTGTGATTTTATGCTGACGGCTGAGCTGCAATGAATTTTAGCACTTCCTGCGCGGAGGCAATGGTGCGGTCGATATCGGCGGGGGTGTGGGAGGCGGAAACAAACGCGGCTTCAAATTGCGAAGGCGCCAGGAAGACGCCGCGGTTGAGCATTTCTCGGAAATAACGGGCGTAGACTTTCGTGTCGGAGCGCTTGGCCCCAGAGTAATTCGTGACCGGGTCAGGCGTAAAGAAAATGGTGGAGAGCGAGCCGATGCTGTTGACCTGGGCGCCAATTCCCGCGCCGGCGAGAGCGTTCCGCAGACCGTGCACCAGTTTTTTGGCCTGCGCGTTGACGCCGTCATAGAGGCCGGGCTTGGCGAGTTCGTTGAGTGTGGCGATGCCTGCGCTCATCGCGAGTGGATTGCCCGCAAGCGTGCCCGCTTGATAGACGGGCCCCAGTGGGGCGACATTGTTCATCAATTCCGCGCGGCCGCCATACGCGGCGACCGGGACGCCGCCGCCGATAATTTTGCCCATGGTGGTCAGGTCGCCTTCGACGCCGAGAAGCGTTTGCGCGGCGCCGTTATGCAGGCGGAAGCCGGTAATTACTTCATCGATGATGAGCAGGGCGCCATTCTTGCGTGTGAGTTCCCGGAGGCCTTGCAGGAAGCCTTCCCTCGGTAGGACCACTCCCATGTTCGCGGCTATGGGCTCGACGATTACCGCGGCAATTTTGTCTTTGTGTTCGTTGAAAAGTTCTTCCACGCCCGGCAGGTCGTTGTAGGGAACATTCAAGGTGAGCGCCGCCAGTGCTTGCGGGACGCCGGGGCATTCAGCGATGCCAAGTGTGGCGAGGCCTGAACCCGCTTGCGACAAAAAGCTGTCGGCGTGGCCGTGGTAGCAGCCTTCGAACTTGATGATGAAATCGCGCTTGGTGACGCCACGGGCGAGGCGGACGGCACTCATCGTAGCTTCGGTGCCGCTGGAAACGAAGCGAACTTTTTCGATGAAAGGAATGGCTCTGATGATGAGTGTGGCGAGTTGCAATTCCAGTTCGGTGGTGACGCCGAAGCTTGTGCCGCGCCGCGCCTGCTCGGCGATCGCTGCACTGACCGCGGGATGCGCATGACCAAGCAGCATCGCGCCCCATGAGCAAACATAATCGAGGAGTTGGTTGCCGTCGGCGTCGTAAAGATATTGCCCGCTTCCCTTTTCGATGATGAGCGGCTCGCCGCCGACCGACCGAAACGCGCGAACCGGGCTGTTGACGCCGCCAACGAGAACTTTTTCGGCCTTCTCAAAAATTTCCCGCGAACGGCGGCGTTCGGGTTTTGCCTGCGCTTGTGTCGCACTCATGGGGGCACCTTTTTCCCAGGACTCAGGATTTCAGCCAGCGAGCCGCGTCTTTGGCGTGGTAGGTCAGGATAATGTCAGCCCCGGCACGCTGAATTCCGGTCAGAATTTCCAGGACCACGCGCTTTTCTTCGATCCAGCCTTTTTGCGCGGCGGCCTTGACCATGGCGAATTCGCCACTGACGTTGTATGCGCCAACGGGCACGTCGAAACGTTCACGCACGGCGCGGATGATATCAAGATAGGGCAGCGCAGGTTTAACCATCACGATGTCGGCGCCTTCTTCGAGATCGAGCGCGACTTCCTTCAAGGCTTCGCGGGCGTTGGCGGGATCCATCTGGTAGCTGCGGCGGTCGCCGGATTTCGGCGCGGAGTTCGCGGCTTCGCGGAATGGCCCGTAAAAGCCGGAACAGTATTTCGCGGCGTAGGCCAAAATGGGAATGTCTTCGAACTTGTGCCCGTCGAGAAGAGTGCGGATCGCGGCCACGCGGCCATCCATCATGTCGGAGGGCGCGACGATATCCGCTCCCGCGCGGGCGTGAGACAACGCCTGCTGCGCCAGGATTTCAAGTGTCGGGTCGTTCAGGATTTCGCCGTTTTCCACGACGCCGCAGTGCCCGTGATCGGTGTACTCGCACAGACAAACATCGGTGATCACCAGAAGATTGAGTTTTGCGTTCTTGATGGCCTCCACGGCTTTTTGCACGACGCCAGTTTTCGCGAGCGAACTTGTTCCGCGAGCATCTTTGGTTTCCGGCAGACCAAAAAGAATGATGGCGGGAATGCCGAGCGATTCCACTTCGCGGCACTCTTCAACGATTTGATCCACCGACTGCTGGTAAACCCCGGGCATGGAGCTGACTTCCTTGCGGACTTTTGTGCCCGGGCACACGAACATCGGATAGATAAAGCCGGCGGTGGTGAGGCGCGTCTCCCGGACCAGGCCGCGCAGGGCCTCGGTGCGGCGAATCCGGCGAGGACGGTGAATGGGGAAACTCATCCTTGTTTTGCTCCTGCAGGCTGTTGCTGGCCTGCCTTTGCGAAGTATTCTGCCAGCGTGGCGACGGCGGCGGCGACCGTGGTGTCCGCAGCCACGAGAATTCGGCCGATGCCTTCTGCTTTCAGAGCGTTTTCGCTAACCGTGCCAATCGCGACGAAGATCGATTGGTTGCCGAGATCGCGAAATCGTTGGGCTCCAAGAAGGTCACAGAGATGGTGCACCGCCGAGGGGCTGAAAAACAGAATGGCGTCGGCGCCACCGTGAAGCAGCGATTCTTGCGCCCCGGGCGAATCTGAATTTGGCGAAACGGTTTTGTAGGCCACCACCGGTGTGACCTGCCAGCCATGGAGATTCAGGACTTCAATCAACTCCGGATTGGCGCGATCGCTGCGCGGGAGGAAGACGCGTTTCTTCTGCGCCCCGGCCGAAAGTTCTTCGGCGAGCGCAACGCCGTTGTGAATTCGGGAAACGAAATCCACGGGTAATCCGGCGGCGGTCACCACTTCGGCCGTCGCGGGGCCAACGGCGGCAATTTTCACTCCGGCGAAAACTTGAGCAAGAGGCAGATCCAAGGCAGCGCAACGCTGTTGCACCGCGCGTAAAGCGTTCTGACTGGTAAAAAACACCCAGTCGAACCGCACGGAATTCCTGAGGCAGGCATCGAGCTCAGCGGCATTATCCGCAGGTGCGAATGCAACCAGCGGCAGCAAGACTGGCTCCGCGCCAGCCTCGCGCAATGCTTCGACGAGCGTTTGGCTCTGCTCCGGCGCGCGTGTCACGACGACGCGCTTCCCTGCCAGCGGCTTTTGATTCGTTTCACCCACGGGCGCGCTGCACCTCTTCCAGAATACTCCGCGCGCCACCTTCAGCAAGCACGCGCGCCAGATGTTCGCCAAGCTGCGCGGCCTGATCCGGCGGCGCGGTGGCTTTTTCGCGAACATATTGCGCGCCATCCACTGAGCAAACCACGGCCTCCATCACAAGCTCGGTGCGCTCCATCCGAGCCCAGGCGCCCAGCGGCACCTGGCATCCGCCATGCAATGCGGAGAGCAGCGCACGTTCCGCAATAATCGCCGTGCGTGTTTCCATATCGTTCAGCTTGGACAAAATCTCGTCGGCGTCCCGATCTTTCACGCGCGATTCGATCGCAATCGCGCCCTGGCCGACGGCCGGCAGCGAAATTTCGGTAGAAAGCGGCTCGGTGATTTTCTGGCCCCAGCCGAGACGGTCAAGCCCCGCTTTCGAAAGCACGATGGCGTCGTATTCGCCGCTCTCCACTTTGCGGAGGCGCGTGTCCACGTTGCCACGGAGATCGCGAAAGTCAAGGTCGGGGCGATAGTGACGGAGCTGCGCTTGTCGCCGCAAGCTGCTGGTGCCCACGCGAGCGCCCTGTTTCAGGTTTGCGAGGAGCGTTTCCGTGTGCGAAACCAGGCAATCGCGTACATCGTCGCGGCGGCAAACTGCGGGAAAGTGCAACTGGCCGGGCGTTTCCGTGGGAATATCCTTCACGCTGTGGACAGCGAGATCGATGCTTTCCTCAAGCAGCGCCTCTTCGAGTTCCTTGATGAAGATTCCCTTCCCGCCGATCTGCGTCAGGGGAGCCTGCTGCATTTTGTCACCGGACGTCTTAATGATGACGATCTCGGCCTCAACTCCGGTGAGCTGAAAAAGCTGCTTGCGGACAAATTCGGCCTGCCAGCGGGCCAGAATGCTGCCTCTTGAACCGATGCGAAGGGGCCTCACGGTTTCTCCCGGTCGGATAAATACAAATCTCGAATGGCTTCGACGTTTTGAATCTTCCGGCGCAATTCTTTTTCTGTGCGCAGGCGCTCGGCGGGATGCAGAAGCAGGTGTTCGATCAATTCGTCCATCAGGGCGCCGATGCGTTCGCGGTCTTCCCCGCTGAAATGGTTCATCCCTGCCAGGCGCTCCTGAAGGAAATTGGCGCGGCGCTGCTTCAAGCTGCCTCGCAGGTGTTCCAGCACGCCAGTTAGTTCGACGCTGGCCTGCCAGGAGATGAACTTCGCCACGTGGTCTTCCACCAGCGATTCCGCTTTGGGAACTTCGCTTTGCCGCGCGTCGCGATTCTGGTTCACGATTTCCGTCAAATCTTCCATCGAGTACAGATAAACGTTATAAATGTCGGCCACCGAGGGGTCAATGTTGCGGGGCATGCCGAGATCCATCAGGAACAAGGCGCGATTCCCACGCGAGACCATGGCGCGCTCGACCATACGCCGGGTCACCACAAACTCTTGCACGCCCACTGCGGACACGATGATGTCGGGAAATTTCAGCGAAGCGTCCCACTCTCCCCATTCGAGGACTTTTCCATCGTACTGACGGGCAAACTCCTCGGCCTTTTCGCGCGAACGATTCATCAGGTAGAGATTCTTGATTTTGCGGTCGCGCAACTGGGAAACAGCCTGCTCGCTGATCGTGCCCGCGCCGAGAACCAGCGCGCTGCGGTCCTGCAGCTTTCCAAAGATGCGTTCGGCCAGTTTCATTCCCGCGGAAGCAACGCCCATCGGACGCGTGCCCAGTTCCGTTTCCGCACGCACGCGCTTGCCGATTTCCAGCGCGGCCTGAAACAAACGATTCAGCACCGGGCCGGTGACGCGGCCTTCCTGCGCGCGCAGATAGGCCTCGCGGACTTGTCCCAGAATTTCCGCTTCGCCGAGGAGCATGGATTCGAGGCCGGCGGACACGCGGAACAAGTGCCGCACCGCGTCGTGATCGTAGTGGTGATAGAGGGAAGGGTTCAGTTGGTCCGGCAGCACGGCGTGAAAGGTGCTCAGGAAAGACGAGAGCGCTCCGGCCGATTCGTGGTTGGCGTTCGAACGAACGCCGTAGACCTCACTGCGGTTGCAGGTGGAAAGCACGAGCGTTTCTTCGAGAATCCCGCGAGACCGAAGCTCCTCAGCCGCCTGTTGCGCCTGCTCGCTGGAGAACGACACCTTTTCCCGCACCTCAACGGGCGCTGTGCGGAAGTTCAGGCCAACGAGTACGATCTCCATGCTGCGCGAAGCGCGCTCCTAAAAATACCGGTGATGCGCTGAAAAATAGAGGTTCACCACCGTAAAGCTGAGGACCACGAGAACAAAATTAAAGACGCACAATTTGGAAGCACGCGCGCCTCGCCAGGCCGTGGTTCGGGCCAGTTGGAAATACGCTGCGTAGAGGAGCAGCACCACCAGGGTAACGATGTATTTGGGATCGAAATACCAGTGCTGCCCGGCTTGGCGGTCGACGGCGAGGAATCCAAGAGCCGTGCCAACGGCGATGGTGACAAGGCCGACCAGGACGCTGGTGTGGCTCATGCGCTCCAGGAGCTCGAGCGAAGGCAGCCGCCAGACGACGTCGCCCAGTTTTCGCATCCGTAGCAGCCGCTCTTCCCCAAGAAACATCAGGCTGAGAACGCAGGAGAGGGCAAATCCGGCGTACGCCAGGATGCTCAGCGTGACGTGCAGAGCAAAGACGACGCCATGCGCCTCGGTCGCAGGGGCGGGATGCTCGGGCGCGAAGGAGCCGGCGAGAAAGAAGGCCAGAATGATGGGTACAACAAAAGCGCCGACGGTGCGTTGGCGGTGATAGATTTCAAGACAAAGATAGGTGACAGCGAGGAGCCAGCCAAAGAGAGACATCGAACCCTGCAGGTCGTGGTAAGGGACGGAGTGCATGGCTCGGGCGCGGCCCAGCAGGGCCAGGTAATGGCACGCTAAACCCATAAACATCAACACGGTAGCAAGACGCCCGGTAACCTCTTTGCCGGCGTAGAGAAAGCTCATATACAGGCCCATGCTCAGGAGGTAAGCCAGCACGGTCAACATCACGAACATATGATTCATCGGCTTGAGTCCTTGCCGAGTCGGGGTGCAGGGGGAGCGTGCTCGTCCCCTGGCCTGCGCGACATCTCAGATAGGCTCAGTATAGCGTAGTCGCAGATATCTTCCATTGGCTCTGCGTTCTCAACCTCGACGCTTCCCAAAGCCAGCAGCAGTAGGTTGTTACCCGCGCTAAAAAACGAACCCCGTACTTCAGCCGCGGTGGCCTCTTTTATTGAGTGCGGGTGCAACGCTCCCGCTTTTACGGACTAAGCACCGCCTCCAAAATTCAATTTGGTCTACTCGGTGTACCCCTCAAAAGCGACGGCACTGCCGTCGCGCCCCGAAAGAACCGTTCCGACAAAGTGCCGACCCCGATTCCGGCCGATCTGCTTTCAAGCCCGGCTATGACGACTAACCTTCCTTTGAAAGCGGGAAGCTGGCAGATTTGTTATTCTGTGACGGCAGAGCTTATGACGAAAGAAGGCACTGGATTGACCCGCAAGGAGCTGTTTCTTCGCGCCGCACGGTGCGAACCAGTTCCGCGGCTGCCCGTCTGGATGATGCGGCAGGCGGGGCGCTACCTGCCCGAATATCGCGAAATCCGCGCCAAACATTCGTTTCTGGAAGTTTGCAAAACGCCAGACCTGGCGGCGGAAGTCTCGATGCAGCCGTTTCGGCGGCTTGGCGTGGACGCGATTATTATTTTCTCCGACATTCTGATCCCCGCCGAAGCGATGGGGTTGCCGCTGGAGCTTGAAGACAAAGGCCCCAATTTGCCGGAGCCTGTGCGAACGGAAACCGACGTTCGCAAGCTGCATATCTTCGACCCGGAAGTGGAAACTGGGTTCCTGATGGAAGCGCTGCGCCGCACCGTGAAACAAGCGGGGCCCGAGGTTCCCGTGCTGGGTTTTGCCGCTTCACCGTGGACTCTCGCCTGTTACATGGTGGAGGGACGCACCAAAGAAGGCTTCGCGACGGTGAAGAATTTTCTTTACAGCGAGCCGAAAGTTTTTCGCGAACTGCTGCACAAAATCGCGCAGGCGACGATTCTCTACCTCAAAGCCCAGATTGCCGCCGGCGTTTCCGCGGTGCAGCTGTTTGACACCTGGTGCGGCGAGCTGGATTTGAAGGATTACACAGAGTTTGTGTTGCCCACTGTGCAGGAAATCATCTCCGGGCTCGGGAACAAAGTGCCGGTCATTTATTACACCAAGGCATCGC